>Ga0256831_1000636_pt1 | contig 18284 bp, 18 predicted proteins | sample 132544metaG_FD_189087 | JGI IMG/M metagenome (GOLD analysis project Ga0256831, IMG submission 189087) | Hydrothermal vent microbial communities from Lau Basin, Pacific Ocean - 132-544 | ecosystem: Environmental > Aquatic > Marine > Hydrothermal vents | place: Pacific Ocean: Lau Basin | collected... | reverse complement strand
TTTATTTTAGTGACCAAGATATTGTTAGAGCTTTCTATGAAAAGCTATCTAGACATTAAGGACAGATGGCAGATATGAAATTATCATTAGCACAATTGGCACAATCACTTGGTCTTAATTTTCAAGTAATGGATTGTGAATTTGAAAATATTAGCATTAATACTAAAACCTTAAATAAAGGTGATTTGTTTGTTGCGATTAAGGGTGAAAATTTTGATGCCCATGATTTTCTTGATGAAGTTAAACAGAAAGGTGCCTGTGCTTTAGTGGTAGAAAAATGCAATTCAGTCAAGTTACCACAATTACAAGTGGCTGATACTCGTATTGCCTTAGGAACAATCGCCTCACTTTGGCGTCAAAATTACCATCTGCCTATTGTGGCAATTACTGGAAGCTGTGGCAAAACAACTGTAAAAGAAATGACGAGCAAAATTTTTCAATATGAAAAACAATGTGTTTTAGCAACACAAGGTAATTTGAATAATGATATTGGTGTCCCTCTAACGCTATTACGTTTAAATAAAGAGCACAAAATGGCAGTGATTGAGATGGGGGCAAACCATCTAGGAGAAATTAAACAACTGGTTACTATCACTCAGCCAGATATTGCTGTGATCACTAATGTGGCTCATGCTCATATTGAAGGTTTTGGCTCTATTGATGGTATCGCTAAAGCCAAAGCAGAAATATATTCAGGCTTAAATAATAAGGGGGTTGCCATTATTAATGCAGATGATCCTTATGCCCATTTTTGGCAACAAAAGTGTCAGCAATTAGCAGAACAAAAAGAGATCACTAGCCTAAGCTTTGGTTTAGATCACAATGCTGATATCAGTGCTACTTATCAAACTCTTAGTAATGGTATTGATATGCGAATAAGCACACCAGAAGAGACCATTAATGTTCATCTAAATCAGTATGGTAAACACACTATTTATAATGCCTTAGCTGCAACAAGTGTTGCTTTAGCTGCACAATGCAGTATTAAAAATATTAAACTAGGCTTAGAAAATTTTACTAATATCACTGGGCGTTTAGAGCAAAAAAAAGGACTTTATGGCAGTGTTATTTTTGATGATACCTATAATGCCAACCCCGGTTCTGTTATTGCTGGAGTCAATGCCATACAACAGATTGAAGGTGAGCATATCGTGGTTTTGGGTGATATGGGAGAACTGGGTCAGGAATCAAAAACACTTCACTATGAGCTGGGTGTTGCAATAGCTAAGTTAGGTATTGAACAATTATTAACTGTTGGTAGCCATAGCTTACACATCAGTGATGGTTTTAATCATACAATTAAAGACAAAGCTCATAAGGCATTACATTTTTCAGATAAAAAGACTCTTATTGCTAAACTGACTCTGTTATTGAAACAGAATGCAAAGACAGAAAATATACTGTTAATCAAAGGTTCTAGAACAATGAAGATGGAAGAAGTCGTTATGGAACTGCTTGAAGAAAATACCAGTAAGAAGGATATAAAATAATGTTATTAGCGTTAGCTGAGTATTTATCTAACTATTATAGTGCCTTTAATGTTTTTTCCTATTTAACATTAAGAGCAATTTTAGGAATATTAACTGCCCTCTCTATTAGCTTATTAGTCGGACCCTTTATGATTAAAAAGCTCAGTGTTAAACAGATGGGACAGGTGATTCGAGATGATGGCCCTGAGAGTCACTTTAGCAAAGCTGGAACACCAACAATGGGTGGTGCATTAATTTTAGTGGCAATTGCTATTAGTACATTGCTTTGGGGTGATTTAAGTAACCATTATGTCTGGGTTGTTTTACTTGTCACGCTTTTATTTGGTGTTGTGGGCTGGGTAGATGATTATAAAAAAATTGTTCATAAAAATAGTAAAGGTTTAATCGCTCGTTATAAATATTTTTGGCAAAGTATTATTGGTTTTGGTGCTGCTATTTACTTATATATGGTTGCTCAAACTCCTGCAGAAACACTATTGCTTATTCCATTTATGAAGGATGTTTTTATTGATTTAGGGCCCTTTTATATTTTATTAACTTACCTTGTGATTGTCGGTAGTAGTAATGCCGTTAATTTAACAGATGGTCTGGATGGTTTAGCTATTATGCCAACGGTTATGGTTGCAGGTGCATTTGGTATTTTTGCTTATTTAACAGGACATTATAATTTTTCAAATTACTTGGGTATTCCTTACATAAAAGGTGTTGGTGAAATTGTGGTTATTTGTGCTGCCTTTGTAGGAGCAGGTTTAGGTTTCTTATGGTTTAACACCTATCCTGCACAAGTGTTTATGGGGGATGTGGGTGCTTTAGCTCTAGGTGCTGGTCTGGGAATTATTGCAGTTGTAGTCAGGCAAGAAATTGTCTTATTTATTATGGGTGGTGTTTTTGTTATGGAAACAGTATCAGTGATATTACAGGTTGCTTCTTATAAATTAACTGGCCGAAGAATTTTTAGAATGGCACCCATTCACCATCATTTTGAATTACAGGGGTGGCCTGAGCCAAGAGTTATTGTTCGTTTTTGGATCATTACCGTTATTCTTGTTCTTATTGGTTTAGCCTCATTGAAAATACGTTAAGCTCTGTAAAAGATAATTATGAGTAATATGCCACAAAACAAATTATTTGATTTTAACCTAACAACATTAATTGTTGGTATGGGAGGGACTGGTTTGTCTTGTGCACGTTATTTACAGACACAAAATTGTCAGTTTTCAATTGCAGATAGTAGAGCAGAGCCAAATAATTTAATAGTAGTTAAAAATGAATTTCCAGAGATAGAAATTTTAACTGGTATTTTTGACCTAGAAGTTTTTAAACATTATCAACAAATTATTGTTAGCCCAGGTGTATCAATTCGCAGCAACTTATTTAATCGTTTAGCAGAACAGGGTTGTTTTATTTTAGGTGATATTGAGCTTTTTGCTCAGGTAGTTGATAAACCTGTGATTGCTATTACCGGTTCTAATGGCAAAAGCACGGTGACAACATTGGTTGAGAAAATAGCCAATGAATGTGGCATTAAAACAATAGCAGGAGGTAATTTAGGTATTCCTGCACTGGATTTATTATCCAGTAATAGTGATCTTTATGTGCTTGAATTGTCCAGCTTTCAGTTGGAAACAACCTATAGTTTACAAACACTTTCGGCAACTGTGCTGAATATTAGTGAAGATCATATGGATCGTTATCGTGATCTAGATGATTATAGGCAAGTTAAAGAAACGATTTATGATAATACTGATTATGCAATTGTTAATTATGATGAGCAGAAAATTTTCTCTAATATAAAAAAACAATGCTTAGAATTAGACAAAGAAATATTGCTGTTTGGGTATGGTTTGGCTAAAAAAGAAAATTTAATGGATTGTTCTTACCCTTTATTTTATTTGCAGGATAATAAGTTTTTATACCATGATCAACAGTTCATTATGACCACCGAAGATATAAAAATAAAAGGCACATTTAATTATCTTAATGTGCTTGCTGCACTGGCTTTGTTGGTACCATTACAACTGGACAAAAATAAACAATATAGAGCTATTAAACAGTACAATGGTTTAGAACATCGTTGTGAATGGGTGAGTGATATTGAGCATATCAGTTTTTATAATGACTCCAAAGGAACGAATACAGGGGCAACGATTGCTGCAATTCAAGCATTTGATGAACTAGAGCAGGTGATACTTATTGCTGGAGGTGTTGGTAAAGGAGCAAACTTTGATGACTTAGGCAAGGTCATTAGAAATAAAGTTAAGGCAACAATTTTATTGGGTACTGATGCGGATAAGATAAAAAATAGTGCTTTAAAGCTAGGTGCTAAAAAAGAGTCATTCTATCCTGTTGCAAGTATGTCAGAGGCAGTTTTTGTGGCAAAGAGCTTGGCAAAAATTGGTGATGTTATTTTATTTTCACCTGCTTGTGCCAGCTTTGATAGGTATCAAAATTATATGCAACGAGGTGATGATTTTAAAAAATGTGTTTTATCTTTACAAGAAGAGATTAAACATGTCAGTTGAAATTAATTTAGATGCTCTGGATAAAGAGCTTATACCGGATGCTGATCATGAAGATACCTTGCAAGATTTATTTTCAGGTAAAAATATTCTAAATAAAACAGCTAAGAATAAAACCAAAAGACAAGCAAAAAAAGTACCGAAAAAGGTAAATAAAGTTTCCCAAGAACTAGAGCAGAAATGGTTATTTGATCCATTTATTTTAATAATAGCCATTAGCATTATTGGCCTTGGTATTACTATGGTTGGCTCTGCTTCGATATCAATTGCTGAGCGTAATAATGGTGAGCCATTTTATTATTTATATCGACAATTAATTGCCACAGGTTTGGGGTTTTTTATTGGTATAACGGTATTATTAACACCAATGAAATTTTGGCAGAAAATAGGCCCTATGCTTTTATTTTTAGGAGTAATTTTACTGGTTGCAGTATTAGTTCCTGGTGTGGGTAGAGAAATTAATGGCAGTTCCCGTTGGATACCAATGGGTATTTTGAATATGCAGATTTCGGAATTAATGAAACTCATTATGGTTATCTATCTAGCAGGTTATTTAGTACGCCATCATGATAATGTAAAGAAAAAAATAAGAGGTTTTTTCTTTCCAATGTCTGTTCTCGCAGTCGTTGCTGTTTTACTTTTATTAGAACCTGATTTGGGTGCTACGGTTGTTATTTCAGCGACTGCTTTGGGTATGCTGTTTTTAGGTGGTGTACGCTTATGGCAATTTGCAATTTTAATATTATTAATGTCAGTAGCCGTTTATTTTTTAATTATTTTATCTCCTTATCGATTGGAGCGTTTGCAATCATTTATGAACCCATGGGCTGATCCATTTAATAGTGGCTTTCAGTTAACACAGTCACTTATTGCTTTTGGGCGAGGGGAATTAACTGGGGTTGGCTTGGGCAATAGTATACAAAAACTATTTTATTTACCAGAAGCTCATACAGATTTTTTATTTGCGGTGTTAGCTGAAGAGTTGGGTGCTATTGGTTCCATTAGTGTGATTATACTTTTTGTAGCCTTAGTCAGCCGTATTTTTATGTTAGCTAAACAAGCAGAACAACAAAATAATATGTTTTCTGCTTATATGATGTTTGGCTTAGCAATATGGGTAGGACTACAGGCTTTTGTTAATATTGCAGTCAATATGGGAGTCTTACCTACTAAAGGGCTTACTCTGCCATTAATGAGTTATGGTGGTAGTAGTATGATGATTATGTGCATTGTGATGGCATTAATTTTAAGAGCCGATCATGAGGTTCGATTTAAGCATCCTTTAGCCTATGGTTTTTGGCATAAGTTGGTCTATTTGAATAAGAAAACATTATGACTAAAAAAAATATATTAATAATGGCTGGAGGTACAGGGGGACATATTTTTCCTGCCTTAGCAATAGCAGAGCATTTAGTTAAAAAAGGCTTTCATATTGAGTGGTTAGGCACACAAAGAGGCTTAGAGGCAAGCTTAGTGCCAGAACATAATTATGCTATTAACTATATTGATATCGCAGGCTTACGAGGTAAGGGCTTAAAAAGCTTGTTAGTATTACCATTTAAGTTATTGCGTTCAATGTGGCAAACAATAAGAATTTATCGACAGATTAAGCCGGATGTTGTGCTTGGTTTAGGTGGTTTTGTAACAGGGCCAGGTGGTGTGGTTGCTTGGTTGATGGCTAAGCCTATTATATTGCATGAGCAAAATGCCATTGCTGGTTTAACAAATAAACTATTATTTCATTTGGCTAAGAAGGTGTTTGTTGCTTTTCCAAAGGCATTTAAAGAACATAATAAATTAGCCTTAGTTGGTAATCCAGTGCGTGAAGAAATAGTAAAAATAGGCGAGCCAAACTCTCGTTTACTAAAAAAATGGCATGATAGTTTGATAGCACAATTAAATATTTTAGTTATTGGTGGTAGCCTAGGTGCTGTTGCACTTAATGATAAAGTACCACAAGCTCTTGAGTTAATTATTAAGGATAAGTCATTAGAAAATTCTGATTTTAGCCAGATAAATATTAGACATCAATGTGGTAAAAAGCACTTTGATACAACAAAAAAAAATTATACTGAATTAGTAAAAAATAAAGAAAAAATTATAGTAGAGCTGAGTCCTTTTATAAGCAATATGGCTGAACAATATCAGTGGGCAGATATTATTATTTGCCGTTCTGGTGCATTAACCATTAGTGAAATTTCAGCGGTTGGTCTGGCATCTATATTAGTGCCTTATCCTTATGCGGTTGATGATCACCAAACAGCAAATGCGGCCTATCTTGTTGATGAAAAAGCGGCTTTTCTCATACAGCAAAATGATTTAAGCAGTAAAGCACTTGCTGATTTATTAATGACTTTAAATAGGGACATACTTTTGTCTATGGCAGTAAAGGCTAGGAATTTATCAATTAATAATGCAGCAGAAATTGTGGCCAATGAATGTGTGAAATTAGCAGGATAAATTGAATAATGACAAAAATAGTTGCTACTAATAATGCTTTTTCTGATAGCACAAGCCATAGTGAATTATCTATGGGGCGCATTAAAAATATTTACTTTATCGGTATTGGTGGTGCAGGTATGAGCGGCATTGCTGAAGTAATGCTTAATATGGGGTATCACGTTACAGGCTCAGACTTACAAGTCTCAAAGGTTACTCAAAGACTGGAAAATGCAGGTGCTCATATCTTTCAGGGGCATTATGCAGAACAAGTTAATGACGCTCATGTTGTGGTTACTTCCACTGCTGTGAGCCAGAATAATCCAGAAGTACAGCGTGCTAAAGACCTAAGAATACCCATTATACCCAGAGCAGAAATGTTGGCAGAGCTAATGCGGTTTCGATATGGAATTGCTATTGCAGGCACTCATGGTAAAACAACAACAACCAGTTTAGTGGCCAGTGTATTAGCGGAAGGGGGCATGGATCCCACTTTTGTTATTGGAGGAAAACTTAATAGTGCGGGCACGAATGCAAAGCTAGGGGCTAGTAAATATTTAGTTGCAGAGGCGGATGAAAGTGATGCCTCCTTTTTGCATTTACAACCAATGATATCTGTTGTTACTAATATTGAAGCAGATCATATGGATACTTATGGTGGTGATTTTGAAAAATTAAAAGCCACCTTTAATGAATTTTTACACCAATTACCATTTTATGGTTTGGCAGTATTATGTATTGATGATGATGTGGTTGCTGAGCTGGTGAGTGAAATCAGTAAGCCAGTTAAAACATATGGCATTAATAATGATAATGCAGATGTCCAAGCTTTGGATGTGCAACAACAATTAAATAAAACATCCTTTAAAGTATCCTGTAAAAATAGTGATGGTGAACATCAAAAATGGTTGGATATTACATTAAATATGCCAGGCTTACACAATGTTCAAAATGCTCTGGCAGCTATTGTTATCGCCATTGAGCTAGGAGTTGAAAAAACTAAAATTGCTTCAGCCTTAAAGAAGTTTGAAGGTATTAGCCGTCGTTTTCAAATGTATGGGGAGTTAATGTTTTCTGATCGTAAGGTCATGCTTATTGATGATTATGGACATCATCCTAGTGAAGTAGATGCCACAATTAAAGCGATTAGAAGTGGTTGGCCTGAGAAGCGTTTAGTGGTTTTATTTCAGCCTCATCGTTATTCCAGAACAAGAGATTTATTTGAAGATTTTGTTCATGCCTTAAGTCAGGTTGATAAGCTACTATTATTAGAAGTGTATTCTGCTGGTGAAGATATTATTGCTGGTGCGGATTCACGATCACTCAGTCGCTCCATTAGGAATCGAGGTAAGGTTGATCCAATTTTTATTGAACAGCACAATGATATTAATGATGTGTTAACTGAAACTATTGCTAATGGTGATATTTTATTAACTCTTGGGGCTGGCAATGTAGGGGCAATTGGCGCCCATATCTATGAAAAATTTAAAGCTTAATATTTATGTCTGCAACTGATAAATCATTACTACAAGAACTACTTTTTTCTGAAAAAGAATTAGGAAAATTAAGAGGGGTATTAAAGCTAAATGAACCTCTTGCAAAGTATACCACTTGGAAAATAGGTGGTAATGCAGAATGTTTTTATCAGCCTAAAGATAGTGATGATATAGTAAAAATATTGCAACTAATACCTAATAGTACACCTGTGTATTGGATAGGTTTAGGAAGTAATTTGCTGATCAGAGATGCAGGTGTTAATGGTCTGATTATTTATAGCAATGGTGTGCTTAATGAGTTGGATATTCAATGCCCTGAAGAGCAAGATAAGAAAAAAGAAATTTGTTTAATAACGGCTCAAGTAGGGGTTGCCTGTGCAATTTTTTCACGAAAGGCTGCTAACTATGGTATTAATGGGGCTGAATTCTTATCAGGGATACCCGGTACAATAGGGGGAGCCTTAGCAATGAATGCAGGTGCATTTGGAGGAGAAACTTGGCGTTATGTTAGGCAAGTAGAAACAATCAATCAATATGGTGAACGTTTTCTAAGAACACCGGATGATTATTTAATTTCTTATAGAAGTATTAGGCTTAATGATACCATTACTAAAGAAAATAGAGAAAAAGGTAATGCTCAAGAATGGTTTTTAAGTGCTACTTTTTGGTTTGAAAAAGATGAAAAGGGTTTACAGAAAAGTAAGGCAAAAATCAAACGGTTATTAAATAAACGTGCTCAATCACAGCCAACAAAACAGGCTAATGCAGGTTCTGTGTTTAAAAATCCAGAAAATGATTATGCTGCTCGTTTAATTGAAAGTTGTGGCTTAAAAGGAAAAACCATAAATGGTGCTCAAATTTCTGAAAAACATGCTAATTTTATTGTCAATATAGGTAATGCTAAATCACAAGATGTAGAAAAACTTATTGCAGAAATAAAAAATAAAATCTGGTTAAAATATGCCATAAAGTTAGAAACTGAAATACGAATTATTGGTAAACAAGTTTAAATATAAAGTAAATGAAAAAACAATGTTAGAAAATAAAAATGCACAAATAAAACAATATTTACCAGAACAATTTGGTCGTATTGCCGTGCTAATGGGTGGTGATTCAGCTGAGCGAGAAGTCTCACTAAAAAGTGGTCAAGCTGCTTTGTCTGCGCTTAAAAGAAAAGGCTGTGATGCTTTTGGCCTTGATTTGCGTTTTAATTCGCAAAGCAAAGAAAAGAGTTTGTGTCAGCAATTATTAGCAAAGCCATTTGATACGGCATTTATTGCTTTGCATGGGCGAGGTGGTGAAGATGGTATTTTACAAGCCGTATTAGAAACCTTATCGATTCAATATACAGGCTGTGATGTTGCTGCATCTGCTATTGCTATGGATAAACTCAAAACAAAACTTCTTTGGAAAGGTTGTGGCTTACCTACGCCAGCCTTTGAGATTGTAACAGTAGAGCAGGTGTTAAGTAGTGATGAGATAAGTATTGATTCGTTATTAAATTACTTAGCAGATTCTTTGGGATTTCCTGTCATGGTTAAGCCTGCTCATGAAGGCTCTAGTATTGGTATGAGCAAAGCGGATGATAAACGTTCACTGCTTAGAGCTCTGAATGTAGCCATTCAATATGATAGTGAATTATTAGTAGAAAAATGGGTTGTAGGTCGTGAATATACGGGGGCTGTCTTAATGGAGCAGGCTTTACCATTGATTAGACTGGAAACCCCTCGTGATTTTTATGACTATCAAGCTAAATATATTAGTGATGATACTATTTATCATTGCCCCTGTGGCTTGAGTGAAGAGTTGGAAAGTGACTATCAGAAGCTAATGCTTAAAGCTTTTGAGCGTATTGGTGCTAAAGGTTGGGGTAGAATTGATTTTATGTGTGATGAGAAGGGGCAAGTTTGGCTTATTGAGATTAATACTGTACCAGGCTTAACCGATCATAGTTTGGTTCCAATGGCAGCAAAAAATAATAATATGGATTTTGATGAATTAATTTATAGGATATTAATAACTGCTATTTTATAGAGGCTGATTTAGTAACCAAACAAATAAGTGTTTACTGAATAGTAAATACAAAACCTATAGTTTGGTGATGGCTTATAATGATGGCTTATAATAGTGGCTTATAGCAATGGCAGTTAGAGGAGAAAAATTAGAAGTTCGCTTATCACAAGTATTAGCAAAGTTATTTATTGCTATGACATTGATGTTATTGCTTGCTTCACTGTTTGTTGTTTTTTATTGGCTGAACAAACCCGAGAATTTTTTATTTAAAAAAATTGAATTGGTTAATCAGCTTGAAAATCAAAAAGCAGATGAATTACAAAAAGTGGCTGAAAAATCTGTAGAGGCTGGTTTTTTCAGCCTTAATGTTGCTGATTTTACCCAAAAATTACAGTCCCAATTACCATGGGTTAAATCCGTTTCAGTAAAAAAAATATGGCCAAACAAATTACGAATTTTTATTATTGAGCGTAAACCTATTGTTCGCTGGATATCAGTTGAAGAAAATAAAAATGAATTATTACCTAATGATTTAGCTTGGGTTAAAAATTATCAGTTACTAAGTGATCAAGCGATTGTTTTTAGACCTAACTTAACGATAAAGCAAAAAGAAAAATTTAGCCAATTGGTCTTATTGTTTGGAACAGAAAATAGTGCTAAAAACGTATTATCAGAATGCTTGGCAATGAATAAAAAGCTGATGACTATTGGCTTAGGAATTCAACAATGTGGTATGAATAAACGCCGTACATGGAATATTGTTCTAGTTCTTAAAAGCGGTAAAAATATTGATATTAAGTTGGGTAAAGACAATATAATGCAGCAATTGGAACGTTTTATAAAAATTTTTTCAGGTCAATTAAAGACTTATCTTGGTTTTGCTCAATATGTTGATTTGCGTTACTCAAATGGCTTTAGTATTAAATGGAATAAATATGATTATCTACAATCTATATCAAAAGAACAGGAATAAAAAGGCATGACTAAGAGAAATGATAAGCGACTTATTGTTGGCCTCGATATAGGTACTTCAAAAATAGCAGCAATTGTTGCGGAAGTAAGTTCAGACGGTGATGTTGAAATTATTGGTATGGGTAAGCATGCTGCTCGTGGTATGAAAAAAGGAGTTGTCATTAATATTGAATCAACCGTTCAATCTATTAAGCGAGCGGTTGAAGAAGCAGAGCTAATGGCTGGTTGTGAAATCCATTCTGTATTTGTTGGTGTTGCAGGTAGTCATATCAGTAGCCTCAATTCACATGGTATGGTTGCTATTAGAGACAAAGAAGTCTCTATTGAAGATCTTGATCGTGTTATGGATGCAGCAAGGGCGGTTGCTATTTCAACCGATCAAAAAATATTACATGTGCTACCACAGCAGTTCATTATCGATGATCAAGAAGGTATTCGTGAACCGATTGGTATGTCTGGTGTGCGCTTAGAAGTTGATGTGCATATGGTTACAGGTGCAGAAAGTGCCGTACAAAATATTATTAAATGTATTGAGCGTTGTGACTTAGAAGTTGATGCAATCATTTTGGAACAGTTGGCATCAAGCTATTCTGTGTTGACTGAAGATGAAAAAGAGTTGGGTGTCTGTCTGGTTGATATTGGTGGTGGTACGACGGATGTAGCTATTTTAATTAATGGCGCTATTCGTCACACAAAAGTGTTTCCTGTTGCTGGTGATCAAGTGACTAATGATATTGCAGTTGCTTTAAGAACGCCAACGAAATATGCAGAAGATATTAAAATTAAATTTGCTTGTGCATTACGTCAATTAACGAATCCAGAAGAAACCATTGAAGTACCAAGTGTTGGTGACCGGCCACCCAGACGTTTAGCGCGTCAGGTTTTAGCGGAAGTGGTCGAACCACGTTATGAGGAGTTATTTACCTTGATTAAAAATGAACTGCAACGTAGTGGTTTGGAAGAACTCTGTGCATCAGGTGTGGTATTAACTGGGGGTAGTTCAAAAATGGAAGGTGCAGTGGATTTAGCAGAAGAAGTGTTTCACATGCCCGTTCGTATAGGTGTACCTTTGGATGTTGATGGCTTAACGGACATGGTAAAAGATGTACGCTTTGCAACTGGTGTTGGTTTAATAATTTTTGGTAAACAAAATCAGGAGATGAATGATGTTGATTTTTCAGAGCATAAAGGTTTTTCTGGTATTTTTGCGAGTATGAAAAGGTGGTTTCAGGGTAATTTTTAAATAGTGTGTTTAGTATAAATAATGTGTTTGTTTTTAATAATTGTTTTTTTATTGTGGTAAAAGGGAGTAAGTAGGAATGTTTGAACTAATGGATACATCAAGTAATAGTGCAGTCATTAAAGTAATGGGTGTTGGTGGTGGTGGTGGTAATGCTGTTGAGCACATGGCAGATAGCAATCTGGATGGTGTTGAGTTTGTGTGTGCCAATACAGATGCACAAGCATTGACGAATTCATCTGCACGTACGGTATTACAAATTGGTAATGAAATTACTAAAGGTTTGGGAGCAGGTGCCAATCCAAGCGTGGGGCGTGAAGCGGCTATTGAAGATCGTGAACGCATTATGGAAGCAATTGCTGGTACCGATATGTTATTTATCACAGCTGGAATGGGTGGTGGTACAGGTACGGGGGCAGCGCCTATCGTAGCAGAAATTGCCAAAGAAATGGGTATCTTGACGGTTGCAGTAGTTACTAAGCCATTTCCATGGGAAGGCCCTAAGCGTATGACACAAGCAGAAGAGGGGATTAATGAACTGCGTGAATATGTTGATTCACTTATTACCATTCCAAATGAAAAATTGCAGGCAGTGTTAGGAAAAGGGACAACCTTATTAGATGCCTTTAAAGAAGCTAATAATGTGTTATTGAATGCTGTACAAGGTATTGCAGAATTAATTACTCGTCCAGGCTTAATTAATGTGGATTTTGCTGATGTTCGTACAGTGATGTCAGAAATGGGCATGGCTATGATGGGGACAGGTTCTGCAACCGGTGATGATCGTGCTACAGATGCTGCAGAGCGTGCAATTTCAAGTCCATTATTAGAAGATGTTGATCTTGCAGGTGCTAAGGGTATTCTGGTTAATGTGACTGCTGGTATGGATATGTCTATTGGTGAATTTGAAGATGTAGGTAATTCAATTAAATCATTTGCTGCTGATAATGCGACAGTGGTTGTTGGAACTGTTATTGATCCAGAAATGAGTGGTGAAATGCGTGTCACTGTTGTTGCCACAGGAATTGGCGCAGCAAAATCAGAATTAAAACTGGTTAAGCCCGAACAAAAATCAGCAGATGTTGCACCTGCCATTAATAGTCATTCTATTATTGAAGAAGAGCATATTATCACACAAAAGGTTTCAGGTGGTGATTATGATATGAGTGCAACAACTGAAACAGAAGATTTAAAATACCTCGATATTCCGGCATTTTTACGTCGCCAGAATGATTAAATAATGGCTAAATTAGAGCATCTCTTTTTATATGATTTTTATACGCTAGTGATATTTGCTAAGGTATAAAAGAGATGCTCAATAAAGTCTTATCTGAGTATCTGTTATTTATGCATCTTCAGGTGTTTTGCTCATAATTTTTTTACCACTGATCATTGAAGACACCAAATTATCCTCTTCTTTTACTTCTGCACGAACTACGGCCACGATATGAATAATAATGAGTAACATAAGTAAATAAGCAGAGTATAAATGGATTTTACCAATAGGTAATTTATTTAGGATAATAATTATTTTCCTCTATAGTGATTTGTCTGCTTGTCGTTTAAAAGAGTCTTATAATAAGATTTACTTAAATACTTGAGCGGGTAGCCAAGTCGCTAGTGATGGCCAATAAGCCAAAGCCGCTAGCATGATGAGTTGAATGATAATAAAAGGAATAATGCCCTTATAAATATCCATTGTTTTTACAGATTTGGGTGCTACACCTCGTAAATAAAAGAGGGCAAAACCAAAAGGGGGGGTTAGAAAAGAAGTTTGTAGATTGATGGCAATCATGATCCCCAGCCATATTGGGTCAACTCCCATAGTGAGTAGTATTGGAGCAATAATAGGTACTACAACAAAGGTAATTTCAATGAAGTCTAAAATAAAACCTAATAAAAACATCACCAGCATAACGATTAATATTGGACCAAAGGCACCTTCTGGGAAAATATGAGAGAGCAAACTATCGGGATTGTTTTGAGCAATACCCAAAAGAAATTCTTCAATGACCACATCGCCACCAAAGCCCCTGAATGTTAATGAGAATATGGCTGCACCAATAAAGATAAAAAAGATCATACTGGTCACTTGGGTGGTGGAATAAACCACTTCTTTTAATACCTTAAAGTGCAACTCTTTTTTGATAAAAGCTAAAATCATTGCCCCAACAGCACCGACTGCTGCGGCTTCGGTGGGCGTGGCTATACCAGAGAGAATAGAGCCTAAAACAGCTAATATTAGTGATAATGGTGGGAGCAGGGCTTTGATACTGCGTATAACAATAGAATCTAAATGCTGTGTCTTATCAATACTGACTTCGGGGATAAGATCGCGACGAAAAAAGCCAATGGCAAGCACATAAAGAATATAACCGAGCACTAATAATAAACCGGGAATTAATGCCCCGACAAAGAGGTCGCCAACGGATAAGGTTTCTGGTGCAAAGATGCCCATGTTTAGCTGGGCTTGTTGGTAGGCTGCTGAGAGTACATCACCCAATAAAATCAAAATAATAGAGGGGGGAATGATCTGCCCTAATGTGCCAGAAGCACAAATAATACCTGTGGCGACACTAGGGTGATAACCTCGTTTAAGCATAATAGGTAATGACAATAAACCCATGGTCACTACTGTTGCCCCCACAATACCGGTACTGGCAGCTAATAACATACCGACCAGAATAACAGAAATGCCCAGCCCGCCACGTAATCGACCAAAGAGATCGGCCATTGTGCCGAGCAACTCTTCTGCAACTTTGGAGCGTTCGAGCATGACCCCCATAAAAACAAATAGAGGGACGGCAATCAGTGTTTGATTGGTCATAATGCCGTAGATGCGATTAGGCAAAGCCTGCAAAAATGTGGCATCAAAGGTATCGGTTAATAGGCCAATTGCGGCAAACAAGAGTGCGGTGCCTGCTAATGATAATGCCACAGGATAACCAATTAATAATACCAAACAGACACAGGCAAATAATAATAGAGGCATTATGACATCCATTATGATACTCCCTGCTTGCTGTCTGATGGGGTGTGTTTATTCTGGAGTATCGCAATATTAGTGAGTAATTGGCTGATGCCTTGTATGAATAAGAGTAATGTCATAAGCAAAATGGTTGCCTTAAGTAAATAGACTCCTGGTAAACCACCGGCTTCACCTGACTCTTCTTTTAATGCCCATGATGCAATCACATAGTCCCAGCTAACCCAAGTAATAAATGCCGTAACAGGTAGGAGTAAAAAAAGAGTACCCAATAAATTAACCCATGCTTTGCTGCGCAAAGACATTTTAGAATAAAAAATATCCACACGGACATGGCCATCATGCTTGAGGGTATAAGGGATGCCAATTAAAAAAACCAATGCATACATATAAATAACCGATTCTTGCATGGCAATCCAACCGGTTTCAAAGCCATAGCGTAAGACAACAATGGCAAAGGTGGTAATAACCATTAGTAAGGTCAGCCAAGAAATACTTTGCCCACACCAAGTTGAAATTTTCTCTAATTGTTGGGCAAACTGCATGAGTTTACTGCTGGTAGGATCGGTATTAGTTGTTTTCATAAAGTAATGACTGACAAAAAGTAATCTGTTCACGATGCTTAAGGAGTAGTGATTTTAACACATCGGGATCTTTATTTTGGTCAGAGTGAGTAATTAATTCATGATCCTTGCCTGCTTGTTGATTAGAGTGCTGATAACGTAGGCGGGATAGCCAGAATCTAAGGGCAGCAAGGCGTAACATGGTAGAGTATTGTTGTTTTTCATTGTCTGTTAGTGGTCGGATGCCCTCATAGGCATGTAGAAATGCTCGTGTTTTTTGAGCATCAATATACTGATCATCCCCTATACACCAGTCGTTAACACTAATCGCAATATCAAATAAAAAAGGGGCATGGCAGGCTTCATAAAAATCCACAATACCACTGAGCTGATCCTCAACAAATAAGGCATTATCACGAAATAAATCCGCATGGATCAGTCCCTGAGGTAAGTCATTATTGGTTATTTTTTGTTGGAAACTGAGTTCATCTTTTAATAAAGCATGCTCTTGTGGTGTTAAAAAATCTACCAATGTGTGGGAGATATTGACTATCTGGGTTAGAGTCCAAGGATTTTTGCGCAGAAGGGTAAAATTTTTTCCCGCAATATGCAGTTGTGCAAGTGCTTGGCCTATTTGCGTGCAATGTTGAGCACTGCTGTGTTGAATGCTATTGCCTGCTAATTGCTGAAATAGGGCAATTGGTTTGTCATGCCATGTGGGTAGTGAATGAGGCTGTAATGCGGGTTTAATACGCTGAGGAACTGGTATGCCTTGTTTGGATAAATACTCAAGTAATTGAAAAAAATAGTCTAATTGTGGAGCAGTATAATGCTCAAAAATAGTTAAAATATAGCCATTGTTAAGGGTGCTGGTGAGATAATTAGTATTTTCAATACCATCACTAATTCCTGAATGTTGGATAATGGGATCAAGTGCATAAGGGGCTAATAATTGCTCTGCCTGAGTCAGAGATAGAGGTGTATAAACAGCCATTTACCACTCAAAAATTTTCCATTGTTGTACAGTAGTCTCACTGAGCTCACGATTGGAACGAATATCTAATGTACCGTCACCATTTGAATCATAAAGATAATACGCAGGGGCATTTTTAGGCTGCACTTTTACTTTATAAACAATACCATTGACACTATAGGTTTTAATGGTTTTACCATCACGCTGAATAATATTAATATCGACATTATCAAGCGGGTTTTCTTTATCATTATCGGGTTTGGTTGTTTGTTCGGGATTACTGCCATCTTCACTTTGCTCAGCCCAAATAGGGTTTGCGACTAATAGCAATAGAGATGTCAGACAAAAAGTGATTAGCTGTGACAATGAGTTGTGCTTCATTTAATGAATCCTTTATCTACGGGAATTAAGTGCTTAAAGATCCAGCATTTTTTCATGCTCTTCTGCTGAAGGTTCAAAACAACGGTGTTCGTAATGATCAAAAATAGCATCGACAATGGCTTTTGGCTCGTCAATGATTTTTATCAATTGTAAATCCTCTGGATTAATAGTACCAGCGTTGATAAGCGTTTTGGAAAACCATTGAATCAAGCCGGACCAAAACTCTGTGCCCACTAATATAATTGGAATTTTACGAGTCTTTCCTGTTTGCACCAAGGTCAGTATCTCAGCAAACTCGTCCAGTGTACCAAAACCACCGGGCATAACAACGTAGGCAGTCGCATATTTAACAAACATGACCTTACGTGAGAAAAAATGTTTGAATGATAGAGAAATATCTTGATAAGGATTAGAATTTTGCTCTCTGGGTAATTCAATGTTCAAACCAATACTTTCAGATTTTCCTGCCTGAGCACCTTTATTGGCTGCTTCCATAATACCAGGGCCACCACCGCTGACAATTGAAAAGCCTGCATCGGATAGTAATCGAGCAATCTTCTCGGTAAGTAAATAGTCAGGATGATCTCTGGCAGTACGGGCAGAACCAAAGATGCTCACAGAAGGCTTTATTTGTGATAATTGCTCAAAACCATCAACAAACTCAGCCATAATTTGAAAAACACGCCAAGTCTCACGATTTAAAGAATTTTCTTTTATTGGAATAAAGGCAGGATCGCGTCGCTTATTGTTACTCATTAAGTACCTCGAATTAACGGTAGATGTGTTTATTTAATTGTAGTCAATTGTGCTAGAAATTCAGGGAAAATAATACTTAAGGCAACAAATACAGGCAATAAAATAAAATAGGAATGCACACCATAACGGATAATGGGTATTGCTTCACGTAAGCCCATAAATTCATCAATCACAATACGACCTTTAATAGAAATAGTCAGGCAAATAATAATCACAATAAAATGACTGGGCGTTGCTTCTTCAGCAATAAATGTGGCAAAAAAGGTCAGTGCTAATAATATTAACCAAAAAAGAGTAATACGTTTTTTGTCATTGCTAGCCATTATCAAGACACCTATCTAAGAACATAAAGTAGAGGGAAAATAATAATCCAAACCAAATCAATCATATGCCAATACAAGCCAGCACTTTCGAGTGTGGCATGATGACGAGCGCTATAATGACCAGAATACAGAC
>Ga0256831_1000635_pt1 | contig 18287 bp, 12 predicted proteins | sample 132544metaG_FD_189087 | JGI IMG/M metagenome (GOLD analysis project Ga0256831, IMG submission 189087) | Hydrothermal vent microbial communities from Lau Basin, Pacific Ocean - 132-544 | ecosystem: Environmental > Aquatic > Marine > Hydrothermal vents | place: Pacific Ocean: Lau Basin | collected... | reverse complement strand
GGACGATTAGATTTTTAAGGCAATGGTAAAGAGTATGTATGGGCACGGGCCGGTGGCTTAGCCAGGACAGAGCGTCGGCCTCCGGAGCCGAAGGTCGCGGGTTCGAATCCCGCCCGGCCCGCCAGAATTTTTGATTGTATTGCGTTCCTGACATCATTGCCATATACAAAAGAGCTGCTGCCTCAAAAAATGCAGACTTCTGAATGTCGTTCTCCTCCAAAAAAGCCAAAATTTGGTCGCTCACTGTGATACATATGCGCTTCCTCAAAGTTTTCACCTCCAATGCGCAAAAACATCACAAAACTGATACTATTTTGGCCGACGGTCTTTATTGAGTTTACTGTACGAGTGCCATCACTGAATTGCAAAACTCAAAAAATCTCTCAAGAGAAAAGGAAAAATCAATAAAGAGTCATTTCTTGAGTTCTTTTACATCAATATTCAATTGCCTGAAGGTCTCCAACAGATTCTCATACTCCATTTCGCTCATAGAGCCATTATCCGCCTGAATCTCAATAGTTACTGTCTCAAACTTACTTTTCAAAAGATTCAAAGCTTTCAATACATCTCTGAGGCCGCCACTCCCCTGACCAAGTTTGAGATGTAAGTGAACACTATTGATAACATTTTGAGCAGAAGCCTCCTCTTTGGGAGTTTGTGACACAAGTACAGCTTGTTTGTCTTTGACTGCAGGGGGCTTCCATTGCTCCCTGGAAACTTCAGCTATGCTTTCAGCTGGAGTTTTCTCTTGAGCTATAGCTTGAGTTTCAACTTCTACCTCAGCTCCAGCCTTTGCTCTTTCCCTCAGCTTCTCACAGTACTTCCTGTTCACGATGACCTCCTTCTCGTCGAGAGTCACCGTTGGCTTTTCACCAAGATATTCGCAGGTTACCTCCTCTCCAGTCAGGTACCCCAATCCAAAGCGCCCCTCGCTTACTCCCTGCTTTATCGCGTCTATAAGCACGCTCTTGCTCTTCAATAGTGGCATCCCTGGAGTCTTGAGGAAACTCTCGTAGAGTGCTTTCGTCGAAACGTAGTCCTTTCCATCCAAGTACTTCATCTCAACGACTACTGGAGCCATCTTCTCGACGAGCTTACCCTCCTCCCTGAGCTTCTCATAGACAAGCTCCTCGATAGTCTTCTTGATGCCCACTGGCTTCATGCCGAGGTCGAGCTCTTCATAACCTCCCCGAGTGGGGAGCAGTATGAGCCTGTAAAGCTCCGCTATCTTCTGAACGATATCCTCTCTTGCTCGCTTCAAATTCTCCTTCACATCATCCTTTTGCTCTGAGGTGAGCTCCAGAGAACCCTTCTTTGCCTTTCCGTCAATAATCTTCCAAGCAAGGTATCTCCTCACGAGCCTGTTGAAACTGGCTCTCTCAGTTTCCCTTGGAACGAGGAAAATGAGAGTGTTCTTGTGAACTCTCTCGCTACCTCCATAGGACTGTAGAATCTGGAGAACCTTCTCCTTGTCGTACTCTGGAAGGACAACGAGTTTCAAGCTTGGATCGCTATCAGGAACGTCCACCGGTTTACTCGGCCACAGATAGATCTTGAAGTACCGCCCCTTGAGCTGACCCCTCAGAAGTTCGTGCTCAACCTCCCGTATCTGCTCCTCGCTCACGTTGTTCATTTCATCCACAACGAGCTTGTTGAGGCTCGGCTCGAGGCTGAAGAAGTACCGACCATCGCGATAGTGGAGGTAGAGGAGGTTGTCTTTGAGGTACAGGATGGCGTCTCCTACTATACTGCTCGAGTACCTTGTGTCTGCACAGGAGAGCTTTATCTCCTTTGGAGTGGCACCCTTCACGTCCCCCCCAGAGAAGGAGTACATGAAGATGACGGTTGCCGCCCTCGTCCCCACGCGATAGTGCTCATAGGATTCACCGAGCATCCTGTCCACTCGCTTTGCACCTGCGTTGGGCGAGAGAACGTCCGCATCAAGGACGGAATAGTACCTGCTCTCTCCGATGATGTCTATAAGCTCGTCCCTGAGGGTTTTGAAGTTCAAATCAAAGTCGGAGAGCCTGATAAAGGCCACATCCCTACCGATGAGTGAGTGGACCACTATAGAAAGAAGCCTCAGCACACCTCTTGTCCTCTGAAACTTTGGCAGACTTCCCCAGCGGTGGTAGAGAACGTCAATAACCTCCGGCTGGAAGGGATAGCTCCTGAGGAACCTCTGACGGTACTGATAGGCGTTGAGACCCTCCGGGATGAGACCCTCTTTCTCAAGGTACTCAACCACACGCTTCACGACGGCCTCCATCTCGGTCTCGTCAATCCTCTTGAAAAGCCTCGTTCTGATGACGTCGTGGACTTCCTCTTCCTGTACCGGGGTGAACACCTTCTGAGAGCGTCCCGCTATCTTCTGGAGCTTCTGGAAGTACTCCTCAGCCTTTTCGGAATAGTGTTCGAGAATGCTGGACGGGAGGGTCATGACAAGAAGAACTCTATCGGTGGACTTCACGACCTCAGTGAGCTCGTGGATGAAGGCCAGCGTTTGATCCGCGAGGGTGGTCTCTCCAACCGTTACTCCTGCGGCCTTTACCATGTACTCCAGAAGTTCATCAACGAGAATCAGTACTGGCGCTTTCTCCTCCATGAGTTCTGATAGCTTTATCTTCCCGGGGGCAACGTTGCCCTTGAGGCGACCTGTACTGCCTGTGAGCTGACGTTCAAGCTCCTCCCAGAGGAGGACCTCCTTCGCGTCAAAGGCTGTTCCGTCCAAAACTACTACGTTCGCACCCCACTCTCGGGCCTTGTGGTAGAGTGCTATGAGCGAGTGTGTCTTACCCCCACCAAAGGGCGTTTGGAGTTGTATCACAGCATCCCCAACACCTTCAAGGAGCCTTTTCCTTGCTATCTCAAGGAGAGCACTCAATCCGCTTGTTATGTACGTTCTCTCCCAGAAGAGCTCCGGATTCCGATAGTCCTCAGGCCCCCTGTTCTTATAAACGCTCCAAAGGTCAGCGGCGAAAGTATCAAGGGTGAACTTTCCTTCCTTTATATCATCGTGGGGAATGGCGATCTGATAAAACGGCTTCAGCTCCATGGTTACACCTCCGAACCATATAGCCTCCAGGAGTATTTGGGCTTTCCGGTCCCACACAATAATCGGTCCCACACAATAATAGTACCCATTACTTGATTCACGATTCGCAATTCACTATTTGACCAGTAATATAAAGGTACCTCTATGCGCCCTCACTGAAGATTTGTGAATCGTAAATCAGGAGATCAACCTACTTTTTGTATATTATTGAAAGATGATGCACCCAACGAAGGCTGAGAAGCGAGTTGTTTGGGTGAAACCTTTATATTATTGTGCCGTACTTTATTATCTTGATGCTCGCTACAATCATTTCCTCCAATCTATCGCTTTATTTCAAATCCGCATAAATGTATGGGGGAAGGAAAATGAATGGAAAATATGTGTCCCTTCTGAGTGAAGAAGACTCAATGATCATTGAGTCAAAGAATATTGTAGTGAAGAAAATAAAAGAATTCCTTGACTTCTTGTACTCAAACGCGGATGAAAAGGATTGGTTCGAGATACGGATACTGAAACTCAATGGAGGTACTGAGAATGACTACTATCGGGTGGATGATACTGAAGCTGCGGCGGAGACAATTTACAACAGGATGATATCAGACCATAGCATCAGAGGAATTTACGTTACTATAAACACTACTGTACCCGATACGATAAAACACGTCAAAAAAGCACTCAAAGACAACGACATAGTGCATGTAATAAACTTCCCAATAGACCTCGATGTTTTCCACGAGCATCCTCCGACACGAGAGGAAATAGAACTGATCCGTGCGGCGGTGGAGAAGTCTGCGGAAGAACTTTATGGGCGCAGGGGTATTGCTTATTCCATTACAACATCTGGCTTCGGATTTCATGTCTTTATAAAGTTGAAACCGGTACAGTTCAAAACATTGGAAGAAAAAACAGCATATCGGGAAATCGGACGAAAACTCGCTGAAGAGTTTCAGAAGGAAGTTATAAAGCATGTAGACAAGAGATTCATAAATTACGTAAGAAATAGTGTAGATAAGGGTGTATATAACCTTTCGAGAATTATGCGGGTTCCCTGGACAATAAACAGGCGCGAGATTGCTGGAAAAATCTACGAAAACCTTGCAAAAACACTCATTCTCAAAAATGGTACTCCATTGGATCTTTCATCTGAGATTGAGAAAGAAATAATGAGCATAACTCGAGCGACGGAGAAACTTCTGATCAGTAAAAATGGGGTACGTCTCACTCCTGATGAAAAGAATAAGATAGTAAATATCATAAAGAGCTACTGGAAGCCTGGAACACGACATAATCTTGCATTGGGTCTCGCTGCGCTCTTCTTCTGGAGGGGAATCGAATTTGAAGATGCGCTCGAAATAATACAAACTGTCGCACAAGAGACAGGGGATAATGAGACTGCCGACCGGGAAACGGCGGTCAGGGATACCTACTTCAATGCACAGTACAGAAACTACAAGAGTTATCTCACCGATAAACTCATCTTTGAACTGAATAGCGCTTTGAAGGATTTCTACAGGAGAGCATTGAGAGGGAAAGCAACCCAGAACATTGCAATAACCGATGCCATGGAAATCTTATCCGGCAAGTTCAGCCTTGTAGAATATCTGAAAGAGCATACGACTGACATTGTCAAGGAGGTCATAGAGAACAAGGGGAATGTTGTTTTCAAAGTTACGTTTACTGAAGAAAACACTGGGCAGCAGGTACAACTTGTACTCAAGAATACAACGAAAATGGATAAAACAAAGATGTTTTACGCGCTGAATGAAGACTTTATGGCACATTTTGGAATTTATATTGTGAATCCACTATCCATCAAGTCACTTGACAGAGATAGCCGGATGACACTTACAAAATACCTTGCGCAATCTATGCTCGATTATTACGCATTTGTTACAAGAAATGCCCGTGAGGTAATCTCAGAGGAATTTGAGGAAATCAAGAGTGCATTTTTTGACATCATAGAAGAGGATATAAAAGGGATCGTCAGGATAAACGAACGTTCTGAACTGAAGCCGAAGACCTTTGCCGAGATCCTCAACAGAGACTACTTCGTGTATGCTGAGATCGAAAATAGAATATACTTCTCACCAAGTATTATGGAATATGGAAGTGACATAAAAGGATTTGCGAGGAATTTACACAAATTTTTGAAGAAAAAGCGGGTAGCTTCAGGCAAAAACTGGCGCGAAGATAGAACAAGCATAAGTCTGGGGAATAGAAAGCATGCCTATGCTTACTTTGTCACTGCTGATAAGTTCTTTGAACTATTGGAGAACGAAGATGTGACAAGGCCACCTTTGCTTGAAATCGACGAAATCCTACCTGAGATAAACGAAGACAGGAATGTGGATGGAATTTCAGACATTGAAAGTGAACTCGATAGCTTTGAAGAGGTGTAACTGTCATGGCACAAAGAGTAACAATAATTGGGCCTCCAGGTACAGGGAAAACCACTGCACTGAAGAGAATTTACAAGTTTCTGACAGGAAACAAAGACCCCGATGTAATAGGGTTCATAACCAAGTACAGACTTGACACCTTATTGAAGGATACTTATTCCTCAATTTTTGATGATGTTATATTCATAACGTTTACAACAAGTGCCGTGAAAGTACTCAAGGAGCGAGACGTGGATAACGTTTATACTATGCACAGTTACATAACCCGACTACTCTTCAAAAACAAGGTGGTCTCTTACAAAGCGCTTCAAAGAGATGTTTTTGCATCCGTAATGATTCAACTTGGATATGGGTATGACTTTCGAGATCGATTCAGTAGCCACCCGAGCAATGTGGCAAAATCCCAATACAGCTACTATTATAACGTATTCTACAATAAGAACGATAAGGAAGTCCTCCAAATAATCAGAGACCATGAGGATAAGCGAATTTACGATAGAATAAATAGTTATGTAGCTTGGAAAAATGAACATGGAATGGTAGATTATGTGGAGGTGCTACGTAAGTTCCTCAACTCAAACATAAAAACACTCAGTTTGGACGAGGAGGAAGAAAATGAACCTCGAGTTCTTATTCTTGATGAGGTACAGGACTTCTCTCCTCTCCAGTGGGCGGTAGTACATAGACTTGAGGAAATTGGGAGTTTTGACTACATCATCGTGGCTGGCGATCCAAATCAGAGCATTTATGCGTTTCAGGGAGCTACTCCAAGCCAGTTCAGGGAATTTATTGACAAGAGTACACTCGAGATAGTGCTTGACAAATCATTCAGGCTTCCCTCCCTTGTACAGAAAAAAGCTGAAATGCTCACAAAATGGCTGGGAACAACGTGGAAGTATCTCCCCAAAGAGGAGGCGGGTTCTGTAAGAGTAATCAAAATGAAAAAGAGGCACCTATCTTATCTTGACAATAAATTACTCGAGGAGATTCTCCCAGTCCTACGGCGAGCTCAAAAATTGAAAAAGAGCGTTTATATCTTACTGAGAACGAACAAACAGGTAAAAGATTTTGAAAGAAGAGTTATTGGGGAGGGGTACTCCGTCTCGCGCATAAAAGACGATTACAGTCTCTCTGACCTTTTTGATGAAGTACTTGAGTTTGAAGAAACTGGATACCTGGGAGAACTATTATACTACGCAATCCTATCAACAAGCGAAGAAGCTACAACTCTCAGGAACACGGCAAGGAACAAAAACGATGTAAGTGATTTACAGCTGATTGAACTCCTGGAGAAATACTTCAATGAGCAAACTTTGGAGAATACGAGAGACCCCGCTTCTATTATTGAGTTTGCAAGGTTCATCCAGAATAACTATCTCGAGGTTCTTTCTGAAGACGAAAAAGAGCTGTATAGTCTGATGAAATCCCGGAAAAATGGATACAAGTTATTTGTTGACACAATGCACGCTTCAAAGGGCGAAGAAGCGGACATCGTAATTGTAATAGACTTTGTGAACTCGAGAATCAAGAAAGAGATAGCCAGGAGTAAAAAAGCACTGGAAGAAGAGGTACGTACCCTCTATGTCGCAATGACACGTGCTCGAGAGGAACTCTACATTATAACGAGCAATTCAAAGAATAACATATTACAACACATTCGCTTCTGACAGTATGATGTTTTTGAAAAGCAATAGAAAAGAAAGGGAAGTTTCATCCAACTCGTCTTTCAATATTCTTTATCATTGCATAAAGCTTGTTGAGATATTTGCTTTTGGTGTTCTTTTCGTCGTAATCTATAGCTCTCTTGATGCCCTCAATGTCCCTTTCAATTTTTTCAAGCCTGCTGAGTACAAGACGTCCATTGATGTCTTCCACTCCCCCAAGTGCTTCGTACAACCGGACGAATTCCTCAAGATTCTCGAAGAGATAATTGACCCTTTGCTCAAGTTCTTTTATCCTTTTCTTGTCATTTACCTGCATCAAAGTGTGAGCTGAAAATATAAAATAAACATATACCAACCAAAAAAGAAAAGTCAAGAAGTAAATCCCTCAGCTTTCGGTTTTGTTTTTCTCCTGAAATCACCTTTTCCTCATGGGCAATTCCGCTCTTACTCTATTCTCCAGCGTATTCTTTGAGCATTTTCAGGTACACTCTCTCCAGCTCTATTGCGACTTTATGTTGGTATACTGAGTCAAACTCGTCACATTTTCTCTCTGTAAGGGCAAGGAGAGCATCTGCAAGGGTAAAAAGATCCCTTGCTGTCACGATCATCGCGCTACACTCTCCCAGTATATCCTTTTGAGTATCCTGATCTCACCCTCGAGACGGTCTGTTTCTCCGCTTACTACTGCTTTCGGGTCCAATCTCTTCCAAAATAATTCCTCCTCTTTTCTCTCAATGAGTTTTTTGAGTTCTCCATCTATCATTTTGCCACCTCCTGATGTTTTCTGAGAGGTCCCCGAGAGTTCTTTTTCTTCAGAGCAAGTTTCTACCACCATCCCTCAGGAGGCCCTCATCATTGGGATGGTGCCTGTCATGAAACACTCTCGGGGCCCTACCCAGTACCTCCACCTCCCGAATCAAGTCAAGGTGGCCCTCCACTTTGGGCCATATTACTACTACAAATCCGAAATAAATATTTCGTGAAAAAGTGGGAAACAACAAACGTGTACTATCAAAATTCTGCAAAAATGTGTACTTCAGATTACATGCCTTGAAGCTCTCTTCATAAAGAAATCAAAGTAAGTAAACAGTAAAGAATTACTTCCCTATGAACCGCTCAATCGTCTCCTGCTTTCCGGACTCCTCTTCTCCGTTGAAGACCGAGTAGTCGCCCTTTTCGATGGCCCTTCTTATGTGCTCTCTTCCCGCGAGGAAGCCGTCGAGGAGCTTCTTCTCCTTGCTGTCCTTCGGGAGAACCTCACTGATGACCTGGGCCACCTTATAGAAGACGTCCTTCTCGCCCCAGCCGGTCTCGGCGAGCAGGCCGACCATCTCCCTCTTCCTGTTGGCCTGCCAGAGGAGCAGGGCTTTGTGGAGGACATCGATGAGGTCGTTGCCCTTTATCTCCTTCAGCTTTCTGTCCTGCGGGCCGAGAACGCGGATGAACTCCTTCTCCTTCACGATGAACCCTTTGTTCCACTCCCGCTCGAGGTCGAGGCCGACTGAAGTTGCCAGCTTCCTCGCCTCGTCGAAGGCCACCTTCGCCTCGCCGTACGTCCAGCGCCAGAGCACGTAGAACTTCGCGAGCGGTGAGAGCTCAGCGGAGATGTCCTCCCTGAGAACCTGCCTTATCGCGTAGTCGCTGACTATATCGCGCACGAGCTGGAGCAACCTGTCGCCCCTTATCTCGTTGCCCTCGTAGTCAAGGACTCTCTCGTACTTGCCGAAGACCTCGATGGCCGAGCCTATGGCCGAGATGAAGAAGTCGGCACCACTTATGCCCTCGCGCCAGAGCTGGTCGAGCTTCTTCTCAAGGGTCTCCCTGAGCTCCCTCTTGACCTCGTCGAACCAGCCAACGCCCTGCTTCTCCACCTTTCTCGCCACGATGTATATTGAGGAGGCGAGGGCTGCGGATTCTCGTGCCACAAGGCGACTTTTCATCTCTGTATGAATTGGCCAAGAAGCCGTTGGTACCAAACCTGAATCGAGAAGGGAGTTTATGAGCGTCTCCCATCCCTCAGTGGTTTTGTGGGCGTAAACGAGTACGAGGATTCCACCCGGTTTGAGTACTCGGTGAATCTCCTGGAGTGCTTGCTTCATGCTCTTTTCGAAGTACCTCTTTGAACCCTCTTTTCCTCCAAAGCGATTTGGCTCTGCCACGAGTTCTTTGCTTTTCGGTGTGAGTGGTGTCATGAAAAGCTCCGGGTAAAGATCCCCAATTGAGCGTTTGAGCCAGACGTAGAAGAAGTCGCTGAGGTCGGAGTAGAAGATATTGTCATAATATGGTGGGTCGGTGAAGACAGCATCGAAGTAGTTGTCAGGGAATGGGAGGGAAGTTGCTGAAGATTGCAAGAGTCCTCCAAGCTGTCCAGGAGTTTCAAAAATGAGATTCTGCAATGTGTCTATTTGCTGTTGAATTACTCCAAAGTATGTAGTACTACTATCTCTTCCTCCATCTTCTGAATGGACAAGTATATTGCCCTCGGGATATTCCCACTGCATTGGAATGGAGTTCCTGGCAAGTGTCTTTTCCACTACTTCAGAGCCTGAATGCCATACACTTACGTTCGAGAACTTGGGGGATACTTTTGTCAATGCCATTGCCAAGTAGGTTACAACAGCCTTCGCGTACTCCTCGTCATAGCCCTCCTCGAGCATCCTCTCGTATGCCTGCCTCACCTTCTCGGCGAAGGTTATCAGAGCGAGCTTCTGCCTGTCGTTGAAGAGGTCACCCCATTTGGTCATCCCGTAGAGGAGAACCCTGAACCCTGAATTGCCCTTTGCCCTCTCAGGTGGGATAGGTTCATCAGGTACCGGATCAATCCCCCACTCCTCCATCAGCTTCGCCCTCTTCTCCTCAAGGTAGCGCTTTGCCTCCTCGTAGGCCCTGATGTCTTTTTCAGTTGGGAGGCGGTAGATTTTGCCCCTCTTCTCCGGGTGGTACAGGACAACCGCCACCATCTTCTGTCCAGCTTTACCCTTACGGAAGAGTTTCCTCGTGGTGTTCGCATCGTGGGTCATGCCGCAGACGGGACAGGTGGCCTTCGCGCCCTTCACCGTTCCCTTCGAGGGGTCAAAGCCGGTAGGCATTGGCTCGTAGCCGTCTCCCACTATTTTGAACTTGACCTCCTTGCCCTCGACGTAGGGATAGAGGGCCACCTTCTTGTTGTTCTTCTTTGCCAGCCAGAACTGCCTCATCAGCGGTATCTCCGCCCCGCAGGCCGGGTTCTGGCACGTTATCGTTCTTGCCCAGATGTAGCCGACGGGAATGTAGCCATCTTCGTCCACCGGGTAGAAGCGTTCAAGCTCCTTCTTTGCCTCCTGAAGGACCCACTCGCCCCACTTCTTCACGTCCCTCACGAGGTCGTGGTCCTTCCCTTCACCTTTCCCTCCGGCTATCCACTCGTCGAGCGCTCCCTTCTTCTTTTTCCCGTACTTCTGGGGGTACTCAAGGACTGCCTTGAGGATGAGAACGGCCACTGGATTGTAATCAACCGCGTACGTCTCAAGGCCGAGGCGTAGTGCCTCAAGCGGTATGGAGCCTCCCCCTGCGAAGGGGTCAAGGACGCGGGGCCTTTCCTGGTTCGGGTCATCGCGTATCTGCCTGAAGTACTCCATGATGTCCTCGCGGGCCCTTCTTATGACCTCCTCGTCGAGTGGACTTTCCCACTTCGAGAGCTTTGCTATGAACCTCTTCTTCCGTTCGAGCTCTTCCTCGTCCTTTGGAGCGGGGATGAGTGCGGCGTAGTTGGTTGCGCGGGAAGAAGCCAGTGGGCGTCTCGCCCACCAGATGTGCAATGTAGAGATGTGGCCGTGCCTTATGTTCTTCTCCCTTGCGGACTCTTCGCTCACGGCCTTGACCGGGAAAGCAACCTCGATAAAGCGTTTGTCTTCCATTCTACCGCCTCCTCAGACTTCAACCTTCTTACCCTTCTTTCTCCATTCATCAAGCGGGACTTTGAACCTTATCTCGTACTTCTCCACGACCTTGAGCGTGTGAGCGGGATCACGGATGATGTAGAGTGTCGGCTTCTCGGCGGCATAGGCCACAACGTACAGCCAGTACTTGTCGCGGAGCCTCTTCGCCGTCACGTACTCGTTCCACGTGAGCTCAACGTCCCCGAGATGAGCCCTTGCCTTCACCTCGATGTGCCTCCTCTCACCGTTTCCCTCGGAGTAGATGTCGTACCCGAGGTTCTCCTTTGAGACGTCCCTCGGTTCCCTTCCGTGTCTTCTCTCGTACTCCATGGCAACCTGCATCCCTATCTCCTCTATCGCCGGGTCCTCTCCCATCTCCCCCCTCGGGAGCACGTAGATGGCCCCGATGAAGACGGGAGGTCTCACCATGAGGCTCGTTTCCCTGGCTATCCTTTCCGGCAGTTCCTCCAGTGCCTTCCTGTAGCGATTCAGCCTCTCCTCAAGGTTCCTTATGGTGAGTGCGTACCTCTTCTTCTCCTCCGGTGGGAGGAGTTCGTACTCGGCCAGCTTGTAGTCGAGGTCGTCTATGAGCTTCTTGAGGGACTTCACGCCGTACTTCTCCTTTATCTCCGCCTGTCTCTTCCTCTCCTTGAGGAGCCTCTCCTTGTACTCTTCGAGGGCCTTCATGGCATAGATCATCGCGTTCTCTCTCCGGCTGAACTCAACCTCCATCTCTGGAGAATCTTTGGCCGGTTCGAGGTCCCATATTATCTTTGGGTCTACCACCTCAAGACTCTCGCCGTCGTCGTAAACTGCAACGAGCGTCTTTCCGGCTGTTTTGTTGAAGCCGTCCTGAACTTCACCCTCGAAGAACCAGATGGTACCGTGCAGTCTGTTCTTGGGGTCGTAGAAGACCGCCCCGCGCTGGAGCTCTTTGAGGTACTCTTCCTGAACCCACTCGCGGAGGGCTTCGAAGAGCGGGTGTCCAAAGGAGACGAACTCCACGTCGTCTCTCTTCTCAGAGATTGCCTTGTCAAAGGTTATGGCCCTGTACGAGCGCTCCACCGTGCCGTACTGCTTCCTCTCAGCTATCTCCCTCAGAACTCTGGGGGTTCTCTCAACTGAGTAAACGTGTGGCTCCTTCTCGCGTACTCTGGCGTTGAGGCGCTTCATGGCTTTGAGGAAGAAGAGTTCGAGGTACTCCGGCGATAGCCGGTTCTCTTCAGCCTTCTCGAGAAGTTTCATTATCCTGCTCAGGTCTATGTGCCTTGTCGCGAGACTCTCCTCGAGTAGCTCTTCCGCTTTCTTCATGATTTCCTCTGGCTGGAGCTTTGGCTCTTCCTCTTTCAGAACGCTGTCTGGGTCTCTGAGCATGACGGCGACCTCTGCGAGGAGGGTGTACAGGTTCTCCCCATCGAGGAGTTCTCCGATGACGTCAAAGACCTTATCCCCGAGAGCTTTCCTTATCTCCTCTATCTTGTGGAGGAGCCTCTCAAGTACCATTCCCTCCCTTGTGTTCCTGGCCACGAAGTTGAAGATGTGGACTGGGTACTTCTGGCCGTAGCGGTGCACCCTTCCTATCCTCTGCTCGAGCCTGTTGGGGTTCCATGGAATGTCGTAGTTTATGAGCAGATGGCAGAACTGGAGGTTTATACCCTCTCCGGCCGCCTCGGTGGCAACCATGACCTGAGCCCACTCTCTGAAGTCCTTTTCGCGTTGGAGCCTCGTCTCCATGTCCATCTCTCCGTGGATGAAGGTAACCGTGTAACCCCACTCTTGGAGCTTGTTCACGAGGTACTCGAGGGTGTCCTTGAACTCCGTGAAGATGAGGATCTTCTCTTTCTCGCCGTGCTCCCTTGCGATGAAGTCCAGCGTCTCTCTGAGCTTCTTGAGCTTCGTCTCTTCCTCTGATGCTATCAGCTCCTCGCTCATCCTTATGAGCTCGTCAAGGGTTCTTATCTCGGCCTCTATGAGCTTCCTCTTCCCCACTATGGGGAGGCCTTCGAGCCTCAGCTCGGCCTTCCACCTTTCCCTCTCCTCCTCATCCTCAAGCTCAAGGAGATCCTCAAAGTCGAGTTGAACGCCCTTGGTCTCAAGCTCTCCGCTCTCAAGGTACTCCTTGAGGCGTGCTTTTCTACGCCTGAGGGACTGGAGAAGTGCGTACGTGCTCGATGCGAACCTCCTCTGGAGTATCACGAGCGGAAAGACTATGCTCCGCCTGCTCCCTTCGAGAACGGTGTACTGGTAGTGGATGTAGCGGGAGAGGTCGTTGTAGAGCCGGATCTCCTTGTCAGTAAGGTTGAAGTTCACCGTGTGAGAGTACCTGGGCTTGAATATCTTCTTCCCCTCGAAGTCCACGAGGTCTTCTTTCATGCGCCTGAGGAATATGGGGTTCTCGTTTCTCCGTATTGCCTCAAGGAGTATCTCTTTGTCGCTGAAAAGGCCCGGGACAAGGAGGTCAAGAAGGAGACGGAAGTTTTCAGGGTCTCCCTTGTGTGGTGTGGCCGTGAGGAAGAGCATGTGTGTGGAGTTCCTTGAGAGCACTTCGCCTACTTTGTACCTCTTCGTGCGGTAGATCTTCTTCCCGAAGCGGTATGCGGCCATTTTGTGGGCTTCATCCACTATCACGAGGTCCCAATCCACGTTCTCAAGGCTCTTCAGGATGTCTTCCTGCTTGAGGAAGTCTATTGAAGCGATTACCTGTTTTTCACGTCTCCAAACGTCGGTTGTCGTCCGGAAAATCTCTCTGTTGACGATGGTGAACTCTTCCTGGAACTTCTCTTTCATCTCCCTCTTCCACTGGGGTACGAGGTGGCCGGGAACGACTATGAGGATTCTCTCTGCCAAGCCTCTGAGTTTGAGCTCTTTTATCACGAGGCCTGCCATGATGGTTTTTCCGGCACCGGGATCATCCGCGAGGAGGAAGCGTATCTCCGGGTTCCTGAGGATGTGGTTGTAGACTGCGTCGATCTGGAATGGGAGGGGCGCTATTTTCGAGACACTGACCGCGAGTATCGGGTCATAGAGTGAGGCGAAATGGTATCGTTCCCCTTCGATTGCGAGGGCGACTGCTTCTGGGTCTCCTTTGAAGTCAAGAGGGTTCGTGATGATTTCAACCTCCTCAAGGTCGGCTTTCGTCAGTATGTAGAGGTCGGCCTTGCGGGAGTTCAGGTAGTGACCTCCCACCATGATGGTGTCTTCACTCTCGTTCACGATCTCGACGAGAAAAGGCTCCTTCCATTTCGTGCTCTTGAGGATATAGCCTGGTTTTATCCTCCCGTTCATTCCTACCAACCTGTTGGGGAATTTCTATATGGGTGGATAAAAGAGTTGCGGGGGCTTCTTTGATTCGTCTGGGTCAAATTGGCTCGGTTCTGGCTTTATGTTTCATAACTATTGATGTGCAGATTTTTGAAACGTCGAATCTATCATTTTGAGCTTTTTGATACAATAGTGCAAAAGTTTATATCGATGTTTATGATACATACTTGGGTGGGCCAGATGACGGTGTACGTGTACCTCCGAGTGAGCACGGACGAGCAGGACATAGACAGTCAAATGGAGAGCGTAAAGAGCTGGCTTTCTGAGAAGGGGATTGAGGAGTTTGAGATAATCAAAGATGAAGGTGTTTCTGGTGGTGTCCCTGCCAAAAAACGACCAGGCTTTTCGAAAATACTGGAGACGGCAGGAGAAGGAGACATTCTCGTGGTTTCCGAGCTGACCCGGTTGGGGCGTTCGCTCGGCGATGTCATATTGACTCTCAATGAACTGACGGAGAAAGGAGTCCGGATTGTAGCAGTCAAAGAGGGCCTGGACAGTACTTCCGATGCCATGCAGTTCAAGATAATGACAACTCTGCTGGCCCTTTTTGCCGACCTTGAGCGTGAGTTTATCCGAAAGAGAACAAGGGAGGGCTTGAAGCGTGCGAGAGAGAAGGGCAAGCGGTTGGGAAGGCCACCCGTGTTGGACGAGGGAAAGCTGGTTACTGTTATTGAGCTGTACCAGAAGGGATTCTCCGCCCGCAAGATTGCTGATATTCTCAATGTGAGTCCAAGTACAGTGAGTAGGGCCTTGCGGAAGCTCAGGGAAGCTGGAGTTCTGAATGAACGTCGGGTGGTCAAAATTGACAGAGAAAAGCTTGAGAAGATTATGAGGGGTACAAAATGAAGAGATAAAGCCTATTGAGTCTTTGGAATCAGGTGTGTTCGTTGTCTTTTATATGAGGTCCTATGAAGGTGTACCGGATAAGCACATCAATGTCTGTGTATAGACACCCCGAATAAGGGGTTGCTATTTTCATGTCAAAAATCTCGCGAGAATCTTTGGTGTCTTGTACGCTCGTGTTGATGTTCTTATTATAAGTCCATTATTCACAAGGGTTTCAATGGAGTCTTTGAGGTAATCAAGGGGTTTGCCTGTTTCCTTCTCTATCATGCTTTTGTGTGCATACCCCTTGATTCTTGTGTACTTTGCGATCACTTTGAGGGTGTTCCATGTGTTTTTCCCCCTTATCTCTTGTTTGAGTTCCCTTTCCAGTAACTTTTTGAGTTCCAGCTTGTTGCATCCAACATCTGCGAACTTCTTCAGGTACCCCCTGAGTCCTCCAATATCTCTGTACACCTCGAATCCTTGCTGGAGGTGAGGACATAGTTTCTGAACAAACTCTTTTGTCTCATTTGGGGAAAGCTCGACAACCTCAACGTATTTTTCGTATCTCATAAAGAGGGGAGAGCGAGGATCTGAGGGCCCAAGATAGTTCAAAAGCGCAGGGGTACCTTTTGCTACGAAAATAAAGTGAATGTTGTCTCTCCTGTCGATCCATTCTTGGGCGATTTCCCGGAAGTCCACTCCTCGTGCGTACCGGAGGTAGTCAGCGTGATCGAGTACCACATAGGTCTCGTCTTCCAGTGACTGAAGGAAGCTCCTGAAGTCGTGAAAATTCTCGGCTTTCACACCCTTGAATGAAACCACGGCTCCAGTTGGATCCTTCTTTTGTATGCTCTCTCTTATATCTTGCACTATGGCCTTGTGGAGCCAGAGATTCTTCTCCTTCCACGCTTTGAAGGCGTCTATGATAATGTAATTGTGTGAGGACTGCTCCATAAAATTCTTGATGAAGTAGCTTTTCCCGACCCATCTTGGCCCGGTAATGATGATGAAGTACTCCCCCATGTATTTGTCCAGTTGCCATTTCTCATACTCGTAATACTTCATAACAATCCGCCCCACTCTTTCAGGGCCTCTTTCACGACGGGATCTGGTACGGTGTAGATTTCTCCTTTTTGTTTGATGAACCCAAATTGAATCAGGTTCTCAAGGACTTTTCTTTCGTCTTCGGGGAGTGATGAAAGATCCGTTACTTGCCAGTTGTTCTTTATCAGTTTTTCCGTGAATGTCTGAGGCTCAATATGATACATTTTGGAAATTTTGTTGAGTTCATCCAGCATCATATTTATCTCGTTGAGTTTTTCACTCTCAGCGGCGATTTCAATATCTTCACCTTCAAGAATTACCTGTTCTGCCGCATCAATTATGGCCCCAGGCGTTCCTCCAAGAATGTCGTACATCTTTTTGGCGTCCTCTTTGGAGATGGGGAACTCGTTTTGTTTGAATCCCTTGAGGATGAATTTTATGGCGGTATCTTCTTCCAGTGGGTATAGAGTCAGCAACCTCTCTGGCTTTCCGCGAAGTCTCTTGAAAAGGCCATGTAATAGCTGTATCTCGGACCCGGTAAGGATTACTCGAGTTGTGCTTCCGAGGTGTTTTGTTGTCCAGGTGAGAAAGTCCTCTATTATCCCGGGATCAGTAACGCGTTGGGCCTCATCCAGTATGATGATAGTGGCACTCTCAAACTCGTGAATAAGGCGAGAGGCTTGGTTCTTTGAAAATCCAAATTCAATGAGTTTTCCAGTCGTTATTGATTTACTCTGAGATTCGCTTTTTGAACGAAGTGTGTCCTTTACCCTGTTTATTATGTCCCCTGAACTCTTGAAACCACGTTCGCAGTAAACGTGGGCAAAATGGTCACCCACAATGAGATCTGAAACTGCATGTGCAAGAGAGCTTTTGCCCACACGGCGGTACCCTACTATAAAGGCGGGGTCTTTCCTCAGGAGCTTGGACAGGAGGAGGAAAATCTCTTCTTCCCTGCCGAAGAGAGTCTCAATAGTTTTTCTGTCATCTTGTTGGAAGACACCCTTCATAGTTTGCTCATTGAACGTGAACCAATAAAAGAGTTGCTCCGAGGGAAAGTCATGTTGTGGGCACTTCCACGTGATCAGTCTCGCCCTTTATGATCAAAAATAGGGGGAGAAATCATATGTTTGAGTAAATGCGATCTCTGATAGCTTGCAGGAGCTTGGGGTACTGTTTCTTTGCGAGTCTGAGTGCATCGAGGTAATGGCGGGCTCCGATAGATGTGGGGGCCCTTCCCTGGAGGAAGTCGGCAACGTTGGAGTCTATCCCCACGTCAAGTGCTGTGGTGTACCACCACTTTCGTATGCCGTTGTAGAGTATTCTCTGTCTTTTGCCGACGTTTTCTGCTATGTTGTATGATATGGGCTCGTTCATTTCGTGTATTGCATCTGCAAGCTCTCTGGAGCAGAAACAGACGAATGCTTGCTTTGTCTTGTTCCGAATGTTGAGTTCTGTGTACGCAAATTCTCCCATCGTTGTGTATTCTCCTTTTCTGAGTTTTTCCCACGCAAAAATAGCGTGAGAGCGACGGAGGCCGCTTTCCACGACAAGACGGAGAAAGAGATTGTGTTTTCTGTTGGTAAGCTGGCGGAGTATACTGGTGAGTTCTTTGTCGCTGTAGACTCTTGTATCGATGTTGTTTGTCCTTTTGAGTTTGACGCAGTTCTTTATTGCCTCGTATTCTTCTTTTGTGATGATTTTTGCCTCGTATGTGTATTTTGCGAGGCTTCTCAGGGCCAATCGTTGTGTTTTGGAGCCTTCTCTCATCTGCAGTACATCATCGAAAGTTTGCGCTTTTTTGAGTGCGTTCAAATATGCTCTGGCAACTCTTTTTGTGAGCTGCTTTTCCGCCCAAATTGCCCATTTTGGTAGCAGTCGTTCTTTTTCCCGAAATAGCCTTTTGAGAGGCTCACAATCATCAAAAAAAGGAGCCTCCGGAGCCGAAGGTCGCGGGTTCGAATCCCGCCCGGCCCGCCAGAAATTTTCCCCTGGTTGTACGGATAACCGCAGAACAGTCATCCCGATTCCTAAAACAGCCCTTGGGGTGGCCGGTAAT
>Ga0256831_1000634_pt1 | contig 18301 bp, 14 predicted proteins | sample 132544metaG_FD_189087 | JGI IMG/M metagenome (GOLD analysis project Ga0256831, IMG submission 189087) | Hydrothermal vent microbial communities from Lau Basin, Pacific Ocean - 132-544 | ecosystem: Environmental > Aquatic > Marine > Hydrothermal vents | place: Pacific Ocean: Lau Basin | collected... | reverse complement strand
TTATTGCAACAATAAACAAATAATAGTGCTAATATGGATTATTAGTTAAATTTATAAGGATATCGAAATGTTATTAAAAAAATCGATAGCAATTGCTTTATTTGCTACTAGTTCGCTCGTCTGTATTTCAACAGCCAATGCAACGACCGATGAAAATCTGCTTAGTATTGCAAATAAACTTCTGAATATTGAGGAGAAGACGCAAAGTAAATCTACTCCTGATGCTGTCGATGCGATAATGCGTGAAATGAAAAAGCCTAAGGCACAACTTAACGTAACGAGTAAAGAAGATGCGGAGTTAGATTCTGCTGCGGTACTATTAGGTATAGCCCCACTAGTACCAAGTCGTCCGATACCAACGCCAGTACACATTTCTAGAAACGTCCCTCAGTTCAATCAATCGCAGCCCCTAGCCCAATCTCGTCAGCAAAGACTGCTTAATAAACGTAAACGTGAAAATCTACAACGATTACGCAATAAAAAACTCCGCCTAAATCGCCAGCAACAACTATTACGATTAGCAAGAACAAGAAATCGGACATATCAAAGAGTAAATACTGCCACTAGACTTCCAGCTAACAGCGTATGGCATCGAGTAAAAAATGGTTTTCGTTTCCGTAATGACCAATATCGCCCAATAGTACAACGTGCGATTCAGCGTATGAGAAGCAATCGCGGTGGCGTGATGAGAACATTGAATCGCTCAACGGATTATTTGCATTTAGTTGCCACAGAATTGCAACGCCGTAGAATGCCAACAGATTTAGTTTTACTGCCAATGGTTGAAAGTGCTTATATCACCAAAGCAAGATCTCATGCGGGTGCAGCAGGTATGTGGCAGTTTATTCGTGGTACGGGTAAACGCTATGGGTTAAAACAAACACATGGATATGATGGTCGTTTAGATGTGATCGAGTCTACTCGTGCAGCAATGGATTATCTGCAAAAATTACACCGTGAGTTTCGTGGTGACTGGTTTCTTGCATTAGCGGCTTATAATTGTGGTGAAAATCGTGTTCATCGAGAAATAGAAAAAAATAGAGCCAGAGGTTTGCCAACAGATTATTGGAGCCTGTCGTTACCGCGTGAAACTAGAAACTATGTGCCAAAATTATTAGCTTATAGAGAAGTTATTCGCTCTCCTAGATCATTTGGCATACGTTTACCACATGCAGTTAATGCACCTAAGTTAATTCAAGTTTACTTCAGTAAAGCCGTTGACCTGAAAAAAGTAGCTTATCAAGCAGGTATGCAGGCATCTACCATGCAGCATTTAAATCCTGGATTTAAATATGGTATCACCATGCCATCAATGACCAGAAAAATCCTCGTTCCGCGCCAATATGCTGGAAATATGCAAAGAGCAATCCAGCGTGCGCCAACGGTTAGTCCAATAAAAATAGCAAAATATTCACGCGCAACTCGCACCTATCGTCGTCGTTACAAGAGAAAAAGTAGGGTTCATCGCGTTCGTCATGGCGAGAGCTTATCAAGAATTGCATCACGTTATGGCACAACGGTCAGAAAGCTAAAACGCTTGAATAGAATACGTGGCTCACGAATTAAAGCAGGTAGACGTTTGAGGGTTGCAGCTAAATCAAGGCGTTCAAAACGCGGTTAAAATGCCTTTTAACATTATTTTAGGAAAAAAACGCACAACGTAAAAGCATCTACAATCGGCTACCAGTTTAAGGCGGGGCAGTTAATGTTTATGCCTATTCACCCGCACCCTTCGACAAGCTCAGGAAGCTAGCTCCCTGAGCTTGTCGAAGGGTGCGGGTTGTTTGCTATGACTTTACTTGTCCCGCCTTAAGTTAGTAGCCCTACAATCAAAAGGCTTGCTCTATATGGAGAGCAAGCCTTTTTTAATTGTGTGTTTTCTTGTTTTCAGCAGGCGAAAGTGTTGATTGTTAGCTTATATTTTTAGTTATCAACTTAAAGTGGAAGACTGCAACATACTTGTCTTTGTCTTAAAATTGATAGCTGTATTTCTAAAGCGCAAAATGTAAAGTACAAACATTACAGGTATAAGATGATTTCTTGCTAAAAATTTTAGTCATCAATGACTGCGTTCTGATATGTAAGTTTTTTCTACCGCAACGAGGGCACGCTATTGCATGCAAAGCGCTGGGAGGAGAGGCGTATTTTGGGGGTGCATTATGATCATAATATTCATATAAATTTATTTTTGAGCGATCTATCCCTAGAACTTCAACACACTCATTGAGAAAAGGATAGAGTAAGTTCATTTCTTGTAAGCATTGCTTTAATCTTTCTATTTCAGATTGTTCTGGAATGCCATTTTCCATGCCAGGTATTAAAAAGACAAATAAACTGTAATGATCATCTAAATGATCTTGAAGTTGCCTCGTGTTAATCTGTAGCAACTCCTGAAGAACCAAAAGCTTCATCATTAAAATAGGGCTGTTAAATGGCTTGCCAATCGTCTTCGATGACCCGTGTAGCAAATCTTTCAACTTCTGCCAAGGAGCTGTTAAAGCTAGCTTTTCCAGTTTTGAATGATTATTTTTTAAAAGTAATGAGTGTGTTTGGCAGGGGCTCTTTAAAACAGTGGCATCGGGTGACATATTCATAATAGCGGTCCTCTTAAGTAGGTTGTTACATTCCTATTCCCTGTGGCCGAGGAACGTGCGCGGAATAAGCTGGACACTCTAACTTATTTTATGCACGTTCTTGAAATATCCTTATAGGCTTAATAATTATTTTTTATATATATTAAAATAATAACACCTCTTGAGTTATTATTCTACAACTTAAATTAAGATGTTACATGTGATCTATAAGTATTTGATTATATTATACTATTAATTATTACATGCCCGCCCAATCTCTAGCTCGTAAATAATCACTATAAAGCTTTGACTCTTCAGAGCCATTTTCTGGTTGCCAGTCATAGCGCCATTTAACTAAAGGTGGCATTGACATCAAGATGGATTCAGTACGCCCACCTGACTGTAAACCAAATAAAGTACCGCGATCATAAATAAGATTGAATTCTACATAGCGTCCACGGCGATAAAGCTGAAAATCTCTTTGGCGCTCACCGTATTCAAATTTTTTACGCTTCGCCATAATAGGGCGGTAGGCATTGATATAACTATCCCCAATACTTCGCAAATAAGCAAAAGATTGCTCAAATCCTTCTTGATTAAGATCATCAAAAAATAAACCACCGATACCGCGTGGCTCATCACGATGTTTTAAATAAAAATAATCATCACACCATTTTTTATGTTCTGTATAGCGTGTTTTACCAAAAGGCTTACAGGCTTGTTGTGCTGTTTTATGCCAGTGAATGCAGTCCTCATCATTGCCATAATAAGGGGTTAAATCATATCCACCACCAAACCACCAGACAGGATCAGCACCTTCTTTCTCAGCAATAAAGAAACGCACATTGGCATGAGAAGTAGGTATATAGGGGTTATGTGGATGAATAACCAGAGAAACCCCCAAGGCCTGAAAGCTACGCCCAGCTAATTCAGGACGATGCATTGTTGCAGATGCTGGCATATTGTCGCCAAAGACATGCGAGAAATTAACTCCACCTTGTTCAATGACTGCGCCATTGGTTAATAGACGCGTGCGTCCACCACCACTCATGCCGTTACCACCTTCTAGGCGTTGCCATTCGTCAATTATAAATTCAGCATTGCCGTCTTCATCGGCAAGTTGGGTACAAATGGAATCTTGCAAGGAAAGGAGGTATTTTTTTACAGCATCAATATCGGGGGTGGACATTATTTGAGACCATTTTGTTATTGGGAAATGATTATAATTATAACTGAGTGGAGCATAAATATGTAGAGCCTAAAGCTGGCAAATATAGGACATCCTTGTATATTAACGTCCAAAGTTAGTTAATACTTTTTTTGATAGTGGGTTATATCTATGAACCATGCCCAGTTTTTTAATGCTTCGGAAAAACAAAGTTTTTGAAAAACCAATTTACCCTCCTTAGAACACAGATTCTGGACTAACAATCGAGCAAGCTCTAAAAAGTTGGTAATTTCTCTTATAATTTGTTTGATAATGCTATTAAGCGTTGCAGATCCTGTTAATTCTGCCATTTTTAACATTCAACTAACGGATCACAGAACAGCAGACGAATGGAAAGAATACTTAAATCGCCTTGTCGCTAATAGCTTCTTTCCACGATGATTAACCAGTCATTGCTAAACGCCTTGAAGATTGTTTTGAAGCTGTAAAAAAAGAGGTGAAAGAGACCTCTCTCAACGTTTAAATAGGAGGGAGTATTAAGAGAGCTAAAAATTATCTTGGAATAGTTATGGCATCCTATATGTCAATAATTTACTCCTATTGGAAAAAAGTGTAACCTACTTTTTGGATACGTGAAGGATGCCAAAAAAGAGAAGAGAAATAAGCATCCTCATATGCCAGTTGACAGTTCGGTAGCCCGTATGTAGCCTAAGCGAAATACGGGAGGTCAGAGCAATGCGCTATCCCGTATTACGTAAACTTCATATGAGCTACAAAAGTGTAAACTACTTTTCCATTTCGTGAAGGATGCCCAAATTTGATTAGATTTATTATGACCTCTTATTTATGAAGTTTGATACTATACAGATTAAAAATTGCCGCATGATAACCTCTGCTAAACTAGAATTATCATCAGGTGTTAATTTAGTCATTGGTAAAAATGGATCAGGAAAATCAAGTTTAATCGAAGCATTTTCTATTCTTTCCACAGGGCGATCGTTTCGCACTAGGCGAATAAATGAGGTTGTTAGCTGGGATAGCGAAAAATTATTAATCACTGCCAACGTTTCAGCTTCAGGATCTACTTCACATATTGGTATTGAGAAAAATCAGGATGAAACACGCATACGTATAAACCAAAGTGATATACGCTCACAGGCAGAGTTAAGTCAATATCTTCCTGTCACTACCATTACCCCTGATTCAATTAAATTAATTATGGGATCGCCCTCAGTAAGGCGTCGTTATCTTGACTGGATTGGATTTTACTTATTGCCTGATTTTTATCAGGTTTGGAAATACCACCAAAGAATATTGAAACAGCGTAATGCTTGTTTACGTAACAACCAAGTCACAGCTGATTTTAATTACTGGACGAAAGAGTTGATAAACGTTCAGGCAACTTTATATGAAAAAAGGCAGTCTATTGTTGCTTTACTAGAAAGTCCCGTTGATTTATTCAGAAAAATCCTCATGCCTGATAAACGTATTTCGCTTTCGCTAACAAATGGCTTTCCTTCGGTCGATACGTTTGAAAACGTAAATACGTTGGCGTTTTATCAGAGTAAGCTACCCCAAGAGTTAAAATTAAAGCGAACATTACACGGTGTGCATAAGTCCGATTTAAAAATCAATATAAATGACAATCTAGCTCATATAGCAGCATCACGAGGAGAATTAAAGCTTCTCTCTATATTGCTTTATCTGGCTCAAAGTGATGTATTAACTACGGACGGTATTACATCAGGAGTTATTTCTATTGACGACATTTCTTCAGAGTTGGATAAAAAAAATCAACGAATACTATTCAAAGCCCTACAAGCTTTACAACAACAAGTTATTTTAACAGCTCCAATCAAGATGAAAATATGGAAAGGGGAAAATATAAAGATGTTTCACGTGAAACATGGTGAGGTATCAGAAGTCAGTTAGTACGTGAAACACAACATGGATTTGATAGCAAAGAGCAAACCTACGTTGTTGAGGTGCAAGATGTATCTCAGGATTAAACCATTATTTATATAGAAAAAATGCTACACTGAGCGTCTATTCAAAAGGATTAACAGCATGTCAGAAGAACAAGTTTACGACTCTAGTAATATAAAAGTATTAAAAGGTTTGGAAGCGGTAAAAAAGCGTCCAGGTATGTATATAGGTGATACTGATGATGGTACAGGTTTACATCATATGGTATTTGAAGTCGTCGACAACTCTATAGATGAAGCCTTAGCTGGGCATTGTTCTGAAATCAAAGTAATCCTCAAGTCAGATGGTTCTGTCTCAGTCTCTGATGATGGTCGTGGTATTCCTGTTGATATGCATGAAGGAGAAGGAATACCTGCTGCTGAAGTTATTATGACGGTGTTACATGCAGGTGGAAAATTTGATGATAATTCCTATAAAGTATCTGGTGGTCTGCATGGTGTTGGTGTCTCTGTTGTTAATGCACTATCAGAAGATTTAACCTTAACGATTCGACGTAATGGCAAAATACATCAACAAACTTATGTTGATGGTACACCTACTTCTGAATTGAAAGTTATCGGTGATTCAGAATCAACAGGAACAGAAATTCGTTTTTTACCTAGTAAAACAACCTTTACGATTACTGAGTATAGTTTTGATATCTTAGCTAAGCGTTTGCGAGAACTGTCTTTTCTTAATTCTGGTGTAAGGATTAACTTAGTAGACGAACGTGGTGAAGGTGAGCAAATACTTTTTGAATATAAAGGTGGAATAAAATCATTTGTAGAGCACCTTAATAAAAAGAAAACAGCGTTACATGAAAATATTATTTATATCCTGACTGAAAAAGAAGACGTAGGTGTTGAAGTTGCTTTACAGTGGAATGATTCCTATCGTGAAAATATTATCTGTTTTACTAATAATATCCCGCAAAAGGATGGCGGTGCGCATTTGTCAGGATTTCGCACGGCATTAACGCGAACCTTAAATCAATATATTGAAAGGGAAGGTGTTGCTAAAAAGGAAAAAGTATCACCAACAGGGGATGATGTTAGAGAAGGTCTAACCGCAGTAGTTTCTGTAAAAGTACCTGATCCAAAATTTTCCTCGCAAACAAAAGATAAGCTAGTTTCATCAGAAATACGCGGAATTGTAGAGTCAGCTATTAGTGAAAGACTTAATGAATTTCTATTAGAAAATCCAGTTGAAGCCAAAATAATAACGAGCAAAGTGGTAGAAGCTTGTAGAGCAAGAGAAGCTGCTCGTAAAGCACGTGAAATGACGCGCCGAAAAGGAGCATTGGATATAGCAGGTCTTCCAGGGAAACTAGCAGACTGTCAGGAAAAAGATCCTGCGCTATGTGAAATCTATCTAGTGGAGGGCGATTCAGCGGGTGGTTCGGCTAAGCAAGGTCGTTCTAGAAAAACACAAGCTATTTTGCCGTTAAAAGGTAAAATTCTAAACGTGGAAAAAGCACGTTTTGATAAGATGCTCGGATCAGCAGAAATTGGGACGTTAATTACGGCGTTAGGTTGTGGTATAGGAAAGGAAGAATTTAACCCTGATAAACTACGGTATCACCGTATTATTATTATGACGGATGCAGATGTCGATGGGTCACATATTCGCACGCTATTATTAACCTTTTTCTATCGTCAAATGAAAGAATTAGTCGAACGTGGACATGTCTATATTGCTCAGCCTCCCTTATATAAAGTCAAAAAAGGCAAACAAGAACGCTATCTAAAAGATGAAGCAGAAAGAGAAAAATATTTACTGCATCTTGCTATGAAAAACTCAGGTTTGTATTTAGATGATGGAACGCCTCCCATAAAAGAAGTAGCGCTAGAGAATCTATCAAGTCAGTTTTTGCGTGTGATGTCAATGATTCGTCGTTTGTCGCAACGCTATGATGCGGAAATATTAGAGTCTTTATTATTTACTCCTATGGGGTTTGTGGATGAGTTCACGGGAAGTAATGTTGAGGAATGGTTAGTTAATGCATGTGACTGTTTAAATGGGAAATTCAATGGCACTAGAAACTATCAGGCAAAGTTGAGAGATAATTCAGATGAAGTCTGGGCGATTGAAGTAGTTATTCGCCTGCATGGCGTTGATAATATCCAGCTCTATGATAAAGATTTATTTCTATTGCCTGAACTGCAAGCATTGATAAAGGTAAATCAGGAGTTAGATGGTTTACTGACAAAAGAATCATGGATACAGCGAGGAGAGAGAAAGCAACCCATTGATCGTTTTGATCAAGCCATAAAATGGTTAATGAAAGAGGCTCAAAGAGGGTTAAGTATTCAACGTTATAAGGGACTAGGTGAAATGAATCCTGATCAACTTTGGGATACTACAATGGATCCTGAAACGCGGCGTATGTTGCAAGTAACGATTCAAGATGCTTATCAGGCAGATGAAGTGTTCTCCACATTAATGGGGGATTTAGTAGAACCTCGTAGAGAGTTTATAGAGAAAAATGCGCTATCTGTTTCTAATCTAGATGTCTAGTGTCCTAAGACCGAGGATTGAAGGATTGAATAGCACGCTAACTTATTTTATCGGATGATGTTTTATTGCTATGCAGTAAAATCTAACCCTATATAAATACATCTGTACTTTCTTAAGTTGGTAATGCTTTTTTACCTCTGCTTGAATGCTCTCAGGTTATTGCGTAAAATAACTACAGCTTCAAATAAAAAAATTTATAGATTATTCAGCGTTATGATAGTGTAGCAAGGGTAATATGAAGGGTTTGATAACAGGGGAATAGGAATAAATTATGCAAAATAAATTTTTACAGCTAGGTATGGTTTTTATTATTGGCTTGGCATTAACAGCTTGCTCAAGTAATGCAGTGGTTCAAAATAAGAGTAAGACAGGCATATCTAATCAAGCAAAGAAACAACTCACTGTGATAAATAAAAAAATAATATCAAAAAAGACAGTGAGTACCAAAAAGGAAAAAATCATAGCTAAAAAAGTTAATAGCACTAAGAAATTCAATGTAGCAACCAAGATCAATAGATTAAAAATTAATAAGAAATACCCTGTTCAGAAAAAACCAAAGCGTCGTTATGTTGCAAAAAAGACTCCAAGTTATAGAAAGTACACAGCCAGAAAGACTCCAAGCTACAGAAAGCACACAGCCCGAAAGACCTCAAGCTATAGAAAATACACAGCCAGAAAAACCCCAAGCTATAGAAAATACACAGCCCGAAAGACTCCAAGCTATAGAAAATACACAGCCAGAAAGGCTCCAAGCTATAGAAAGTACACAGCCCGAAAAAATTCAGCCACTATAAAAAATGATGCTATCAGAAGGGCTTCGCATGAAAAATATTTTGCTATAAAAAAAGAGTCACAGAGAAAATATTTTGCAAACCAGCAGTTAGCAAGGCAACGAGCGACATCCTATAAAAGATATACCCCAAGAAAGAAGACAGTTTATAAAAAATATGTTGCCAGAAAAAGATCAAGCTATAGAAGACCTACTGTGCGAAGAATTACACCCAACTTTCCTAATGCTTCTTTTGCCAAAGCATTATCAAATGCTGCGGTAGCAAGGACTCGTTCACGGGTAAGATATGATGGCAGATATGTGAATATCGCTTATCCTTGGGGTGATGTTCCTAGTAATATTGGAGTATGCACCGATGTCGTTATTCGTTCATATCGTCGCTTAGGAATAGATTTACAAAAAGCAGTACATGAGGATATGTCTAATGGTGGGTTCTATGATTATCCTAATATAAAGAAATGGAATTTAACATCACCCGATAAAAATATAGACCATCGACGTGTTTATAATCTACAAGCATTTTTTCGTCGTCATGGTGCGCAATTACCCATTACCCATAATCCTAATGACTACAAACCTGGTGATTTAGTAACATGGATGGTAGGACCTAGTTTGCCTCATATTGGTGTTGTAGTAGAACAACGTTCAAAAGCAGACCCTCGTCGTCATATGATTGTGCATAATATTGCTTATGGTCCTCAAATGGAGGATATTCTTTTTAGATTCCGCATCACTGGGCATTACCGCTACAATAAAAATAATCGTCTAGTGGCGCCACGACGCTTTAATGCAAACTATGCAGCTAACAATACAATTAAGACTGACTATAAGCGTATAATGAGAGAGTTATCTGTAACACCTACTAGAAAAAAGAGTAAAAGTAGCGTTAGAAAGAAAAACCCAAGGGGTACGGTCAATATAGCGCAATTAAAATCAGTGTCTGGTATTTCTGATGCAGATGTAAGAGCATTACTTGGAAGATAGAATAAAAAGGATATTAAAATGGCAAGAACAGCCTCAGTAATGATAGAGCTAGGAACAAAAGCTCCTGAGTTTTCACTATTAGAACCCGCAACAGGCAAGACAATATCGCTAGAAAATTTTTCTGGTAAGCCAATATTAATTGCATTTATCTGTAATCATTGCCCCTATGTTATACAGATAAAGGATGTTTTTGCTAGTTTTACAGCAGAATATAGGCAAAAAGGTTTAGCTGTTATTGCGATTAATGCAAATGATGTTGAAAACTATCCTGATGACTCTCCTGAGAAAATGATTGAAGATGTTGTTGCCTATAATTATAGTTTTCCCTATTTGTATGATGAAACTCAATCGGTCGCTCACGCATATCAAGCAGCCTGCACACCTGACTTCTATTTATTCGATGCGAATCATGTGCTTTATTATCGAGGGCAATTTGACAGCGCTCGTCCACAAAGTGATATACCTGTCACTGGAGAAGATATGATTGCGGCCGTTGATTTATTACTTGCAGGTCAGCCTGCGCCCGAGCAGCAACTTGCATCACTCGGCTGTGGTATTAAATGGAAGCAAGGTAATGAGCCAAGTTAAAGAATTTATAAATTCTAGCTAGCAAGTTAAGGCAGGGCAAAAAACATATCTCTCGCAAAGACGCGAAGTAACGCAGAGGAAGTTTCTTTTCTTGCCGTACCCTCCCCGCGTCTTTGCGAGATGATTTTTTTCTTTTTAATTCTACGAATTAACAGACTGTCCCGCCTTAAGTTGGTAGCCTAAATTCTTAACTAATTTGCCAAGCAACTTAAATTCTTCAAAACGTGAACTACCTTTTCTCCATGCTAAGCCTATTTTTCTACAACTAGCATCAGCAAGGGGATAGGTTTGCACATCAGTATTTTGTAATAGGGTTGATCCCTGTGATATTTCTGTCAGATAGGTAATACCAATATCTGCATCCACCATACCAACAAGTGTTAATAGGCTACTTGCCGAAAAGTGACTAACACTCTCCTGATTTTTTATATGGCAGGCTGATAAAGCATGATCCCTCAGGCAATGCCCATCTTCTAAAAGCAAAATACTTTCAGACGGCAGTTTATCAATATCATAATGATCAGGTTGAAGGATTTTGCTGTTCTTATTACAAGCAAGTAAAAACTTATCTTCAAATAACGGCATTATTTCTATACTGCTTAATGTATAAGGTAGCGCTATTAAAATAATATCTAGTTCACCTGAGAGTAAATATTTGTGTACAGATTGCGTTGTATCTTCACGGAGATATAATTTTAAATTAGGATAGTTCAGAGAAAGAGCCGCCATCAACTTAGGTAAAAGAAAGGGCGCTATCGTTGGAATAATTCCAAGGCTCAATTTTCCCGTCAGTGGTTGTTGATTACTCCGCGCTAATTCAGTTAAGTATTCAACATCCTGCAAACATAATCTTGCCTGTGTGGCAATATCCCGTCCAGTTGCCGTAATTGTGACACGTTTATTCGTTCTATCAACTAGTTGTGTTCCAAGATGATTTTCAAACTCCTTAATCGCTACACTAAAAGCAGATTGTGATACAAAGCATGCCTTAGCAGCATTGCCAAAATGTTGATGCTTTTCTAGTGAAATAAAATATTGCAACTGTTTAATCGTCGGTAACTTCATGCATCTATTTTATAGAATATAACAATATAAACAATTCATTTTACAGATTTAAAACATAAAGATAAGCTTCTTCTTGCGACTCAATCGAGAAAAAATTAATAATTTAGAGGAATAAAAAATGTTCGAAAATAAAGAAGGTCAATCTATCCCTGAAGTTACTTTTCACACTTATCAAAATAATGGCTGGCTTGATATAAATAGCAAAGATTTATTTGCAGGAAAAACAATTGCCCTATTTTCCCTACCAGGTGCATACACTCCAACCTGCTCATCAGCGCATGTCCCACGTTTTAACCAACTACAACCGACTCTTAAAGCAAACGGTGTTGATGAGGTTATTTGTATTTCTGTCAATGATACCTTTGTTATGAATGAATGGGCACAACATCAGAATGCTGATAAAGTCACTTTCATCCCCGATGGTAATGGTGATTTTACAGAAGCAATGGGTCTACTGGTTAATAAAGAAGACTTAGGCTTTGGCAAACGCTCATGGCGTTATTCGATGTTAGTAAAAGATGGTGTCATTGATAAAATGTTTATTGAGCCTAATCAGCCAGGTGATCCTTTTGAAATCTCTGATGCAGATACAATGCTGGAATACATTGCACCAGACGCTAAACGTCCGCTAAATGCTACGATTTTTACACGCAAAGGATGTCCCTATTGTGCTAAGGCAAAAGTAATGCTTGCAGAAAAAGGCATAGAATTTGAAGAATTAGTTCTAGGGAGTGACTATACTGATCTAACCTTACGGGCTATATCGGCAGGTAGTTCAGTACCACAGATTTTTATCGATGGCGATTTAGTAGGTGGATCTGATGATCTAAAAGAATGGCTTAGTGAGTAACACTTATTTTTAAACTATAAATATACAAAGAACAATAACGACTAAATACACAGAAATACACATTGTTTCTCTCTGTGTATTTAGTGCTTAGGTTTCTTTACAAAGCAATCAAGGAAAATAATATGAGCAATCACTTTGATATAATCGCAATTGGCGCAGGTAGCGGTGGACTTTCAATCGCAGAAAGAGCAGCGGCTTATGGTGCAAAAACGGCGGTTATTGAAGCAGGAGAATTAGGCGGCACTTGTGTCAATGTTGGCTGTGTACCTAAAAAAGTGATGTGGTATGGCGCATCGGTAGCGCACGCTCTAAAAGACGGCAAAGATTACGGTTTTGATGTCACTATTCGTGAGCTTGACTGGAAAAAACTCGTTGCTAAAAGAGAGAATTTTATAGGCGGCATTATCGACTGGTATCAGGACTATTTAACCGAATCAAACGTTGAGGTTATTGAAGGATTTGCTACGTTTATTGATGATAAAACATTAGAAGTTGATGGCGAGCAATACACGGCTGATCATATTGTGATAGCAACAGGTGGCCGTCCTATTGTACCTAGTGATATCGAAGGTGCTGAGCATGGTTTAACCTCCGATGGCTTCTTTGAAGAACTTGATGAAGTACAGCCCAAAAAAATAGTGGTTGTTGGTGGCGGATATATCGCCTTAGAATTTGCGATGCTAATGAATGGACTAGGTTCTGATGTATCGGTTTTGCATCAAGGTTGGCCTGTAATGGAAGGCTTTGACTCTATGATTCAAACCAACCTACGTCGCCAAATGGAAGCAGATGGTATTGATCTCAATGATGATGGAATAATAGAAAAAATAGAAAAAGTTGCAAATAACAATCTAACGATTCACTTTAAAGATGGTAGCCAGATAGACAATGTTAATGCCTTAATCTGGGCGATTGGTCGTCTACCCAATACAGATAATTTAGGGATTGAAAATACCCGTGTCGAGCTTGATAAGCGCGGCATGATCGTGGTTGATGATGAAGAAAAAACAACAACCGATGGTATTTATGCAATAGGTGATATTATTGGTAAAGCACCACTAACGCCTGTTGCAATTGCCGCAGGTCGGCGGTTAGGGGACCGCCTCTATGGTGGCAAGCCAGATCGAAAAATGTCTTATGATAATATTGCCACTGTCATGTTTACCCACCCCCCCATAGGTACGATTGGCATGAGTGAAGAAAAAGCGCGTGCTGAATACGGTGATGAAATTAAAACTTATAAAACAGAATTTGTGCCACTTTATCATCAAATGACGCACAATAAAGTCAAAACAGCCATGAAGTTAGTCGTTTTAGGCGAAGAAGAAAAAATTATAGGTTGTCATATTATGGGCTTAGGTGCTGATGAAATGTTACAAGGATTTGCCGTTGCTATCCGCATGGGCGCTACCAAGCAAGATTTTGATGACACCATTGCAATTCATCCTGTCAGTGCTGAAGAGCTAGTAACAATGAAATGATTTTCAGCAATTCTCAACTTAACCCAAAGCACCTGTAACTCTGTTTTCACAAGGCAGAAATTGGTATCTCCAGCCCCACCACCATAATCTCAAGTAGCTGATATAGCTATCAAAAAAGGTGTATCGTGTTGAGAAGTCTCAAGTTCAGCTCAGGGGGCTAGTTCCCTGAGCTTGTCGAAGGGGGTGGGTGAATAGCAGAAACATTAACTATCCCACCTTAAACTGGTAGCCGTCTTATCTATCTAACGCCTCAAATCACGCTGGTGTTTCTTTCCAAATTAAGAAAAAATGAAAATTTACATTGTCCTAAATCAACACCCCATCAGATTAGGGACTTTATGTATAGACATTCATTTATTAAATTTCCGCACCCTTCAACTCCGCTCAGGGAGCTGTACCCTGAGCGGAGTCGAAGGGTGCAATTATTTATGTAAAAAACTATATACTAGGCAGTGTGTAGACGTTACTGGGCTTAAGTGTAGGAATCGCAATAAAGCTAACAAAATTTTTGACGTTTATTTTTCAAGCTCCAGGGTATTGTTGAGGCACATAGCAGGGCTATGCAACAATAATGTAAAAGATCGGAAAATAAATGAGAAAATGTTAGATTTATTGTGTCCTCCTATTTATAGTCAATAAACATTGTTTAGCTATAATTGGATTCAAGATAGAACTAATCGCGTTGATTAACGTCCTTATTAATAGTTTTTCTATTAAGCTGTGATTTATGTATGTTTGGTTAAAGTTACAAGTTGCCTATTTTAAGAATAAGCAACTTAAGCTGATAAAAAATAAAAAAAGGGGTTTCAATGCTTCCACAAAGAACATTAAAAAAGACTGTTAAGACAGTCGGTATAGGCTTGCACTCAGGTAAAAAAGTTGAATTAGCACTGTGTCCAGCAGCTGCTAATACAGGCATTATATTTCGTCGCGTAGACCTTGATCCTATTATTAACATAAAAGCAGAAGCAGAGATGGTTGGCGAAACGATGCTAAGCACTACGCTAGTCAAGGATGGTGTCAAGGTATCCACTATTGAGCATATTATGTCTGCATTGGCGGGATTGGGGATTGATAACGCCTATGTTGATATTAATGCGATAGAAGTACCAATTATGGACGGTAGTGCCGCGCCTTTTGTTTTCTTAATTCAATCAGCGGGTATTGAAGAACAATTTGCCGCAAAAAAATTTGTTAAAATCATCAAGCCCATTAAATTTGAAAATAAATATGGCTGGGCAGAGCTGACTCCTTTTAATGGCTTTAAAGTTGACTTTGAAATTGATTTTGAACATCCTGCGGTTAAAGAAACACGTCAGTATCTATCCTTAGATTTATCAAACCAGTCCTACGCACAAGAGATAAGTCGTGCTAGAACCTTTGGCTTTATGCGTGATGTTGAATTAATGCGATCAAAAAATATGGGTTTGGGAGGAAGTCTAGCAAACGCTGTTGTGTTAGATGATTTTCGCATTTTAAACCAAGATGGTCTGCGCTATGAAGATGAGTTTGTAAAACATAAAATGCTAGATGCCGTTGGTGATCTATACACCATAGGTCATGGCATTATTGGCGCGTATCATGGGCACAAATCAGGTCATGCGATTAATAATCTTCTCCTGCGTGAATTATTAGCCCAGCAAGACTCGTGGGAAATTATAACACTAGGACAGGAAAATAAAGCACCCGTTTCACTTGCTGGCGATTATGAGTTTGCATAAATAGTTAGGAAGTTCCAAGCAATGATTCTAACATTTTGCTTATTTATTTTCCTATTCTCTGTCTTATCGTTGCGTAGCTTGCGTTTCGTAAGAATCAAATGAGTTGAAATAAAAATCCTGTGGTAAGTTTCAGATATTATTAATATCCTTAGTCTTAAAAGCAATATTCACAAAAGTATAGCGTTTCTTTAGCCGCTATTATTTTCAAAGTCTTTGAAAGTTAAGAAAAAACAAAACCACCTAATCCAGTATTTCCTAATATTATGTTTTTCTGTTAAACTCGAAGGGTTTTCCCCCGTTAGGGTACTATTTATTTGGGATGTTTTAGCTCAACAGAGTATAAGCATGCCACGGCTGAGAGATTACACATGACTGAAAAAAAATTAGCGATTATCGCAACCAAAGGTACATTAGATTGGGGATATCCTCCCTTTATTTTGGCTTCTACCGCTGCTGCATTAGGTTATGATACTGAGATTTTTTGTACCTTTTACGGTCTGCAATTATTAAAGAAAGACTTGGACCTTCAGGTATCATCACTGGGTAATCCAGGTATGCCAATGCCAATGCCAATGCCCGTATTGTTGCAAGCATTACCAGGAATGCAACGCATGATGACAGTAATGATGAAAAAGAAAATGAAAGATAAAGGCGTTGCTGATTTAGGTGAGTTACGAGATCTTTGCCAAGAAGCAGAAGTGCGCTTATTAGCATGTCAAATGACAGTAGACCTGTTTGAAATGGATACTAATGAATTTATTGATGGTGTTGACTATGTTGGTGCGGCATCATTCTTTGAATTTGCTGGTGATTCTGATATCTGCTTATATATCTAGTTTACCCCGTTGGAGCAAATAAAGAAGTTCCAAGTAATCATTCATTCTATCCATCTTACTTGCCCTTTTTCGTCTCTTGATATGCTCCGATCAGGAGTGAAAAATCAGCACAAATAGGGGGAGATTCATTACTTGAAACTTCCTTAGAAAAGATGCCTAATGTTTTAAAAACGGCGATATCAAGTTATAAGTCAGTAGCATACTGCACAAAAAAACTAATTGAATACAACATCGCAGGAACAAAGCAGTTACTATGCGTTGTAGATGCGCCACCAGCATAGCATTTAATTAGTTTCACATCAGGAGCGCCTTTGTTTTGCATATCTTGTACTAATTTTTCTACTGGCTTAAAAGGAACAATACGATCATCTTGACCATGGAAAAAGCGTGTTGGTGCGGTAGGAATCCAGTCATGCAGATCATTCTCCGCAAAGCGTTCACTTAGTTTGCTAATCTTTCCATTATTATAGCGTTGTAAAAAATCTCTTTTAAAGAAATCATCGGCAGATGAGTTTAAAGGTGGGAGTAATGCGCTTATTTTTTTAGCAGAGTGTATTGCATCAAAGTAGCTGTTGACGACATTAAAATAGCTGTCACGAATCATTTCTGGTAATAAGTTCAGCTCATAAGTTTCATCATATGACTTCATAATATAAGCATAAAATAGAAAGCTATACACCCTATCATCAGGCTGTAGCTGTGATGTTGCTGTTATATTATAAGCAGATTCAGCGGGTACCGATGCAGTGACAGTAAACTCCTCTGATAAGCTTTCTTGAATACGCTTTTGCACTGCTAGGGTTGCATAGCCTCCTTCGGAGTATCCCCCTAAAAATAATTGTTTATTTTGCGCAATATTTTGTTGCATTAACCATGTTTTACTAGCACGCAATAGATCAATTGCCGCTCCCGATAAGGTCTCTTTTTGTGTATGCGGGTGTATTCGATCAGCTGACTCGCCATAACCAATATAATCAGCCTCTGTAACAATATACCCCAGTGAAGCCGCTATAACGGCGGTGCTAAAGGCTTGATGATTAAAGGAAGGTGCCTCTTTGTTTTCCAGAATAGTGCCGTGATGAAGGCTTAATCGTGGGCTTGTTACACCTGCATCCTTTTTGGGTACAGTTAGTAACCCTGAGACATTAATTAAAACACCTTTGGTATCCGTTGTTTTATAAATAACTTTATAGGTATCAACATCATATCGAAGATCTCCTAGTGCCGTGAGACCTCCTAATCCTGTTTTTATTTCCCCCATAGTACGGGTCGATAACTTTGAGACAGAGATCAAATCACCTGCTTTGGTGGGTATTATTTTTGAACTGCTACCACCACAGGCAGTCATAAAGATGAGTAGTAGAACGGGCAAAAGCCATTGATATAAATAGCGCATAAAAACTCCTTTTGGTTGAAAAACAAACACTAACTGGCATCCTTCACTAAATGTAAAAGTAGTTTACACTTTTTTCTCTTCATCATTCCAAGGAAGCCAAAAAAGGAGTATCAACTAGAATATGAATGATGCCAACTAATTCTACAAAAAATCATTAAGTGCCTCTATCTATATGACATCACTTTGTAAATAAGAGGTCATAATAAATCTAACAAAATTTTCGGCGTTTATTTTTTGAACTTTAAGGCATTATTGAGGCGCCTAGCAGGGGTGTTGATTTTTAATAATGTTAATGGTCTATACTATTGATCATCATCCTAAAAAATATCAAGAGGAAACGTCATGGCTGAAATTATAGAGCAAAAAG
>Ga0256831_1000633_pt1 | contig 18302 bp, 19 predicted proteins | sample 132544metaG_FD_189087 | JGI IMG/M metagenome (GOLD analysis project Ga0256831, IMG submission 189087) | Hydrothermal vent microbial communities from Lau Basin, Pacific Ocean - 132-544 | ecosystem: Environmental > Aquatic > Marine > Hydrothermal vents | place: Pacific Ocean: Lau Basin | collected... | reverse complement strand
CTCCATGGATGGATTCACGGCGTCTTCAGCAAGGAGCACGGCCAATGGATACGGTATTTGCGTCTAAATGAGAATCATTAAAAGTATGCTCCCGCCCTGCAGCGAATACAACTTTTGTGGATCATAATTAAAAAAGAAATAATGTACAAGATGATTTTATGATATCATCAATATGATTAGGAATTATTTTTGTATTTATGAATGAATTGACCGAACAGAATTTACCTGAAGCCAATCAACAACTTCCATTTTCTGCCATACTACTGGATATGGACGGGGTTCTTTTTCATGGTATGAATCCTATTGATGGGGCAATGGGGTTTATGGAGGCTATAACCAATATCCCTCATGCGTTTATTACTAATAATCCCATTCGTTTACCACAGGCTGTAGCAGATAAGCTGGAGCACATTGGTTTTAAACGCCCTTCAGAAAAATTAATTGTGACTGCCGGAGAAGCCACATCCGCCTGGCTGGCACAACAAAAGCCAGGTTATAGTTTTTTTGCTGTTGGTGCTGAAGGTCTGCACCAGAGTTTAAATCAATATGGTAATGAAGATCCTGAAAATGCGGATTTTGTAGTAGTAGGTGAAGGCGAAGGCATTAATTATGAGGCAATTATCACAGGTATTAACCTGATTATAAAAAAAGGAGCCAGATTAATCAGTACCAACCCGGATACCAGTGTCGATGCTGTTTACCGGGGTAAGCGAGTCATAATGCCCGGAGGCGGTGCTCTGGTAGCTCCCTTTGTGGCGGCCACAGGTCAGCAGCCGGTGACTATCGGTAAACCTGAACCGCTGTTATATGAAATGGCCATGCAGGTACTTGGGGTTAAAGCATCTGACTGTCTGATGATTGGTGACCGTCCGGATACGGATATTATTGGCGCTCAAAAACTGGGCATTAAATCAGCCCTGGTGAGAACGGGGCGCTTTGCGCCGGGAGCAGTACTTCCCCTGTCTATGCAAAAGCCAGACTGGGATATTAACAGTCTGTCTGAACTGCAGCGTCTGTTTTCATGGTAATTATTCCGGTATTAGACTGGCCTCTTCTTTGGCACATATAAAATTAAATGTTAGTATTATAAATTGTGATAAGAAATACACTTTTACAGGTAACAGTCATTGTGATTTGTAGTTCCGATATATGTTAAATATCAGCTACCGGCATTTGCCCAATATTATCAGCTCCGTGCGTATTTTTATGGCCCTGGTGCTGTTGTTTCTGGCCATTAAGCAGCATCCCGATCTGTTTATTACTGCTCTGATATTTACTGAACTGACGGATATTCTGGATGGTTATCTGGCACGGCGCCTGAATGTGGTGTCTGAACTGGGTGCTCAGCTTGATAGCTGGGGGGATTTTGTGGTGTATATTACCCTGGCGATTTCAGCCTGGCTGCTCTGGCCGGATATTGTGCTCCAGCAACTAATCCCTATCAGCCTGATCATTGCCAGTTTTATTATTCCGGTGGTCATTGGTTTTATTAAATTCAGAAAAATGACCAGTTATCATACCATTGCAGTAAAAATTTCTGTCAGTATTACTATTGTGGCCTATATTCTACTGTTTACCGGTATGTTGAGCTGGACCATGACTCTGGCAGCGGTGGCCAGTGTTTATGCGGCTACCGAGCAAATCGCCATTACCTTGTTAAATCGGCAGGACAAAACAGTGGATATAAAAAGCATCTGGCATGTTCTGCGGGATAACCGTCTTACCAGGAAATAATGCTCTCTGAAATAAGCCTGCATCTTTTCGTGTTTATTCACACAGCCGCTACCGTTCAACTTTATTTAACTGAATACACACCGGAATTTCTGCAATATAATCTATCTTATTTAGGTTAAATAGTTGTTGTTTATGTCGCACTTATTCATACCTCATCAGCCTGACCTGCGGGCCAACAGAACATGGTCAGAAAATACCGGCCGGTTATTTATTATGCTGAGCTTTTTGCTATCTGTTACTTCGCTTTATGCCTGGCCGCCTTTACAGCTTTATATCGAACTTACCCCTGAAAACGGTGTGCTTCGTCCTGAACCCGGGCATTATTCCGGCCCGGTAACCATTACCCGGCCTATTACTATAGAAGGGCAGGGCAAGGTTATTGTGGATGCAGAGGGTGTCGGCAGTGTTCTGACGGTAGTGGCCGATAATACAGTTGTTACCGGTCTGGAACTGATTAATTCCGGAAATTCCTTTGATGATATGGATGCCGGTATTACTTTAAAAGCGGATAAGGTGCGTCTTGAAGACAATGTTATTCATGACACTCTGTTCGGGATTAATATTGCCGGTGCCAATGATAATATTGTCCGGCATAACCGCATCAGCTCCAAAGACCGCGAACCAGCCCTGAGAGGGGATGGACTGCGGATGTGGAACAGCCATGATAACCTGATCACTGATAACCGTTTTATTAAGGTTCGGGATCTGTTTCTAACCAATTCTGAGGCTAATCGCCTGGAAAATAACTATATCAGCCATAGCCGAATAGGCTTTGAGCTGATTTTTTCCCATGAAAACAAGCTGCTTAATAATACAATTGAATACAATTCGACGGGATTTATGGTGGTTTATTCCAATGATCTGTTGATCCGGAAGAACACTATAAGGCATTTAAGGAGTTTTGCCGGTTCAGCCATGGCTTTTAAGGAAAGTAATAATATTCAAATTCTGGACAATAAAATCCTGCACTGTGCCATCGGCATGAGTGCTAATGCCCCCCTTGATCCGGAAAATATTATTACCATGAAAAACAACCAGTTTTTATATAATGATATTGCCCTGTATTTTTATGGTGAACGGGGCGGCCATGTTTTAAAAAAGAACCAGTTTATTGCTAATATTCTGGATGTTCAGGCCAGTATTCCTGAAGCCTCGTTTTATAACCAGTGGCACGGCAACTACTGGGATCGCTATGAAGGTTTTGACAGAAACCATGACGGTATTGGCGATACGCCTTATCAAAGTTTTCTCTGGGCTGACCGGTTATGGGTGGATGTGCCTATGACCCAGTTTTTTCGTGGTACCCCCATGCTGGAAACGATTGATTTTATGGAACGTTTTACCAGTTTCAGTGATCCCGCTGTTATGCTGCGTGATCCTGAACCTATGCTCAACAGACCCTGAACTTTCCGCATGATTTGCAGTTCAACTGGACTGATACCGCCCTTAATCCTACTAAAGACCATGGTAAAAATCAGATTGTGGTTATTAGTTAGTGATGGCTTAAAAATAAATGGCGATAAATTTCGCTATAGACTGCCCCTGACTGAATAACTCAAGGCTTTCACCTTTAATTTTAAAGTGTTCTGCCTTGTTGATGGTGTCTATAAAGCTCTGTTCAATTTTGAGATTAGGACAGGTTTTGCGGGTGCTGCGAAAGGGGCCCAGGCTTATATTTGAACTAACGGCTGAGACAGGACCGGAAAAATAATTGCAGCCGCCAAAACCTTTTATTAAGTTGCTGTCGGCTTTTATTATAAAATGAAGCTCTCTTTCCTGGGAACCGCCTTGCTGCTGACCTTCCCGCCAGAGCGGATTGTCACTCAGGTGCCGGCCTTCCAGTTCCACCAGTTTCCAGTAAGTGTTTTTAAGTGGCGAAGGCGGTACTTTACCGGCGCAGGTTTCCTGTTCATGGATATTGACAAACCTGTCCACAATCAGGTTTTCCTGCATACCTTCACCCTCCATTTTCTGACGCGGCTCAAAATGACCTTCTACTTCCACCAGTAAGGACTTACCCGGCAGGTAACGATGTTTAAGATAAGCACGTTCCAGAGCAGCATTATCAGCTTCAGTAGCCACCGGTAAACGCTGTTCCCGCTGGCAGTCCAGGAACAGGCCGGCATCCGCCATATAGGAATACATTCCGCGCATAAGCTCTGCCTGAACAGAGAGGGAGATGCTTGTAAGCAGAGGCAATAATAAAAAATGTAAAGTTTTCATTCAAATTGTCCCCGGTAAATGGCTTAATCTTAAATCTTAACACAGTTATTCCTGTCTCAGATTATTGGTAATCGTAAATAATGTGATAGAATTATTGTAACAGCTATAGGGACATGAAAATGGAAACCAATATCCGACTGGCAAAGGAATTTTCCCAGGGTATTAATGCGCTTAAATTATCTGATTACTCCAAAGCGGTTTTTTATTTTCGAGTAGCTATGAACAAGCATAAACAGGATACGGCGGCAAAAGCCCGCTGTATGGCTTACCTGGGTTTATGTGAAGTCATGGGAGGTATGAAGGAACGGCTCTCTGTTATTGAAGAAGCTCATCGTATGAATCCCTCTGATACTATTATTCTTAAAGTTCTGGCATTTACCCATCTGCATCTTGGACAACGTCAGAAGGGCCTGGCCACGATTATTCTGGGTTTGAAAATCGATCCGCAAAATAAGGAACTGTTTGAGTTTCTTAAACAGATTGGTTACCGCCAGAAGAGCGTAATCCCTTCCCTTGAACGAAACAACAAACTGAACCAGGTACTGGGGCGCTTTTTCCGCCGTAATGCACCTGCAGTTACGCTGGAAACGGTTTTGCCCAGGGCCGCCTGAAACAGCATCATACATCCATTCCAAAGTTTTATAAGCAGATTATTTAAAAACCTGCTCCGGCAGCCAGGTGGCCAGCTGTGGCCAGTAAGCCAGGGCAAACATCATGGCAACCTGTATAAGGATAAATGGAATCACTCCCTTATAGATATCTATCGTTTTAACTGAAGGTGGAGCCACGCCACGTAAATAAAACAGGGCAAACCCAAAGGGCGGTGTTAAAAAGGATGTCTGCAGATTAATAGCAATCATAATGCCCAGCCAGATCGGATCCACACCCAGGGTTAATAATACCGGGGCAATAATAGGCACCACCACAAAAGTGATTTCAATAAAATCCAGGATAAAGCCCAGTAAAAACATTACCAGCATAACAATCAGCAGGGGGCCGAAGGCACCGTCAGGCAGAGCCTGAAGCAGCCAGTTGTCAGTATTATTTTCAGCAATGCCGATTAAAAACTCCTCAATAATTTCATCACCGCCAAAACCGCGAAAGGTCAGAGAAAAAATAGCCGCGCCAATAAAGATAAAGAAAATCATACTGGTGACCTGGGTGGTAGAATACATAACATCTTTTAATACCGGCAGGTTGAGCTGTTTTTTAAATATTGCCAGCAGCAGGGCACCCACTGCACCGACGGCAGCGGCTTCTGTGGGTGTTGCTGCACCGGTAAGAATAGAGCCCAGTACTGCAACAATCAGTAACAGAGGAGGGATTAAAGCCTTTAAACTGCGCAGTAAAATAGATTCGGCCTGTAAACGGTTGTCGCCTGTTGTTGCTGTAACAACTTTTGGGATCAGTTTTTCATTGCTCAGACCCACAATAATTAAGTAGATGATATAAGCGGCCACCAGGATCAATCCGGGGATCAGGGCTCCCACAAATAAATCCCCAACTGACAGGGTTTCAGGGCTGAAAATTCCCATATTTAACTGTGCCTGCTGATAGGCCGCAGATAGAACATCGCCCAGTAAAATCAGGATAATGGAAGGGGGGATGATTTGTCCCAGGGTGCCGGAGGCACAGATAGTACCAGTAGCAATGCTGGGATGGTAACCCCGTTTAAGCATAATTGGCAGAGACAGCAGACCCATGGTAACCACGGTGGCACCAACAATACCGGTACTGGCCGCCAGCAGCATTCCGACCAGTACTACTGAAATTCCCAGCCCGCCGCGCAGAGAACCAAACAGATCCGCCATAGTGCCCAGTAGTTCCTCGGCGACTTTGGAACGTTCCAGCATAACCCCCATAAACACAAACAGCGGTACGGCCACCAGGGTCTGATTGGTCATTATGCCGAAGATACGATTAGGCAGTGCCTGCAGAAAAATAGGGTCAAAGGTATCGGTTAGCAGTCCAATTAAGGCAAACAGCAGAGCCGTTCCACCCAGAGAAAGGGCAACCGGATAACCGAATAACAGCACAATACAGACGCTGATAAACAGCAACAGGGGCATCAGGGTTTCTATCATCAGACATTCCCGCCCTGAGTATCTGTGTCATTATTATCCATGACCTGAGGAGACAGCAGTCTGGCAATATTAAGCAGCAGTTGACTCAATCCCTGGATAAATAATAGAGCGGTCATCAGTAAAATCGTGGCTTTAAGCAGATATATTCCCGGCAGGCCGCCGGCCTCTCCGGATTCTTCGTGCATGTTCCAGGAGGCCAGTACATAATCCCAGCTGATCCAGGCAATAAAACCGGTAACGGGCAGTAGCAAGAACAGGGTGCCCAGTAAATTAACCCAGGTTTTGCTTTGAATCGACATTTTGCTGTAGAAAATGTCCACCCGCACATGCCCATCGTATTTTAAGGTATAAGGAATACCTATCAGGAATACCAGAGCATGCATATAGATAACCGACTCCTGCATAGCAATCCAGCCGGTACCAAAGCCATAACGTAGTACCACAATAAGAAATGTAGTAAAAACCATTAATACGGTCAGCCACGCAATCAGCCTGCCGCTGCGCACAGAGATTTGTTCCAGTAGTCCGGCTGTTTTAACCGCGCCTGAAACAAAAACTGATGCTGAGTTTTTTGAAGGTTCAGAATGCATATTATTCCAGTATCTGATGCATTAATGGTTTATCCCGATGATAGAGCAACAGGTATTTTAACACATCCGGATCTTTATCCTGAATCAATTGTGCTGAATTTTTGGGACTGTTTTCAGATGATTTTTTACTATGTTTATCCCGATTTTGATGCAGCAGGCGGGATATCCAGAAACGCAGTACTGTAAAGCGCAGCATGGCCGGCCATTGCTGGTGTTCCTCATTGGTCAGGGGGCGGAGTTTCTGATAAGCCTGCAGTACGGCTCTGACCTTGTCCGGATTCAGTGTATGGTTGTCCTTAAGACACCAGTCATTGACGACTGTGGCCAGGTCAAACAAAAGTGGCCCGTTGCAGGCGGAATAAAAATCCAGTACCCCGCTAAGACGGTTTTCCAGGAACAGAGCATTATCCCGGAACAAATCAGCATGAATAATCCCACGGGGCAGATTAAGATTGATATCCGCCTGTAGTTGTTCAAGTTCCAGATTTAATAAGCGCTTATCTTCAATGCTAAGCGTGTTTTCAGCCAGCAGTTGACTGGCTGTGGACAACAGTCCCTGAGTATCCCAGGGGTTGGCTCTGGTTTGCGGATAGTCCCGGGTATATAAGTGCAGCCTGGCTAAAAATTTACCTATCTGACGGCAGTGTTCAAGCTCTGTCTGTTCAATATGCTGCCCCGGCAGCCGCTTAAAAAGAGCGGCCGGTTTTGCCTGCCAGTAACATAGTCGCTGGCCGTTTTTATCTGTCAGAGCCTGGGGTACGGAAAGGGTGTTCTGCCTGAGAAAATCCAGTAAGCGCAAATACCAGTCAATATCACGGCTGTTGAAATGTTCGTAAATGGTTAAAATATAACTGTCTTTACCGGCCTGCAGAAAATAATTACTGTTTTCAATACCATTCTGTATAGGACTAAGCTGAAACTGATGGTGTTCATGGATAGGATAATCGGCAAGAAGCCGTATTGCTTCGGTTGCACTGATAACGGTGTAAACGGACATTGGTAAAGTTCAAAAAGCTCCTGAATTTTTTGTATTAAACCCGAATAAACCAGCTTAATAGATGAGTTTAATTGTCGAAATAATTGCATAATTTGCAAAATTGCTATGTTAAACTGGTTTTTCTTTTAGCAGTATAAAATGATTATGATTAACAAAGCACGAATTTTATTAATATTATCCAGCCTGATTATTGTTCTGTCAGGCTGTTCCATGACTCCGGAACGCAAGCCTATTCCAGTGGATTTGGTCAAACAGGCCGCTATACCGGGTATTCCTGATGCACGCTTCTGGGCGGATGAATGGCCTAACTTTTCAGTACATAAATTTGAGAATTTGACGGATAAAGAACTGCGTGAGCATTTTTCTGCAATTTATAATACCGAACATAATTATCTGGCCATCTCTGGAGGCGGTGCTAATGGTGCCTTTGGTGCTGGATTACTGGCCGGCTGGACAGAACATGGCGATCGGCCTCAGTTTACCATGGTTACCGGGGTCAGTACTGGTGCTTTAAGTGCACCTTTTGCTTTTCTGGGCAGTGACTATGATGATGAGCTGAAAAAAGTCTATACCCAGACCAAAACATCGGATATTGCTGTAGAGCGCAATCTATTGTCCGGTATGCTGGGTGATTCTATGGCAGATACCACGCCTTTAAAAAAACTTATCCGAAAATATATTACCGATGATGTCATTGCTGCAATCGGGCGTGAATATAAAAAAGGGCGCCGTCTGTTTGTCGGGACGGTTAACCTTGATGCAGGACGAGCGGTTATCTGGAATATCGGTGCCATTGCCAATAGCAATTATCCTGAAAAGGCTGATCTGATCCGGGAAGTACTGAGAGCCTCAGCAGCAATTCCAGTAGCCTTTCCTCCGGTACTGTTTAATGTGGAAGCGGACGGTAAAACCTATGATGAAATGCATGTGGACGGGGGAACCGGTTCCCAGGTGTTTGTTTACCCGGCAGCAGTGAACTGGAAGCAGATCACTAAAAAGCTGAAAGTCAAAGGTAAACCCAAAGTCTATATTATTCGCAACTCATTTCTGGATCCGGATTATAACGGGGTAATCCCCAGTGTGATGCCTATTGCCTCCCGCTCTATTGACTCTTTAATCAGAACTCAGGGCGTGGGCGATTTATACCAGATTTATGCCTTATGTGAACGTGACGGCAATGATTTCAATCTGGCCTATATTCCAGCAGACTTTACTGAAAAGCCAGAAGAAGGTTTTGACCCGGCCTATATGACTGATCTGTATAACTATGCTTATAAAATGGCGGTAAACGGATTTCCCTGGAAGAAAGGCCCTCCAGGTTTTATCCGTAACTAACGTTTACCTCAGGGCCGGATCATACTTTGGTTAAAATATATTCAATATGAAAAATATTACATTTATGGATACGGTATTTGCGTCTAAATGAGAATTATTAAAAGCATGTTCCCACCCTAACGCTTACCATTGAAATATTTTCCACTGCTGCACGGTGGTTTCACTGATTTCCCGGTTTGAGCGGGTTTCCAGTGAACCGTCGCCGTCGGTATCATACAGGTAATAAACCGGGCCGTTTTTCGGTATTACCTTGACCTTATACACGACTCCGTTGACGCTGTGAGTTTCAATGGTTTTGTCATCCCGTTTAATAATATTAATATCCACGTTTTCCAGCGGATTAACTTTGTCTTCATCGGGTTTGCGTTTTTCTTCTCCCTGTTCCTCTGCAAAAAGGCTGGTGCTCAGGCTTAGACCTAAGGCCACTAAAATAATAGAAAAGGTGTGGGAAGCCATTTTTTTATTCATTTTATTTCCTGAAATAATATTCCTGTTATAGTTTTTATTTACCCTTTTAAAAAGGGGACTGAATAGCCTGCAAATCTTAATGACTAAAGATCCAGCATTTGCTCATGTTCTTCCGCAGAGGGGCCGAAGCAGCGATGCTCATAATGGGCAAAAATTGCTTCAACAATTGCTTTGGGTTCATCAATAATCTGCATTAACTGCAGATCTTCCGCTTCAATGGTTCCGGCGGGAACCATGGTATTTTCAAACCACTGTAATAAACCGGACCAGAACTGGCTGCCGACCAGGATAATAGGTATTTTCCGGGTTTTGCCCGTTTGAATCAAAGTCAGTATTTCTGCAAATTCGTCTAGTGTACCAAAACCACCGGGCATAACAACGTAAGCCGTCGCATATTTGACAAACATGACTTTACGGGAAAAAAAATGTTTGAAAGAAAGGGATATGTCCTGATAAGGATTGCTATGCTGCTCTCTGGGCAGTTCAATATTCAGGCCGATACTCTGGGATTTGCCCTTGTGTCCACCCTTATTGGCCGCTTCCATTATGCCGGGACCGCCGCCGCTGACAATGGAAAAGCCGGAATTGGATAACAGCTCGGCAATTTCCTCTGTTAAGCGATAGTCAGGGTGATCTTGCGGGGTTCTGGCAGAACCGAAAATACTGACAGAAGGCTTGATATGGGATAATTGTTCAAAACCATCCACAAACTCAGCCATGATCTGAAATACCCGCCAGGTTTCGCGGTTGAGAGTATCTTCTTTTAAAGGGATAAAAGAGGGGTCTCTGGGATCTGTTTTATTCATCTGTTTTCTCAGTCTAATAATCTTTTTATACACATCCGAAAGGAGAATATTCCGTCTGTTTTTGCCGGTAAATCAGTCATTAATCGTTGTGATACTGGCCAGAAGTTCAGGAAAAATCACACTCAGGGCAATAAATGCAGGCAATAAAATAAAGTATGAGTAAATAGTATAGCGGATAGCCGGGATAGCTTCCCGTAATCCCATCATTTCATCCATAACAAAGCGGCCTTTAACGGCAATAGTCAGGCAGACAACCAGAACAATAAAGTCACTGGGTGTTGTTGATTCAGCAATAAAAGTAGTAAACAGGGTGAGTAATAATAAGATTATCCAGAAAAAATTAATCCGCTGCTCTTTATTCAGATGATTTATTTTTTTTAAAACAGTCATAAATTTAAACTCTTAAACAAATATTTACAAAGTACGCTTCAGCGTAAAACATACAGCAGTGGAAAAATAACCAGCCAGACCAGATCAATCATATGCCAGTACAGCCCGGCACTTTCCAGTGTGGCATGGTGTCGGGAACTGTAATGCCCCATATGCAGGCCAATGGTTACCCATAAAATAACGCTCATTCCCATTAATACATGTACAAAATGGTTAAAGGTAAGGTAGTAGTAAATACCAAAAAAATAATTGGTGGAGGAATCAAAACCCGAGGCAACATTCCACTCATATTCCCAGAGTTTAATAACACAATAAGCGGTGCCCATAAAAAAAGTCAGCCATAAAAACAGTTTGGCTGAGCGGCGGTCATCCCGGCTAATAGCCGCCACGGCGCGGGCAACGCCAAAGCTGCCGGTGATCAGGATCAGAGTATTAAACATGGCAGCCATGGTATTGAGTCTGGGCGGTCCCTGATAAAAAATATCCGGATAATGGGCCTTGCCGATAAGAAAAACAATAAAGAAAAAGGCAAATTCAGTCAGTTCAATAATAATCAGAAACCAGATGGCAAAATTGCCGATGCCGTATTTTAATTTGTGCAGTTCAGCGCTATCAATAGGGGATGTATCAGGTGTCGTACCGGGTGCTGTATCAGAAGTTAAAGGGGCGGCAGTCATGGTCTGTACCGGATGATTCAGATGTGCAAAGCATATCATATATGCCCCTAAAGCTGTATAATTTAGCGTTTCGAACTTGTTTTAGGTCAAAGACCCATATTTTATATGAATGGTTCATAAAAACGGTTTAACAATTATAAATTCAGGGAAATAATGTCCGCAACATCCAATACATCTGTGAAAACATCAGACCAGGATAATACTGATAAAGAGCTGGTACTGGTTGACGGCTCCTCTTATCTGTACCGTGCTTTTCATGCCATGCCCGGTTTGAATAATTCCAAAGGTCTGCCCACCGGTGCCGTATACGGTGTAGTTAATATGATGAAACGGCTGCTCAATGATCATAAAACCCGGCGTATGGCTATGGTCTTTGATGCCAAAGGCAAAACCTTTCGAGATGATATGTTTCCCGAATACAAGGCACACCGTCCTTCCATGCCCGATGAACTGCGCTGTCAGATTGAACCCCTGCATGAGGTTATCAGAGCCATGGGTTTTCCGCTGATTATTGTGGAAGGGGTAGAAGCCGATGATGTTATCGGTACTCTGTCGGTACAGGCGGTAGAACGGGATCTGGATGTAATTATTTCCACTGGCGACAAGGATATGGCGCAACTGGTTAATGAACGGGTCTGTCTTATTGATACCATGAAAAATCACCGCATGGATATCGAAGGTGTGCGCAAAAAATTTGGTGTGGAACCCTCCCAGATCATTGACTACCTGGCGCTGATTGGTGATACCTCAGATAATATTCCGGGGATCCCCAAAGTCGGGCCTAAAACCGCCGTTAAATGGCTCAAGGAATACGGCAGTGTGGAAAATATCATTGCCCATGCTGATGAATTTAAGGGTAAGGTGGGGGAAAACCTGCGTGCTAACCTGGATCAGTTACGCCTGTCCTATGAGCTGGTGACCATAAAACTGGATGTAGAGCTGGATCTGACAGTGGATCAGCTGTGCATGTCCGAACCGGATATAGAAAAATTAAAACAGCTCTACAGTGAACTGGAATTTAAAACCTGGCTGTCACAGATCCTGGAAAAAGAATTTGCCGGTACCCAGCAGGATATGCTGGCGGCTGACGATGATCCGGGTGCCCCTGTACAGGGTAATCAAAAAGGCCAATACAGCACCATTCTGGACTGGGACACTTTTGAGCAATGGCTGAGGCAGTTAAAGGATGCACAACTGTTTGCCTTTGATACTGAAACCACTTCTCTGGATTATATGCAGGCAGAAATTGTCGGCGTTTCTTTTGCGACCGAAGTGGGTAAAGCCGCTTATGTGCCGCTGATGCATAAAGATGTGGAAGTCAGTAAACAGCTCGACAGAGATAAGGTTTTACAGCATCTTAAACCGCTTCTGGAAGATCCGCAGCAGGCTAAAGTGGGTCAGAATCTGAAATACGACAAGAATGTGCTGCACAATTACGGCATTAATCTGCAGGGCATTGCCTACGATACCATGCTGGAATCCTATGTCCTGGACAGTACCGCTACGCGCCATAATCTGGATGCCCTGGCACTCAAATACCTGTCTTACCAGACCATAAAATACGAAGATATTGCCGGTAAAGGTGTTAAACAGCTGCGTTTTGATGAGGTTCCTGTGGCCCAGGCCGCACCCTATGCGGCAGAAGATGCGGACATTACTCTGCGTCTGCATGAAGTGCTCTGGCCGAAACTTGAACAGCAGGAAGAACTGAAAAAACTGTTCCAGGAAGTAGAACTGCCTCTGCTGTCGGTATTATCCCGTATCGAACGAAACGGCGTACTGGTGGATGCTGAACTGCTGGCCAGACAAAGCCAGGAAATTGCCCTGAAACTCAAGGAAATTGAAAGCGAGGCGTTTGAAATGGCCGGTGAGCCCTTTAATATGTCCTCACCCAAACAGATCCAGGAAATTCTGTTTAATAAAATGGCCCTGCCGGTTAAGTCTAAAACACCCAAAGGACAACCATCAACGGCAGAATCGGTATTACAGGAACTGGCTATGGATTATCCCATGCCGAAATTAATCCTGGAACATCGTTCTCTGGCCAAGCTTAAATCCACTTATACCGATAAACTGCCTTTACAGATTGATGCCAGAAGCGGCCGGGTGCATACTTCCTATAATCAGGCGGTTGCGGTAACCGGCCGCTTATCCTCAACGGAACCTAATCTGCAGAATATTCCCATTCGCACGCCTCAGGGACGAAAAATCCGCCAGGCTTTTATTGCCCCTGAAGGTAAAAAAATTGTGGCGGCAGATTATTCACAGATTGAACTGCGGATTATGGCTCACCTGTCAGAAGACCGGGGATTGCTCACGGCTTTTGAACAGGGGCTGGACGTACACAGGGCAACGGCCGCTGAAGTATTCGGAGTGGATCTGGAAGCGGTCAGTACCGAGCAGCGGCGCAGTGCCAAGGCCATTAACTTCGGCCTGATTTACGGTATGTCAGCTTTTGGCCTGGCAAAGCAACTGGATATTGGCCGGGCTGAAGCACAGAATTATATTAACCTGTATTTTGAGCGTTATCCCGGTGTTAAAATCTATATGGACCGCATGCGGGAACTGGCCAGAAAACAGGGTTATGTGGAAACCGTTTTTGGCCGGCGCCTGTATATTCCTGAAATTAATTCACGCAATGGTCAGCGTCGACAATACGCGGAACGTACTGCTATTAATGCGCCGATGCAGGGCAGTGCCGCTGATATTATTAAACGTGCCATGCTGGATATGGATCGCTGGCTGGGTCAGGAAGCTGCAGAAGGTCAGCCCTTTGACGGTATTTTAATGACCATGCAGGTGCATGATGAGCTGGTGTTTGAAGTACCACAGGGCATACTTGAATCGTCAGTGAAAAAAATCACGACCATTATGAGTCAGGCCGCCAGCCTGAAAGTCCCGCTGATTGCCGATGCCGGCATTGGTGATAACTGGGATGAAGCGCATTAACAATACCGACAATAACTACTACGACTACAATAGTTTAAGAAAACCAGAATATGAGTGAAGAACACGACAATTCTCAGATAGAAAACAGCCCTGAGCCGGATAGCAGCCCTGAGCCGGAAAATGCCACTGAACAGGAGCCAGCACCTGTAGCAGATAATCCATCAATACAGGCATCCTTACAGCAACTGGCAGAAACAGAACAGGCTGAAAAACAATCCATTAGCCGTATTCACACCGCTGACAGCGTAAAAAATATTGTTGAAGGTGCTATCCATGCGGCAGGCAAGGCTGTTTCTATTGATAAACTTTTAAGTCTTTTTCCGGAAGATGAAGTCATTGAAAAAGCGGTGCTGTACCAGGCTATTGAACAGTTAATACAGGATTACCAGAACCGGGGCGTGGAACTGGTGGAAGTCAGCAGTGGTTTTCGTTTTCAGGTGGCCCAAAGTGCTGCCCCCTGGGTGGCTCGTTTATGGGAAGAAAAACCACAGAAATATTCCCGCGCCCTACTGGAGACACTGGCACTGGTCGCCTACCGGCAACCCATTACCCGGGGAGAAATTGAAGACATTCGCGGTGTCAGTGTCAGCAGTCAGATCATTCGAACCCTGGTTGAGCGGGAATGGATCCGGGTTATAGGCCACCGGGATGTACCGGGAAAACCGGCTATGTATGCGACTACCCGTCAGTTTCTGGATTATTTTGGGCTTAAAAAGCTCGATGAACTGCCCAGCCTGTCGGAAATACGGGATCTGGATGTTATTAATGCAGAACTGGATTTCGGTATACAGGAACCGCAAAATAGTGAGACTGTCCCGACAGAAGATGAGTCTGCAGAGCAGAGCGAAGAGCAGGCTTTATTCACAGCAAATGAAGATGGATCTGCAGATAACGAGACAGAAGAACGCATTGATATTGATGTGGAACTGGCCGCATTAAAAGAAACCTATCAGCAGATTGATTCACTCAACAAACAGGAACAGGAAATCATTGCCGAAGCGGAACAGAGTATCGGGCATAGCCAGGATAATGAGCCGGACCAGGAACACAAACCAGATGAGTAAAAGAATACCATGACAAATTATTACCGATCCTCCCGGAAACCATCTCCAAAACCCTCTTCAAAAGAAGGGAGTAATCAACGTAAACCGGCAAAACCTCAGATCTCTGAGCGAATATTCAGTAAATCTGTTGATATTAACGATACTGAGACTGATCAGCCTGTCAGCCAGCCGCAAACAGCTCCGGCACCGAAAGGTGAAAAACTGCAGAAGGTTATTGCCCGTTCAGGCCATACTTCCCGGCGTGAAGCTGAGCGCCTGATTGCCCAGGGCCGAATTAAAATCGGTGACCGGGTGGCCCAGCTGGGTGACCGGGTGGCCGGTGATGATCCGATCTTTCTGGATGATAAGGAACTGTTTATTGCCTGGGAAAAGCCCCGGCAGAGAGTACTGGTGTATAACAAACCTGAAGGTGAGATTTGCAGCCGTAAGGATCCAGATCACCCTAATACTATTTTTGATGATCTGCCTAATCTGAAAATCGGCCGCTGGATTTCTGTTGGCCGTCTGGATATTAATACCACCGGTTTGATTTTGTTAACCAATGACGGCGAACTGGCTAACCTCTTAATGCATCCTTCCAGCGAAATAGAACGGGAATATGCGGTCCGGGTGCTGGGTGAGGTGACAGATGATGATATTGAGCAGTTAAAATCCGGTGTACAGCTGGAAGACGGTGTGGCCAGTTTTGATAAAATTACCTATATTGGCGGGCAGGGAGCCAACCACTGGTATCATGTCACCCTTAAAGAAGGGCGTAACCGTGAAGTTCGCCGGATGTGGGAATCTCTGGGAATTACAGTCAGCCGTCTGTCCCGTATTCGTTATGGTGTGGTAGAACTGCCCAGAGGGCAGAAGCCTGGTCGCTGGGAAGAGCTGGATGAAAAGGGCATGCAGGAACTTTATGCCAGTGTTGGTCTGAAAGTACAGCGTCCTAAAACCGATCATCGCGGTAAAATAATATCACCTAATAATCAGCGTCAGCGTAAAGGCAAGGCTAAAAAGCGTCTGCTTATGCCGGATAACAGAAGAAAGTCTCAGAAACTAAAAAAACGCAAAAGCCGTTAAGCGATCTGGTTCAGTTCATGTTCGGCTTTGACATCAGGTTCCTGGGTGATCAGCAGGTTGCCCATAATTTTGTGCGGGTACTCGAAGTAATGATCCACCAGAATAATGGTTTTATTGCCTTTTTTCTGCTGAATAATCTGATCCAGAACTGGAATAAGATTGCGGTCTTTCAGTTCGGTACTGAACCCCACCAGTAAATAAATACCAAATAATTTGCTCTGACGAATATGGTTAATGACCATTTCCGGCGAGGTGGTATTGGGTATTTTAATATGGGAGGCTTCCATCCGGTACAGGCCAATCCCTTTTTCCCAGATATAAATAGCCTTGCCTTCTCTGCCCAGAGGACGGAAGTCATTTATGGTCTGCTCGGGATTATTAGTTTCCAGAGCAATGAGTTTGTATCCGGTTTGGAGGATTTTTTCCAGATTTTCCTGCTGCATGTCAACCTCGGAAGAAAAAATAAGTAATTTAAGTGCTGTTTGATGGCTATTGTGTTGAGTTGAAGACTCTTGTTAAATAAAAGTATAACAGCTACATCAGAATAAACTGTGAACCAGATAGAAGATTTCAGGCAGGGGGAGTTATTACTCGCAAATCACCTGATTACGGCCGGACTTCTTGGCCTGATATAAAGCCTGGTCTGCTCTTTCAAAAAAACTGGACTGGCTGTCTTCAGGCTGAAACAGGCTTATACCCATACTGACGGTAATGTATATATTCTGACCATTACAGATACAGGGAGTATCCTGCACGGTTTCACGAATACGTTCGGCCAGCTGGCGGGCTCCTTCAATAGAGGTGTTGTTTAATAACAGGGTAAATTCCTCACCGCCGTAACGGAACAGAGCATCGGTAGTACGGGTACATTGACGTATACATTTGGTCAGATGTTTTAAAACACAGTCACCGGTGGCATGGCCGTAAGTATCATTAACCTGTTTAAAAAAGTCGATATCCAGTGCAATCAGGCTTAATGGGGTTTTGTTCCTGTTGCTCAGTTCCATTTCCCGGTTAAAAATATTGTCCATGGAGAAGCGGTTTAAAGCACCGGTCAGCGGATCATGCAGGGCTGACTGTATGGCCTGACTATAATCCAGGGCATTTTTTAAAGGTAATAATACTGCCACCAGTGTCTTTTCAATAAATTGCTGTTCTTTGCTGGTAAAACGGGTACGGCGAACCAGGGCAATTTCACCCAGTTCTTTTTTATGTAGCACCAGCTGGTAGGAAACCATGTGACGGCCCCGGCTGTCCATTTCTTTCTGTTCATTGGGTGGAAGATAAAGAATATCATCCAGGTTCAGGATGGGAGAGATTTCCAGTTTGAACAGGGTAATGACTTTATCCAGTTTCAGAGTGGAATGCAGCTTGTTTGCCAGCTCCAGTAATACCTGTTTATCAGCATTAAGATTATCAATTGTTTTACTGATTTTGCTGCTGTCGTGATTCATCGCAGCATTGGTAGAACCTTTTACAATAGATAATGTTGGATTTGCCATTTTCTTTCACCCGTTTAACAATTTATAACAGGTTATGCTTATTTCATGCCAATTATAATGCGGTGTTTAAAAAATATAATAAAAACAATAGAATAAAATGTTTTTTTCTTTGCTTAAGAAAGGGTGACTGCTTTTTGACACAAAGGGAGGAGAAAGATTGCCTGTCTGAAAAAGTAATGTGATGGAATTTTGACCACGAATGTTGAGTATATTTATAGAACGGATTAAATTTTTACCGGTCTATGTATAAAGCTTAAAGCATTTATAAACCGACAAAAAATAAAATAAAATGTAACTATTCAGTGTACCTGACCGTGACTGTCTACAGGTACTGAATTTCCAGGGGCGCTCAAGTACATCCATGTATCGCTTTGTGAAAACATCCATGTTTTCAAAACCCTGTAAATCCAGTACCTGC
>Ga0256831_1000632_pt1 | contig 18304 bp, 21 predicted proteins | sample 132544metaG_FD_189087 | JGI IMG/M metagenome (GOLD analysis project Ga0256831, IMG submission 189087) | Hydrothermal vent microbial communities from Lau Basin, Pacific Ocean - 132-544 | ecosystem: Environmental > Aquatic > Marine > Hydrothermal vents | place: Pacific Ocean: Lau Basin | collected... | reverse complement strand
ATATTGTGGCATCAGCTTCCTTATAGAGAAATAAAATTATTAGATAATTTTTATTATTTGATAAATTTAGGATTTATCAACATAAATATTTCTTTAAATCCTGAATTATCTTTATTATTGTTTGACATTCTTTGGCGATTGAAGTATAAATAGACTAATGTAAGGGGGAAATTATGGAAAAAAGCGTACATTATGCTGATTTGCTTAAGCAAAAGGGGCTTAAGTCCACTCCGCAACGGATGGCGATGTTACGCATTATGGAAACCAAAGGTCATGCCGATATTGATGAGATTTATCAAGAGATTAAAAAGGATTTTGTATCTATATCGCTAGCTACTGTTTATAAAAATATCAATACATTACTTGATGAGGGAATTATTCAAGAGATTAAAGTCCCTCAAAAAAAGAGCAAGTTTGAAATCGCTAAGTATAAACATAGCCATTTTGTGTGTGAGAGGTGCGGCGAAGTATATGATGTGCAAAGACCTAAAAAACTTAATATAGAGTTGCCGGAGGGATTTGAGCCAAGGGAGGCTTCGGTGATGGTGGTCGGGGTGTGTAAAAGATGTCATTAATTAAATATCAAATACTCCTACCACTGGAGCGTGGTCGCTAGGAGTTGGAGATCGACGCCGTCTGGGCCACATATCTACATATACCTCTTTACAAACTCTCTTAAGTGGCTTGCTAGCTAAAATGTAGTCGATACGCATCCCCTCATCTCGCCAGACAGCCGCATTTTTGTAGTCCCACCAGGTAAATTGACGCATATCTGGATGGCACTGGCGAAAAAGATCCACTAGACCAATGGCAAGGAGTTCTGTGAAGACTCTCCTCTCATCATCCATGAAGCCAATAGTCCCGGCCAAAAGTTCTGGCTCCCACACATCGATCTCGTCTCGCGCCACATTAAAATCACCCACTACCGCAATTTTTTGGTTGGCAAGATCGAAATTGTCTTGAAGCCATTTTTTGAGCTTTTTGAAAAATTGGAGTTTATAGACATGCTTCTCTCCGTCTAGATCTCCATGGGGGGCATAAACATTACAGATATTCACGCCTTTGATCTTGGCGTACAAAAATCTCTTTTGCTCATCCCAAAAGGGATCACCAAAGCCCTTTTGTACCTCCTCAAAGCCCAATTTGGAGCATATGGCCACACCATTGTAAGCCTTTTGGCCAAAGACGGCGCACTCATATCCCAGCTCTTCGAAATCTTTGAAAGGAAAACGCTCCTCTTCGCATTTAATCTCTTGCATACAAAGCACATCAATTGGATTTTTTTCTATAAGCCAACGTTTTAGAAGCTGAAGTCGGGCATTGACGGAATTGACATTAAAGGTGGCGATTTTCATCTTTTTTGATCTCTTCTAGTATCTCTTTGTTGAGTTTTTTTTGATCTAGTGTAAACTCTTCCTCTTTCTCTTTTGGCTTGCGAAACTCCAAGTACGTACCTACAAGTCCTACCAAAACGATAAAGACGAATATCAAAATCTTGCTCAAATCTCCGGCTTTAAGCTCCATCATCCCACTCCTTTGAGCAACTTAGGATAGATCATAGAATGTAGCTCAAAAGTCTCTTCGCCGCTTAGATGCGTTACGGAAGCTTTGCGAATCTTTATGGGAAGGTCTTCGCATCCTAGTAGGCTGGCTACGGCATAGGAGATATCAGGTTGGTGTCCTATCAAAGCGATATGGCCGTAACTGCGAAATTTTTCGATAAGTTGTTCATACGCTAGAGGCGTGGCTCCGGGATTGATGCTAGAAGTCTCAAAATATTTGACGTTTGGATAAACCTCTTTGAGTAGTTCAGCTGTTTGGATGGCACGACTGGCTTTAGAGGAGATAATGACCTCTATTTGATAGATTTTTGGCAGTTTTGCAAAGAACTCTTTTGCTTTTTTGATCCCATCTTCGCTTAAGGGTCGTAAAAGATCCGCCCCTATCCACTCCTCGCGCTCTATCGCTTTGGCGTGTCTGATGAATAATATTTCCATCGCACTTCCTTTTTAGATAGTATCGGCATCATAGGATAAACATTGCGTCGCCGTAGCTATAGAAGCGGTACTTTTTTTGGATTGCTTCTTGGTAGATGCGGTGCGTTTGCTCTAAACCTACAAAAGAGGCGACGAGCATCAAAAGGGTAGATCGTGGCAGATGGAAGTTGGTAATGAGGTGATTGATGCGTTTAGGGGGATTGTGGGGGTGTAAGAAAAGATCGCACTCACCTCTTGCTTTGTGCGTGCGTACGAAATATTCGATTGTACGGGTCACGGTGGTACCTACGGCCACAAGAGGCACGTCGCTTTGGATCGCTTGGATGGTAGAAGGCGGGATTTCATAGTATTCGGTATGCATGGGATGCTCGGTGATCCGTTTGTGCTCGACTGGTTTGAAAGTACCGGCTCCCACATGCAAGGTGATAGTATGGGTTGGATGGGTGGCTTTGATCTTGGCAAGAAGTTTGGGAGTAAAGTGGAGTGAAGCGGTAGGGGCGGCTACGGCTCCGGGTTTTTGGGCAAATATTGGCTGATAGTGGCGTTCGTCCTCTTTGGTATCTGGCCGATCGATATAGGGTGGCAGAGGGACATGACCGATCTTGTCCAAAATGGGTAGTAGCTGAGTGAACTCTATGGGTCTGTCATGTAAAAAAAATTCCACTTCCCTCGAGCCGTCGCTGTGTAGCTGGAGGACATTGGCCTCCAACCCCTCTGCAAAAAGCAGCCTAGTCCCCGGTCGTACCTTGCCACGGATAAAGACATTAAAGCGATGGTTTGGCAAGGGGCGGTTGAGCAAGAGCTCTATCTTGCCACCCGATTCTTTTTGGCCAAAAAGTCTTGCTTTGATCACTTTAGTGTCGTTGAATACCAGATGAGAGTTTTTTGGCAAGAAACTGGGCAGTTTATCAAAGGTGGTGTGGGTGATGGATTGAGTACTTCGCTCATAAACCAAGAGTTTGGAGCGTTGAGCCGGGCTCTTGGCTATGAGTTCGCTAGGCAGATGGTAGTCGTAGCTGCTAGTAGCTAGAGGATCACGCTCCCTCATCTTCTTCTTTCGTGGCAGGATTGACCATGCGGGCGATAAGGATAGAGACGCCATACAAGATCACCAAAGGTCCGGCCATCAGCAGTTGACTGAGTACGTCTGGAGGCGTGAGGAGTGCCGCGACGGCAAAAATAATGATAATAGCGTACTTAAAAAAATTTTTAAGGCTCTCATCGGTTACGAGCCCAAGTTTGGCCAAGAAAAAGGTGATCACGGGCAACTCAAAAGCGATTCCAAAGCCAATCATCAGCTTGGTAAAAAATCCCACATACTCCCCAATGCTTGGCAGTGCCGTAAAAAGCTGGGAGCCAAAGTTGATCAGATAGCTAAATCCAAAAGGGAAGACCACGTAATAGGCAAATAGAGCTCCTAGCACAAACATCCCGGTAGCCGCTATGACAAAGGGGAGTACTAGCTTCTTTTCGTGTTCATAGAGTCCCGGGGCTACAAAAAGCCACAGCTGCCAAAAAATAATCGGTAGACTAAAGATAAGCGCGGCAAAAAAGGAGACTTTAAGAGCTGTAAAAAATGCCTCGCCCACTTTGGTGAAGATGACGTTGCTTCCGGGGGGGAGGCTCGCTTTAAGAGGAGCGATCATCCAAGCTAGGATATGCTCCCAAAATCCAAAGGAGAGCAAAAACATAATAAAAATTGTGGCGATGATAATAAGCAGCCGTTTACGAAGTTCGGCCAGATGGGGTTTGAGCTCTTCAAACATTTACTTTATCCTTATCGTCAAGACTCTTTTTTTTAAATTTGACTACCTCTCGTTTGGGCTCGGTGGCCTTTTTGATCTCTTCCACTTCGGCTAAAGGGTCGTCGAGCTGGGCTGTGACGCTGCTCATCTCCTCGGTTATGGAGCGAAATTTCTTTTTGTACTCTTCGGCTTCGTCTTTGAGCTCCGTGATTTGTACTTCGCGTTCTAGTTGTGTTTTGGCGTCGTTGACGGCTCGCTTGAGGCTTTTGAAAAATTTGGCGATATCAACAAGAAACTGGGGCAGCTTTTCAGGTCCTAAAAAGATAATGGCGATCACGGCGATCATCAATATTTCAGTAAATCCCATTCCAAACATAATCGACCCTTTGGCAAGTTTGGCAAATTTTACATCAAAAGAGATTACAATTTGATAAAGTATAATAGTGCCAAAAAGTTTAAGGGTAAAAAATGGGACTGCTTCTTTTGGTATTGCCGATTATCTTGTTGGCTCACGTAGTAGAGGTTGGGGGAGTATATGACTACTTTGAGGCGCAAAAGGCGTGTATGCGATTGGGTAAAGATTTTCGTATTTTAGAAATTTGGGAGCTTTTTGGGCTTTGGGGGGATAAGCGATTTGGCAAAGGCAAGCTCTACTGGAGTGGCAATACTTTAGGAGAAGCGAGGATAGAGAAAAACATCCGCCACGAGAGCGAGATTTTCGTACTTAATAAGGATATTCCAGCCTATGCCTTTTATCTCCAAGATGGGGATATCACCCCTACGCCCAAGAGCACAAAAGCCCATGTGCTGTGTACCGATACGCCAAAACACCATCAGTTAGATAAAGAGTTTGAGCGGCTGCCAAGCGGCGTGGTAGTGGATAGGAAGAGCCAGCTCCTTTGGGAGCCGTATGATCCCAAAAGAGACCGCATCAAAAAGAGTTTGGAGGAAGCCAGAGAGTATTGTGAAAATCTCGATCTCTTCGGACTCGAGTGGCGGCTGCCGGACGTGGAGGAGCTCTTTGGTATCGTCAACTACAACTACACCAAGCCTTCGGTAAATAAGCAGATCTTTGGCCATATGCACCACAAGTACTACCTCAGTGAGGACGAGTTTGGAGAGGATCAAGTCTATGTGGTGGGATTTGCGGTGGGAAGCGTAGCGACCGCTCCAAAAAACGAGCGTTACTATTTTCGATGTGTAGCCGATTTGGACAAAGAGACAGCCGCAAAACTTGGCATATTTGATCCGGCCAGCGAAATTGAGGAGCTGCTGCGCTCCAATAAGTGCCAAAAAGAGAAACTCCAAGAGCTCGTACAAATACTTAAGCGCTATGAGATAGACTCGGCCACGGCTGCCAAAATCCTCCGATTTTTAGAAAAAATAAAAGATCCAAAGCTGCAAAAGCTCAAAAATAGGGTCAAAAAGAGCATTCGATTGGTATCGAGCGGTTTAGCTTAGATAGAGTGCCAGCTCATCGGCTAGAAAGAAGTTTGGGTTGTAGAGGCGATCTCCTTTTTGTAGCAATTTACCCTCATTCAAAAGGATCTGCACCTTTTTCTCGTCGCACAAAGAGCGCTCCACTCCTACGATACTGCGAAATCCTAAAAAGAGGCGCTCAAGTCGAAGCTCTTGGGAGTTTAGCCGCTCGTTTTGGATGGCTAGAGGATTTTGGATATAGGCGTGTAGATCACTGCATGGATAGTAGCGGTTTTTTCCATCAAAGCCCACGGCTCCGCAGCCTATGCCAATATAGGGGCGAAGCTCCCAATAGCCTATATTATGACGACAGCGATAAGAGCCAAAATTGCTCACCTCGTATTGGGGTAGTGTGATCAGCTCTTTGATGAGGTAGCCAAACTCCTCTTTGTTCGCTGCCGCTTGTGGACTCTTGGCGAAAGGTGTGTTCTCTTCGATCGTCAGAGCATAAGCACTGATGTGATCGATAGGCAGAGCCAAAGCTTGGGCGATATCATATTGGAGCAGCTCTTTCGTATCCATGGCCGTATCGTAGATAATATCGAGATTGATATGGGTAAATCCCACTTTTTGGGCGTTTTCGATCGCTTGGATCGCTTGGGAGGGGGTATGGGCTCGGCCAAGAAACTTGAGCTTTTTTTCATTGAAACTTTGCACACCAAAGCTTACTCTATTGGCCCCTAGCGCCTTGATTCCTTGGAGCCAGTCAAGTGAGGCGCTGTTGGGATTGGCCTCGAAAGTGATCTCTGTCTTTTTGTCCACGAGGGGTTCTAGCAGCTCAAAAAGCGGCTCATAGAGGTTGGCATCAATAGTCGAGGGCGTGCCGCCCCCTATAAAAACGCTTTGTAGTTTTGAAGGATTTTTTTGCTCTAGCTCTCGGCGCAGTTGACGCATAAGGGCTCGCATATACTCTTTTTTAAGATGATGATTATGCGTAAAGGAGTTAAAGGCGCAGTAGTGGCATTTGCTGTCGCAAAAGGGGATATGACAGTACAAAAGCAATTTTATCCTTTTTTAATTCGTAAAGCGCTATTATAGCACTCAAAAAAGAAGTGAGATTTAAAGCGAAGCTCTTCGCTTTAGGTCTTGCTTTTGATTGAGGAAGCGATGAAAAAAAAACGGTATAGACCAAATGTAGCGGCGATAGTCCTCTCAAGTGAGTATCCAAAAAAAGTGGAGTTTTTTATAGCGTCTCGCAATGATATCCCAGATTCGTGGCAGTTTCCTCAAGGAGGAATAGACAAAGGGGAGACGCCAAAAGAGGCTCTTTTTCGGGAGCTCAAGGAGGAGATAGGTACCGATGAGGTGGAGATCATCGCCGAGTATCCAGAGTGGGTAAGCTACGATTTTCCCAAAACGATCGCTAAAAAGATGTATCCCTACGACGGCCAGCGTCAAAAATATTTTTTGGTTAAGCTTAAGCCCGGAGCCAAAATCGATCTTAAAACCAAAGAGCCGGAGTTTAGCAAGTACCGCTTTGTACCATATGATAAGCTCTTTGAATATGTGACCTTTTTTAAAAGGCCCGTGTACAAACAGGTGCTGGACTATTTTAAGAAAGAGGGGTATTTTTAATGTTGATCGTCCAAAAATATGGGGGAACGAGCGTTGGAAATCTAGAGCGTATCGAAAATGTGGCCAAGCGGGTGGCTAAAGCCAAAAAAGAGGGGAACGACGTAGTCGTAGTGGTCTCGGCTATGAGTGGGGAGACCAACAAACTTATTGATTATGCCAAGCATTTTAGTCCTACGCCAAGCAAAAGGGATATGGATTTGCTGCTTAGCAGCGGCGAGCGGGTAACGGCAGCGCTGCTCTCTATTGCTCTAAACGAGATGGGACTGCCCACTGTGGCGATGACGGGTAGACAAGCGGGCATCGTCACCGATAAGTCCCACACCGTAGCTAGAATCGAGAAGATCGATCCAAAGCCTATGAAGAAAGCTTTGGATGAGGGCAAGATCGTAGTAGTAGCCGGCTTTCAAGGCATCACAGAAGATGGTCAAGTGACTACTTTGGGGCGTGGTGGGAGTGATCTAAGCGCCGTGGCGATTGCTGGAGCTTTGGGCGCTGATAAGTGTGAGATCTACTCTGATGTGGATGGTGTCTACACTACCGATCCTAGGATAGAACCAAAAGCGAAGAAGTTAGATAAAATTAGCTATGATGAGATGCTAGAGCTCGCAAGCCTAGGAGCGAAAGTGCTGCAAAACAGAAGCGTGGAATTGGCAAAGAAGCTTGGCGTGGTCATCGAGGCTAAAAGCAGTTTCAACGACAATCCGGGGACTATCATTACAAAAGAAGAGGAGATTATGGAAAAGCCGTTGGTAAGTGGAATAGCGTTGGATAAAAATCAAGCAAGAGTGAGCTTACGGGGCGTTAAGGATAGACCAGGTATCGCCGCCGAGATATTCAAAGCGTTGGCTAATGAGAATATCAACGTGGATATGATCGTCCAAACTATTGGCGAGGATGATAAGACTAATCTAGATTTCACCGTCCCCCAAAATGAGCTAGAGTTGGTTAAAAAGGTGATGGATCGTTTCAAAGAGGAGTATCAAAAGATCGAGTACGATCCGGATGTGGCCAAAGTGAGTGTGGTAGGAGTGGGGATGAAATCCCACAGTGGTGTGGCGAGTAGGGCTTTTGAGACGATGGCCAAAGAAAATATCAATATCGAGATGATCAGCACCAGCGAGATCAAAATATCTATGATTATAGATGAGAAGTATGGAGAGTTGGCGGTGCGTGCTTTGCACGCTGCGTATGAATTGGATAAATGAGCGATAAGCTCTCTTTTGATCAGTGGACGCTGCAACAAATACGCTACGACAAGAGTATGATGAGTTGGCTGGAGGAGCGCCGCTACGAATGGCTTCCTTTGGTCGCCGACGCTCTTAATCGTATAGTTTCTGGTTATAGCGTTTTGATTTTAACCGATGATGAGCGAGATTGGTTTGGACAATATGTGGTGACTTCGCTCAATTACTCCTTAAAAAATCGTCCTTTTATTCCTATCTACGAGTTAAAAAAGATTGCCCCCTATCTTGTTAGGCTTCAAGGCAAAGAGGAGATAGAACTCTTTTTTGATACTTTAGAGCTCTCCTATGGTCAACACTATTTTATCTGGTATATAGGAGGCGCAAACACGCCGTATGTGAAATTGGCAAAAAATAGACATGACAGCTTTTTGTGGATTTTGGACGAAAATATGCAAAATAACTTTACTCTCAACTCTTTTGACGACCTACTTGATATTAAACTGCTACAACTTTTTCGTCTTTTTGAAAAGAGCCTTGAGGGGGCCATTTTTGGGGAGTTTGTATTAGAATGAGAAGTCATATTGTCATTACCCAAGAGTTTGAGAAGCTCCAAGAGGAGTTAGAAGAGCAAATTGTGCCCCAAAATCTTCGTATTATTGCCGCTGATGAGATCAAAATAGAGCAGGCCAAGGAGGCGATAAAAGAGGCGTACATCACAAGCAAAGAGACCAAAGTAATAGCTTTGTTTGGAAGAAGCTACAATATCTATGCCCAAAACGCTTTACTCAAAGTCTTAGAAGAGCCTCCCAAAGGGGTGGTTTTTGTACTGGCGGCAAAATCTCGATCGATCTTTTTACCCACTATTCTTTCACGATTGCCCGTTAAGCGAATCAAAGATGAAGCAAGTGAGGCGATTGTTTTTGAGCATTTTGATCTGGAGCGTCTGTATGAGCTGGCCCAAGGTGCCAAGAGTATGAGCAAGACACAAGCCAAAGGGGTGATCAAAGGGATGCTAGACTATGCCTTGCGTCACGATTTTTCTTTGGGGGCTCAAGAGCTAGAATACTTTGATAAAGCGGTGCGACTGCTAGAGCTTCACTCCAATCCCGCCAATATTTTCATTACGGCTGGTCTTATTTTGCTTACCCACAAAAAGAGGAAAAAATGAAAATTAAACGCTTAGGAAGAGATGCCAAAAGTACAAAAATAATGCGGGAGCTTGGCGTAGATGGGTCCGGTATTAAGATTATGGCCAAAAAGGCCGAAGTAATGCTTTTTTATATCACCAATATGCATGTAGGAGCGGCCAACATTCTCAAACAAGACGCTTTGAGCGTGGGCGCCGATCTGGCTATCCCAAACGGGACCATTACCTGCGCTTTTAAGCGGGTGGACGCCTTGCTTATTGGCACCAAAAAACATATCGAAATTTTGGCCAAAAAAGAGCTAGCTCAGCCCTATGGGCTCAAAGAACTGGCTAAAGAGCTGCGCGCCTATTTAAAAAGGGAAGAGTTTACACCAAAAATTATGGGGATTATCAACGCTACCGAGGATAGCTTCTATCCAAAGAGCCGTTTTAGTCCCAAAGAGGCGATAGCGGCGATAGAGCAAATGGTGAGCGAAGGGGCCGATATTATCGATATTGGAGGGATGAGTACGAGGCCCGGTAGCGAAGAGATTAGCGAAGAGGAGGAGTTAAAGCGGGTAGCTCCCATTATTGACACTTTGGCCAAAAAAACTTTTGGGGTGCGATTGAGTATCGATACTTATCGGCCCAAAGTAGCCCGATACGCTTTGGAGCGAGGATTTGATATACTCAATGACATCACCGGCCTTGAAAACGATGAACTGGCCCAAATTGCCGCGGAGTATGGGGCTGGCGTGGTGATTATGCACAAAAAAGGCGATCCTAAAACAATGCAGCAAAATCCTCAGTATACTGACGTGGTGGCTCAAGTGAGCGATTTTTTCAAAGAGAGGATTCACAAAGCCAAGGCCTTTGGCGTACAAGAGATTATCCTAGATCCGGGGATTGGATTTGGTAAGCGCTTGGAAGATAATTTGGTACTTTTGCGGGATTTGGTAGAATATAAGAAATTTGGATATGAAATTTTGGTGGGAGCAAGCAGAAAATCGATGATAGATAAAATTATTCCCACGCCTGTTCAAGAGCGATTGCCCGGGACGCTGAGTCTGCATCAACTCGCTTTGCAAAACGGAGCGACGATAGTACGCTGCCACGATGTGGCGGCGCACAAACAGCTCATAGAGATCTATAAAGCCTATGAAAGGGTATGATGAAAACAGTACGAGTAAACGCCAAGGGGGCTAAAAGACTGCGGGAGTTTTTTCCGTGGGTCTATAAAAGCGATATCCTCACCCCTTTGGATTTTGAGCCCGGAGAGCTGGTAGAAGCTCGGGATGAGCAGGGCAAACTTTTGGCAAAAGGGTATATCAATCCCCATAGTACCATCGCTTTTCGAGCTTTAAGTTATAAAGATGAGCCCATTACCAAAAGGCTGCTTAAATCCAAGATTTTACGAGCGGCGGCCAAACGGGTTAAGGTGGATACAAACGCTTGTCGTATCATTCACTCCGAGGCCGATTTTTTGCCCGGGTTGGTGGTGGATCGCTATGGGGACTACCTGAGTGTCCATTTCCAAACGGCCGGGATGGTGCGGTTTAAAGAGGATATTGTGGCTTTGCTCCAAGATATTTTTGAGCCTAAGGGTATCTATATCAAAGGGGATCGTTATTTGCCCCAGAAAGAAAAAGTCCCAAGCTTTGAAGAGATTATTGGTACGATTCCTCCAAAAGTGGTGATACAAGAGCAAGGAATTAAGTTTTATGTGGATATTCTCCACTCTCAAAAGACCGGTTTTTTTCTCGATCAGCGAAAAAATCGCCAAATAGTGACCAATTATATCAAACCAAAAACCCGTGTTCTTGATTGTTTTAGCAATACGGGAGGCTTTGGACTCTATGCGAGGGTGAAAAAACAGGCCAACGTGCGACTTGTGGATATCTCTCAAGAGGCGATAGAGATGGCCAAGGAGAATTTTGCTCTTAATGAAGTAAGCGGGGAGTTTGTAGTAGCTAATGTCTTTGATTATTTGCGAGAGCTTCGAAAACAAAAGGAGCGTTTTGATATGATCATCCTCGATCCGCCCTCTTTTGCCAAATCCAAAGCCAAAAAGAGTACGGCTCTTAAGGGGTTTAAAGATATCACCGTAAACGCTATGAAGCTCCTAAACAAAGAGGGGATGATCGCTTTGTTTTCTTGTTCGCACCACATCGGTATAGAGGATCTAAGAAAGGTGCTCGTAGAAGCGGCCAAAGATACCACCAAGATGGTGGAGGTGGTGGAGCATATGTACCAAGATATCGATCATCCTTATATTCTCAATAACGAATTTTCGCTCTATTTGACAGGATTGTTGTGTAAAGTGGAGGATTTATGAGGGGACTAAAATGATACGAAACTATCAAGAGTACAAAGAGGCGGTACAAAAGCTTAAACGATGGGCGTATGCCTACTATGTTTTAGACAATCCCGAGGTCCCCGATGAGGTCTATGATACGCTCTACCGAGAGGTGGAGGAGTATGAAAAAGCCCATCCAGATCAGATCGATCCCACTTCGCCCACTCAACGTATCGGCGCGGAACCGGCTAAAGAGTTTAAAAAGATCAAGCATTTGACCAAAATGTGGTCGATGGAGGATGTTTTTAGCGAAGCGGAGCTCAAGGAGTGGTTGGAGCGTGTCTATAAGCTTGCTGGTAAGCGTGATATTCAGTGGTATGTGGAGCCAAAATTTGATGGGGCGAGCCTCAATCTGATCTACGAAAACGGCTTACTCAAAAGTGCCGCCACTAGGGGCGATGGAGAGGTGGGCGAAGATGTGACGGCCAATGCCAAGACCATTCCCTCTATTCCTCTTGGCATTGCCTACAAGGGGCTTATTGAGATCAGAGGCGAGGTGGTCATACGCAAAGACGACTTTGAAAAACTCAATCGTGAGCGGATGGAGCGGGGCCAGCCTACCTTTGCCAATCCTAGAAACGCGGCGGCGGGGAGCTTGCGCCAGCTCGATCCCAAAGTTACCGCCAGACGTAAGCTCTACTTCTATCCATGGGGCGTGGGATACAATACCCTAAGCTATAAATATCTCCACGAACTTATGGATTTTGTCTACTCTTTGGGATTTTTAAAGCCTTTTAAGCGGGCGATTTGCCAAAAAGAGGAGGAACTACAGCGACTTTATGAGGAGTTTACCAAAGAGCGGGATAGATTGCCGGTGATGCTTGATGGTATGGTAATTAAAGTGGACGAGATCGCTTTGCAAGAGAAGCTGGGCTACACGGTCAAGTATCCTAGATGGATGGTGGCGTATAAATTTCCTGCTGTAGAGAAGATGACAAGGATTCTTGATATTGTTCCTCAGGTGGGGCGTACCGGTATCATCACCCCTGTAGCGATTTTGGAGCCAGTAGAGATAGGTGGGGTAATCGTAGAGCGGGCTACTTTGCACAACTACGCTGAGATCGAGCGTAAGGATATTCGCATCGGCGATATGGTCATCGTGATTAGAAGCGGCGACGTGATACCTCAAATCACCAAGGTACTCAAGCAGTACCGCACGGGCAAAGAGAAAAAGGTGGAGCGCCCCAAGGTCTGTCCGGTCTGCGCTCAGCCCGTACTGGATGAGGGGATACTCATCAAATGCCAAAATCTCAGCTGTCCCGCCCGTGTTGTCAACTCTATCGTCTACTTCGCATCCAAGCAGTGTCTTGATATTCCCGGGCTTGGCGAAGCGACGGTACAGCTTTTATATGAAAAGGGGCTTGTCAAAGATGTAGTGGATCTTTTTAAGCTCAAAAAAGAGGATCTGCTCAAGCTTCCCGGATTTGGGGAGAAAAAGGCCCAAAATCTCATCAAAGCGATCCAAAGTGTCAAAGGGACGGAGTGCTGGCGATTTGTCAACGCTTTGGGTATCGAGCATGTAGGAGAGGTGGCCAGCAAGAAGCTGTGTGAAAAGTTTGGGCTCGATTGGTATAAAGTGCCTCCTAAAAAATTGTACGAAATAGAGGGCTTTGGTCCTCAGATTGTCAAATCGATTGAGGAGTTTGTACGAGTTAACAAAGAAAAAATCGAAGAGCTGATTCGACTCATTCAGCCAAAACCTCCCCAAAAAGAAGAGAAGATCGAACACTCCCCACTAGCCGGCAAGAGGGTGGTGCTTACCGGCGAGATGCGTCTGCCTCGTGAAAAGATTAAAGAGCTTTTGGAGCGAGCAGGCGCTCATGTGAGTAGCTCCGTGTCCAAAAAGACAGATATTGTCTTTTATGGGGAGCATCCAGGCAGCAAATACGACAAAGCCAAGCAGCTTGGGGTAGAAGTGGAGCCTGAGGAGAAGCTGTGGCAGATGCTCAAGGAAGCGGGCGTTGCGGCTTGATCGCTACTTAGTGGAAAAAGGCTTGGCTCAAAGTAGGAGCAAAGCGGCTCAATGGATCAAAGAGGGCAAAGTTTTGGTCAATGGCCAAAAGGTGACCAAGCCCTCTTTGGAAGTGAGTGAGCCTGTAGAGATAAAAGTGGATCAAGACCCTTATGTAAGTCGGGCAGCCAAGAAACTTTTAGGATTTTTGGAGGGGATCGAGCACTCTTTCATCAAAGGTTCGCGAGTACTTGATGTAGGAGCCTCCACGGGAGGCTTTACGCAGGTGCTTGTAGAAAAAGGGGCGCAGGAGGTGACGGCTCTGGATGTGGGTAAGGATCAGCTCCACTTCTCTTTGAAAAATTTATCACAGGTACGTGATGTCAGTCAGCAAGATATTAGAGAGTTTGAGGCAAAACCTTTTGATCTAGTGACCTGCGATGTAAGTTTTATTTCGCTTCACCATATTTTGCAAGATCTGGATCGCTTGGCCAAAGATCGTTTGATTCTTCTTTTTAAGCCCCAGTTTGAAGTGGGGCGGGATGCCAAGCGGGACAAAAAGGGGGTAGTACAAGATGAGCGGGCGGTCCAAAAGGCGATGGAGCGGTTTGAGGAGGTCACTAAAGAGCTTGGCTGGCGGCTCATAAAAAAAGAGCGAGCCAAAATAGCCGGTAAAGAGGGAAATCGTGAGTGGGTCTACTACTTTAGAAAAGGTTGAAAGTATTGCCATTGGGGCTTTTGATGGAATGCATAGGGCCCATCAAGAGCTATTGCGGCGGCTTGGCGAAAAAGGAGCAGTGCTAATCATTAAAAAAGCTAACGCCTCTTTGACGCCGGGTAAAGAGCGGTGCCGTTATACGCAACATCATTGTATCTTTTTGCCTTTAGAGGGGATTCGTCATCTTGATGCTAAAGGGTTCGTAGCGTTGCTGCGCTCTCTTTTTCCCCATCTAAAAAAAATCGTAGTAGGGTATGATTTTGCCTTTGGCAAAGGAAGAAAGTATAGTATCAAGGATCTTAAAGAGCACTTTGGTGGCGAAGTGGAGGTGGTGGAGGAACAAAAGCTCGGCGATATCTCTATCCATTCTCGCCATATCAAAGAGCTCTTGGAAAAAGGGGAGATAGAGTTGGCCAATCAGATGCTTGGGCGTTTGTACAGCATATGGGGGGAGGTGGTCTTTGGGCAGGGGATAGGTGCCAAGGAGCTTGTACCCACTCTTAATCTTTTGGTTACGAAGTTTTTACTCCCAAAGCCCGGAGTCTATGCCACCTATACGGAGTTTGAGGGCAAAAAGTACCCTAGCGTCACTTTTGTCGGTCAGCGTCTTACCACCGATGGTAGATTTAGTGTTGAAACCCATATCATCGATCAAGAGCTCACACAAGCTCCAAAAGAGGCTCGAATCTATTTCGTGCGCTATTTGCGGCCAAATAAGAGGTTTGATTCGCTCCAAAGCCTTAAAGCTCAGATCGAGCAAGACATTCAAGAAGCAAAAGAGGTATTATCTAAATATTGATGGAGGACAAAAGCCGCTTTGTCGATAGGCAACTCATCAAGAAAGGGGGAAGTAGGCGTTTTGCTCGCCATCAATGATGGCGAGGTTTACCGAACGCCGAAAGGGAGATGAAAAGAATTTTTTCACTTTTTTTCTTTTTGACTGCTCTTTTTGGAGCCAAATATACCAACGAGCTTATCTACGAAGAGTCGCCCTATCTTTTGCAGCACGCCCACAATCCAGTACACTGGCATGCATGGGGTACAAAAGCCTTTGAGCTAGCCAAAAAGGAGCATAAACCGATCTTTTTGTCCATTGGATACAGCACTTGCCACTGGTGCCACGTGATGGAAAGGGAATCCTTTGAAAATGAGGAGATCGCCAAGCTTATCAACGACAACTTTATCCCCATTAAGGTGGATAAAGAGGAGCGGCCCGATCTGGATCGCTATTACCAGCTTGTCTATCAAGTGATGCATCATCGAAGCGGGGGGTGGCCCCTGACGATTATTATGACAGAGGATAAAAAGCCCTTTTTCAGTGCCACCTATATTCCGCCAGAGGATGGCTATGGGGTCAAAGGGCTAAGGACGATCCTGCCAATTTTGGCCAAAGCTTACAAAACGCAGCGCGCCTTGATAGAAAAAAGGGGGCAAGCTATCCAAAAATTGGTCCAAGAGGCTCTTAGTAGCCGCTATGTGCCAGTAGAGCTTGATCTTTCTTTGGCCACCAAAGCCTTGGCTCAGATCAAAAAAAGCTATGATCGTGTGTACGGCGGCTTTTCTAAGCGGATCAAATTTCCCCAGCCAAGTACCATAGACCTTTTGCTTGATATCTATCTGATTACCCATGATTCTAAGGCTCTTGCGATGGCTACCCATACGCTTGAAGCGATGGCCAAAGGGGGAATATTTGATCAGATTGAGGGGGGATTTTTCCGATACAGCGTAGATAGGAAATGGACTATTCCCCACTTTGAGAAGATGCTCTACACCAATGCCGAACTCATACATGTCTACACCAGAGCCTATCGCCTTACCAAAAACCCCCTTTTTAAAGAGGTTGTGGTGCGTACTATTGAGCAGATGGATAAACGTTTTGGGCAAAGCGGGCTTTACTACGGTGCGAGTGACGCCGATAGCGAAGGTAAAGAGGGAGCCTACTATTTGTACTCGTACGATGAGGCTTTGGGGATTTTGCGTAAAAAAATGGATCTCTCCAAGGCTAAAAGGGAGTTAGAAGCGTTGGGGATTGAACCAGATGGCAATTTTGACGGGGAGCTCTCAAATCCTGTCAAAAAGGCTAAAGTGGACCCTCAAACGATTCGCCTTTTGGCAAAAGTTAGAGCAAAAAGGGCTTTCCCTTTTATCGATAAAAAGATTATCACCGCTTGGAACGCTATGTACTTGCGCTCGAAAATGGAGGCTTTTATCTTTAAGGAGCGCTACAAGCAAGAGGCGTTACGCTCTTTGGATCTGTTGATTGGACGCTTGTACAAAAAAAGACTCTATCATCAAGTCATCGGTAATGAAAAGCCCAAAAAAGAGGCGATGTTAGAAGATTATGCCTACTTGATTCGAGCGTTGGCTATGGCGTACGAGCTGAGTTTGGAGCATAAGTATCTTGATAGGGCTTATAAACTGATGGAGGAGGTAAAAAAGAGATTTTGGGATAAAGGCCGATGGTATTTTAGCACTCAAGAACATAAACTGCCTGCAGATTTGAGCGATAGCTACTACAGCAGCGCCTTGGCTACTTTATATCTAGCGATGCTTGATCTGAGTTCCTTGCGATCGGATCGGAGGCTTTATGCTTTGGCAAAAGCCTCTATCGAGGAAAAATCCGCTCTTATTTTCCATAATCCGGGTTTTTTACCCACGGCGACCAAGGCGGCTTTGCGTTTGCAAATAGGCGATGTGATCGTCAAAGCCAAAAAACAGAGCCTTATGAAAATCCTCAAGCCATTGCAGTTTGTCCGTTATCCGTACTTGCTGGATAAGGAAGCCAATCTTAGCGGTTTTTTGGCCTGTACAATGAGCACTTGCTTTAAAGAGGCGCAAGAGTTTGAGGAGCTCAAGAAAGCCATCGAGTCGATCTTGGAGAAAAAAGCGACCATCAAAGCGGTATGGAGGAGTAATGGCAAAAGATAGGCTCTTTACGCAACCAATAAAGAGGCGTTTTGAATTTGACGAGGAGGTCGCTAGCGTTTTTGACGATATGATCTCTCGCTCCGTCCCTTTTTACAAGGAGAATATGGAACTGATCCGATCTTTATTGGTACGGGGTTTGCCACAAGGGGCTTTGCTTTATGATTTGGGCTGCTCTACCGGTTCGCTTGTGATCGATTTGGCCAAGAAGCGGCCCGATCTGCGTCTGGTGGGTCTTGATAGCTCCAAAGCAATGATCGAGCGAGCTAGAAAAAAAGCTAAGGCCTTTGGGGTGGATGTAGTGTTTGAGGTAGCCGATATTTTGGACTATCCTTTTCAAAAGGCCGAGGCTATGGTAAGCAACTATACTTTACAATTTATACGCCCCAGAGAGCGGGAGAAGCTGATACGAAAAGTGTGTGCAGTTTTGCGATCAGAGGGCGTTTTTGTTTGCAGCGAGAAAATTGTCAGTAAGGATAAATGGCTAGATAGAGCCCTCGTAGATATCTATTTTGATTTTAAACGCTCCCAAGGATACAGCGATTATGAGATCGCCCAAAAAAGAGAAGCTTTAGAAAATGTACTCGTCCCTTACACGATGCAAGAAAATCTCCAGATGTTACAAGAAGCCGGTTTTAATTTTGTGGAGCCCATCTTTCGTTGGGCCAATTTTGCCACTTTTTTTGCTAAAAAATAAGTTAGCAAAAGAGTTTGGGTTTGGTGCGTTTGAGATATTCGATTACTTGAATCATCTCTTCGTACCCCATCTCCTCGTCGAGCTCGTCGGCAAAAAGCTCCTCGATGCCGTTTAAATAGGCCTCTACCGCCTCTCTCATATTCTCCTCTTTGACGCCCGCATAGTGTAAGGCGACACCGAGCATATCGGCTAACTGCATCGCCAGCCCCTCGATCTCAAGTGTGGCTTCGATGAGTTGTTGTTGGGTAGTTTTGTTCACTCTTTTTCCTTTAGCAGTGCTTCTATAAAAGATTTTAGCTCATCGTATATGAAGAACTCTTTAAACTCCTTTATTCTGCCGCCACTGGCGTTGGGATGACCCCCTCCTCCCGCAATTGTTTCGGCCATTTTGGAAACATCCATCTTATTGTCGGCCCGCAGGCTAAAGGTACCTCTGGGATTGACATTCATGAAAAAGTGGTAGTCTGGAGCGCTTTTTAAAAAGGCGTTGCCTACGATTGAGCTATTTTGGATGCCAAAAGTGAGTATTCCTTTGTTGCCTTGGAAAGTAA
>Ga0256831_1000631_pt1 | contig 18305 bp, 21 predicted proteins | sample 132544metaG_FD_189087 | JGI IMG/M metagenome (GOLD analysis project Ga0256831, IMG submission 189087) | Hydrothermal vent microbial communities from Lau Basin, Pacific Ocean - 132-544 | ecosystem: Environmental > Aquatic > Marine > Hydrothermal vents | place: Pacific Ocean: Lau Basin | collected... | reverse complement strand
GCCCTACAGATAGCAGAGACTCTGAAACAGTGGATTTTGGACAAAAAGTTCTACCTTACAAAGCCATCTGCACCGCTGCCACAGTCAAAAGATTACGAACCGTTAAAATATTTAAGGAATTATGAGAAGGGTTTATAGGGAGCTTTTTTCCCTTGACGGTTTTGAAAGCTGGGAGACAACTTACAAAAAGACAAACCTGTTTATCAAGGCATGCAAAGATTTGAGGTTTGAGGTTTTCAGGTTGGTTAAAAAAAGCTGGGAAGAGTTGCTCGATTACATAGAGAAAAATAAGGATTTTTTAACATCGCTAAAACCCATAAAGCAGGACAGACATGCACCTCCCATAGCAAAAAAAATGATTGAGGCATCGGCCAAAGCCGATGTTGGTCCTATGGCTTCTGTTGCGGGAGCTATAGCAGAGGCTATAGGGAAAATGATATTGAAGGAGTGCAGCGAGTGCGTTGTGGAAAACGGTGGAGATATCTTTTTAAAGCTTGAGAGAGAACCTATTGTTGGCATATACACAAACAACAGTTATTTCAAAGATAACTTAACCATAAAAGTAAAAACTAAAGGAGTACCCATCTCTATCTGCTCATCCAGTGCAAAGATAGGACCTTCTCTGAGCTTAGGAAAGGCAGATTTAGCCGTTATTATTACGAGAGATGGGGCTTTCAGTGATGCAATGGCTACAAAAACCGCAAATATGGTCGAAAGACCTGAGGATATAGAGAAAGCCATCGAGTTTTCCAAGGAGAGAGGCGTGGATGGATGTCTATTTATCAAGGATAAAAAAATTGGATTGTGGGGAAACATAGAGTTAGTTTAGGAGGATTTATGGTTTCAAAAAAGGTGGTTTTGAGGTTTCCGGAAGAGATAGCAGACAAACCTCTTGTTTCGGATATATGCAAAAAATTTAACCTGACATTCAACATAATGAGGGCAAATATCTTTCCAAGAAAGGAAGGAATCCTGACACTTGAGATAGCAGGAGAAAAACAGCTATTTGACAAAGGAATTAAATATCTGAAGGAAAACGGGGTTTCCATAAATTTCGTCGAGGAGAGCATCAACAGGGACGAAAACAGATGCTATCACTGCGGTTTCTGTGTAGCAGTATGCCCGACTGAGGCGCTTACAATAACAGATAGAAACTCCATGAGGGTTGAACTGTTTAAAGATAGGTGTATAGCCTGTGGCTACTGCGTAAAGGTTTGCCCTGTGAAGGCGATGAGCCTTCCTGAGGAGTTCTAATACTTCCAATCTATAAAGTTGTACATAATACCAGCCTTGGCCGGTTTTATCCCTTTTATCTTCCTGTTAACGGCAACTATAGCCTTTGGGTAATACAGGAAAATATAGGGGTATTGGTGAACAATCAGGCTGTTTATCTTTAAATATAGCTCTCTTGCTTTTTTGTTGTCAAAAGTCCTGCGAGCCTCCTCTATAAGTCTATCAACCTCTTTGTTGTGAAAGCCAACAAAGTTGAAACCACCCTTAAAATCGCTCTTTGAATCCCATATGGAGTACTGGTCTGGGTCTGCCCCAAGCTGCCATCCCAATATTACAGCATCGAAGTGTCTCTCATTAACGAAGTTCAGAAAAGCCTGCCACTCTAAAATCCTTATCTTCATATCTATACCAACCCTTCTCAAATACTGCTGAATCATGACAGCGGCATACTTCCTCTGGGTATTGCCTTCATTTGTGTAAACGGTGAAAGTGAACTTCTTACCATTCTTGTAAAGATAACCGTCCCTGCCCATCCTGTATCCAGCCTCTTCAAGAAGCTTAAGTGCATCCTCAGGGTCATAGTGACACACCTTCTTATCAACAAAATATGGGGAGTTTTGAGGGTAGATGCAGTCTGCCACCTTTCCATAGTTGAATAGTATGGTTTTTTTAATCTCATCCCTATCGATAGCCTCACATATGGCCTTTCTCACCCTTATGTCTTTAAACATTTTTAACCTGAGATTAAACCCGATGTATGTGTAGCCCCCCGAGGGCTCAAAGTAGACCTTATACCTCTCCCTGTCCTTTTCGGAAAACTCATACCTGTACTGCAGGGGGGTCAAAGATAGCATATCCAGATGCCCGCTTTTAAGCTCAAGTAGAGCGGTGGTGGAATCTGGAATTATCCTGTATATTATCCTTCCGATGTTTGGCTTGTGAATAAAGTACCTATCAAAGGCATCTAAAATAACATATTGTGAGCTTTTCCATTCCTTTAGTTTGTAAGGTCCTGTGCCTGTAGGTTTTCTGTTGAAACTACATGTTGCTATGTTTTTTACACCCTTCAGGAGATGTTCAGGAACGATACCCATCATCCAGGAGTACAGTGCAGGTCTAAAGGGATACGGGTATTGGACAACCAAAGTATAGTTATCAGGAGCGTATATCCTTTTTATAATCTTATACTTGCCAGCGTATGGGGTCGGAGTGTTTGGGTTTGTTATGAGTTTGTATGTGAAAATTACATCCTTAGCTGTGAAAGGCTTGCCATCCTGCCATAAAACATGCCTTCTCAAGTGAAAAATTAAGGTCTTGCCACCATCTTTAAACTCATAGCTCTTTGCCAAATCCCCAACGATGTTCATATTCTTGTCAAGCTTCAAAAGCCCGTTAAAGATGTACGATGAAATCTCTCCACTCGAAGAGTCCACGGCAAGAAAGGGAATGAGCCTTTTGGGATTGGCTCCCAAAGAAAAATATACCGTGGAGGCAAAGGCTTCGACACTAAAACACAGAAATATTAGTATGACAAGGAAGCGCCTGAGCATCTACTTTTTGGTTATGGGCTTAGCCTTTACAGGGATTTTCAACTGTTTGACTGGTTGGGTTTGAGTTTTTGCATTCTGGACTATAGACTTTGTTCCCATCCTGTAAACAATATAAGAGATGCTGATGGAGTTTGCCATAAAAACAAAAGCAAGAACCCATGTAACCTTGGCAAGAAGGGACATGGCACCTGTGGGTCCAAACAGTGTATCAGCCGCTCCAGCGCCAAACGACACACCCATCTCAGCCCCTTTTCCCTTCTGCACAAGGATTAAAGCTATAATTATAAAACCCAAAATAACCTGAGCAACTATCAACAGCGTAAGCATCAATCTACCCCCTTAGCCTTTTCAAACTCTTCTATTATTCTTTTAAAAGACTCAACTTTCAAGCTGGCAGAACCGACCAAAAATCCATCAACATCATCAATGGTCGCAAGCTCAAATGCATTTTTGTCTTTAACACTACCACCGTATAAAATCGGCACATCCTCTATAAGCTCCCTGATGAAGCCCTGCATATCCTTCAATGTCTCAATATCTGCAGGAACACCTGTACCTATAGCCCACACAGGCTCATAAGCAACAACCACCCTATCCAGATCAACACCGTCAAGCGCCGCAACGATCTGTCTCTCTACAACCCTGTGGGCATTTCCCTCCCTTCTTTCAGACAGGGTCTCTCCCACACAGAGTATTGGTATCAAGCCGTGTTTTAAAGCACTGAGTACCTTTCTGTGGATATCCTTATCCCCTTCTGAAAAGATGTGTCTCCTTTCAGAGTGCCCTAAAATTACATACCTGCAACCAACGCTCTTAAGCATAACTGGGGATATTTCGCCTGTAAAAGCCCCTTCATCCTCGTAGTGCATATTTTGAGCCCCAAGCTCAATGGAAGAGCCTTTAAAAATCTCATTTAATCTATCAAGGTAAACAAAAGGGGGACAGACAACGGTCTCTATCCTGCTATTTAAACTATCCACCATTCCCCTTGCAACACTCAAAGCAGTTTCAAGGTCAAAGTGCATCTTCCAATTTGCAGCAATTAAATTCCTTCTCATGATTTACTCTCCAAAACCTCCACAGCGGGGAGTTTCTTCCCTTCAAGTAGCCTTAGAGATGCACCGCCACCCGTGGAAATATAACTCATATTGGCTGACTGACCGGCTCTCGAAACAGCATCCGCCGTATCCCCTCCACCAATTACGGTTAAGGCGTTCAAAGAGCCTATAATTTCCGCTATTCTATTTGTCCCGTTTGCAAAAGCCTTAACCTCAAAAACACCCATGGGGCCATTCCACACAACAACCCTTGCATCCCTTAAAACCTCTCCAAACAGCTCTACCGAGGCAGGTCCAATGTCAAGCCCCATCAAGTCATCGGGGATTTCCTGATAGGGAACAACCTTATACCCAGCTTCATCCTCGATGGAGGCAGAGCAAACAAAATCCACGGGCAGGTAAAACTTAACCCCTTTCTGTTTTGCCTCATCCATTATCCTTCCTGCCTCACCGATAAGCTCCTCCTCAACGAGGCTTTTGCCAGTTCTATAACCTAAAGCCCTCAAGAATGTAAACGCCTGTGCTCCACCAATAATCAACTTGTCAGCTATATTAAGCAGGTTTATCAGGCAATCTAACTTTCCAGAAACCTTGGAACCGCCTACCACAGCAACAAAGGGCTTCTCGTTTATCGTAAAAATCTTATTGAAGTAATCAAGCTCTTTTTTGAGCAGGAAGCCGCCTACCGCTACATCTGAAAGCTCAGCAAGTTTGTGAACGGAGGCGTGTTTTCTGTGGCAAACACCAAAAGCATCGTTCACATAAACATCAAAAAGCTCAAGCAATCTTCTGGCAAAATCCTCAGAGTCCTCTTCCTCCCCTTCCCAGAACCTCAAATTCTCAAGTAGAGCAACATCTCCAACACTTAGACTGCCCAGCTTTTCCCTACCCTCTCTACTCTCAAAATCCTCAATAAAGACAACCTCTTTACCCAAAAGCGTGGTCAATCTCTTTGCTACAGGCTTCAAAGATAGCCTTTCAACCCTCTTGCCCTTCGGCCTTCCAAGGTGGCTTGCCAAGATAACCTTTGCTTTGTTGTCTATAGCATACTGAATAGTGGGAAGGGCAGCTTTTATTCTGCTGTCATCTGTAATATTGCTATTCTCATCCAAAGGAACATTAAAATCGCACCTTATAAAAACCCTTTTACCCTCTATATCCACATCGTTTATGAATTTCATAATCCCTCGGCTTTAATCCTGAGCATTAAGTCTTTGAGTCTCGATGAGTATCCCCACTCATTGTCATACCACGAAAGCACCTTAACAAGTGTGCCATCTATGACCATTGTCTCCAGACTGTCAAAGATGCTCGAATATGGATTGCCGTTCAAATCCTTGGAAACAAGCGGTTCATCCATGTACTGGACAATGCCCTTCATCGTAGTTTCGGAAGCCTTCTTTACCGCCTCATTGACCTCTTCAATGCTCGTCTTCTTCTTAACCTCGCAAACAAGGTCAACCAAAGAGACATTCGAGGTGGGCACCCTTATGGAAATTCCATCTAACTTGCCCTTAAGCTCTGGCACAACAAGTCCAACAGCTATGGCTGCACCTGTAGTCGTGGGAATAATGTTTTCTGCAGCAGCCCTTGCCCTTCTCAAATCTTTGTGGGGCAAATCCAGCAATCTCTGATCGTTTGTATATGAGTGCACGGTGGACATAAAACCGTGAACAATACCGAAGTTGTCGTGGAGAATCTTTGCAATGGGAGAAACACAGTTTGTAGTGCACGAAGCATTGGAAATTATATCGTTGTTCTTGAAATCAAAACCCTCATCGTTAACGCCAAGCACAACAGTAGGAACACCCTCTCCCCTTGCAGGTGCAGAGATAACAACCTTTTTAGCCCCCGCTTTGAGATGGGCAGAAGCCTTGTCCCTGCTTCTAAAAAGCCCTGTGGACTCCAATGCCACATCCACATCAAGCTCTCCCCAAGGAAGTTTCTCTGGCTCCCTTATGGCATAAACCTTAATTCTCCTTCCATCAAAAATTATGCTATCCCCTTCTGCCTCAATTGTGTGGTTCCTTATAACTCCATGCACGGAGTCGTATTTCAAAAGATGTGCAAGAATTTGGGCATCTGTAAGGTCGTTAATGGCAACAATCTCAATATCTTCGCAATCTATCGTTGTTCTGAAAAACGCTCTTCCGATTCTTCCAAAACCGTTAATAGCAACCCTTATCGCCACTTCTCCCTCCCAAAAGAAAAAATCCGCCTTTAGTATACATAAAAGCCCTTGTTTTTCAAGGTTATACGAAATTTTTATTGAACAGAAGCCCAATTAAGGTTATACTTAAAAACAACTCTTTAAGGGGGGAAGCTATGGATTTAAACAAATATAAGATACCACAGATTAGCGTGTTCATAGAGAACAAAAAGGGTAGATTCTATAACACAACAAGGGTGTTAAAAGAGGCAGGTGTGAACATTAGGGCTATGAGTCTTGCAGACACCATGGATTTTGGCATTTTGAGGTTTGTTGTGGATAAACCAGAAAAAGCTTATGAAGCCCTCATGGACAACCACTTCATAGTCAAAATGAACGATGTTATAGCCGTTGCCATTAAGGACGAGTGCGGTGGACTTGCAGAGCTACTAAAAACAATCAGCGATTTAGACCTGAACATCGAATACATGTACACATTCGTCAACAACATGGACAACAAGGCTGTCATGCTATTTAAATTTGAAGACATCGATGAAGCAATAGAAAAACTTTTAAAAGCTGGCGCTGAACTGCTTGATGAAGACTATTTCAAAAGGATTTAAGGGGGAGTAATGTTCTGGGAAAAAGACAGAGAAACAATGGATAGAAAAGAGCTTGAGAACCTGCAGGTTGAACTTTTGAGGGAAAACATAGAGTATGCGTACAATAATGTTCCATTCTACAGAAAGAGGTTTGATGAGTATGGAATCACAAAAGAGTCCATACGCTCAATAGAGGACATAAGAAAGCTTCCCTTCACCACGAAAAACGATTTTAGAGATAACTATCCATTTGGGCTTCTTGCACGCCCCATGAAAGAGATAGTTAGGATTCACTCATCCAGCGGAACAACGGGAAAACCCACCGTTGTCGCATATACAAAAAAAGACTTAAAAACATGGGCAGACCTTGTGGCTCGCATTGCCAAAGCGGCTGGTGTAACAGATGAGGATGTTGTCCAAATAGCATTTGGATACGGACTGTTCACGGGCGGTTTTGGTCTCCACTACGGACTTGAGAATATAGGAGCAGCAATAATTCCAGCATCCAGCGGAAACACAAAGAGACAGATAATGCTCATGGAGGACTACGGCGCAACAGTGCTTGTCTGCACACCGAGTTATGCTCTATACATTGCAGAGGTTGCAGAAAAACTCGGAAAAGACCCCAAAAAAGACTTAAAACTCAGGATAGGTATGTTCGGGGCAGAGCCGTGGAGCGAACAGATGAGAAAGAAGATAGAGGAAAGCCTCGACATAAAAGCTTACGACAACTACGGCTTGAGTGAAATTATAGGTCCCGGTGTTGCTGGTGAGTGCGAGATGCAAAATGGAATGCACATATCGGAAGACCACTTCATAGCAGAGGTTATAAACCCCGAAACCGAGGAACCAGTAAAACCTGGAGAGTACGGAGAACTCGTGATAACCACACTAACTAAGGAAGCACTACCAGTTTTCAGGTATCGCACGAGGGATATAACAAAACTTGACTACACTCCGTGCAGTTGCGGAAGAACATCTGTTCGCATGTCCAAACCCATAGGCAGAACAGACGACATGCTAATCATAAGGGGCGTGAATGTATTCCCGAGTCAGATAGAGGAGGTTCTATTCAACATAGAGGGTGTGTCGCCACACTACCAGATTGTGGTTGACAGAAAGGGAGCACTCGACACGGTGACTGTGCTTGTTGAGGCAAATGCCAACCTCTTCTTTGACGAGATGAAAAAACAGAAACAGCTACTTGACAAAATCAACGATGAGCTTAAAACTACCCTGGGTATAGATGTGGATGTGAAACTTGTTGAGCCAAACTCCATCGAAAGGAGTGAGGGTAAGGCAAAAAGAATAATCGACAAGAGAAAGTTTTAAAGGTATTACATGGAACGACTCTGGGCACCTTGGAGAATTGGATACATACTCTCGGACAAAAAAGAGCGGGGGTGTATATTTTGTAATGCTTTGAAAGCAAACAACGATGAGGAGAAGCTCATCCTTTATCGCTCGAAACACTCCTTTATCATCATGAACCTTTACCCCTACAATGCGGGTCACATTATGGTTGTCCCGAACAGACACCTGAGCTCTCCACTTGAACTGACGAATGAGGAACAGCTTGACCTTTTTAAGCTTGTCAATCTGGGCATAAAAACGATACAGAAGGTAATGAAACCCGACGGTTTCAATCTTGGAATGAACTTGGGGAAAACGGCAGGTGCTGGAATAGATGATCACATCCACATTCACATAGTTCCGCGCTGGAATGGGGATACAAACTTCATGTCAACAGTCTCAGACACCAAGGTTATATCAGAAGCCCTGAAAGAGACATATAATAAACTTAGAGGTGCAATAGAATGAATTTAATAAAGATATTGGCAATAATATTTCTTCTGGCTCTGCTCGGCATATTCATCGTTTACAACTCTCAAACGGTTAATGTGAGCTATTTAGGTATAAAATTTGAGAACATGCCCCTCTGGCTTGTTGTGTTTATATCTGTTTTTGTTGGAATATTTATCGGATGGCTCTTTATGTTCATAGACGAACTTTCTGTGAAGAGAAAGTTAAAAAATGCAGAAAAGGAGATTAAGGGGCTAAAGGAAGAGATAGCTCAACTCAGGCAGTTGACAATCTCCAAAGAAGAGTAGCATGTCTGTAAATTTCACTCAAATTGTTAACTACATAACGGCCAACCCTATCATCAGTATAATCCTTTCTTTCCTGCTGGGAGCACTGATTAGCTTTCTCATTATCATGGGCAGGCGCAAGAAAGAAAACATTGACAAGAAAAAGCTTGAAAGCTATGTAAAGGGAATCAACTACATCATCGAAGACGAAACGGATAAAGCCATTAAGGAGCTTACAGAAACAGCAAAGATAGACCCCGACATGATAGATATCTATGTAAGCATAGGAAACCTCTTTAGAAAGAAGGGAGAGATAAATAGGGCTTTAATAATCCACAAAAGTCTGCTTGCAAGACCAAACTTAGATAAAGACAAAAAGTTGGACATATATCTAAATGTGGGAATAGACTACCGAAAGGCTGGACTATACGACAGGGCTAAAAAATACTTCAAGGATGCCCTCTCAATAGCTCCTAAAAACCAGCTTGCAAAAAAGCTCCTCTACGAGGTATATGAAGACTCTAAAGACTGGGAGAATGCCCTTGTCTGGCATAAGAGGTTTGACGGCACCGACAAACATATACTTGCACACCTCTACACCGAGCTTGGCAAAGACAAACTCAAAGAAGGAAAAACAGAAGAAGCCAGGAAAAACTTTGAGAGGGCTATTAAGGAATATAAGGAGTGCTTTGACGCTCTAATTAATCTTGGCGATATTTACTTTCACTACGGCAAGATAGAAAAAGCCTATGAGCTCTGGGAGAAAGCCTGTAAAATCAGACCTGAGCTTTGCGATGTTGCACTTAACAGGATAAAAGACGATGCTATTTTAAAAGAAAAGGTAAAAAAATTGCTCTTTGAAATGCCCGATAACGACTTCATTAAGTTCTTTGCCGCAGAGAGCTATATGAAGCTTGGTGATAAGAAAAAAGCGGAGTCTCTCTACAAAAGCCTTTTGAAAAAAGGGATAACAAGCTTCAGCATCTTAAAAAGACTTGTGGAAATAAATGGTGAAACACCCAACTATGTAAAACTATTCGTTAATTACACCCCCTCAACCCCACTCAAATACACCTGTACAAACTGTGGGTACTCGTCGGGCAAACTGTTTTTTAGATGCCCTAAATGTAAAAGCTGGGATAAACTAAAGGTCAGTTTTGAGTAATGCTCTACGCTCTGCACGGCAAACTCGTTAAAAAGGAAAACCTAAAATTGGCAATAGATGTAAACGGCATAGTGTTTGAGGTAATTGCACCCCTATCGACCATTGAAAAACTTCCGGAGGAGGGATATGTAAAACTTTTTGTCGAGCTTGTTATAGGTGAAAAGAGCGTCAAGCTATACGGGTTTTATACTGAAGATGAAAAAAATTTATTTAATCAGCTCAGAAAGATATCAAAGATAGGCGCACAGACAGCTATATCCATACTCTCAAACATAACTGTTGAAGAGTTTTACAAAGCCGTGGAGGAGCAAAATAAAGATTTATTGATGAACATACCAGGAATCGGCAAAAAAACAGCTCTGTCAATAATTGTAGAGATGGCTTCAAAGCTTCCTAAAACCCAAGAAAGTTTACCCCAAATTGTTGTTGATACAATAGAGACATTGAAAAGTCTGGGCTTCAAGGAGAAGGAAGCACGAAAAGTTGCTCTGGATACATTTGGGAACAACCGCTCCATTACACTGGAACTCCTAATTAAAGAGTCTTTGAAAAAGCTCAGGAAAAATGTCTATTAAGGTATACACAGTAAGTGAAATAACCCAGCAAATAAGGGACATTTTGGAGGGGAACTTTTTCGGCTTGTGGGTAAAAGGTGAAGTTTCCTCTTTAAGGATGTCATCAACAGGTCATCTCTACTTTGACCTCGTTGACAAAAGTGCCACGCTCCACTGCCTTATATTCAAAAACAGGATACCGACAATTGGATTAGAACTAAAGAACGGTATAGAAGTAATCGTTTTTGGCTCCATTGGTCTTTATGTAAAGGGTGGAGAGTATAGGCTAAAGGTCGAGCATATTCAGGAAGCTGGCATAGGCAAAAAGTTTTTCGACCTTGAAAAATTAAAAAAAGAGTTTAAAGCCAAAGGCTATTTTGACAGAAAAAGGCTTATACCACCCTATCCGCAAAAGATTCTACTTTTAACAAGTCCAACAGGTGCAGCAGTTAAAGACATAATAAATATCGTTAAAAGACGGTCATTTGGCATGGAAATTTTAATCCTGCCAATAACAGTTCAGGGAGACTCAGCCAAAGCGAGCATAATAGAGGCTTTAAAACTGACAAACACAATAGAAGAAAAAATAGATGTGGTAGTTCTGGCAAGGGGTGGTGGTTCAAACGAAGATTTATGGATATTCAACGACCCAGACATTGCAAAAGCACTTTTTAATGTCAAATTCCCTACTATCACTGCGATTGGGCACGAAACAGACACAACGCTGTGCGATTTTGTGGCAGATAGAAGAGCAGAGACACCATCAGCAGCTGCAGAGATACTGACAAGCTCCCTTGAAAACCTGATTGAGCAGATAGAGTTCTACAAAGAACACATGAAGCGCTCTATCAATAGGGTGTTAAACAATAAAAGCCAGAAATTAAAGTTATACTCCACTAAAAGTATCTACTTGAGACTTATAAATATAATAGATAACAAAATAATATATATCGACAAACTCTCAGATAAAATAAACTCAAGCATCAACGAAACGCTGAGGATTTACGATAACAGAATAAAAGTATCCAAAGAAAAAATAGCTGGAAACTCTCCCTCTTCCAAACTCAACCTATTAGCTCAGAGAACCATCCATTTAAAAGAAAAGCTACAGTCTGTCATTGCATCAATATTGAACCAGAAAGAATCAAATCTTAAAATGCTTGGCTCAAAAATTAATTACCTCTCCCCTCTAAGTATTCTCGATAAGGGCTATTCAATTACGCTTGATAAAAACAGAAAGCCAATTAAAAGTATCAAACAGGTAGATATAAACGATACTCTGGAAACCTTGATAAAGGACGGGAGGATAATATCGACTGTAGAGAAAATAAAAAAAGGGGCTTTTTAAAAGCCCCTTTTTGCCCACCTGTTTTCTGTTTTTTAGAACTTTCTCTTTAAAATCTCCTTCTGAAGCATTCCTATCGCCTTTGTAGGATTAAGCTCTTTAGGACAAGCATGGATACAGTTAAGAATAGTATGGCATCTCCAAACAGCGTGTATGTTGTTTACTACATCCAACCTCTCATCGGAACCTTCATCCCTTGTATCAAACACAAATCTCGCGGCATTCAAGAGGGCAGATGGTCCTAAGTAATCTGGATCTGCCCAGTAGGATGGACATGAGCTTGAGCAGCAACCGCACAGGATACACTCATAAAGACCATCAAGCTTTGCCCTATCCTCAACACTCTGCAACCTTTCCCTTGCTGGAGGTGGAGTTTTCTCAATTAAGTACGGTTTTACGGCGTAATACTTGTTGAAAAAGTCGTCAAAATCACATACCAAGTCTTTAACTATAGGAAAACCAGGTAGTGGCTTAATAACTAAAACATCCGAATTGTAATCCTCAATATGTGACATACAGGAAACCGTATTCATACCGTTAATATTTAAACCATCAGAGCCACAGACACCCTCACGACAGCTCCTTCTGTATGACAAGGTCGGGTCTTGCTCCCATTTAATTTGGTTCAAACCGTCCAGAACCATCATTCCTTTTCTCGTTATAGTAACCTCATAATCTTTATAGTAAGGAGCCTTGTCTTTGTCCGGGTCATATCTGAAAACTTTAAATATTACTTTATCTCCAACATTTAATGCCATTATTCATCCCTCCTTACTTTTAGTAAACCCTCTTCTTGGGTGGGAATGTCGGAGCTGTTCTTCCTTTCATTCTAACGGGTTTATAATCAAACCTTATCTTACCGTCCTCATCCATATAAACAAGTGTATGCTTCAACCAGTTCTTGTCATCCCTTTCAGGATAGTCCTCTCTATAGTGCCCGCCCCTACTCTCTGTCCTGTTCAAGGCAGCCATTGTTTCAATTCTCGAGATGGTTAGCAACGACCTCAGCTCAAAGTACTCAACCAGCTCACTGTTGAAGTGTAAGCTTTTGTCAGCAAGACCCATCTGCTTGAACTTTTCATCCAGTTCATCAAGTATCTGTAGCTCTTTTTTCATTCCCTCTTCAATCCTAAAGACCGACATATTCTCTTGCATTGAGTCTCTCAATGGGTAGTAAATATCTTTATATTTATAATTGCCAGCAGGACCATCAATTAGTTCTTTTATCTTTTCATAAGTCTTGTTTCCGTACTTCTCAGCCCAGAAATCATCAGGTGGTAGAGGTGCCGGTACATCGTTCTCAATTATATATCTGGCCGCATTCTCACCTGCCTGTTTACCAGAAACAACAAGGTCTATTAAAGAGTTGGTACCGAGCCTGTTTGCCCCGTGTAGTGATTGGCAAGAGCACTCGCCTGCAGCGTAGAAGCCTGGCACTGGAACATCCTTCTCTCCATCCCATATAACAACTTCACTTTTAACATTCGTAGGAATGCCAGCCATCTGATAGTGAGCAGTAGGCTCCACAGGAATAGGCTCTTTTGTACAGTCAACACCTACAAACTTGTAAGCAAGCTCCCAGATACCTATAAGTTTTGACTTAATCAGGTCTTCACCTAAGTGGTCAAGTTTCAATAAGATATGATCCTTCTTAGGACCTACACCGCGTCCTTCCCTGACCTCCATAGCCATTGCCCTTGAAACAACATCGCGGGAGGCAAGGTCGAGAACATGGGGTGCGTACCTCTTCATAAACCTTTCGCCTTCAGAGTTCAAAAGATAGCCACCCTCACCTCGGACACCCTCTGTAATCAGGTTTCCAACACCGTAGATTCCCGTTGGGTGGAACTGTATAAACTCAACATCCTCCACAGGAATACCTGCTTTCAAGGCCATGTATAAGCCATCACCAGTGTTGATATGGGCATTGGTATTTGTCCTGAAGTTCCTCAGGCTTCCACCCGTAGCAAATATAACAGCCTTACCGAAGAAAACATGCAAACCACCGTTAACCATATCCCAGGCAACTACACCAAATACCTTGCCCGTTTCTGGATTTCTCAAAAGTTCAAGGGCAAGATACTCGACATAATAGCTTATATAAGGGGCAATATCTGGCCTTAAAGTTCTCTCAAATAGAGCATGTAGAAGCGCGTGTCCAGACCTATCTGCTATTGCGCAGCTCCTGTGTGCTATAGACTCACCGAAGTTCCTTGTCTGTCCACCGAAAGCCCTCTGGTAAATCGTTCCATTTTCATTCCTTGTAAATGGAACTCCCCAATGCTCAATCTCATATATAGCCAGTGGAGCATTTTTAACAAACTCCTCTATTGCATCCTGATCACCCAAATAGTCAGAACCTTTCACGGTATCATACATGTGCCAGATCCAGTAGTCCTCATCCATATTGGCTATAGCTGCCGCAATGCCACCCTGAGCTGATACTGTATGGGATCTCGTTGGAAAGACCTCTGTTATAACAGCTGTTCTCAGTTTCGCCAAGCCCGTCTGAACCGCAGCAGCCAAACCTGCGCCACCAGCACCAACTATAACGACATCGCTTACTTCCCATCTATACGGAATATTAGCCATTGCTTAAAACCTCCTTAAATTTATCCTTTAAAGGGTAGTATCGTTATGAATGCAAGTACCAAGTATAAAACTCCAGCTACCCAGAAGAAACCCTTCCAGAACACCCTCCAGCCAGAGTGCAGGTAATCTTCAATATTCATGAAGATTCCATTAATTCCATGGAATAGGGCAAAAACAACAAATGTTAAATCAAATGCCTTCCACAAAGGGTCTGCCAGCCTTGCCGCCACATGCTGATAGTCAACAGGAACTCCTGCAAAGTGCTCAATAAAGAAGTGTCCAAGGAGTAAAAACAGGAGAGCTACGCCCGACACCCTCTGTAAAAGCCAGCTCAAATCACCAGCCTTTCCGCTGCCCTGATATCTATCAATAAATCCTCTCATGTACATCATGGCAAATCATACCTCCTCATTTTTAAAGATGCAGAAGCATCGGAATTGCACCTGCTACAAACACGATGGCAAATATCACCCAGAAGATCCACACATTACCCTGATAGTTGTCCCTCTCTGCCGCTCCAGCAAAGTTAACCAAAACAACCCTCAATCCGTTAATAGCATGGTAAGATGCAACTAACCACAAACCAATCTCTAACAGCTTAAATAGAGGATTCTCAAGCGTTGCCATAGCCTTTGTAAATGATGTGGGGTTCTGAAGTGTTGCAATAACCCACTCGTGCAGGAACAGGTACAGAATCAACAGCAACCCTGTGATTCTGTGGAGCAGCCAGGCTACAAAACCTTCATGCCACTTATACTGAATGTGATGCGGACGACCTCTATACCAATCCATCGCCTCTCTCGGCTACACCCCAATCTTTGCGTGTAGCCTCTGACCTCCTTTCTTAAAAATTTTTTCTCTTCAAATAACACAAAACTAATTATTTGTCAAGGTTTAAACAATTAATAAGAGCGGCATTGAGCCGCCCATTCTATGCCGTGCTACTAAATTTACCAGCCCACTCCTTCTTTGCCATCTCATATAAATCGTTTCCGTAAGAGTCGTAGCACACAAACAGAGGCATATCCTCAACAACTAACCTTCTCACCGCCTCGGGTCCAAGCTCTGGATACGCAATAATCTCTGCCTCTTTCACAGCACTACCCACAACAGCAGCCGCACCACCGATTGAAGCAAAATAGCAAGCCTTATACTTCATGCACGCCTGCTTAACCTCATCGCTCATCTTTCCCTTTCCTATCATACCCTTCTGCCCAAGGGCAATCAATCGGGGCGCAAAAGGATTCATCCTGTAAGCCGTTGTAGGTCCTGCAGAGCCAATTGGTCTTCCTGGACGGGCAGGAGAAGGACCCACATAGTATATCACCTGGCCCTTTATATCAAAGGGCAACTCCTTACCTTCATCCAAAGCCTTAATCATCCTCATGTGAGCAGCATCACGGGCTGTATAAACAACGCCAGAGAGATAAACCATATCTCCAGCTTTAAGCTTTATTATGTCATCGTCAGTAAGGGGAGTAGTCAACTTATATTCAGCCATACCTTACTCCTTTAAAGCACAATTTCTTTATGCCTGTTAACATGGCAGGCAATGTTTATTCCGAGGGGCAGTGTTGCTATGTGGCACGGTTCCATTTCAATATGGACACCCAGACATGTTGTCAATCCACCCAAGCCCGCAGGACCTATACCAGAATTGTTAACCTTTTCGTATATCTCCCTCTCCATATCAGCTAAAACCGGGTCTGGGCTTGGCTCTCCAACCTTTCTCAATGTCGCATGTTTTGCCATAACAGCAGCGCGTTCAAAATCTCCCCCTATTCCCACACCCACAATAACAGGTGGACATGGGTTTGGGCCTGCCTGTATCACCCAATCTACAACAGTTTTAACAATGCCATCCCTTCCATCGGCTGGTTTCATCATCTGAACCTTGCTCATGGACTCACTTCCGCCACCCTTTGCATCAAAGATTATCTTAACCTTATCACCCGGTACGACAAATGTGTGAACAATTGCGGGAAGGTTGTTTCCGTAGTTCTCCCTTGTTAAAGGATGGCAGGTTGATTTCCTTAAATAACCGTCCTTGTAAGCCCTCTCAACACCCCTGTTTATGGCATCCACAAGGTACCCATCAGTAAAATGCACATCCTGCCCAACTTCTAAGAAGATAACTGCCAATCCAGTATCCTGACAGAGGGGAAACTCCTCTTGAGCTGAAACCTCTATATTCTTAAATATCGTTTCCAGCACCTTTTTGGCAACGGGAGATTTCTCCCGCTCATAAGCCTTCTTTTCAGCCTCTAAAACATCCTCTGGAATATGATAGGCTGCATCAAGGGCAAGCTTATATATAGCCTCTTCCACATCCTTAACACTTACATCTCTTACTTGTGCCATTTTGGCTCCCTTTGTCTATTTATTTTTATAACAGTTTCAACTCTTCAATTCTGTTGCACAACTGCCTTACATGGTCTGCTGATGCCTTCAAGGCATTCAACTCTTCATCTGTCAACTCAAACTCTATAACCTCCTCTACACCCTTCCTTCCTAATTTTGCTGGCAAGCCAACAAACAGGTCTGGGTCAAGGCCATACTTACCCTGAGTCTTAACAGCACAAGGTAGTATGTCGTGAGTATCCTTAACAATAGCCTCAACCATCTGAACAATAGCAGAAGCTGTTGCATAGAAAGCGGAACCTGTCTTCAACAGTGAAACAATCTCTCCGCCGCCCTTCCTTGTTCTCTCAACCAGCCTTTCGACCGTCTCTTTGTCAAATATCTTTGTTATTGGCACACCCCTAACCGTAGAATAGCTTGTCAGAGGCACCATATCGTCTCCGTGTCCGCCCAATGTAATTGCCTGAACAGCCTTAACTGAGCACTTTGCCTCCCACGCTATAAACCTTGCAAATCTTGTGGAATCCAAACAACCAGCCTGTCCCATAATCTTGTCATCGGGGAATCCGCCAATCTTCTTTGCAGTATAAACCATAGCATCAAGTGGGTTGGCAACAACGATTATAATGGCATCAGGAGAGTATTTTGCAACCTGAGCGGCAACATCTTTCATAATCTTAACATTTTTCTCAAGCAGGTCATCCCTGCTCATACCTGGTTTTCTTGGCATTCCAGAAGTTATGATAACGATGTCGGAGTTCTCAATATCCTTGTAGTCATTTGTTCCTATAATTTCCGTATCAAAACCCTCAATTGGTGCTGCTTCCATCTCATCCAGAGCCTTACCCTGGGGCAAACCTTCAACAATGTCAACCACAACAACAGTTTTCGCAAGCTCCTTCTCCGCAAGCCTCTGCATGGTCGTTCCACCAACCATACCTGCCCCAATTACACTAATTTTATCAACCATGGCAAACCTCCTAAAATACCAGATTTATTTTTATTTTCACCTGATTGTATAATTAATTAAACAGGGATGTCAATATTTAATAAGTTGCTATTATTCTTCTTAAAGCTTCAAAGTTCATTACAACAGCTATCAAAACAAGCACAAAAAGCGGGACATTAAAAAGACAGGCAATAAATATTAGAAAAATTCTCAAATCCCTACCAATCCTAAAAACCTTTAACCCTTTCTTTTTTATTAGTTCATCGTACCAGATAGCAGTATAGCTAACCAAAAAGGAGCCCAGAAGTGCTAAAAAACCTGCCACAACAACAGTTAATGAAAAACGGTAATAGAGAGCATGAACAGTTAAAGCCATTATAAGCAAGCCGTCCGAATAGCGGTCTAAAACCCTATCAAGCCATGCGCCGTAGTCAGAAGAGAGAAACTTTAGTCTTGCCACCTCTCCATCACAACCATCAACAATTGAGGATAGCTGGGCTAATATGCCGCCTAAAGCAAGGCTTAGATAACCCTTTTGAGAGATTAAAAAAGCTGCAACAACAGAGATAAAAAAAGAGAAAACAGTTATCTGATTAGGTGTGATATTAAACTTCACAAGAAATTTACTTATAAAGGTGGAAATGGGTCTGTTTATGT
>Ga0256831_1000630_pt1 | contig 18316 bp, 27 predicted proteins | sample 132544metaG_FD_189087 | JGI IMG/M metagenome (GOLD analysis project Ga0256831, IMG submission 189087) | Hydrothermal vent microbial communities from Lau Basin, Pacific Ocean - 132-544 | ecosystem: Environmental > Aquatic > Marine > Hydrothermal vents | place: Pacific Ocean: Lau Basin | collected... | reverse complement strand
CCAAAAATGACCCTTGCCACTCAAAAAGGGCAAAGATTAGCCGTGCACTACTCAAAAAGCAATTCAAGTCAGGGGTTAACACCAAACGAAGCCTTCTTAATAGTTTCAACTTTGTTTTTAGCGTCCTTCGGACGCTATTTTAGGGTGAAACACTAACAAACAGGCCAATAGAACAGAAACCCAACAAAACAAATATCCTTAAAAATGCACATGCTCTTCCGCCAGCGCTTGCTTTGCAAGGGCTGTTATGGTGGGCCCGCGGGGATTCGAACCCCGGACCTCCACCTTGTAAGGCGTGGAAAACTCAACGATTTGTGGGTCATTTACAAAAAGCAGTTTGCAGAATGGCTCTCTAACCAAATAACGCCAGTAGTGAGGAAAGACTATCTTAAGGCTCTTGAAGTCTTCTTTGGTCGGCACTCATTGAAAACCTACGAAGACTTGGAAAAGGCCCTCAAGACAGAGAACTACAACGACAGAGTAGTGAAAGGCCTCCGCAAGTTCACAACATTCCTTGAGGAAAAGCACGTGATTGATTACCACCTCGCAGATGACTGGAGGAGAATTATGAAAATCAAACGGAAGGCCGGAGTTCGAGCCGTTTTCGTGACTGACGAGGAAATCAGAGAAGCATACAAAGTCATCAAAGAGCGCGGTGAAGAGAAAAGAATCCTCTTTGAGCTCTTGATTTATTCGGGCATCAGGCTGACACATGCGGTTCAGCTCGTGAACACATTCAACTGGCAGAACGTCTATATTGTGAATGAGAAGGTTGCCAGATACCCGCTCTTTGCATTCTCCCGCGGTAAAAAGAGGGGCTTTTGGGCTTATGCTCCCAAGGAGTTCTACGAGCTCCTTGAACCGATGGATGTCAACTATGTGAGCGCCAAGGATTGGGTGAGCCACAAAAAAGTCTCCGCCAACACGATACGGAAGTGGCACTATACATTTCTTATTCGCCAGGGCGTTCCGGCAGACGTGGCCGACTTCATTCAGGGACGTGCAAGCCAGCGCGTTGGGGCGACTCATTACCTCAACAAGACTCTCTTGGCAGATGAGTGGTATTCTGCCGTGGTTGATGACCTGAAAAAGGTTTTGGAAAAATGAATGGGGGTGAGCGGAGGATGGCCCGTTCGAAGGTAAATGGTTCTGGAACATTTATTTGGTCTGTTAGCATTGACAAGGAGACGCATGCGATGATAAAGAAGCTCGCGAGAGAGACTGGCATAAACAACCAGTCCGCAGTCGTCAGAATGGCAATACGTGAACTTTATCGGAAACACTTTGGGTAATGGTTATTTAATCTTTATTTAGCCGTTCATTAGCGCTTTTCTAATATTCTTAAATATCCAAAGCGTACTCTCTATTTTAGCGCACCTTGGGCCTTCCTCCGCTCAAATCAGTTCTCTCAAATCGCTAAAGTCATGGAGGCGGTGGTAGTATGAAGTCTCTTGATGTGGACGGAATAGCTCGGGAGATTGAAGCCCTTGACAGGTACGCTGAGAAGCTTAGGCAGCAGATCGACGCGGCGCAGCGGGAACTCGCGCGCGTGACGAGGAAGAAGCAGCAGTTAGTAGCTGAGGTTTCTCGGCTGAAGAAAGCGCGGAAGGTGATGGCAGTATGAAGCCAAAAAGCGCTGCTCAGCTCGTCCTCTTCCTCGTCATCGCGGCGTTCCGGTTCATTTTGCTCGCTCTGCTGGTGTTGGTTTCGGCTCTCTCGGTAGGGACGGGGCAGGTTTCGGCAGAGCATTATTCATATAATTTTGACGATGGGGTGGCTCCGTTTCAGAAACAAACTTCGGGGTATGTAATGGATTTGAGTATGCCAGTTCAACTTGAGCAGCAACGGTGGAAGATAGAGTTTGATTTGAATGTCGCAACCGAAGGTTCGGATGATGATGGGTATATAAGGATTGGATTTAGCAACAGTTCTACGAGAATTGGGTACCCATACCTATATTTTGGTGTAGATATACACGGAAATAATGACAAGGTGTATTTTGACAGGTATGGAACTGTGGGGGCTCCACTTGGCACATGGTTGCACGTTGTTTTTGTGGTGGAACCCTCTGGCGGAGGGGTGGGAGAATACGTTGCTCATCTGTTAGTCACTGACAATGAGACAGGGCAAGTGTATGTAGACACTACAGAAACAGGAGAGTATGGAGAGTATAGGTATTTCTTGATACAAGTGTGGTATGGTCAGTCGTTTTCTGTTGAGGATGGCACTTTGAAGCTCGTTGGAAGCTACATAACAGCTTATATTGACAATTTGAGCTTTGGGGACATTGTTTTCCCGGTTTCCTTCCACTTCACCAACGCCCTAACCTTCCAGCCTTTGCAGGGCGTTACGGTGAAGGATACAGACGGCTCGGTTCTCGGCACGATGGATGATGGCGGTTCGCTGGAGTTGGCTAAGGGCACGCACACGCTCACTTTCGAAAAGCAGGGGTACTGGAGCGTCACGAAGACTATCGACGTTCAGGGCGACATGACTGTTTCAGTCGAGATGTACCCCTCTTCAGCCGCCTTCAGGCTCGAAAACTTCCCCGCCGAGATAAAAATCCCTGAGAACACTATCTATGAGCTCACCTTCACCCTCTCGCCCATCCAGACGAGCGCGACCTACAACACTTATCTCTCCCTAAGCGGCCTCTCTGACGTCATAGAAGTCAGAAAAGACGGATCTCTCGTGTCTCCCGAGTCAGGAAAATATTACCTCGGCGACATTTCGAGCGATGTGCAGGTTTCTATCAAGTTCGAGGCCGGCGCGGTCGGCCAGCACGGCTTTACCCTCACCCTCACCTCGAACGATGCGATAATGAGCAACACCTATACGACGACGAAGCAGGTTGTTTACCAGGTCGAGCCTCTGCCCTTCAGCGTTCAGATGCCCTCTGAGTGGCAGGTCGGCCAGAACGAGTTACGCATCTCGGAAAGCAGCGGCCAGAGCTATCTTATCACAGCCGTTCTCAAGGACAACCAGGGTAACGAGGTCTGGTCTGACAGCCACGCCTTCAATCCGTACGAGGCGTACACTTTCACGGTCAATGTCCCGAGCGAAGGTTCCTACACGCTCGAATTGCAGTTCAACGGTCAGACTGTGGTTTATTCCGTCCAGGTGAACCCGGCCATTACTCTCAAAACCAAAACCCTCACCGTGCAGAAGGGTAGCGAGGGAACGATTGTCTTGCACTTTAAGAACCCGTCGAGCGACGTTCAGTATTACACTATCAAGCTGAGCGGCGGCTTCCTTCCGAAGGCAATCAACCAGAGCATTTCAGTTGCTCCCGCGACGGAGAAGGACGTTAGTATCGCCTTCGCCGTGCCAGATAAACTCACCTACGACGCCTACGAGTTGAACGTGGCCGTTCTCCAGGGCAACGCGACGGTCTTCAGCGACAAGGTTGCAGTGAGCATTTCTGAGGGTTCAGGATTCAGCCTCTTTGGCGGCGGTAGCTCTGGAGGAAAGACACTCTATTATGCGGTTGGCGCGCTCGTGGCCCTCGGCCTCTTCATAGCCGCCGCGAGGAGGAGGTGAGCTGATGAAGCTCTTCTTTTCACTTTTTGAGAAGAAGAACGACGATGAAGATGAGAAGAAGCCAAAACCGCGCAAGAGCAGGAGAAAGGCCGCGGCAGGAATCGCCCTTATCCTGCTCTTCGCCATGAGCCTCTACGCGCAGCCGGCCTCGGCGTTTGGTTTTGGAAGCATTACGAGTAAGATTTCTTCCGTGACTGACAAGGTAAAGAACACCCTAGCGGGCCTCTCCGGAGGCGCCCTGGTCGGGGCTACGATCGGCGCGGTGCTCGGCTCAGTAATCCCTGGAGCGGGCACGATAGCGGGAGCAGAGGCGGGAGCGATAATCGGCGGCGCCATTGGGGCCTGGTTGGGCTTTAGACACAGTTCGTCAGGTTCGGGAAGTGGGGGCGGTGATGCTCTGGACTATCGGGCCGCTCAAAACGCCACTACTGCGGACCTCGAGGACGATAAGGATGTGGTGGACAACACTGCAAAGGCCCTGGACGACACGCAGCAGGCCGCGTACAAGCAGATAGCCGAGTTGAACGCCGTCCTCCGCTCCGACCTGACGAAGTACGACATTAGTGAGACTGGAGCGACGGGAGATCTTTGGGCTGAGGTCCATGCACCCCAAAAAGCCTATGGTTTCAGTGCATTTCCTGTACAGATAAAACTCTACACTAAGGAGAGCAACATTCCGTTCAGCTACGTTCACATCAGGAGCATAAAAGTCTACATCAAGGAAGAGAACTCCAGCACCCCACTCTGGACTCGGACTTGGGATTATGGAACCGCAGGAAGCGAAGGACTCAACGGACAGAGCGTTGTTTATTCAACAATTCTCAAGGTTCCTGACCCGTACGCCTACCAGATCAAGCAGATGATAGATTCTGGCCAGGTTGACAAGAACCTTATCATGAAACTCTTTAACAACGCTTCGACAAAGGCTTGGGAGATCTTCGTTGACATTGATGCCTACCGTGAGGAGTGGCAGAATGATCCGCAATATACCGATCAGAGCTCTTGTGAAGCCCAACCCAACCATAAATGGGACGCGAATACTTCGACGTGCTACGTTAAGATTGGTGATAAGGACATCAGTTATCATGTTCAGACGACCTCGGCCTGGAAGCACGTCACCATGTCTAGTGACATTGCCCTACTGACTCAAGGAATGTATGCTAGCCTTCCGATCAGGTTTGCGAAGACAAGTTTGGCTTCGAAGTGGACGCTTTACCAGGAGAAATTCGTTGGAGCGGTTAGCAACTTTATAACGCTTACTTACGCTTCACCGGTGCACGTCATGGGCTCGACAGCTGATTATAAGTTCTACATCGCTCCAAACCCCGGCTACTTCAGTCCCCTTAACGTGACCATGACTGACGATTTCAGGTTCTTCACGGTCCGCGTGAGGGATGGCGGTTCATGGGAGCTTGCTGATTCAGTCTTTGGACACCTTGGAAACCTGACAGAAACTGGAGTGCCAAAGGACCTCAATGCCTACTACACAGAGGGCACGGATGTTTTGACCTACGAGACCTTTGGCATTGCCTACTTCACGATAAAAAGAGGCGACGGTCAGGAAATCCCAATTTGGGAAATTGTCTGGCCGAAGGTTTCTGTCCAGCCAGACGAGCGCATAGTGATGGACGATACACAGATTCAGCAGCTGGCGACTATCGTCAATCAGAGCGTGCTAACTGCTGATGACCTATCCCAATTGAAGACAAGCGTTCAGAGTCTAATAAACGGCCTCAATGAGAAGATAAGAACCGCGGAGGCATTGGAGGGGCAGGCGAAGGGCGTTGGTAACGAGCAGGCTGAGAGCTATGCCAAGAAGGCTGAGGTAGCATATCAGCATGCTGTCGATGCCTTGAATTATGCTGCGAGCTCTGACAACAAACAGGTTATTTTGAATTATCTCAACGCTGCTAAGAAGTACGAGCAGGCGGGCGACTTCTATATGTCTGCAGCTAAGAAGGCCCTTTACGGCGCTCCTGAACAGGCAAAACTGGACGCGCAGATGGGTGATAAGCTCTCGGATCTCGCGAGCCAGTATGAACCGCACATCGACGTTCTTGGCTCGGCAAAGAACGCGCTGAGCAAGAAAGTCATGGGCATCCCGCTTTGGATCCTGCTGGTGATAATCTTCGCTCTTGCGGGCGCTTTCGTGATTTGGAAGAAGTTGTTATGAGGTGGTGGAAAGATGGGAGATCCGGGAAGAAGGCTGAAGTGGGGCCAGTGGGCCTTGAAAACGGCCCTGGCCTCCGGTTTCCTCGGCCTCGTGCTTTGGTATGGGGCCGAGCATAGCGTGACCATGGCGCAGCTCAACACTGCCCTGGCCAGCATTCCAGCGGCTTTCGTGATACTGATAGAGATATTCGACAAGATTGCAGACAAGAACGACTTTTACAACAGCCTCTACAAGCAGTTCGGGGCTAATAAGAGCCGCGGAACTGGAGTTCTCGTCAGCCTCCTGTTTGCGGCCCTCGGGATGTTCGTCATCCTGTGGGCGCTGACGGGCACGATAACCATGAACGTAGGCACCTACGGCCCTGCTAACGTCGTTGTAGCGGGAATAATCAGCCTCTACATCTTCGCGCCCGAGACAGGCGACGATGAGCTTGTCCTGTGGGCCTGGCTGGCGGCCACTATTGCGACGAAGGGCCAGTATCTGGCCATAATGCCGGGGTGGGACTTCCACTTGAGCGGCCTTTCCATGCTTGTGAGGACGCTGATTCCAGCACTTTGAGGGAGGGGATAGCAGTGCTCGGCAGGGTTGCAGCGGCTCTCATTGCCTACCTCCTCTGCATTTTCCATTTCAGTGACGCAATGACTTCAGTAGCCGGCCTCTTCGGCCTCACGGGCTTTTGGGCGCTCTTTATCCCGAGCGCCCTGGTGGGCCTTTCAGTGTACAGAATCGCGGATTTAGACAGTTGGGGCGTTCCTGACGCGGCGGCGTTCCTCGTGCTTGGGGGCATTTTCATGCTCGCCCTCACGGGGGATCCGAGAGCGACTGCACTGGAGTTCGTGAAGGGCGTCAGCGGCTTTGGATTGATGGGCATCCTCGCGGGACTGACGATGAGGAACAGGAGGGCGGCGTGATGGACATGGGGGCACTGATTATTCTTGGAATTGTGGCAGTAATAGGCTTGTTCCTGCTCAAGAGCCTCGTTAAGATGCTTCTCTTTGCTTCGATAGTTGTTGCGGGGATCTACTTTGCCGCTAAGGCAGGATACTTGCCAGACAGCGCCTCGCACGCCGTGTTGAACAGCTTTTCGTTTTTTGAGAAGCTCGACGTTTCGGGCTTGATTGACAAGCTTTCCGCGCTCCTTGACAAGATTAAAGAACTTGGAGGTGTGTTGAGTTGAGGAAGAAGGAAAGGCAGTTTATAACCCTCGGCTTGGTGGTATTGTTCGCGGCGATAGCCTGGTGGGCCTACAACGGGCACGCCAGCCCTGGAGTAGTTCTCAACCTCGGCGACAATAGCACTAACACTACAGAGACCTACCAGCTGGCCGTTTCGGACCTAGCTGCCAGCGTTGACCAGGCTTCGGGCCACGTGCTCGTGACCTTCAGCCTGACCAACGCCGAGCACTTCAACATCAGCAGCGTTCAGGTTCTCTACGCGCTCAACGTTGCTGACCCGAACAACGCCACTTACACTGCCCTAAACACCACCATCGAGAACGGCACGTACAAGGCCGAGATTCCGAGCAAATTCGGCGACCTCGTCTACTACAAGGTCAAGGTCACTTACGACGGCGATAAGGTCCTCGAGAGCGAGGTTCAGAGCATAACCGTCACCGACACTACCGCGCCGACTATCAACAGCATCAGTATTGACTACAACAGCACGGCCCTGACCTTTGCAATCAGCTTCAACGCCACCGACAACGACCAGATAGCCAAGTACTACGTCTATTGGGCCGACCTCGGCACTTCCAACACCGTGAGCAACACTACCACCTTCACTCCAGTCGAAGCAACCACCCTGCCAGTCACCATAGCCAACCTCACCGAGGGCAACTACTACGCGCTCTACTTCACGGTCGAGGACCTGAGCGGCAACATAGCAACCCTCTACAACGAGACGGCCCCGCTCGTCGTCCAGGCCAACACGAGCGCGACCTGGCCGGTTCAGGTAACCGAACAGAGTTCGAGCTGAGGTGGGCTGAAATGTACGCCCACCGCCCCTCTCCTTCATTTTCCAAAGTGATTCTCCACCTGTTCGCAGTACTAGCGATAATTTTTTTGCTCTATTTCAGCTATTCGACGTTCAACGAACATGACCCCATCAAAGAACGCCTCTACCAGCTTGGTTATCCTGCCCAAGGATACATCGTCGAGAACGGCACTATAATGTGGGCGGACGGGCACATCACGATAATGCAGGGAGCCTATGTTGAAAACTACCCAATCACCGCAGAGGAAGCCTACAATCTCGTTCTTCAGTACCTCGCGAGCTACAATGAAAAACTCCGAAAATACGGCTACAGGCTCTATCCAGATAAGTCCAGCCTCACGGAGAAAGAGAGGAACGGGCAGAAGTATTGGGTTTTCGAGTTGAAGCTCAAGGCCGGCAGTAATTCAATGTTCGCGGGCTTCGCGTGGGTGAACAGGAAAACTGGAGCCGTTGAGGTAAAGGGCATCTTGGGGTGAGGCTAAATTGGGGAGATATAGGCGTGTCAGGTTACAACCATACAAATACAACTTTGAGATTCAGACGCTCTTCGACATTATTCGGTTATTGAGAGAAGTCAAAGTCAGTTACCAAGCGGAGATGGCCGGATACCTCGGAATTAAGCGTCAGACGATGAACGAGTACTTCAACAAAATAATAGTTCCTCTCGCGCGAAAGGGGGTCTTTGTTGTTAAGGAGCACTCATTACGGTATGGAGAGCCAAGATACCTTATCTGGCTGGCGCCGAACTGGCGGGAAGCGCTTTGCGAGTGGATTGCCGAGGAGGTGGAAGAATGAACTTCAGACCTATGAAGTCTTGGATTCCTATAATAATATATATGTTATCCATTGCTCCGGCCCTTGCGGTTACCTTCTCCTGGTCCGGAGCCCTCGAGGTTGGACAGAGCATCAATGTAAACAATCTAACACTCCTCGTTGACCAAAACAATAGAACTGGCCAGCTCGCGCTTATAGTAGAGAATGGAAGCGATATAGTGGCATTAATCCAAGGAAATGGGAGCACGAAAATAGGGAATCTCACGATTTCATTCGTCGGATTCAACAGGAAAGGCTACATCACCGTCCAAGGGCCAGAATTATTCACGGTTGGTCAGTCTTCCTCGATGAGTTCGGCCCTTCTGGCAGAGAATGCAAGGCTCAAGAGAGAGGTAGCTAGCTTGAGTAGAGAAATCAGCGCGCTGAAGAGCGAGAATAAGAAGCTCAAGTCACAGGTTGATTCGCTAAAGAAGGAGAACTCTCAACTCAAGGAGAAGCTGAAGAGTCAGCCAGACATTGCAGAGCTGAACGCGAAGGTAGTGAACCTGACCAAGCAGAACAGGGCTCTCAAGGCCGAGCTGGCCAATTTGACAAGGAAAATCAATCAACTCGAGGCTGAGAATGAGTTTCTGAAACAGCAGAACGAAGAGTACAGGCAGATTATTCAACAGGTTATGAACGAGCAGAGTTCTGAAGCAAAGCAGAGTTACATCGAGAAGGCGAAAAAAGAGCGCCTCGTTGGTTCTATACTGCTAAAGAGCCTGGCAGGGGCTGGCATTATAGTGGGGCTTGTTGGTTACGGCCTGTACAGAAAGAAAAGGTCGTGGGAGTTGGCATAGCGATAACACAGGAGGAGGTGGGCGTTTTGAGGGAGAGGTGCGACGAGGCGGGCGGAAGGGTGTAAAAATATTATGTGTGTGAAGAGGGTTATTTTATTTTCATTAAGAAAATGGAGGGGTTAGCGTGGAGCAGGTTGCTGGTGATTTCAGCTCGTGGACGCCAGTCACGAAAGGACGGTTAAACGAGATTTACATTGGTAGAGGGGTTAAGAGTGATGAGTATCGCCACACCCTGGACAGGTGGCTAAAGATTAATGAGGATGACGCTAACCATATGCTTTTCCTCGGGCCAAGTGGCTTCCAGAAGTCAACAACAATGAAAGCCATCCTCCAGGAGATTTGGCTAAACACCCGTTGGGGCAGGAAACAGGAACCCCCGCTCATCATAATTTTTGAACGGAAATATGACAGGGCAAAGGCACAGCTGGTCAAAAAGACGTTCTACGATCTGGTCAGGGAAAAAGGAGAGGGCTGGCTGAGAGCGAGGATGACTCAAGTGATGGAGCTCAAGCTCTATATCCAAATGCTCGAGCTTCCAGCCTATGAGGGCCGGCTCGGGCTTATGGGAGACTTCGCACTTGGATGGGAGAACATCCTCGGCTGGCTGAGATACGATAGACAACACACCCTCTTCAGCCTTTTCGGCATTAAACCACAGGCCTTCCCCATCAGGAGATTTGTCTTCAACCCAACAAGAGATCCTCATCACATAGCCCTGGATTCTGGACCAGAGACGGAGGTCGTTGCGACGTTCATCAAGTATGAGAGGCTGGACTTTGAAGACGTGGCGAAAGTGGTCAACATTAACCCCAACACGATCTACGCTCAGATAATCAAGTCGGCATGGGACGAGGAGAAGGCGAGAGACCCTGACGAGCTAGTCTTTGAAGCCAAACGGATTTATGATGAAATGCTAGAGTTCCTCGAAGTGGAGAATAAAAAGCCCCCAACGAGCCTGTGGGGTGTTTACAACGTCGCCAAGAGTCTTAAGAAAGTTCGCTGGCTAAAAACCAGTGGTAAGGACCTCTTCGACCAGCTCGACAACACGAAAATCAACGTGATCGACTTTAGCCAGAATTCCGACCTGACCGAGAGCGCAAAGAACATCATCTTCAAGAAAGTCGTCGAATGGGTCCTGAACGAGTATGTCCAGGAGAAAGAGACGGCTGTCTTCATTGCTGGCGATGAGATCCAGAATTACCTTCGCTCCCGTTGGGGCAAGAACATGGTGGCCAAACTCTTCCGCGAGGGGCGTTCAAACCAGGTGAACTTCCTCGTGGCTACCCAATACCTTCACAGCCTGCCCTCTGAGCTCGTCTATGGTGCTAGTCACATCGCTATCCTCGGGACTCTCGCGTCAGCTGATGATTACTCCCTCTTGAGAAAGGTCGTTCCTGATTTTGACGTCAGCTTTGAGCGTATTGTAGCCTCTTCGCCATCGGAAGTTGAAGAGCTCAAAAGAAAGTATCGCGGGCGTGGCTATTTCATTTATAACAAGTTCTTCACCGAGCGGATTCATTTCCGCCCTTCACAAACCCTGTGAGGTGAGTTGAGATGTTTGAGTGGTTGAGGCGGAAAAAGAAAAGAGAAGGTGGCCTTCCAAGGAGGAATTATTATAACGAACCCCAAAGCGGGCTCCAAGAAAAAGTCCTTGAGAAAGCCGAGCAGACCGAACAGAAATTGATGGATGAGGAAAAGCCGGTCCTCCAGGACTGGAGGCAGAAACAGGCCGTCCAGTCCCTAAAGTTTGTAAGAACTCACCACCAGGTGCTGAAGGTTTACTACAAATTCAAAAGTGGCAACAGCATGGTGAAGGAAATCGTAACCCTCGGCTACGTCCAGGGCGTTGCGATAGCCCCGAACAACATGCTCGTGATTGCCTACACTCCGAGGGCGCCGAGCTGGCTTGATGAAGTGTTCCTATCACTTGCCAGGGTTCTTGGGAGAGGGTCACAACAGAAGCTCCTCTGGACCTTCCCACAGTTCGCCCCACTATCCGCCATGGACACGACCATAATCGTCGAGGCCTCGAGGATAATGAGCACGGTGTGGGGCGACTTTGCAATGCCTCCGGAGCTGAGCGAGGAGCAGATCGCGGCATTCTATGCAATCTACCAGAAGAGCCAGACACTCGAGGCCCTGGTTGATAACGTGCTCAAGAAGACTGGCTTGCTCGTGAACACGGCCCTGGACATTAACCCGTTCGTCAAGAGCTACCAGCTCATTGAGAAGACCAAGAACCAGAAGAAGAAAGAAGAGCGCTTCAAGGTGGCCGAAGGTGGAGAAATCATCCTTAGCAGAGGAGAGAAAGACATTTGGGAGGAGTTCAACATATGAGTGAGGTAGTTGAGCCAGTTTCACCACCGCAAGATGAACAGAAAGTTCTGGCAAAGGACCTCTTCAAGGAAATAATTGAACAGCAGGAAGCCGTTGAAGTTCGAGAAGAGGCGTCTCAAGATGAAGCGGTAGTCGTTGAAGAGAAAAAACAAAAGAAGAGCGGTGGAAAGCGCCGCTACATTTCCATCACCGACAGAACAAACTCGGCCCTGATGCTCCTCGTGCTTCGGAGGCTGAAGGCAGCGGAGGAGCACTCGTTCCAGCCCGATGTCAAGGAGAACATCCGCGAGGCCGTAATCATCCTCAAGCGCATCATCGAGGAGAACGAGGACATGTTTCCAGGGGTTTTGAAACCTAAACCTTAGCTTTTTCCTTTTCTACGGTAGAAAACTTTATAAGGCAAAACCTTCTACCGTATGCTGGTGAGGCTGATGCTCAAGGTTCAGGTTCGCAAGCAAGTCAAGAGGCAGAAGAAGAGGGGCAAAGTCTATAATGTTGAGCAGAGGCTTATCTACATCCCGTCCAAGGCCGAGCTTCCAGAGGAGGTTTACCTCCTCGCTCCAGAAGAGCTTAAAGAGCTGGCCGAGCTGATTCCAGAGGAAAAGAGGCCGAGCTGGCTGGTGGTGGAATGAGTCAGTTAATATTCGTGGACAAATCAGACGATAAAAATATCTCCTATGTCTCCATCTTAATAATCACTGACTCAAATAAGGCCAATGTTTATGATAGCATAGTCAAATGGGTCAAACACTCTAAGAAACTCGGAAAGAAGAAAACCAGTTACTTTAACAATTTTCTCACGAGATATTCTCAAGTTCTGCCCTTCATTGAAGTGTCCAGGGCCTTTTCATATTTCAAGGGCTCAAAGCTCCCACAAATTATATTTTCAACCATTGACGCTTATGTTGATGACTACACCATCTTTGTTATAGATGATAAACTCGTTAAGGCTTTTCAGAAAAGATATCCAAGCCATGTGATTTTTGTAGAGGGTAAACTAACGGACAAGCAACTTAAGAAGATAATGGATCTTGCCGACAATATCTGCAACTACTTTAGGCTCAAGAAGGACCCGAGTCCAATTTGGAAATGAGTAGAAGAAGCCGCCAACTCCGTCCCCAACGGGACTTCATGCTCATGCGGCTCATCGCCCGATCATTCTCACGGGCTCACTTATAATGTGTGATATATCATATATAAAGATTTCTCACGGCAGCCGGCCGACCTCCTGACCATCAACAAAGAATCCAACCTTTCTCCAGGAGAGCTTCTTAACCTCCAAGACATGCTCATCGTTCGGCCCAATCCTGAACTTATCGCCCGGCCTAACCTTCGCGTCCAAAGTAACCCCATTCACTGCAACCCCAAACTTCCACCATCCATTAGACCAAAACTCATAAGTCTCATCCCCAACCCTCAGCACAAATCGCTTTTGACCTAATGCGAGAGACACAATGCTCGCCAACACAGCGATTATACCACCCACAAAAAGAGACGCTCCTGGACCATAATCATATGTCCTGAAGATAACATTCAAATCGAGTGACTTGGAAGTCACAAGGCTCATTTCATTACTTATATATAATGAGTAATTCCCCCGCTCAGGCGCCGTGAAGACAACATGAACCGGACTTTCAACTTTGCCAAAATCCCTGACCTTCTGCCCATGCTCCTTCACATAAATCCAAATATCATTATTACCGCCCCTCACAGTTCCTGCCACTATAATCTGCTCGCCCTTATCAAGAGGTATAGACTTCCAATAAATATACTCCTGAGGCTCGAGGACTTTAGAAACATGAGTCTTATGTTCCGACATTGGAGGATTCAAGAGAAGGATAACTCCAAGTATGAGAATAACGAAGGAAACCCCAAACATGGCCCACATTCCCTTAGTCCTAACTCGCCGATAACCGGCCGTCACACCAGCCGGCTTCAACGACCTCGGCTCCGCTATCCTCTTAAGACTCGGAATATCCTCACTCATCCCTCGGGCCCTCCTCCGCTCGTTTTAAGCGCAGAAGTTATTACTCCGGCCTATAAAAAGGCTTCGTTTGTTGAGAGATTACATAAATCAGAGAGTACACCATGTTGTCAACAATGACCAGTTAAATTCTTAAGGAAAATCTATATACCCTCCATGTAAGGTGCACGAGAATGACCGAGATAACCCTTATGGATGGTCAGAAATATGAGATAACATGGAAAGATTCCTTCAGATGGACACGGCTAGTTATGGCAGTAATCTTCCTTAGTTGGGCATACGCATCCATTATCACCCTCCCTCTTAGAGTAGTTTACATTCACCTTAACATATCGCCCGCTCTTGTGAATAGTGCCGCAATAGGCTACGCCCTGCTAAATACCATCGTGGCTTTCAAAAAGTGGGAGTACACGAGAAAAGCACTCTTCAACAAGAAAACGATGACAAAAGCTACAATCCTCTGGTCCGTCTTATTTGTGTACTTAGTTGTGTTCGTGTACTCCTCGGTTGGGTGGATTATCGGGGAGTACCTCAATCTCACCTTAGCCACGACGTTTTGGATACCCATCTTAATAGCCCTTTGGGACAGCGAAATTATAAGCAGAGAATGGTGGTATCTCTCAGTGGTGGGCCTATCCCTAATCCCAATAGCACTCCTATTCAAACTCCTCAAAACAAGTGTGGACGTCAAAACGATGGCCTACGGGCCAGCATCAGTAACTTCCCTAGTGCTCTTTCTCATGAGGAACCATATCCACTGATATTGCACTCATTTTTCTGTATTTATACAGTATATACGCATCTAAATAAGCCGCAGGATACCTACAGTGAAGCAATTTGGCCATAACAAGACCTACTACTAAAGGGGCATATCCTGTAATCGAATGGAAATTCAACACATCAGGACCACCACCAAGCTTGACTAGAATAGCAATAAGCGCTCCAATGCCTATCGGGAAAATCACAAATTCAGTTCCATACTTCTCGAAAAAGTCAAGCTTGGCCCGCTTCACAAACTCCCTATATTGCTCATCATCGAAAAGATTAAATGCCCTAATTAAATCATCAGTATCAGAACTCATGACCGAACCCCCTTTCTCTTTCTTTAGAAATATGCCAAATATCACTTTAAAGCCCTTTCTTTCTTCAGCTTAAAATCTTAAAACTCAACGCCTCTCTCGGCCCGTTTCACAGGGTCCGGGTAAAAATCCCACGCGCGAGAGAATTTCTCAAACCTTTTAAGCATTCGCACCATAAGAATAATTCGTAAAATCAGCACAGCGAAGAGGTGAGACAGTGAAGGAAAGCAAGGAACCGCTGGCGAAATTTCATGCACGACTTGATAAAGATGGTCGATTAGTCATCCCGAGGTATATTAGAGATACATTAAAGATCGAGAGAGGAGACTATGTTAAATTAATTGTCAGAAAAATCAAGATAGATTTCCAAGGCAAGACAATATTTGTGGAGACTCAAAAGCAGGTAATTAGTAAAATTGGAAGAAAAGGAACAGCATATATCCCCAATGAGGTCCGTAGAGATTTAAATATTGAGCCAGATGAGTTAATTGAAGTAGTGCTCCTGGATATCTTCAAAAGCGAAGTACCTGATAAGGAGTCTAATTTCAAATATGTTTTTTTGGACGTTTAATTATATATAGATATAATTATAATGCAAGAAAAGAAGAAGAGAAAAGAGTTTATTCCATCGCTTCTGTCCTCTAAACGGTTCTTTTTTTAGGTCTGATTTTATGATATACAAAATTTGTACATTTCTGTGCATCTAACGAATAGTCAAAGTAATTACTTGCTAATCTGTGGGCATTTTTCAACAATAATGTCCACACAAACCTTTTAAACTTTCCTTCCGTATGGATTATGGAACTTAGTTCCATATATGGATTTAAGTTCCATAAAGGTGGTGGCCAAGATGCCGAGAACTCGGAAGTATAAGGCCGTCAGGCGTGTGGAGTTCCTCCTTCCACCCGAGAAAGTCGAGGAAATGGAGCAGGCCAAGGGGCAGAAGGCTTGGGGTGAGTTCGTTTGGGAGCTGTGGGAGTTCTGGAAGGCTCACCACACCACAGTTTAGAGGCGACAATTATGGCCCGCGTTCAGAGACCAACAGCAGGACCAGGAAGACCCAAAAAGTGGCCAGAGGAGCTTGTTGATTTGTTTCTTCGTGTTCCCAAGTCATACAAAGAGAGATTCGATGCCGAACGCGGGCCGATGAGCAGGACTGAATACTTCGTGTTTGTGATGGACCACACTCACAAGGACATCAAGGAAATGGGGCGAAGAATAGCAGAACTTGAACAGATGGTGGCTCTTCTTGAGAAGGAGCTTGAGCAGAAGAACAAAATCATTGTTCAGAAAGACAAGATAATTGAACGCCAGAATAGAACCATAGAGCAACTCGAAAAGAAGCTCGAAGATTGCGCTTCTAAGCTCTTCGACTGCAAGAACAACAAGCCCAAGCTCGCCTCGAAGTGGTCTAAGATTCTCCTCGCTATTCCAAAGGCGGTGGAAGAAGGCCTGACCTGGAACGACCTCATGCGGGACCTCGGAATCCTCGACCCGCAGGAGCAGGTAGCGGTAATGCAACGCTTCTTCGTGACAATTGACGAGAACGGCAAGATTCCGGAAATCATCAAGCCTTTACCTGGCATCAAGGAGCTTGAGGGCATCGTCCTCTACCGCAAAGACGGCGTGAACGTCCGCTTTGCGAAGATCGTCAGGGAGGACACTCTCAAGGCCCTTCAGAGCCTCGACGTTCCAAAGCCAGCCAACGGCCAGCCCGCCCTCGAGGTCCCGCGGGTGGAGGTGGAGAAGAGTCTCAAGGTCTGGCTGAAGCAGTACGAGGATTGGGCATCCGACTGGAGGACGAAGGGGCAGGCTGAGCAGTTCTTGAGGGGCGTGGGCAACAACGGCCTGCGCAGGCTGGTGAATGAGTACGGTTTCGATGTTGTGGCTGAGGTTGTTGGTTCTAACGCGGATTATCGGGCCGTGTTTGGCCCGTTTCTCGAGAAACTGAGGAGGAAACTGGAGGTGAAGGCCGATGTCTGAGGTCGATCCGGGGTATTTGGAGGAGTTGTTGGAGATGCTGGAGAGCGAGGACGAGGAGGAGCGCTGGCTAGCGAAAGAACTGCTGGAGGACTTAGAGGAGGATTTGTTCTTTGAAAGGAACTGGAGGTGGTGAAGATGGCCGAGGCCGAGTTTTGGAGTTGGGTCGCCTCTGAGAAGGCGAAGCTGGACAGGGTGCTCGAGCAGGCCGAGGAAGTGCCGGACTTGCTGACGTGGCTGGAGCGGGAGATTCGCGAAGCGGAGGAAGATGGTGGGAGGGCTACGCTTCAGCCCTCCGCGACGTTCTGAATGCGATCCAGAGAAGGGAGGTGAGGGCATGAGCGATAGAATTAACGAAGTATGGGTTCTCGCGAGCGAACTCGGCATGTACTCTCACAAGGGAAACTCGTATTGGGTGATCAGGAAGTACAAGCGCGGAACCGGCTACTCGGCCAGGGACGTTGAAAGGCTCTTTTCAGGCTACACGAACTCAGGAAAGACCGAGAAGTTCGAGAGCTTTGAGGAACTCGTGAAATTCCTCGCGGACGAGCACCCGACCAGGAGGAATTACGGTTTCTCTGTTACACCGAAAGACATCCTGCAGGCCTTAGAGAACTCTCCGGAAGAAAAGCGGGAGTTTTGGAAGGAAGAGATTGAGTATCTCAGAAAGCTTCTCGCGGAGGAAGGGCGCACCAGGTCAGAGGTCAAGCCCACTCGGCAGGCCTCTCTCATGGAGGTGCTCTCATGAGTTTTGTTCCCGCAGTAAAGCGCCTCAAGCTCTCTGAAGAAGTCCAGGCGAAGTGGGGGGAGGCCGTGCAGGAGTTCAACGCGCTCAAGGTGCAGGTTCTAATCGACGACGATGACCTGCCTGAGGACGCAGTTAACGTCATTGACCTGGAGCGCCTGGTGAGTGTCCTCGAGGATGCCCCTGCACCTTCGCGCGTCTATGTGGACGGGAAAGTGTACAGGGTGAAGCTCAGGAGGAAGGTGGAGTACGGGCAGTACAGGGCTCTCATGGAGGAGTTTGGAAAGCTTGGAAGAGCATGGTGGGACAAGCGTGAGAGGGTCATCAAAGTTCTCCGCTACGAGGTGCGGCAGGAGGGCGTGGAAACGCCCGAGGTGGAGGTAATAGTGCCGGGGCAGGGTGTCGTCGGGACAATGCACGGGGGAGGGGTTGAGTGATGGTAGCTGCGAGGGCTGAGATGGTTTATACTAATGTTCAGGCCGGACCGAATTATTACGACCCGGCTTTTGATTACATGGAGAGGCTTGTCAGAGACGGGCGGAACAGGATGAAGTTCAGCAGGCTGATTGAGTTCCTCTTCAACAACCAGTACAAGATGACGGACATTGATTCGGTCCTCTACAGGCCGGTTTATGATAAGTTCGGGCATTACCGGGGCGAGAACTTCAGGGCGGCTTTCGAGCTGAAGTACAAGAGCGAGAGAACGTTCAACGGGTTCGAGTTAGAACTCAACGGACACCAGTTCCTGAGGATCCGGCGCCTGGCGCAGTTGCTCAGCATGCCGGTTTACTACTTCGTGAACATCGGGAACAGGAAGTTCATCATGTTCGACGTGCTTCACGTGAAGCCGCGGTTTGAGAAGCGGTACGAGGG
>Ga0256831_1000629_pt1 | contig 18323 bp, 22 predicted proteins | sample 132544metaG_FD_189087 | JGI IMG/M metagenome (GOLD analysis project Ga0256831, IMG submission 189087) | Hydrothermal vent microbial communities from Lau Basin, Pacific Ocean - 132-544 | ecosystem: Environmental > Aquatic > Marine > Hydrothermal vents | place: Pacific Ocean: Lau Basin | collected... | reverse complement strand
TAAGAAGTTTTGAGCAATTTTTAATAAATGCAAAAATTAGAATAGAAGCTTTAAAACAAGGTGCAAAAATGGGAGCCCATATAAAAAAATGGGCTAAACTTTTAGAAGAAGGCAAACTTGAAGAAGAGTTTTACAATAGGCTTCTACTTAATGATGAGAAAATTAAATGTTTACTTGATTTGAATGTCTTAAAAAAAGACACTTCAATGAAGGAATTGTTTGAGAAATTTGATATCTAAATATAAAAGCAATGCTCTTTTTGCTTTTCTTTTTACTCTTTTTTTATTACTGCCCGATTTTTTGGCAAACATTGTTTTTAAACACTATTACATCATAAATAAAAAAAATACACTCAAAGAAATTTTAATTACATTTATAATTGCACTTATTATCTCATTTCTTACAAAAAAACAAAAACTAATTTTTGGTAGTTTTTTTTTGCTTTTAAGTTTGATACAGGTAGGGTATTACGCCTATTTTCATACATATCTTCCTTTTTATCAGATAAATTTGCTTTTTAGCGAATATGAAGATATTTTTGCAGCACTTAGCAGTATTGTTTATTTAGTGATTTTTTTAATTTTTATTTTTATATTTTTACTGATTTTAATCAACCTTTTTCACAAAAAATTCAAACCTCACTCAAACAGATTTACCGTTTTGATTTTAATAGCACTTTTAGTAATTTTCCCGTTTTTTGTAAAGAAAAAGCCATCAATTTATATGCCAAATCCCACACATTTTGGGTATTTAAACACTCTTTTTGCTTTTAACCAGTTTATTGCAAACAAGCTCACAAAAGAAAAACAAAAAAATTATAAACCTTATATTGTTGAAAAAATAGATAACGGAAAACCTATCGTTATAATGATTATGGGTGAGAGTCTGAATTATAAATATATGCATCTTTTTGGCTGGAAATATAACGACACTCCTATGTTAAATAGACTAAAAAACGACCCTCATTTTATTTATAAAAAAGCTATTAGCGGGGGAGTTAATACACCTGTGAGTGTAGTAACATTTTTTAATGTAAAAAGAGAGCCTGATAATGTTAAACTTCTTTTAACTCAAAAAACAAATTTACTCAAACTTGCAAAAGAAAACGGCTATAAAGTATATTGGCTTAGTATGCAAAATGAAGGAAGCTCAATTTCAACAAATCTAAATTATGCTGATATTGTAAAAACAAGAAAAGATTTTAAAGAAAAATATGATGATGCTTTATTTAATGAGCTTAAAAAAATAGATTTTAATAAAAAAAGTTTTATAATTTTGCATCTTAGAGCAAATCACGCTCCTTATGAAAAATATACTCCGAAAAACTTTTATAAATGGCAGTTTAATTACGAAGATTATCATAAACATCAGCTTTTTGCTTATATGGACAGTGTAATGTATGTAGATAATCTGCTTTATAAAATAATAGAATATATGAAAAATAATCATAAAAATTTCGTGATTTACTTCACATCAGACCATGCCGAAATGTTAGGATTTCCATGGGAGCATGAAAGATATGGACATTCCCAGCTTGTCTTAGAAGATACATACGTGCCGTTTATTTATTATAGCGATAAATATCATAAAAATTTAACAAAAGAATTTTATAATCACTATCTGATTTCAAAAATGCTTGCAAAAGATTTGGGGTATAAAATAATAAATCAAAATGAGGATGGGACATTTTATGTAAATGGTGTGGAAATTGATGGAAGTGCTGGATTTTTACATTATAAATTAAATGATAAATTTCCACCTAATAAGGAGAGATATTGAAAAATTTGCTTTTTGCTTTGTATTTTACGTTGGTTTTATTGCTTCCTGATTTTATAGCCGATATTTTTTGGCATGATTTTTATACCATTACACCTTATAGAACTCCAAAAGAACTGCTTGCCACCTTTTTAATAGGCTATCTTTTAAGTTTTGCACCCAAAATTTTCACCACAATAGTAACTTCAATATTTTTGCTTTTTGCGTTTATAAGCATTGGATTTTATGCTTATTTTCATAATTATTTAATGCCTTATGATTTAGGTATTTTACAAAACAGCGACGATGTAAAAGATATATTCTATTCTCTTGGCGACATTGCGGGAGTTGTAATATTTTTACTGATTTTATGGGCTGTTTTAACATTTTTGACTTATTATATCCTCAAAAAGCTAAACCCAAAAACCAAAAAATTCGCCCTGCCCCTGTTTTTGATAGCATTAATAATCTATCCTTATTTCATAAACAAAAAAGCAAATATATATCTGGCAAATTTTACGCATTTTAGCTGGTTTAATACCTTAAATACCATCTATCTTGCTGGACTTAAAGCTTTAAAACCTCATCCACATCACAACTACAAACCATATATTGTTAAAAAAACAGATTCTGGCAAGCCAATTGTGATAATGATTATGGGTGAGAGTATGAATTATAAATATATGCATCTTTTTGGATGGAAGGATAAAAACACTCCTTTGCTTGATTCGCTTAAAAACGACTCTCATTTTATTTATAAAAAAGCCATAAGCTGCTCAATTAGGACAATATGCTCTGTTACTACATTTTTTTACAATAAACGCGAGCCTGATAATATCTCTCTTATTGCCAAAAACTACACAAACATTATGAAACTTGCTAGTGAAAACGGATATGACACATATTGGCTTAGCATGCAAAGCGATGTGAGTTTGATGTCTAATATTTTTAACTATGCCAAACATAAAAAGTTTGTATGGGAATTTAAAAGAAAATATGATGACGAGCTTATTAATGAACTAAAAAAAATACCCTTTAACAAAAAAACTTTTGTGGTGTTGCATCTAAAAGCTGACCACTCTCCGTATATGAAATATGTCCCGCAAAAGTTTTATAAATTCAGTAAAAAAGATTCAAAAATCTGGGCATATGATAATGCCATTTTTTATACTGATTATGTGGTTTATAATGTAATCGATTATATGAAAAAACACCATAAAAATTTTGTAATATATTTCACATCAGACCACGGAGAAATGATGGGATTTCCTTGGGAGGGAGGAAAAAGAGGACATTCTCAACTTGTATGGGGAGATACATATGTGCCTTTTATTTATTACAGCGACAGATTTGATAAAAACTTCTCAAAAAAAATTTACAATCATTATATAATATCAAAAATGTTAACTCGTGATTTGGGGTATAAAATAATTAACCCTAATGAAAACGGAAGCTATTTTGTAAATGGAGTAAATATTGATGGAAGCGCAGGATGGATGGAATATAAACTTACAGACAAACTGCCTCCTAAATTAATCAAAAAGGTTAAATATTGAAAAAACAATACAATTTATTCAAAAACGCATCATATGCATTTAGCGGCGTTTGGTTTTTACTCAAAGAAAGGGCATTTCAGCTTGAACTTTTATTTGTTATACCGCTTTTGATATTGCTTTTTTTTCTTGATTTAAATGCAGTGCAAAAATCTATAATGGCAGGCAGTTTGATTTTGATTTTAATTACAGAAGCGCTTAATACCGCTATTGAAAGCGTTGTAGATTTAGTAACTGATGAATGGCATATTTTAGCAAAAAGAGCAAAAGATATAGCAAGTGCGGCAGTATTTTTTTCTTTGATTCAAGCTGCAATTATTTGGGGGATTAATCTATTTTAAAATTTCATCTACTATATATTTTGCACCATTTCTTTGATTTATTTTAGCTAAATTTTGTGAATAGTTTTTTAAATTTATCTCTATTATTTTTAATATTTTTTCAATAGTTACTTCATTTTGTCTATAAACAAATGAAGCGTTTTTCTTTTCTAGAAATTTTGCATTATGGTATTGATGGTCTTTTGCGGCAAAAGGGTATGGTATATAAATTGCAGGTAATTGATTTGCTGCAAGCTCAAAAAGAGTAGAAGCACCAGCTCTAGATATAGCAAGGTCTGCTTTTTTTATTTTTTCTACTAAATTTTTATCAAAATCGAAAAAATCAGCTTTAATTTTATTTTTTTCATAAAAATTTTTAACTTTTTCATAATCTCTTTTGCCGCATTGATGAATAATGTTTATATTTTTTTCTTTTAATTTAGGGGCAAGTTTGAGGGCTAAATCATTAATAAAGCTTGCACCTTGAGAGCCTCCTAGGAAAATTATAGTTTTAATCTCACTTCTAACTCTAGCACTTTCAAAAAAAATATCATCTACTGGATATGGCTCGTTATATAAAAAGGTATTAAAAAATTTTTTGCTAAAAGGTTTAAGTATTTTATTTAGTGTGCCGATGTTAGCATTTTGCTCGTGAATATAAAGCTCTTTACTGCTTAAAACTGCGGCAAATGAAGCGGGAGCGGCGCTAAATCCTCCTACACTAAATACTTTATTTATATTGTGTTTTTTTAAAATCTCTTTTGCTTCAAAAGAGAGTTTTAAGATGTGTGATAGGGATTTGATTTTATCTATTCCTTTTTTATTTACAACACCGCTTGAATTAAAAAAATATTTCTCTTCAAATCCATCTTCATTTTCAAACCATTCCCTATCTTGTCCGGTAGTAGAGCCTATATAAATAGGTTTTATTCCTCTTTTATTAAGCTCATTTTTTATTACTTTTGCAATTTTTAAGTGTCCTCCAGTGCCTCCTCCAGTTATTGCTATCATAATTTTGCCTTTTTACTAACCATTAAAACCATTCCTATTCCAATACATAAAGATAAAAGAGAGCTTCCTCCATAACTTAAAAAAGGAACAGTCAGACCTTTTAGAGGAATTAAAGAAGTAACCCCTAAAGCATTAAAAATAAATTGTATTGCTATTAAACTTCCTATACCAAATGCAAATAATTGATACTCTTTTTTCTCGCTTCTAAAAGCAATTTTAAAGATTCTATAAATAAGAGCACCTATTAATATTAAAATTATGCTAATGCCAATAATTCCACTCTCTTCTGCAATTCCTGCTAATACAAAATCTGTATGAACATCGCTTAAAAATCCGAGTTTAAATATTCCATTACCAATTCCTGTGCCAAAAAAACCTCCATGATATATAGAGTTTAAAGATTGCTGGATTTGTCCGTTTGAGATAATTGAAGTATGTGTGTCTGAATTAGGGAAAAAAATTTCGCTCATTCTATTTAGCCATACCCTTATTCTCTCCATTCTATATGGTTTTATTAAGATAGCAATAATAAACATTATCATTCCAATAGTAGCAATTACTCCTATAGTTTGAAATTTCCCGCCAGCTACTATTAGCATAAGTGTAAATATTGCTAGCATTACTATAACTTGTCCAAGGTCTGATTGATAAGCAATTACAAAAAACCAAAAAAAACCTAAAAATCCGAAATAAATAAGGATTTGTTTTAATTCTTCTTTTAATGTTTTATTTCCCATTTTTCTAGTAAAACTCCAAGCTAGAAAAAAAATCATACCAATTTTAAAAAACTCTACTGGAGCTAGTTTTACAATTCCTAAATTTATCCATCTTTTTGCTCCATTAATTACGGGTGCTAATTTAGGCGGTAAAAAAGGCATTATTACTAATAAGAGTGCTGAGATTATAAGTATTAGCCATCCAATTCTCTCAAACCATTTATCAGGATTTAGATATGATAAGCCTATCATTATTGCTATTCCAAAAAAAGATATTATTATATATCTGAGTACAAAATGATATTGAGATAGCTCGGTTCTCATTTCTAAAAATATTGGAAGAGAATATGCAAATACTCCTCCAATTATCATAAGAATTGTTACAATTACAAATGTTAATGTATCGACTTTTTGCAAAAAAATCCTTTATAAAGTATAATAATATAGAATTTTATCATTTTTTAGTTTGGAATGATTATTGCTTGGGGTTAAAAAAGGGGTTAAATTGGCATTTAATATTACTAAAACTTTTCCAATTTTAGAAAAGTCGCTATTTTATAGGCAAATTAGACAAGATTTAATAGCAAGCAATATTGCAAATGCAGATACGCCTTTTTATAAATCAAGAGATATAAGATTTGAAGAAGCTCTAAAAGCACAAGAAGATAAACTTTATAATAAAGATAAAAAATTAAAACTTGCAAAAACATCTCCTATGCATTTAGAAAGCAAAGATGAAGATAAGTATAAACCGATTGTATTTTTTAGAGATGGACATTTAGCAAGAAATGATGGCAATAGTGTAGATATAGATGTAGAGATGAGTGAAATGGCAAAAAATGCTATTGCGTATAAAGCCACAGTTGCTGCAATTAAAAAAGATATAGAAATTTTTAATGCAGTAATTGAATATAGCAAAAACATTTAAAGGTAAAAAATGGGATTTTTAAATAATTTTGATATTTCTGGATATGGGCTCTCAGCTCAAAGATTTAGAATAAATATTATCTCAGAAAATATTGCAAATGCTAATACTACAAGAACTCCTGAAGGGGGTCCATATAGAAGAAAAGAAGTAATTTTTAAAGCTGTGCCTTTTAATGAAGTTTTAAATGAAGAGTTAAATAAGGAAGCAAGATTTCATGAATATGAAAATCCTTTAGATGAAGAAGGTATGGATAATGCTGTAGCTAAGCCTCCAATTGAAACAGTTGTAGTAGATAAAGTAGTAAGAGATGATTCAAAGCCTATTTTAAAATATGAGCCAACTCATCCTGATGCAGATGCAAATGGATATGTAGCATATCCAAATATTAATCCTGTAGTTGAAATGACTGATTTAATAGAAGCAACTAGGGCTTATCAAGCAAATGTAGCAGCATTTGAGAGTGCAAAATCTTTAGCACAAAGTGCAATTTCTATACTTGAAGGATAGATAATGGCTTTTGTAAATAAAGTTAATAATTCTCAAATTATAAATTTCAAAACCGAAAATAAAAATAATGATAATAGCTTTGTTGATTTATTGAAAAAAGAGTTAGAAGAAACTAATGATATGCTAAAAAAATCTGAAAAACTTCAAGCAGAAATTGCAACGGGAGAAGTTAAAGATTTAGCAAAAGCAAGTATTACAATACAAAAAGCTGAGATGCAGATGAAAATGTTGCTTGAAGTTAGAAATAAAGCGATTAGTGCATATAAAGAGCTTTTAAAAACTCAAATTTAATGAAAAATTATCGTATTTTATTTATATTTGTTTTATTTGTTGTACTTTTTTTAATTATTTTTGGAGATTTTTTATATTTAAGCTTGCATAAACCTCCAAATTATTTCTCTCCAATTGCTATTAGAAAAAATTTAGCATTAAGAGGGAATATCTTAACAAAAAATTATGTAGTAGCTAAGAGTGAAAAAATATATGCGGTTAGTATCAATCCTTTATTTATAGACCCTAACAAAAAAAATCTTTTTGTAAAATTATTTTCTATTTATACCTCAATTCCTGAAGAAAAAATAAAAAAAAGATTAAAATTTAAAAGATATATTATTCTTGCAAAAGTAGATTTAAAAACCGCACAAAATCTAAAATATCTTCTAAAAGTGTTAGATAAAAAAAGAGTTTTCTTAGCTGATAAAAGAGGAATTAGAAGAGGATATTATATACAAGATTATGCTTATAAAAGAGTTTATCCTTACAATGATACATTAGAGCCGGTTTTAGGAAGGTTTAGAAAAGATTTAAATAGAGGAGAAAATGGGTTAGAAGAGTATTATGATTCATTTTTATCTCCTATAGCAAATGGAGTTACTAAAGGTTATAGAGATGTATATGGGAATATCATCTATGATAACAACGTATATGTTAAACATCCTATAAATGGCAAAAACTTGCCTTTAAATATTAATCTAGTGCTTCAAAAAAGAATAGAAAAAATTTTAGATTCTAAAAAGAAAGAATTTAAAGCAGATGAGGTTATGGCTGCAGTAATGGATTCAAAAACGGGGAAAATTTTAGCTATTGCATCTTCAAATAGATATGACCCTCAAAACATTACTAAAAAAGATATTAAAAATATGAAAATAGGTGTTATTAGAACTTTGTATGAGCCAGGCTCAGTTATGAAACCTATAACATTTGCTATTTTACTTGAGAGAAATAAAGTAAATCCTTATGAAATATTAAATGCTTATAATGGTAGGTGGAAACCTGAGTGGAGAAAAACTCCTATAAGAGATGATGAGCCTTTTGCGTGGCTTAGTGCAGAAAATGCAATAGTGCATTCAAGCAATATTGTAATATCACAACTTGCCCTTAGACTTACAAATATAGAGTTTTTTAATGGTCTTAAAAAATTTGGTTTTGGAAAATTTAGCGGAGTAGATTTGCCATATGAATTGAGAGGATATATTCCAAGCTTAACAAAGCTTAAGTATCCTATTTTTGAGTCTACTACAGCATATGGGTATGGAATATTTGTTAATTTTATGCAACTTTTAAAAGCTTATAATGTTTTTAATAATAAAGGCATACAAATAGCTCCTAAAATTGCTAGTGTGCCAACTAATAAAAAAAGAGTAATCTCTGCTAAAAATGCTGAAATTATGCTTGGAATTTTAAGAAAAGTGGTGCTAAAAGGTACTGGAAAAGCTGCTATTATAGATGGTATTTTTACAGCTGGTAAAACTGGTACAGCTCAAAGAAGCAAAAAAGGTAGATATGGTAAAACTTATAATTCATCCTTTTTTGGTTTTGCTAATGATAAAGCTCATAGATATACAATAGGAGTTACTTTTATTAATATAAAAGCAAAATGGCCAAAATATTTTGCATCAAATTCTGCAGTACCAACGTTTAAAGAAATAGTTGATATAATGATAAATCTAAATTTATTAAAGAGGGGAAATAATGAAAAATGATATATTAGAAAAACTGCTAGAATATTTAAATATAAAAATTTTATCTCTGCCTCTTTATAAAATTTTTATTGCAGTATTTATCTTTTTTTTGTTTTTAGTATTTAGAAAAGCTTTTACATTTTATATTTTAAAAACTCTTAAATTATTTACTAGAAAAACTAAAACTGATATTGATGATAGAATTTTTAAAGCCTTAAAAGAGCCTCTTAAATTTTTATTTATTATAGGGGGTGTTTATTTTTTCTTTTATTATTTAGAAATTAGAGGAGAGATTTTATTTCATGTAATAAAAGCTCTTTTAATTTTTGATATGTTTTGGGCATTTTATAATATGGTAAATGTTTTTGAAGATAAGGTTTATCATTTAATTGGAAAATATGGAAAAGCTTCTCGTGAGATGGCTTCTTTTATAGTAAAGATTACAAAAGTTTTTATAATTTCTCTAGGTGTTATTTCTCTTTTGCAAGAATTTGGGATAAACGTTACAGGATTTTTGGCTTCTCTTGGGCTTGGAGGATTAGCATTTGCACTTGCTGCAAAAGATACAGCTGCTAATATATTTGGAGGAATTGCAATACTTACTGATAATATTTTTAAAATAGGAGAATGGATAAGAGTAGGAGATGCTGAGGGTGTAGTAGAAGATATAGGAATGCGTACTACTAAAATTAGAGCATTTGATAAAAGACTTATAATAGTGCCTAATGCAGTAATAGCAAATTCAAATGTAGAAAACTTCTCAAGAAGAGATAAAAGACGGGTTGTAATGAGAATAGGACTTGTGTATAATACTTCAATCGAAACTTTAAAAGAAGTTGTAAGAGAAATAAGAAAAATGTTACTAAATCATCCAAATGTTGCAAAGGATGAGAGTTTATTAGTTTATTTTGATGAATATGAAGATAGCGCTCTTAGCATTTTTTGTTATTTTTTTACAACTACTGCTAATTGGAAAGAGTATTTAGAAATAAGAGAAGATATAAATCTTAAAATAAAAAATATAATTGAAAAATATCCAACCGATTTTGCATTCCCAAGTAATTCAATATATTTTGAAACTCCTTTGAAAGTGGAAAAATGAAGAAAAAAAAGTGGATATTTTTAGTATTAGTTCCTGTAATTTTAGTTATGTTAGCAGTAATTGTTTATTTTTCGCCAATTGGCTCTTATTTTTTAAAAAACTATCTCAAAGAAAAATTATGTTTTAGCGATAAATTTAATATAACCTATTTTAATTATTCAATCAACTCTTTTTCCGCTACTTTAAATAACAAAAATGGTATTGCTCAAATTATTGGTAATTTGTTTCCTTTTGATGTTTCTTATAATATGAATTTTAATGATATATCTTTTATAGCTCCTACTCTTAAAGGAAATTTTAATTCTACAGGGGTTATGAATTTTGATAAAAAATTAAATATAAAAGGAAATTTTATCTATTCAAAGGGATATGGCGATTTAAATTTAATGTGTAAAAATAATAAAATTAATGGTATTATTACCGGTAAAAGCTTTGATACTAAAACCCTCTTAAGTAATATAAAAAATTTTGATTTTCCTCTCTTTCATACAATTCCTTTATCTGGCAAAAATGATTTAAAATTGTTTTTAAACGATAAAGTTACATTAAATGCTAACTATAATGGCAAAATTGATATAAATAATCATACTATTCCTATAAAAAGTGTTGTTAGAGTTGAGTTTTTAGATAAAAATAAATTGGAATTTAATTGTAAATTTTCCTCTCCAAAAGTGTCTGGATATATTGAGGGTATGAAAAATGATGAGCTTATGTTAAATGGAAAATTAGGAAATTTTGATTTATCGTTAATTAAATCTATTGTTTTGTATCCTATTGTTGGAAATGCTCCTATAACTTTTAAATATAACAGCGGTAATTTATTTAGTTTTAAATCAAAGTATTTTAATGGGTATTGTGATGGAGATAATATAAATATTCAAGTTAATATGCCAGCTTCTGAGTTTTTTAAGTTTTTAAATATTCCAGTTATTTTAAGAGGAAGAGTTAGCGGGAATATTGTAATTAGCAATAAAAAAGGAATTTTTAATCTTTTAATAGAAAATGCTACTTTTGTCCCTAACAAAATTATAAAAAGAATAGATAACATAGTTAATTATAAATTAGAAAATACAAAGAGTATTTTCTTTTTAAATGGAAGTTTTGATTCTCAAAAAGTAGCATTTGATTTTATTAGTAAAAATCCTTACTATTATATTTATTTGAAAAAAGGGATTTATTATTATAAGGGATTTTATAATTTTGATTTTGATTTTAAAATAAAAAGAAATTTTTATAAATTTAATGTAAATAATGATGGTCTTAAACTTTTAGAGCATTTAAATACCTCTAAGGATTACAAAACTTTAGTATACTAAGTAATATTAACCCAATATTAAGCTTCTCCTTCTTTTTTGTTATAATAAAAAAAAGGAGGAGGAGATGGAATTTATTGAAAGATTTTTTAAACTCCGTGAGAAAAATACTACTATTTCTACTGAAATAAGGGCTGGTTTTACTACATTTCTTGCTATGATGTATATTGTGCCAGTTAATGCTTCTATTATGAGTCTTACTGGCATGCCATTTGATGCTTTGGTTACTGCTACTGCTGTTGTTACTATTATTGCAACTATTTTAAATGGTATTTGGTCTAATACTCCTGTTGCTATGAGTGTTGGAATGGGTCTTAATGCTTATTTTACTTTTGGACTTGTAAAAGGAATGCATATTCCTTGGCAAACAGCTCTTGGAATTGTAATGATATCAGGTCTTATATTTTTAGTTTTATCTTTTACTAAATTTAGAGTTTGGGTACTTGAGAGTGTGCCAGTGGATTTAAGAAGAGCTATTAGTGCAGGAATTGGTGCATTTATAGCTTTTATTGGTCTTAAAGGTATGGGAGTGGTTGTAGACAATCCTGCTACTTTAGTTTCTCTTGGAGATATAAAAAATCCATATGTTTTACTTGGAATTTTAGGTTTTATTTTAGCTGCTGTTTTTTATTCTTATAGAATCAAAGGGGCATTTATTTTATCAATTATTATAACTTCTATAATTGCTTGGATTTTTGGTTTAGCTAAGTTACCTGATGGCATTGTTTCTATGCCAGCTAGTATTTCTCCTATTGCATTTAAATTTGATATTATTGACGCTTTAAAGCTAAGTTTATTGCCTGTAATTATTACATTTTTAGTAACTGATATGTTTGATACTATTGGAACTCTTGCTGGAATTGGGCTAAGAGCTGGGCTTTTTAAGGAGCCAAAAGAGCTTGAGAGGACTTTACAAGCAGATGCGGCTGCTACAGTAATTGGTGCATCTCTTGGCACTTCTACTACAACTGCTTTTATAGAGAGTGCAGCAGGAGTAGAGGAGGGAGGAAGAACTGGACTTACCGCAGTTGTAACGGGGCTGTTGTTTATAACTACGCTCTTTTTTCTTCCGATTTACAAATCAATTCCTGATAATGCTATTTATCCTATTTTAGTTATGGTAGGAGTTTTAATGTTTAGTGAGCTTAAACATATTAATTTTAGTGACCATGTAATTGCAGTTAGCAGTTTTATAACAGTTATTTTAATGCCTCTTACTTACTCAATTACGATAGGTCTTAGTGCAGGGTTTGTTTTGTATTTGATTTTAGCACTTCTAAAAAAAGAATTTGATAAGATAAATATAGGGACTATTACTTTAGCTCTTATAGGTTTGCTTGCGTTTATTTTTCACTAATTTCCTTTTTTTAAGGAAATATTGTGAAAATTTTTTTCTTTTTTTGAGCTTTTCTTTTTCTTTATTAACTCTTTATAACATTAATTATATGGTATAATTCCATCCCCCTGAACACAAATGAGGCTTTGCAATAGTTTAGAAATTATTGCAAGGGCTGGCCATTGTGCCTAAGGGGAGATAAAGTTAAATTAAAGGGATAGCAATGAAAGTTAGAGCGTCAGTTAAAAAAATTTGCCCTAAATGTAAAATTGTAAAAAGAAAAGGAATTATTAGGGTAATTTGCGAAAATCCAAAACACAAACAAAGACAAGGATAAAATATGGCAAGAATTGCAGGTGTAGACTTACCAAAAAATAAAAAGATTGAATATGCTCTTCCATATATTTATGGAATAGGGCTTACTACTAGTAGAAAAATACTTAAAGATACTGGAATTGACCCAAATAAAAGGGTTTATGAATTAACAGAAGAAGAAATTTCTATTTTAAATAAAGAAATCCAAAATAACTATATTGTTGAGGGTGAGCTTAGAAAAATAGTTCAGCTTAATATTAAAGAATTAATGGATTTAGGATGCTATAGAGGTCTTAGACACAGACGCGGTCTTCCTGTTAGAGGTCAAAGAACTAAAACTAATGCCAGAACAAGAAAAGGCAAAAGAAAAACTGTTGGTGCAGCAAAATCATAAGGAGCATAAATGGCAAAGAAAAAATTAACTAAAAAGAAAAAAATTAAAAAACAAGTAGGAAGAGGTGTAGTATATATTGCAGCTACATTTAATAATACTATGGTTACAGTAACTGATGAAATGGGAAATGCTTTATGCTGGAGCAGTGCTGGTGCGCTTGGATTTAAAGGAAGTAAAAAATCAACTCCTTTTGCAGCTCAACAAGCAGTAGAAGATGCTATGGCAAAAGCAAAAGAGTATGGAATTAAAGAAGTAGGAATCAAAGTACAAGGACCAGGTGGAGGAAGAGAAACTGCTATTAAAACAGTAGGTGCTACTGAGGGAATAAAAGTATTATGGATGAAAGATATTTCTCCATTACCACACAATGGTTGTAGACCAAGAAAAAGAAGAAGGGTATAACGATGGCAAGATATACAGGACCGGTAGAAAGAATTGAGAGAAGATTAGGAGTTAATTTAGAGCTTAAAGGTGAGAGAAGATTAGCTGGTAAAAGTGCACTTGATAGAAGACCTTATGCTCCTGGTCAACATGGACAAAGAAGAGCAAAAATTTCTGAATACGGACAACAATTAAGAGAAAAACAAAAAATTAAATATTATTATGGTGTGTTAGAAAAGCAATTTAGAAGATTTTTTAAAGAAGCAAATAGACAAGAAGGCTCAACAGGGGAAAACTTAATTAGATTACTTGAGAGACGTCTTGATAATGTAGTTTATAGAATGGGATTTGCAACTACAAGAAGATTTGCAAGACAGCTTGTAACTCATGGACATGTGCTTGTAAATGGTAAAAAAGTAAATATCCCATCATATTTAGTAAAACCGGGCGATAGAATTGAAATTAGAGAAAAATCTAAAAACAATCCTCAAATTCAAAGAGCACTTGAGCTTACTAATCAAACTGGTATTGCACCATGGGTGGATGTTGATAAAGAAAAAATGGTAGGAGTATTCCAAAGAATACCTGAGAGAAGTGAAGTAAATATTCCAGTAGATGAAAGATTAGTAGTTGAGTTATACTCTAAATAATAGGGGCTAAAAAATGAATAAAATAAAAACAGAAGTTTTAATTCCAAGTGAATTTTCTTATAAAAAAGAGGGAAACAAAGCCTCTATAGAGGTTTATCCTTTTGAAGCTGGCTTTGGTGTTAGTGTAGCCCATCCAATCAGACGTACATTAATTTCATCAACTCTAGGATATGCTCCAATTGCTCTTAAAATTGATGGAGTAAGACATGAGTTTGATTCTCTAAAAGGTATGCTAGAAGATGTAGCAAGTTTTATTATTAATCTTAAAAACATTAGATTTAAAATTAAAGACCCTAATAAAGATGAAATTGAAGTAAGTTATCATTTTGTAGGACCAAAAGAGATTAGAGGTGAAGATTTAATTACTGATGAAGTAGATGTAGTAACACCGGATGAGTATATAGCTACTCTTAATGATGAGGGCGAATTGAAATTATCTTTGATTATTAAAAAAGGTATGGGATTTGTACCAGTAGAGAATTATAGAGATACTATACCAGAAGGATATATTGGTCTTGATGCATATTTTTCTCCTATTAAAAAGGCTATTTATAATATAGAAAATATGCTAGTAGAAGATGACCCAAGCTTTGAGAAAGTGATTTTTGAAGTAGAAACTGATGGGCAAATAGACCCAATTGATGCATTTAAAGATGCAATTAACAACTATTTAAATCAGTTTGCAGTATTTTCAAAAGAATTTAAGCTTGAGACTAAACAAAAAGAAGAAGTAGAGCTTCCAGAGGAATATAATGTATTATTTGAGCCAATTGAAAATCTAAATCTTAGAAGCAGAAGCTTTAATGCGCTTGATAGAGCAGGAATTAGATATATTGGCGAGCTTGTTTTAATGGGCAAAGAAAAAATTGCAAATATTAAAAATCTTGGAACAAAATCACTTGAAGAAATTTTTGAAAAACTTGAAGAGATTGGATTTTCTTTAAATAAACCATTGCCGCTTAATATTAAAAAAGCAGTTGAAGAGAAGTTAGCAAAATTAAAGGAGAATCAATGAGACATAGACATGGATATAGAAAGCTTGGAAGAGATTCTGAGCATAGACAAGCATTACTTAGGAATCTTGCATGTGATTTAATTGAGCATGGAAAAATAAATACAACAGTTCCTAAAGCAAAAGAGCTTAGAAGATATATTGAAAAAATTATTACAAGAGCAAAAGTAAATGACCTTAATACTCATAGATATGTATATTCAAAACTTGGCTCAAATGCTAGAGCAAAAGCGGCAACTAAAAAAGTAATTGAAGAGATTGCACCTAAATTTGAAAATAGAAATGGTGGATATACAAGAATTATTAAAACTAACTTTAGAAGAGGTGATGCAGCTGAGATGTGTATAATTGAATTTGTAACTGAATAAGGATAAAAAATGGCTGAAATACCTTTTTCAAATGAAGAATTAAAAGAAGCAGTTAAGGGTGTTTTAGAAGAAATTCGCCCTATGCTTCAAATGGATGGGGGAGATGTAACTTTAATTGATGTTAAAAAACCTATCGTATATGTTCAACTTCAAGGTGGATGTGTTGGATGTGCAAGTGCTGGGGCTACATTAAAATATGGTATAGAAAAAGCACTTAAAGAAAAAATTCATCCTGATTTAGTAGTTATGAATGTACCTCATGGATTTGAGGATAAATTAGATGAGCTTGCAAAATATTCATTTTGATTTAAAATCTTTACTTGAGGAAGCTATAAGCAAAAAGGATTATAAAATGGCTTTAAAGATTATAGAAAAGCTTATAGCTTCTCCAAATTCATTTCATAATGAAGAAATTGATGGTATTTATTTTAAAGATATTAAACAAATAGTAAAATCAAAAGAAGATTTAGAAAATATTTTGCTCTCAACTAAAGTTTTATTTGAAGAAAAGCAAGAATTAATTGAGTTTTTTGATATGCTTTTAAAATATGGCTTTAAAGAGAATGCTATAAGTTATTTTGAAGATTTAATATCTCAAATTGATGATGTAGAGATAATTAATGGATTTAATAACTTACTTACAAAATGATTTAATTACGGATAATACAAAAGAGTTATCTGAGAATAAAATTTTTCTAAAAACAGCTCAAAACTCAAAATATGCAAAAAATATTAAAAATTATATAACTCCAAAAGAGCTTTTAAAAGCTCTTAACCTTCCAACAAAATTTATTGGAATTACAGGTACAAACGGTAAAACAACAACTGCATTTGTGCTTTCATATCTTTTAAAAGAGCTTGGATATAATGTTGCTACACAAGGGACAGAGGGTTTTTTTTATAATTTAGAAAAAGTTGAGCCAAAGACACTCACAACACCTCCTATATTCACAACTATAAAAAGAGCGTTTGAATTTAAACCGGATTTTTTTATAATGGAAGTAAGCTCTCATGCGATAGCTCAGCAAAGAATTGAAGGAATTGAATTTTTTGCTAAGTTATTTACATCGTTTTCTCAAGACCATCTTGATTTTCACAAAAACATGGAGGAATACAAAAAAGTAAAAGAGTCTTTTTTTCAAGATGAAGCGATAAAAGTAGTAAACGGGAAACAAATTAAAAGTGAAAAATGTAAAGTTAATATTGGTGGATATGAATTTAAAATGAATTGTAAAAATTTATACATAGTTGAAAAACCTATTGTTGAAAATATTAAAATGGCAGGTGAATTTAACAAAATGAATTTTTCGCTTGCTTTAAAAACTGCTGAAGTTATTACTAATTCTTCTTTTTCACTTCTTTATTCTAAATTAAGAGATTTTCAAGGTGTTAGTGGTAGAATGGAAATAGTATCTACAAATCCGGTGGTTATTATAGATTTTGCGCATACACCAGATGGCATAGAAAATGTTTTAAAGTCAATAAATGGCAAAAAAATCGTTGTTTTTGGAGCAGGAGGTGATAGAGATAAGGAAAAACGCTTTTTAATGGGAAAAGTTGCAAGTGAAAATGCAAATTTTGTAATACTTACAAATGATAATCCAAGATGCGAAGATGAAAAAAAGATTTTAAAAGATATTCAAAAAGGAATTATTCATAAAAATTATTTAATAATTCCAGATAGAAAAGAAGCTATAAAAAAAGGGATTGAGTTAGCAAAAAAAGAAAATGCAACGCTTTTAGTTTTAGGAAAAGGTGATGAAAAATATATAGAAAAATGCAATGAAAAAATTCCTTTTAATGATAAGGAGATAATTAAATGTTTACTTTAAAACTAAGCGATATTTCAAAAGAGAGAGGAGATTATGTAGTAAATCCAAGTAATACTATTTTATCACTTGGCAGTGGAGTGAGTGGAGTTTTAAAAAGAATGTGTCCTGAGCTTCAAAATGTTATGTGGGAGTGGTTAAATAGAAATGGATATTTAAATCCAGGTGATATTGCTATTACTCCTTATCCTTGTGAAGAGTTTGAATATGCAATTCATGCAGCTGTTATGGATTATAGAGATGATGCTAAAAAAGTATCTCCTGATTATGAAAGAATTGAGAAAATCTGCAAAAATATAGCTGAATTTTTAGATAATAAAAAAGTAAAAGTGATAACTCCTCTTTTAGGAACCGGGGTTGGAGGTTTGGATAAGAGGGAAGTATATAAAATTATGAAAAAATATTTTGATAAGTTAAATGCAGAAGTGATTTTGGTAGTTCATAACAAAGAAGATTATGAAAAATTAATTTTAATTTAATAATTAGATGTATAATTGCAATACACTCAAAAAGAATATATAATAATAAAAAGGAGTTAATATGCAAATGCCAAAACCAAAAAATATAATGTTTATGTGTCAAGTAAAAAGACCTCCAAATTTTCCAAAACCAAGCTGTGTAAGAGAAGGAAAAGAAGATTTGTTTCCATATACTCAGCAAAAGATGATGGAGATGGGAATTGATCCTATGACAAATTGGCTAGTTCCAACAGGTTGTCTTAACAGATGTAATTTTGGTCCAGTAATGCTAGTAGAGCCTGGAAGTTATATGTATGTAGATTTGGATAAAGAAAAAATTGATAGAATTTTAAAAGAGCATATTCTAAACGGAAATCCTGTAAAAGAATATTTAATTCCAGAGGAGTTTTGGGC
>Ga0256831_1000628_pt1 | contig 18346 bp, 18 predicted proteins | sample 132544metaG_FD_189087 | JGI IMG/M metagenome (GOLD analysis project Ga0256831, IMG submission 189087) | Hydrothermal vent microbial communities from Lau Basin, Pacific Ocean - 132-544 | ecosystem: Environmental > Aquatic > Marine > Hydrothermal vents | place: Pacific Ocean: Lau Basin | collected... | reverse complement strand
ATGCACTGGGATTGATTCCCGATGACTTTTACAGTAAAGTAGCGCAAAAAGCCAAAGATATCAAAGAGGTACTGGCGTATCTTGAGATGCACTATATCACCCCTTCCAAAGAGAATAGTGCCAGACTTGCGGAAATAGGGGAAGATCCGGTGACCGATAAAGTGCCGTTGAAGCGGGTAGTGGGCAGAAGTACTTTTACGGTGGAAAAATTTGATACTTTTTTGCCGCAATATAAACATTTACCGGAAGATACCAAAGAACAGATTTTGATAGAGTCAAAATATGCCTCTTACATCCAAAAGCAGCAGGCTCAAATCGACCGCATGAAAAACATGATCAATATTAAAATTCCAGAGAATTTTGATTTTGCAAAAGTGTCGGGATTGAGCAATGAAATCATTGAAAAATTAGAGAAATTTAATCCTCCGACACTCTTTGCGGCAAGTGAAATCAGCGGTGTAACGCCCGCTGCAATCGATATTCTACATATTTATATTCGTATAGATCAGAAAAAAAAGTACGACTGATTTATATACAGTTAAAATATATTTTTAAGAATTAATGATTTTTATTGCCGCAGATCAATAAATTTTAACGTCTTTAGGGGTATAATAGGGGGTTAAATTTTAATAAGGAGTGCGCATGGCAGTCGAAAAAGAAAGAAGAGACTTTCTTGGTATGGCGCTGGGCGGCTTTACTGCATTAGGCGGTATCGCTGCATTAGGTGCTGCAAAACGTACTTGGGATCCACTTCCAAGTGTCAAAGCGGCAGGTTTCACAACAGTTGATTTAACTGAAATGCAACCAAATCAACTAGCAGTTGAAAAATGGAGAGGTAAGCCTATCTTCGTTCTGAAGAAAACAGACAAGATGAAGAAGGATGACAGAGATATTATCGTCGGTAAAGACAGATTTTTTGTCGCTATCGGGTTGTGTACGCATCTTGGCTGTATTCCGGCTTACTATCCTGATCAGCTAAAATTTATCTGTGCATGTCACGGTGGACAGTTCGATACAGCAGGAAGGGTTCTCAAATCTCCACCTCCGATACCTTTGCATATACCACCGTTTAAAATAGATGGTACAAAGCTGGTATTGGGTGAAGAGGGACCAGAGTTCAAAAAAATGAAAGCTGCTGGCTTAACAGTATAAAGGAGGCGTGATGGCACATTTCGAAAAAGCAAAAAACTTGCATGACTGGCTGAATCAGCGTCTTGCAATCGATACACTCAGACGTGTTCTTGCGACTGAGTATTGGATCCCCAAAAATATCAACTTTTTGTGGGCAATGGGTATGATACTGGCGACTACATTTGGTATTCTGCTGATTTCAGGAATTTTCCTGCTGATGTATTACAAACCGGATGTAAAACTGGCTTTTGACTCAGTCAACTATACCATTATGGATGAAGTCGGATACGGATGGCTATGGCGGCACATACACGGTGTTGCAGCATCGGTGGTATTCTTGATTATCTATATTCACATGTTTACCGGTATCTACTACGGTTCTTATAAAAAAGGACGTGAACTGATCTGGATCTCAGGTATGTTGCTTTTTGTAACATTTTCTGCTGAGGCATTTTCAGGATATATGCTTCCATGGGGTCAGATGAGTTATTGGGCCGGTATGGTTATTACGAACCTCTTTAGTCTCGGTTCGCTCGAGTTGAACGGATTGGTTGAATGGATCAGAGGTGATTATGTTCCTGGTGATGCATTCCTCGGAAGATTCTTTATGTTGCATGTATTACTGATGCCTTTAATTATCATTTTATTGATTGTTTTCCACTTTGGTACGCTGAGAATCCCTCACGTTAATAACCAGGACGGTGAAGAGATTGATTTCGAAGCTGAAAGTAAAAAATATCTTGCAGGTGATACTAAAAATGCAAAAGTAATCAGATTTCAATGGGATTTCCTTGCCAAAGATATCTTTGTCCTCGGTGTCTTTTTGATATTCTTCTTCTATCTGGTATTCTATCATTTTGAATTTGCGATGGATCCGGTTAACTTCGATCCGGCTGACGGTTTGAAAACACCTCCTCATATTTACCCTGAGTGGTATTTCCTCTGGAGTTATGAGATTCTTCGACCTTTCTCTAAAGATATTGGTTTGATAGCATTTGGATTTGCACAAGTGATTTTCTTCTTTCTGCCGTTCCTTGACAGAAGTCCGAATGTTGCTCCTGCAAACAGAAGAGGATTGTTTGCGATCTGGTTCTGGGTATTGTTAATTGATATGATTGTGCTTACAGTGATGGGTAAAGTACCTCCTCAGGGTGTCTTTAACACCATTGGTCTTTATGCGGCACTTACGTTTATCGGTCTGTGGATTCTTCTGCCGATCATAACCATGCTTGAGAAGAAAAAGTAGGAGGTGCTGGATGAATAAAGAATTTAAAATTTTGGCGGTAGTAGTATTTTTTACATTGATTACATATTGGGGGGTTGAGCCTTTTGCGCACTCCCAGATGCATAAACATGTAGAGTTTGAAGGTTTCGCCTATAAAGATCTTCCTGCGCTTAAAGCAAAAGGGGATCCGGCAAAAGGTAAAGAACTGGTTACAGGAGCCGGTGCGTGTACAGGTTGTCACGGTATCAAAGCTGACGGTATGCCTGCACCGATGGATGCAGCTACAGCAGTAGCGAGTTATGGTGTTAATCCTCCTGACTTGAGTCATGTCGGTGCACTGTTAGATGAAAAATTTCTGGCATCACTGATCAAAAATCCTGCGCATGCATTGAAAGTTGAGCACAAGTTCAATGACAAGCGTCCATACCCAATGACATCGTTTTTCGGTGCAGGCGGTGATATTGATCAGGAAGTTGCTGATATGGTTGCTTATCTGAAACAAGTCGCCTCTAAAGAAGAAGTAACACCAAAAGAAGCCTATGAAATGGCGTGTGGCAGATGTCACGCAATGCGCTATGACAAATGGACACAGCTTGGTGAAACACCAAAGTTCAAATATGAAAAAGATGAAGTTGCGTATAAAGCGAAAGTACTTGATGCACAAGACCATGTAAGAGCATATATGGGTAAACTGCCGCCTGATCTCTCTATTATCATCAGAGCGAGAAGCGAGCATTTCCTCAAAACTTTTGTAGAAAATCCACAGTCTCAACTTCCTGGAACTGCTATGCCGCGTGTCGGTTTAACAGCAGAAGGCTATGAAAAAGTGGTAAAACACCTGGAAGAAGTGGGTGATCCGAGCAAACCTGCACGTGACTCACTCGGTTGGAAGGTTATCCTCTATTTTGTAATCTTCTCTATTCTTGCATATCTCTGGAAACAAAAAATCTGGAGCAAACTGCACTAAACGAAATAATATAAGAGCCTCGGCTCTTATATTATTTTTTTCTAACGATTACTACGTCTGATTTCTTCTCTGTTAATTTAAAAAATTTGTTGTTGTCGTCAAATTCTATCAAACCGCTGTCGTTGATTTTCCCGTGTTTGAAGTAGTAGTAATGACAAACTTTCTCTTTACATGAAACCACCAGCTTTTTATCCTTTGTTATCGTGAATATTTTCTCTTTTGGTCTGTGTTGTATTGCTTCACGCAGTGCGAAGAGCAGCTGGTTTTTGTCACGTCGGAATTTAGCATCTGCAATATTTGGTTTTTCTCCTGCATAGAAGACATAACGTTTTTTTCGAAGCAGAAAGCGCACTATCGGATTGGTTGCTTTTGCATTCAGGTATAGTTGATTCAATGTATTGAGGTTCTCTATTTCGCCGAGTGTAACCCCTTTGTATTTGATCAAATAGGGTGAAGCATTCGCAATGGAAAGCGTGAGTGCAAACGTGGCTAAAAGTGCTTTATGATTAAACAGACTCATGATAAATTCCTTGTAGAGACAATATCGTTGATTTTCATGAAAAGTATAGGGTAAAGATGTGTAAAATTTGTGAGTCGGGAAGAGTCAGTAGCGTATAGTCCGTTACTGATCTTCTTCCTTCTTTGTGTCATTATCGTTGTTTTTATCACTGGAAGAAGGGGTAATCATCTCCATCAATGAACTGAATGTACTGCTACTCTCTTTTTCTTCTTTTTCTTTCTCCTCAACAACGCTTGCAAATGCACCTGCTGAGATGAGTTTCTGGTATCTCTTTTCAAGTCTTTCGTCATCACTTAACTTTTCAAGTGCATTGACATTGTCGATAAAATAGGTTTTCAGAGCTTCAATAGCATCTTTCTTCTGGCGATGTGCACCGATGAGTGGTTCATCGATAACATCATCTATTAAACCAAGCTCTTTGAGATCCTCAGCGGTAATTTTCATGGCTTTGGTTGCCTGCTCCTGTTTCTTGGGATCGTTCCAGAGAATCGCAGCACAGCCTTCCGGCGATATAACACTGAATACAGAGTAGCGCATCATTGCAAATTTGTCAGCTACACCGATTGCCAGTGCGCCGCCGCTTCCTCCCTCTCCGATAACAACGGAGATCATAATAGCATTGAGATCGCTGAGTTCGTAAAGATTTTTTGCAATTGCCTCACTCTGACCCCTTTCTTCAGCACCAATTCCTGGATAAGCGCCGGGAGTGTCTACAAGAAAGAGTATAGGGAGTCTGAATTTTTCGGCCAGACGTGCCACACGAAGTGCTTTTCTGTACCCCTCAGGGTGCGGCATACCGAAGTTCCTTTTGATCTTGTTTTTTGTACCGCGACCTTTTTGCTCCCCGATGACGATACATTTTTTTCCTGCAATTTCGCCGATATAACATACGATTGCCTCATCGTCACGAAATTGTCTGTCACCGTGAAGTTCATAGGCATTGTCCATAATACCGCGAATATAATCCAGCGCATATGGTCTGTTGGGGTGGCGTGCCAGTTGCAGTTTCTGATAATCAGAAAGATTTTTAAATGTTTTTGAGATCTCTTTTTCGCGATTCTTCTGAAGAATTTCAACCGCGTCGCTATCGCCTTTGGCGTTAGCTTCGCGGATATCAAGGTCTATTTGCTGAATACCTTTTTCAAATTCAAGGTAGGTTACCATATATGGTCCTTATATTTTTTTGAGGATGATACAGCCGTTTGTTCCTCCAAAACCGAAAGAGTTGCTCATGATAACATTAACATCGGCTTCTCTTGCAATATTTGGGATATAGTCCAGGTCACATTCAGGATCGGGGTTTTCATAGTTGATTGTCGGAGGGAGTATACCATCTCTCATAGCCATCAGTGAAATGACTGCTTCGATTGCACCTGCCGCACCAAGACAGTGTCCGATTTGACCTTTTGTAGAACTGACAGGAGGGCAGGCATCGGCAGATCCGAAGAGCATTTTTAATGCTGCTGTTTCGTTTTTGTCATTGGCAGGAGTACTGGTACCGTGTGCGTTGATATAGTCAACGGAAGGCTTACCTGCCATTTCATATGCCATCTTCATTGCTCTGTAAGGACCGTCAACAACCGGTGTTGTAATATGGTTTGCGTCGCCGCTTTCACCAAAACCGATCACTTCACCATAAATGCGTGCACCTCTGGCTTTGGCGCTTTCATACTCTTCAAGAACCAGTGCTCCTGCACCTTCACCCATCACAAAACCGTTTCGGGTAGCATCAAACGGGCGTGAAGATTTTTCAGGGGTGTCATTATCGGTTGAGAGTGCTTTCATAGAAGCGAAACCGCCGATTCCGACATCGCAGATTGCCGCTTCTGCACCGACGACCAGCATTTGATCCGCCATACCGAGCATAATTGATTTTGTAGCAGTCGCAACCGCGTGTGTTCCTGCAGCACAAGCTGTCACATCTGAAAGATTGGGACCTTTGAGACCATGTTCAATAGAGATGAAACCTCCAAGCATATTGACAAGTGCGGAAGGGATGAAAAAAGGTGAAATACGTCTTGGACCTCTTTCATGAGAGATCAGTGAGTTTTTTTCAATGTTCGTCAAACCGCCGATACCGGATGCGGATACCATACCGAAGCGCTCAGAATCATATTCGGTAAAACTGGCATCCTGCATCGCTTCCTGAGCCGCCTTGATGCCGAACTGAATAAATCTATCTGCCTTTTTGACTTCTTTTGGATTCATAACGGTGGTAGGATCAAAGTCAGTAATTTCACCTGCAATTTGTGCCGTGTGTCTGGAAGCATCAAACAAGCTAATCCTTTTAATGCCACATTTTCCTTCAATGATAGCCTTAAAAGAACTCTCTTTCTCCATTCCGACTGCATTGATCATACCTAAACCAGTTATTACAACCCTTTTCAAAATCCGTCTCCTTGAAATTAAACCTGAAATATTACAGAAAACCCGTATACGGGTTTTCATTGTGTTTTATGCGTTATGTGTTTCGATGTATTTAATTGCATCACCGACAGTAGCGATGTTTTCTGCCTCTGAATCAGGGATCTCGATATCAAATTTCTCTTCCAGTTCCATGATCAGTTCGACGACATCCAGTGAATCAGCACCAAGGTCTTCAACAAACTTGGACTCTTCTTTTACTTCGTCAGCGTTGACATTCAATTGCTCAGCTACTACTTCTTTTACTTCATCTATTAGTGCCATATTTTTCTCCTTGTATTAAGTACGGTAGTATGTTACCAAAATAATGTTAAATTTTTTGTGGAATTTAATTGTAAGAATAGGGAAATCCCCGACTTACATATACATTCCGCCGTTTACTTTCAAAATTTCACCTGTGATGTAGGCAGATGCGTCGCTGAGTAAAAAGGCAACTGCTTCCGCTACATCTTTGGGATCACCGAATCTGCCGAGAGGAATTTTGTCCGTATAGGATGTTTTTATTTCATCGCTCAGTTCTTCCGTCATATCGGTGGCAATAAAGCCTGGAGTGATCGCATTGAAACGGATACCTCTTGGGGCTCCTTCAAGGGCAAAACTTTTTGTCATAGAGTTCATCGCTCCTTTACTTGCAGAGTAGTTGACTTGACCAAGATTCCCTGTTTCACTGACAATGGAAGAGATATTAACAACACTTCCGAAACGTTTTTTACCCATCGCTTTCAGTGCTTCACGGCATCCCAGAAACGCAGAGTCGAGATTGGTTTTGATAACATTGTCAAAATCTGCCAGTTTCATCCGCAGTGCCAGTTTGTCGTTGGTGATACCTGCATTGTTTACCAGATAAGAGAGTTCTCCGTCACTCTCTACAATGGTCTTGATGGCAGAGACAAATCCTTCTTCATCACTTGCATCAAAACAGATGACCGCAGCCTGACCGCCTTCTGCCTCTATTTCTGCCTGTACTGCATCTGCCAGCTCGGGTTTTGAGCGGTAGTTGATCCACACTTTCAACCCGTAATCAGCCAGCACTTTGGCAATCTCTTTACCAATCCCTTTACTGGCACCGGTAACGAGTACATTTTTACCACTAAATACCATTTGCATCCTTTATATCTTTTTATAACATGATATTGTAAAATCGATAAAATTGTCTAAATTTAATATATTGAATCCAGGAGTTATTTCATGAAGGTTATTTTTGTAACGATTATTTTGTTTGCATCGACACTTTTTGGTGGAACATTCAATCTCAAAACACTCAACAATAAGACTGTGCATATCACCGATTTTGAGGGTAACCTCGTTTTTACTGATCCACAGTACGCCAAACAGCCGGTACTCTTTTTCTTTTTTGGAACCAGATGTCCTTTTTGTGCCAGAGAGATTCCTCAGGTAATCAAGCTGGTAAAAAAAGGTAAGCTCAATGCCATAGGCATTCAGGCGCAGTTTCCGGTGGATGACGAGGTGTTGAAAAAGTTTGTACAACAAGAAGGATTCAACTTTGATGTGATTGCATCTAAAGACGGGAATAAACTTGTGAAGTACCTCATGAAACGCAGAATGTGGGCAGGCGGCGTGCCGTATTATGTCTTAGTGGACAAATACGGCAATCTGGAGCCGACCGATCTGGAAGCAATATTGGAAAAAGTCAATAATTAGATCAGCGGTGCATCCATCTCTTCAGGTATCGAAAGGTTCATCAGTTTCAAAACGGTAGGGGCGATATTGTTAAGTCCGCCGTTTTTGACCTCTTTGACATCATCGCTCATGACAAAACAGAAGACATCGTAGAGGGTGTGATTGGTCAGCATATTTCCGGCTTGGTCCTGCATCTCTTCGCAGTTGCCGTGATCACTGGTTAAAACCATGCTATAACCTTCCTCTTTTGCCGTTTTAATGATCTGATCGAGTTCATGATCGACAGTTTCCACTGCTTTAATGGCAGCTTCCAGGTTCCCGGTATGACCGACCATATCTCCGTTTGCAAAATTCACAACAATAAAGTCATATCCCTCTTTCATGGCGATTCGGACATTTTCACCCACTTCCGGTGCGCTCATTTCGGGTTTCAGATCGTATGTTTTGACGTTGGGACTGGGTACCAGCACACGGGTTTCGTTGATAAAAGGTTCTTCAACACCACCGTTGAAAAAGAAGGTGACATGGGCGTATTTCTCGGTTTCGGAAGTATGAAACTGGTTTAGCCCGGCATCGCTGACAACTTTTGCCAGTACATTGTCCGGCAACTCCTCTTTGAAAAGTACGGGGTAGTCAAAATCTTTGCTGTATTCTGTCATAGTGGCGATATTGACTTGAATGGGTTTTCGCTCAAAATGGTTGAAGTTCGTATTGCCGATAGCATCAGTGATTTCCCTCATACGGTCACTTCTGAAATTGGCAAAAATGACACCGTCGCCGTTTTCCATCCCCGTATAGCCGTTAAACGCAGCCGGTTCGATAAACTCATCGGTAATCTCTTTTTCATACTGTGTCTTGATGTATGTTTCAGGTGTCAGTTCTGTTTTCGGATGTGCCTGAACGATCGCTTCGTATCCTTTATGAACACGCTCCCAGCGTTTGTCCCGATCCATGGTATAAAAACGTCCGCTTATCGAAGCGATGAAAATATTGTCGCCCAGGATAGAATGAAGGTCTTCAAGATATTGTGGTGCGGAAGTTGGACTCACGTCACGACCATCGGTAATGAGGTGCAGTGCGACTTTTTTGCCTTTTTGTGCGGCAATTTCCGCCAGTGCCTTGATATGGTCAATATGCGAATGCACACCGCCGTCACTCATGAGTCCGATAATATGAATGGTTTCGGACTTCTTCATGATCTCATTGAAAGCGGGGTTTTGTGCAAGTGTACCGTCTTCGACCGCTTTGGAGATTTTGACAAGGTTCTGATACAAAACACGTCCGCTGCCTATGGTCATATGCCCGACTTCGGAGTTACCCATCTGCCCTTCCGGAAGACCGACGGAGAGTCCGGATGTCTTGACCATACCATGTGGAACATTTTCCATAAGGTACTGATAGGCACTCTTTTTTGCCTGACAAAATGCGTTGTTTTCGCAACTCTCTCTGTATCCGATACCGTCGGTGATCACGAGTAATACTTTGTTTGTTTCCATATAAAAATTTTTCCCTAATTTTAATAAATAATGTGCTAAAAGTTTGATTTTACTAAAATAGCCTTGTAAATTTTTTAAGGAATGTAATGCTTTATCTCTTTTACCACTACTTCCACATAAATCTTTTTCAATATATCACAGTACGTGCCGGTATATCGTTTTTCACGGGATTTATTTTAACCCTCTACCTTATGCCGATTTATATTCGATGGGCACAGAGTAAAAAAGCCAACCAACCTATCTATAAGTACGCTCCCGAAGCCCACCGGGCAAAATCAACAACACCCACGATGGGCGGTATTGTATTTTTGACATCGACTATGATTGCCGCTTTTTTTACGATCCGTTTTGACAATTTTTACGCTATGGGTGGAATTTTGACAATCTTGCTTTTCGCACTGATTGGACTTAAAGATGATCTTGCCAAAATCAGAGGTGGCAAAAATGAAGCGGGACTCAGCTCCCGTGCGAAGCTTCTGCTTCAGATCATTGCGGGAGCGGTGATCTCTTTTTATCTCTATCACGGCGGTTTTCTGACCGAACTCTATATCCCTTTTTATAAATATCCTCTGTTTGACATGGGCTTTTTCGCACTCTTTTTCTGGGTGTTTGTCTTTGTTGCTACATCAAATGCCGTCAACCTTACCGATGGACTGGACGGACTGGCAACAGTCCCTTCCATATTTTCTATCATGAGCCTGAGTGTTTTTGTCTATATCATGGGACATGCTATTTTGAGCGACTATTTGCTGGTGCCGAATATCAAAGGGGTAGGGGAAGTGACGATTGTTGCGACAGCACTGGTCGGGTCGCTGATCGGCTTTCTCTGGTTCAACTGTCATCCCGCCGAGATTTTTATGGGAGACAGTGGCAGTCTGAGTCTGGGCGGTTTTATCGCTTATATGGCGATCATCACAAAAAATGAGATTTTACTCATTTTGATCGGTTTTGTCTTTGTGATGGAGACGGTTTCCGTTATTTTGCAGGTAGGAAGTTATAAAACAAGAAAAAAGCGTGTTTTTCGCATGGCACCTATTCACCACCATTTTGAGTTGAAAGGGTGGGCGGAAAACAAAATTATCGTGCGGTTCTGGATTATGGCGCTTATGTCAAACCTATTGGCACTCATTACGTTAAAGATACGCTGATGCTGACACTTTTCGGATACGGTATTACCACCAAAGCGATTGCGAAGAAGTTTGGTAAATGCAGGATTTATGACGATAAATTCAGTGCCGTGACATCCGATAAATATGGTAACGAGTTTTTGTCAAGCGATCTTTTTAATCCGGACAAAAGTATTCTCGAAGTGACCAGCCCGGGTATTCCTCCGACGCATCCTTTGATTCAAAAAGCGAAAAATCTTGTCAGTGAATATGATCTGTTTGCTTCCAGTATGCCTTACAGTATCTGGGTAACGGGTACCAATGGCAAGACAACCACGACCGATATGCTGGGACATTTACTCAAAAAGCGGGGTGGGGTGACAGGCGGGAATATCGGCACGCCGCTTGCCACGCTCGATGAACACGCGCCTTTGTGGATTTTGGAAACCAGTTCGTTTACACTGCACTATACCAATATCGCCGCACCGAATATCTATGTTATTTTGCCGATTACCCCCGATCATATTAGCTGGCACGGCAGTTTTGAAGCGTATGAAGAAGCCAAGCTCAAGCCGCTGCAACAGATGCAGGAGGGTGAAGTAGTACTGCTGCCATCCAAATATACAGATGTTCCGACCAGAGCGATGAAAATTACCTATGACAATGCAGAAGATCTTGCCGAATACTTCGATATTGACCTGCATAAAGTCCATTTTCGCGAACCCTTCCTGACCGATGCGCTGCTGGCACTGGGTGTGACGAAGATACTCTTTGATGAAATCGATTACGACCGAATCAACAGCTACCACATAGGCAAACACCGTTTGGAAGAGTTTGTCGATGCCAAAGGACGGCTCTGGGTCAACGACTCTAAAGCGACCAATCCGGATGCGACGGTCGCCGCGCTGGAGAGTTATCATGAACAGAAGATTCACCTCATACTGGGAGGTGATGACAAAGGTGCCTCTTTGGATACGCTTTTTGAAAAACTCAAAGGTATGGATGTGGACATTTACGCTATCGGGGCAAATATGGAGCGATTGAGAGAAGCATCCCAGAAAAATGAGCTCTCTTTTCATGAATGCCGTACCCTCGACAAAGCAGTTGCAAAAATCGACCGAAACCACGACACAGGCAGTGTTGCGATGCTTTCCCCGGCTGCTGCGAGTCTGGATCAGTTTAGCTCCTATGCACACCGTGGTGAAGATTTTTTCAAATTTATTAATAATTTAAGTTGACTTTTAAACTTTTTTTGTATAATTTCATCTCTTTCAACGAAGATGGCTGGATAGCTCAGTCGGTAGAGCAGGTGACTGAAAATCACCGTGTCGGCGGTTCGATTCCGTCTCCAGCCACCACCTTTTTTGACTTCTTTCCCAAATAATAAACTTCCGAAATATCTGTTTTTGCCCAGCACCCTTTTTAATGAGCTGTGTTATAATCCTTTTACTTTTTGCATCCAGGGGAAAAATATGTTGCACTTGACCAAACTCGATCCTTTTGACGGTATCAGTGAAGCTTTGATTGAAGAGATTAATCGGATCGGAGTGATTCGCAAGTATGTAAAAAACGCTCCGGCAATGAACAGTGACGACACCCTGAAGTACTTTTATATTATTTTGACAGGTCGTATCAAAGTCTATCAGTACAATCCCCGAAACAACAGAGAACAGACGCTTTATCTCTTAGGACATGCAGATATGTTTGACGTGCTGACAGTGCTGGATGGTAGCTATCATGAAGTGATGACGACTGCTATTGACAACGCTGAAGTTTTGGAATTGCCGATTGAAAAGGTACGGGAGTGGATCGATAGCAATCCAGCGTTTAACAGAGCTTTTTTCCCTTATATGGCAAGGCAGATGCGACAGATCGAAGATTTGGCGACAGATCTTTCCCTGTATGATACATCCACCAGACTTATGAAACTGATTTTGAAAAATATGGATATTAAAAAACCGCTTTCCTCTCTTGGTCTTTTGCATAAACTCCCTCATGAAGAGCTGGCATCAATGATTGGTACAGTAAGGCATGTGGTTAACCGCCATTTGCAACAGTTGAAAAAAGAGGGCATTTTAAATGTTGAACGCAAGCGACTGGCTGTCAACGATGTCAACAAACTGTTGCAAAAGGTAGAAAATGAATATTGAAGCGCTTCACCTTGAAGATATAGAAAATCCCGAACATCCTTCCGATTTTATTCCCGGCGAGGGGTACACGGTTTTGATATTGCGCTTGCCTGAAGTGCAACGTGACTGTGTTAAAGTGGATTCGTTTGCATTTGTGGTAGAAGAGGGGGTATGTTATTTTTATGACAGAGAACGCCAAAAGCTTGAAAAACTGGGTTCCCTGACGGATATGAACCGATTACTGGACAATCTGACTGAGAAGCTGATTAAAGATATTCAGAAATACCACTATGAGATAGAACAGCTCGAAGAGTCTTTGTATGAGAACAGATTGTCGGGTATGTTTATGCAACAGTGGCTGAGTTACAAAAAAGATGTTTCACTGATTCACAGATTGCTGTTTCATGCGGCGATTTCGTTTGATCTGTTTATTACGCACCATAAAAAATATGAACATTTCGAAGAGTTGGCTTATGCTGATCTCTATGAGCATATGGTACGTATCCGCGATCTTGCCAAAGCAGCGATGGATAAACTCGATAACCTCTATGACTTCTACCGTGCCAAAGTAGATGAAAAGATGAATCGAAATGTCTATTATCTGACCATCCTTTCCGGTATATTTTTGCCATTGACACTCATGACCGGTTTTTTTGGGATGAACACCGGAGGACTTCCCTGGACAGATGATCCAGATGGTACTGTCAAAGTCATACTGGTGTCACTTCTGCTCGAACTCCTGTTTCTTATCCCCTTTATACTTCAAAATATGCAAAAAATCAAAAAATTTCGCCCGAAACGCTAGAATTGCAACCTAGGTTGCAGAAACTTTGAGTCAATTAGACTAAAATTCTCTCATCTAAAAAATTTAAATAAAAAGGATGAGAGATGAAAAAGTTCATTATTTCTGTAGCAACAGCCGCACTGCTTTGCGGCACAACCACACTGATGGCAAAAACTTCTGCGGAAGTATCCAAAACAGCGGTGAGCAATGCCAAAACAACTGCCAAAGACAATCAGGTGCACGTCATTAAAGGTGCTGTCGAAGCGGTGGCATTGACACAAAAAGTTTTGGTTGATCTTGACAAAAAAGATACCCAAAGTGCTATCAAAGATCTTGAAGATGCAATTGGAAAACTGGAGGTAGTATTGGCTGCTGAAAAAGCGCCAAAATTTTTACCTGTCGATGCTTCGATTACCGCGATAGAGTATGTCGGGGATGTCAAACAGATCAAAAAGAGTGTTAAAACAGCAGAAGATCTGCTTGATGACGGCAAAGTGCAGGAAGCGAGAGTATTGCTTGATACACTGCGCAGTGAAATCGATGTCATCAGTGTCAATTTACCGGTAAGCTCTTACCCGGATGCTCTGAAACTGGCGGCAAAATATCTTCATGACAACAAAGCTGATGAAGCAAAAGCAGTGTTAGCTACTGCTCTGAGCACACTGGTGGAAGATGTCGTGGTTATTCCTATTCCGGTATTGAAAGCAGATGCGCTGATTAAAGCGGCAAGCAAAATTGCCAAAACTGATAAAGAACAGGCGCTCAAACACCTTGCACAGGCAAAAACGGAGCTGGAAAAAGCCAAAGCACTGGGCTATACCAGTAAAAGTGACGTAACCTATAAAGCACTTGAAAAAGCGATTGAAAAAACAGAAAAAGAGATCAAAGGCAAAAACAAAGCGGAAAAATTGTTTGATGAATTGATCGAAAAATTGAAGTCTTTTAAAGAGAAAATGTAAAGGATAGATGATGATGTTTGTAAATATGGTCTTTGACAAAGAGACCCTGAAAAACTTCAGTACTCAGACGATAATCGCCGGTGTGTTGATGTTGATAGTGGGTGCAGTCGGTGTATTTGCCCCTGCTATCATGTCTCTGGTAGTGGTAACGTTTCTGGGCTGGCTCTTTCTGGTCAGTGCGGCAGTGCAGGGATATATTACCTATAAAACCTATCGAAAATCGTTCAGCGCCTGGTTGAAGCCGGTATTGTCGCTGATTGTCGGTATTCTGTTTTTTGTCTATCCTGTTGAAGGTATAGCGGCGATTGGATTGCTGCTGGCAGCCTATTTACTGGTAGATGCTTTCTCCAGTTTCGGATTTGCGATGGATTACAAGCCTAACAGCGGCTGGTGGATTTTGATTGTCAATGCGTTGATTTCTATCGTACTGGCGGTTTTGATTATGATAGGCTGGCCGATAAGTTCTGTTTTCTGGGTAGGTCTCTATGCTGCGGTCAGTCTCTTTTTTGACGGTGTGGCATTGGTGACACTGGGTGTCGGAGCAAAAAAATTGCTCAAAGAAGAAAATAAATAATAATAAAAAGGAGTCAGAAAATGGCAGTAGTTGGAGCACACAAAATAGAAGCGTTGTTTAAAAAAGCAGCCGGTTTACAGATAAGCAAAGAGAAAGTCAAAGAGATCAGTGATGTGATCGATCAGAAATTTCATGATCTCCTGCTTATCGGTGAAGCCAATGCAAAGTATAACGGCAGAGATGTAATCTGGTACAGTGATCTTCCTTTGACTAAGGCATTCAGAGAGTCAATGCAAAAGTTTAAAGATCTGGAAGAGGAACTTGCACTGCAGGATGTGCTGGATCATATGAAAACATTACCGCCGCTGTATGCGCTTGAAGTGGAACTGGAGAACAAAGCGGCTGAAATAGTCGGAACGCTGGTATATGTACTGGCGAATATTGCGAAAGAGTTTTCCAGAAACGACAAAGTTGTCTCTGCAGACGATTTGAAAAGTGCAGAACGTATATTAAATCTTACGGTTTGATGTTATAAAAACCGGGCGGGATTTACTGCCCGGATATATAAAATTTAATCAAGATAAAATAGTTTTGGCTTGGTTTTTTTCTCCGGTTTTAACGTAAAATACTTTCTTGCTTTCAAGACTTTGCTTATCTCACTGTTTTCATCGTCCAGGTCGCCGAAATAGCGTAATTTTGCGGGACAGGTTATCTGGCAGGCTGTGGTTGTTTCACCACGGGCAAGCCTGGTATCGGCACAGAATATACATTTATCTGTCACATGGTTTTTCTCATCTACATATCGTGCGTCATAAGGGCACGCTGTCATACAGGCTCTGGTCAAGTCACATTTGTCTTTGTGGAGTCTTACGATACCGTTTTCATCTCTGTAAATCGCTCCATTTGGACAAGCAGCCATACAGGGAGCATCCTGACACTCCTGACATTGCATTTGCATAAATTGTACTTTGCTTCTGTCCAGATTCCAGAAATCTCCATCTGCCTGTGCATCTTCCTGTATCCAAAGTCTGTGATTCTTAGCACCTAAATCTATACCGTTTTCCTCTTTGCACGCAACTTCACAGGCATGACAGTTGATGCAGAGTTTATAGTCGAAAGCCATACCGTAATTTGCCATCAGAGTTTCCTTATTGTTACATTGGTTTCATGCATCGTTGCACAGCCGTAAATCTTTTCAAATTTATCTTCTATGATCATGTTGTCACTGGCGCCTTTTCCAAAAGCGTTGGTTAATTCATGAGAGTGTATGCCAAAACCATGAGAGAACCAGACTACCTGTGGTGCTATTTTATTGGTAGGTTTTGCTTTGATGACAATACTGCCCAAATTGCTCATGACAACGACATCGTCTCCCTCTGAAATACCCATCTTTTTTGCATCATGGGTATTGATCCAGAGATGGTTTTCTTCATAAAAATCTTTTAACATCTCATTGTTTGCCGTCGCTGTCTGTGTAGTGGTTACATACCTGCCTGTAATGACACGGAAGGCGTTTTCAGGCACTTTAAAATCGTACCGGTCTTGCCAGGTGGGCATGGGGTCAAATCCGTTTTTTTTCAGTTTTTTCAAATAACAGTTTACACTATATTTTTTATCGACAGTGTAGTGTCGTTTCTCTTTTGGATAATACTCATAAAAGTCGTTGAAGATCTCTTTTTGCTCATCTATGTAAGGGTGCCAGACACCTCTTTTTTTCAGACTTTCATATACCTTTTCCCCAAACGCTTTGGTAATCAGTTTTTTATTTCTTGCAGAGGTGTCATATCTGTAGAGTTCTGCCAAATCATAGCCACCCTCTGTAAACGCTTTTTCTTTGCCGGACTCTTTGATGCTATCCTGTAAATCTTCATCATATTTTGCACTCACTTCAAAAAGAGGTACAGAGAGTTTTTTCCCTAATCCTTTGAGAATCTCCTGCATACTTCTGCTTTCATACATTGGCTTGATAACTTGATTGCGCAGTGCCAAAGAGGGTTCGAGTCTGTTAAAACTCACTACCATATCTTCCCGTTCCAAAAAGGTGCACTCCGGCAATATCACATCCGCCATCACCGCCGTATCGCTCGGCATCGTGTCGAGTACGACTACCAGATCCATCATATTGAGCATTTTTTTCGTTTTTTTGATGTTCGGCATGTTTTGCATAAGATTGTGTTTTCTGATAAACATCGCTTTTACGGGATACGGCGCGGTTTTGTTCAATACTTTTTCTCTGAAATTCAGCCAGCTACCGCCTTTTTGCGAGCCGTACACGATGCCGTCGAGATCAAATCGCCCTTGTGTATTGTTGTAAAGAGGAGTGTTTATCTCTTCCTCCGGAAGATGAAAAGGTTTACCAAAGATGATACCGCCCTGTCTGTTGACGCTTCCGGCAAGTGCATTGATCAATACCATTGCACGCCTGAGCTGAAAATCATTTTGGCTCCAGACACTTCTTCTTCCGAGGTAATAGAGCGGATGGGAAGCGGCAAAAAACTCTCTGGTTATCTGTTCGATTTTTTCTGCAGGAATATGTGTTTTCTCTTCTGCCCATTTGGAGGTGTATTGATTGGAAAGGATATGTTTTTTTAATTTGCCGAAATCTTTAAAATAGTCCTTGACATATGTTTTATCGTAAAGTTCATTTTTAATAGCGATATAGAGCATACTCAGACAAAAAGCCAGATCGGTTCCCGGATAAACAGGAAGATATTCATCCGCTTTTAGAGCTGTAACGGTGCATCTTGGATCCAGAACCACCAGCTTCTGTTTGGCATGAATCATATCGATACTATCCGGAGTGATGAGAGATTCATATCTGTTTGCACCGCTGATGATCATATAGTCACTGCCGGCAACATCCATCTCTCCGACATCACCGATGGTAAGCTGTGTGGCTCCCAGCTTCGTATTTAAACAGATGCTCCCTTCATCCAAAAAGTTCGCACTACCCAGTTTTTCACCGAAAAACTTGATATATTCATCTTTGTTAAATCCTTCGCCGTTGCAGTATGCAATAGTCGAGCGGTTGTCTTTTTGTTCATCTACGATTTTGACCAATTTCTCTTTGATATATTCGTACGCTTCGTCCCAGGTGACTCTTTTATATCTTCCGTCACCTCTGTTTCCCACACGAATGAGAGGATACTTTAATCGGTCTTTGTCATATATCGCCTGAATTGCAGAATTTCCCTTAGGGCAGAGCATATTACGACTTTTGGGGAAATAGTGATTGGGATTCAGTTTGGTAATAGTACCGTCTTCAACCCTGGCAAACCCCGCACATTTGTTCCTGCACATATTGCAGAGATAGGGAATTGCTTTAGCACTTTTTTTAGATGTTTTTGTGAGACTCAAGGGAGCACAGAGAGAGGAGGTGGCATATACGCAAAGAGATACGCTACCTTGTAAAAATTTTCTTCTTGAAACTTCTATTATATTCATGTATAT
>Ga0256831_1000627_pt1 | contig 18363 bp, 12 predicted proteins | sample 132544metaG_FD_189087 | JGI IMG/M metagenome (GOLD analysis project Ga0256831, IMG submission 189087) | Hydrothermal vent microbial communities from Lau Basin, Pacific Ocean - 132-544 | ecosystem: Environmental > Aquatic > Marine > Hydrothermal vents | place: Pacific Ocean: Lau Basin | collected... | reverse complement strand
GAGTAATCATCCCGTGTGATGCACTCAACCTGTAAGTGTCTTTGATTTTTTTCCAATACGGCATAAAGTTGTTTTATCAGACCGGTTTGGGTACTAAAATCGCCTGAATTTAGGGAAATATTAATAACGGGATACTGAACTGACCAATCCCATTGTTCATAAATAGCCAAGCCCTCAAACAAGGCTTGTTTGCCCTGAAATAAATCACTTAACGTGTCGACAAACAGAGACTTGCCAAAACGTCGGGGACGAGAAAGAAAATAGTATTTACCTCGTTCAGCTAACTGTCCAGCAATAGCAGTTTTATCAACATAAAGATAGTTTTCGGCCTCATCTCTAATATCAGCAAATGTGGTAATACCTAAAGGAAGTTTTTTCATAATAGGATTGTACTATAGAGTGCAGGGGCTGAGTCAAATAGCAATAATGACAGAAGTTATTTTCTAGTAAGCTTCTCATGGCATTAAAAAAATGATTTTGTCTGCTCCCAGAGACTTTTATCAGAGTTAAGATTATTCTCTCTCACCATCAGTCCAGTCTGGCTTTTTAACACCCTATATCGGGTATTCAGTTTGATGTTTTGATAGGTTGAACTACCATAAGTGGTATCAATAAAAAAATGTCCTAAGTCAATGAGATGGTGATCCTCAAGCTGATAGGCAATGTGTTTAGCATTATTTTCAGCGTGAATATCCTTATAACGGCCTTCAAATCGATCCAAGGTATATTTTGCATCCACACCCAGTAGATTTGCCCAATATTTCATCTTAATAAAACCGACATCAATACGCCATTGATCGCCAAAAATTTTATAATCACCAATTAGTTCCCCACTTTCATCCATAATATGTGCAATATAGGCATTATTTTGAGCCGCAATTTTTGTGAACTCTATACTGGCAATGACTTGCTCTTTCGTTAGTGATGAATAGCCCCACACAAGCATTAAAGCTAGCATTACATTGAGAAACACACTTATAAGCACAGCAATTAAAGGTAAACTAATCAGCCATTTAATCATTTTATTTCCTAATTATTCAACCTAAATAAATCAGTTGAATCGTAGCGAGAATGATCAGAGTGCTGGAGATATAAGGATTTACAGGTTATTTTGGCTTTATTCGTAGCCACCCTACGGGTGAAGTCAAAATATTCTGGAAAGCCTTGTAGATTCAGTGCTATGGACATTCGCAGTAGGTTCAACTGATTTATTTAGGTTCAAGCCTATATCAAGATCATTATAAATAATTCAGGTACCAAACAGGAGTCATATCATCAGTCATCATATCATTAACTATCATAGTATTTTACAATTAATGCACTGCATTGGTGCATTAATAGTGTATCATGCTTTTATCTGTGGCGGACGTAGACTTAAACATACCTTTTTAGTCAAGTAAGCATCTGCTATGCTTACGTTGTGCCCTCTTGAGCCATATCTGGCATTAATATTGCTCAACTAATTTTGCTCATTGTTCTACGCACACTCATACTCAAAAAGCCAAAAGAGAATTGTCATGTTATTCGGACGAACTAAAAAGAACCCTATAAAAATAGCGGATAAAAAAATCAAGGAATGGCGCTATGCCACCTGTGGCTATTGTTCAACCGGTTGCTCCATCGAGGTCGGTTTTAATCATGAAGGTAAAGCCGTCAGCTCTCGTGGTGTCGCTGATGCCGATGTTAACCGTGGCAAACTCTGTTTGAAAGGTATCTTTGAACATGAGTTATTTGACTCTGCTGGGCGAGGCACTGTGCCTATGATGCGTGAACACTGGCATCAAGAGTGGCAAGTGTCTGACTGGGATAGCACTTTGGATAAAACCCATGATGAAATTAGGCGCATCCAAAAAAAATATGGTCGTGATTCTTTTGCTATTATTTCTACCGGACAAATGCTCACAGAGGAATTTTATACTCTAGGCAAACTAACTCGTGGCTTAATTGGCACTAATAATTACGATGGTAATACCACCCTATGCATGGCCTCAGCCGTATCGGGCTACAAACGATCATTTGGCTCTGATGGCCCACCAGGATGTTACGAAGATTTTGAACATACGGATTGTTTAATTGCTTGGGGATCTAACTTACCAGAGCAACATCCTATTATTTACTGGCGTATGAAAGAGGCACAGGAAAAACGTAATTTTCCCTTAATTGTTATTGATCCACGAGTGACCATGCTGGCACAAAATGCACATATGCACCTTGCCATCACACCCGGCACCGATGTGGTATTACAAAATGCCATGATGTATGTGATCTTAGACGAAGGTCTTGAAGATAAAAACTATATTGCAGCCAATACTAATGGTATCGAGGCACTTAAAGCAGAAGTCGCTAATTATGATCCCGTTATTGCTCAAAAAATTTGTGGCATTGATGAAGACACAATCCGTAATGTCGCCCGTTTATTGGCCAAAGCACCAGCTGCCATGCAGATCTGGACAATGGGGATCAATCAGTCCACTCATGGCTCTGATGGTGTGGTAGGTATTAATAATTTGGCCTTGCTGACCGGTAATATTGGTAAACCCGGCGGTACCTCTTTATCCATTACGGGACAATGCAATGCAATGGGTACTCGTGAATGGTCTTCTTGTTCTGGCTTACCGAATCATCGTTATTTAGAAAACCCTCAAGATCGTGAAGATATTGCTCAATTTTGGAATGTTGACCCTGAATTTTTCCCTAAAAAACGGGGTATGTTTCAGACTGATATTTATGCCGCAATTGAAACCGGTGAAATTAAAGGGATCTGGCTAATTGCAACCAACCCCATGTCATCATTACCCAATACAGCCCGCATTCGTAAAGCGATGGAAAAACTGGAATTTTGCGTGGTACAAGATTGTTATCAGGACTCAGAGAGCACCCAATACGCCCATGTCTATTTACCTGCGGGTACTTGGGCAGAAAAAGATGGTGTTATGACCAATACAGAACGACGCATTAATCGCATTACGCCATTAATGCAGCCTCCTGCTCAAGCCAAGCCTGATTTATGGATATTTAATCGCATGGCCGAGCGTTTTAATGTCGATAATAAGGTTAATTTTCCAGAAAAAGCAGGTGATATTTTTCTTGAAATGGGAGAATTATCCAAAGGTCGCTTATCCGATAATTCTGGTATGACTCATGAACTCATTGAGCAACATCGGGGCATTCAATGGCCTTATAGCCAGACACAACGAGATAAGGGTGAAGCTCCAGCTAAAGGAGGAGTACGTCTTTATAGCAAAGCCGCCAGTTTTCGATACCCTGATGGTAAAGCCAAGCTAATTCCCCTGCCTTTTATTGATAACAATGAAGTACCTGATGATAAATTCCCCTTTTGGCTCAATACTGGACGTTTAATCGAACATTGGCATGGCCGCACTAAGACTGGGAAAATAGGTAATAATAATAAATACAGCCCGATTCCTTTTATTGAAATCAGCCCAGATGCTGCTTCTGAACTGGGTATTCAGCGAGGTGATTATGTGCGCTTGGTATCACGCCGTGCCGATGCGGTGGTTATGGCAACCCCCACTCAGCGAGTGGCAAAGAACATGATATTTTTACCTTTTCATTTCCATGATTGTGCCAACCGTCTCACGCTTGGTCTACTTGATCCACATTCACGCCAACCTGCCTTTAAGCAAAATGCAGTACGGATTGAGCGTATTGCTGATCAAGAAGCTGCAGCTAAGTTAAGTAGGCAAATGAGAACGTTTTAATTGTTATGCAAAACGATACTGATTGAGTTAGGTTAAAGACAATACAACGAGATATTAAAAATGATTCAAGTACGTGAAAATGAACCCCACTACGCCCTATTAAGAAAAGAAGCCAGCAAAGAAGTGAATCAATACGGCCAAACGATTGAAACAGTCGTTGCTGATGATGAACGTCGAGCACAGAGCTTACAGATTAATAATGAGCCTGAGATAAGCGATAATCCCGACCGCTATAAACAACATGGGTTTTATTTTAATGCCGATAATTGCATTGCTTGTCATGCCTGTGAAGCTGCATGCAGTGAAAAAAATGATAATCCTGCTCATTTAGCCTTTCGTTCGGTCGGTTTTGTCGAAGGTGGCACTTATCCTAATTATCAGCGCTTAAATATTTCTATGGCCTGTAATCATTGTGATGATCCCGTGTGTTTGAAGGGCTGTCCTACTCGTGCCTATACTAAATTTGCTGAATACGGTGCAGTTTTACAAGACCCTGATATTTGCTTTGGCTGTGGCTATTGTACTTGGGTTTGTCCTTATAATGCGCCCCAACTCGATCCTGTTGAAGGAGTGGTTAGCAAGTGCAATATGTGTGTGGATCGTTTAGAAGTCGGTTTAAAACCCGCCTGTGCCTCTGCTTGCTTAGGCAATGCTTTGGACTTTGGTGTCATTGAGAACACGCCAGAGAATCGTAGCCAAACTAAGACCAAAATACCGGGCTTTCCAAACACCGATATTACTCATCCTAATATTCGCTTTCAACAAACCCGCACAACCCAACGAGACATGTTTCGTGTGGATAGTAGCCCAGTAAAATATCATAAGGATGATATTAGCGGTGATTTTCAACCAGAGCTTGATCCCAAACATGGCTTTAAACGCCAGTGGAATTTAGCTAAATTGTTAGGCTCTCATGAAAGTGCTCATGTTGCTTTCACTCTTAGCATTCAAATGGTTATGGGCGCATTTTTATTAGTCACCTTGGGGGCGTGGACAAATAGCCCTGCAATCACCCTATTCAAACACAGTAATGGCTTATTACCATTATTAGGAATAATGGTCGTTTTTAGCAGTATTGGTTTATTTAAACTCAATATGCATTTAGGTAAGCCCCATCGTTTTTACCGAGGTTTTTATAATCTAAAAATGTCACCTGTTAGTCGAGAGATTGCCGGTGTCAGTGCTTTTTTTACGGGTTTACTCGGCTATAGCTTTTTTGCTTTATTTGATAATGGATTCAGCCATGCTCTACAATTCCTATTTTCTTTACTGGGCTTGTCAGGTATTAGCTTTGGTGGTTATTACATGTACAAACTCTATCGTATCCCTGCCCGTCCTTATTGGGATCATTGGCATACAGCGGCAACTTTTGCCGGCACAGGACTAAGCCTTGGCAGTTTATTAATGGCCATAATAGCCCTTAGCTTTGGAACAATGACGACTGAACTAGCAAACCTATTAAGCGCTATTGCTACTCTTGGTTTTCTTATCGAAGGGATCGGCCTGCTGGCACATGCCCGTGATTTAAAATCAGTACAAAGTGAAGGTGCCGCCTCTTTTTATGAACAGAGCAGCACTTATGGCTATTCATATTGGTTGCGCAATCTCTTATTAATAAGCAGCCTTATATTAGCCGTTAGTATCAATGTATCTGCAAGTACCAGTGCCAGCAGTTTTATCGCGTTGGCTCTGATCAGTTTCGGTGCAGCCATTATTGGCCGTTCCTTGTTTTATGTCTTAGTCATTCCTACCACCATGCCCGGTGCTTTTTTCTGGAAAAACAAAGGCTTTGTTGAACACGCCCGTGAGACTGGCCTAGCCGATATGCCTCAGCTAGGCGTGGTTTATGAGAAACATCATAAATTTAATACTAAGGAACTATTAGCGACACTAAAGGCAAGCACACGTGAAGAAGTCATTGCCCAAGTCAAGCGCATTTTTACTGGCTAAAATAACTCTTTGCTACAATAAATTTATAAAAATGCTAGTATTTCTGTTTCAATATCCTGTTTATCAATAAGGGTCTTTTGGGCAATGTCTTTATCAAAAAGACTACTAATCATATCGGGAATAGAAATATTGGCTTCTTTGGCAATGGCTTTAAGAGCCTCACTATCACCGGCACCCTGCTCGCCCGTTAGAGCATTGGCAATGGTGGGTGAAAATTTTGTCCATTCTGCGGTGGAATAAGCAATCGTCATTAACTTTTTATCCCGACAGGTATCGTAGGCTTTAAAGCAGGTTGCTGTGTGAGGATCCATTAAATAACCCTTAGCAAAGGCATCTTTAATGTATTGTTTGCCTTCTTCATCGGTACAAAAATCAGCACTGAATACACTTTGAAATTGTGCCAATTCCTCGGCCGTTAATTTATAATGCTTATCATTATCCAAGTTAGCCATTAATTCTTTGGTTCGAGTATCACCAAACATATCAAATAAAATACGCTCGACATTGGATGATTTTAAAATATCCATTGCTGGTGAACTGGTCGAAACAACCGACATATCCCGTAAGTCATATTGCCCTTGCTTGATCAACTGGGTCAGGACATTATTGCGATTGGAAGCAATTAAAATTTTCTCTACGGGAAGCCCCATTTTCATTGCATAATACCCCCCTAGGGCATTACCAAAATTGCCACTGGGCACATCTAAATACACCCTATCACCTAAGTTAATGGCATCACTGCGTACCAATTCCAGATAGGAGTATATGTGGTAAATTAACTGAAAAATAATACGGCCAAAATTAACTGAATTGGCGGCCGATAGGTGAATATGCTGTTCTTTTAGTTTGGCTTTAAAAGTTGCTGAACCTAATAGACGCTTTAAGGCATTTTGCGCATCATCAAAGTCACCATGAATACCAATGACTTTTAAATTACTTGCATCTTCTGTCACCATTTGCAAGCGTTGCACATCGGAAGTACCACCATCAGGATACAAACAAGCTACTTGAACATTGGCACGGTTTTTAAATGTTTCTAAGGCAGCTGGCCCTGTGTCACCACTGGTGGCTGCCATAATCAGATAGTTTTCATTGCGTTTTTGCGCCAAGGATGACAAGACCACACCAAAGGGTTGCAGAGCCATATCTTTAAACGCACGGGTTGGCCCATGATACAATTCACTGACGTAAAGATCCTCTTTTACTTTCGCTAGGGGAACTGGATTATTAGGGTCATCAAAATGATCATATAAGTTTAAGGCTTCATCAATCACCGCCGAGTCAATATCAATTTCAAAGGCATTTAATACCGCTTTAGCAAGCACTTTATAATTTGAATTCAGGTGTTGCTGTAAAAAGGTCTGGCCTAAATCGGGCAATGTTTTAGGTACATAAATACCACCAAATGAAGCAATAGGAGCCAAAATAGCTTCTGAAAAGGTGACCTCGACAGGGTGCTTGCCGTCATTACCACGTGTTTCAATAAAATTCATATTACTAACCTATCCCCTTACATAACGAATATAAATAGCTAACCTATATAGCTAAAATCTAAAGACTGAAAAGGATAATTATACCTAATGCCATCACACAATGGTAAAATTCTTAGCTTGGATTATCACAAACCTACTATTGGTCACTCTTATTCATTATAATTGCCCCTTTTAAAGCCAGAACTTGTATTGATTATGGATAAACGTTACTCCCCGCTACAGCCCGAATTTGTTAATAAACCTGGAATGAAAAGCCATTGGGGGAGACTCTATGGTAGCGCTCTGAGCTTGGCCATTGCTCAGCTTGCCCAGCAATCAGAGCAATTTATTACTCTGATCACCTCAGATATGCCCTCAGCACAAACGCTTAAGCAAGAACTGTCTTTTTTTCTGGCTCATAGTTCACTCAATATTCTAACCCTACCCGACTGGGAAACTCTGGCCTATGATCAGTTTTCACCCCATCAGGATATTATTTCTGAGCGTCTGGCCACCTTATATCATCTACCAAAACTGACCCAAGGTATTTTAATTGTTCCTCTAAGCACACTCATGCACCGCTTAATGCCATTGGATTATATTAATAATAATACCCTATTGCTTGATAAGGGCATGACGCTTGACTTAGCACAATTTCGCCGAGATTTAGAAAAGCGAGGCTATCGCTGTGTGGCTAATGTTTATGAACACGGTGAGTTTGCCGTACGTGGTAGCATTATTGATCTCTATCCTATGGGCAGCGACTTACCCTTTCGTATTGATCTATTTGATGATGAAATTGACAGCATTAAAACCTTTGATATTGAAAGCCAACGCTCCATTAAAAGCATTGATAGCATCAATATGATGCCTGCCAGAGAATTTCCTCTGGATAAACAAAGCATTGAATTTTTTCGTGAACAATATCGTAATACGCTGGGTGGAGAACTGACCGAAAGTAGTATTTATAACGAAGTAGGACAAGGCATATCACCGGCAGGGATTGAGTATTACCTGCCTTTATTTTATGAGCAAAGCACCACATTATTTGATTTTTTACCCGCAAAAAGTATTATTGTTAATTTTCTGGATTTAGAAACTGTCACCGATCAATTTATTCATGACACACAACAGCGTTATGAGCAATATCGCCATACGATTTCACGCCCAATTCTGCCTCCAGCCCATTTATTTTTACGCACTGATGAGTTATTTGCTCAACTAAAACACTATCCCCGAATTATTTGCCAAAGTTTTGAGTTTGAGCAAAAAGCAGGGGTCTATAACTTTAGCAGCGACAAGCCGCCATCACTGACCATTGCTACTCAAAGCGCTACACAAATTGACAGTGCCTTAAATCAGCTTAAAGATTACCTCAAAGGTGCTAAAGAAAAGCAACAGCGAGTCTTATTTTGTGCCGAAAGTGCTGGACGAAGAGAGACCTTATTAGAGCTATTCAAGCCCTATAAAATCTACCCAAAAGCCATGGCGGACTGGGAACAATTTACTCACTCTGACAAAGCACTGGCAATCTGCGTTGCACCGCTTAATGAAGGTTTGCAATTGGATCACATTGCACTTGTCAGTGAATCTCAATTATATGGCCAACAGGTCATGCAACGCCGTCGCAGAAAAAACAAAGCATCTGAAAATGATGCCATTATCAGTACCTTGGCAGAACTTAAAGTCGGTGCCCCTGTGGTGCACGAAGATAATGGCGTAGGACGTTATCTGGGCTTAGAAACCATTACTCTAGGCGATGAAACCACTGAATTTTTAGCCTTAGAATATGCCGGTGGTGATAAACTTTATGTCCCCGTTGCTTCCTTACATTTAATCAGCCGCTATACGGGTTCCAGCCCTGAAAATGCACCCTTGCATAAGCTCGGCTCTGGTCAATGGGAAAAAGCCAAGCGTAAGGCCAAAGAAAAAATCCGTGATGTTGCCGCTGAATTGTTGGAAATTTATGCCCAGCGAGAAGCACAGGAAGGCTTTATCTACCGTTTTAACAAGCAAGAATATCAAGCCTTTGCCAGTGGTTTTGGCTTTGAAGAAACCCCCGACCAACAAAAAGCCATTGAAAATGTTATTGAGGATATGAGTGGCCCAAGACCAATGGATCGCCTAGTCTGTGGTGATGTGGGTTTTGGTAAAACCGAAGTCGCTATGCGAGCGGCTTTTCTTGCCGTATCGGGTGGCAAGCAAGTAGCAATATTAGTACCCACAACCCTACTCAGCCAACAACACACAGAAAATTTTCAAACCCGTTTTGCTGAGTGGCCCATTAAAATAGCTGGCCTATCTCGTTTTCAAAGTAAAAAAGAACAGACTATTATTCTCAAAGGCGTTGCAGATGGTACGGTTGATATTGTTATTGGCACCCATAAATTATTACAAGAAAGCATCAAGTACCAAGAATTAGGACTGGTGATCATTGATGAAGAACATCGCTTTGGCGTGCGTCAAAAAGAACGCTTTAAACAACTGCGCGCTAAGGTTGATATTTTAACCCTAACCGCAACCCCAATCCCAAGAACACTAAATATGTCACTCTCTGGCATTCGGGATTTTTCTATTATTGCCACGCCTCCAGCACGGCGTTTATCCATTAAAACTTTTGTCCAACAATGGCGTAATGACACTATAAAAGAAGCCTGCCAGCGTGAAATCATGCGTGGTGGACAGATTTTTGTTTTGCACAACAATGTTCAGACAATTGCTAAAAAAGCACGAGAATTAGCCGAGCTAATCCCTGAAGCCCGTATTGATATTGCCCACGGGCAAATGCGTGAACATGAACTAGAACAGGTAATGAGCGATTTTTATCACCAACGTTTTAATATTCTGGTGTGTACCACCATCATTGAAACCGGTATTGATATTCCCACTGCCAATACCATTATTATTGAACGAGCTGATCGCTTTGGTTTAGCACAACTCTATCAATTGCGTGGTCGAGTAGGGCGTTCACACCACAAAGCCTATGCCTACCTCACCATACCTGAGAAAAAATCCATGACGGCTGATGCCATAAAACGCTTAGAAGCCATTGAGGCCATTGAAGATCTTGGGGCTGGTTTCACTTTGGCCACTCACGATTTAGAAATTCGTGGCTCGGGTGAGTTATTAGGCGAAGATCAAAGCGGTCAGATCCATGAAATTGGTTTTACCTTATATACAGACTTACTTGAGCGTGCCGTTAAATCATTAAAGGAAGGCAAAGACCCCGATCTAGAAACGGCCAGTCATCATGGTACAGAAATAGAAATGCATGTGCCTGCACTAATACCCGATGATTATTTACCCGATATTCACACTCGTTTGGTGATGTATAAACGCATCGCTAACGCAAAAGATGAAGTGGCACTCAAGGACATTCAGGTGGAGATGATCGATCGTTTTGGTTTACTAACCGAACAAATTAATAATCTCTTCGCCGTTACAGCCTTAAAACTAAAAGCCACACCTATGGATATATTAAGTATTGATCATAGTGAAAATGGCGGACGAATTATCTTTAGTGAACAGCCTAATATTGATCCTATGAAGATTATTAATCTGATCCAAACTCAATCCGTACTCTTTAAGCTCGATGGCAATAGCAAGTTAAAACTCTTAAAGAAAGAGCACGATTTGAGTAAACGTTTCGCTTATCTTAATAATCTTCTGGAGCACTTGGCAACATAAATAACCTCCGAGTTCTTGGTAGCAAAACAAGTAACATATTGATTCATCAAGAGCCTGCCTGCTCTTCACGTATCATTTTATAATAAGCAGCAGCACCGCCTTTCATAAAGTAGTACTTGGTCAACCCTTGCGCCTTAAGTGTGTATTGCAACCAGCGAACTTGTTTACCCTTAGCATCATAGAAAAATAAAGTGCTATTATTTTGCTCTGCTTTAAAGATAATTTTATGCAGTTTTCTGACATTATCCAAACCAACAAATTTATCCCGAAACATAAAAATACCACCACTACCATGACGTTGTATGCGATCTCGAACATCATAAATAATCGAATTTTTCTCTAGTGAACGCTGCTCAAATTCTTTAGGAGATAGTAGATGTGCATTCAACTCATCCTTAGAAATAATAGCCTCTTCTTCAACTGGAGTTTGATCCAATAGCGCAGCCTCATTAGGGTATTTTAAAGCCCATTCAAAAACCCCTGCATCATAAGAAAAACAATTTTTAACATTGTATTTTATTGCTTTCATAACCGCATTATACGATTTAAAACAGGTACGACCATTACAATAAAAAACAATGTCTTTGTCAGTTTTTTCTCTTAATGCTTTGAGTTTATCTGTAAAGGATTTCTTGGATACAGGAATATTAGTAGCATTTAGGATCTTTAATGTTTGAAACTCATAGGCAGAACGTACATCAACAATAACAACCTCTTCTTTAACAATTTTATCATACAGTTGCTCTTTGCTTAATGTCGTGACTTGAGGATACAATTTTCGCCCCGGAAAGCCTGTATCATCCTTAGCAATGGCATGGTTTGATAGTATCAGAGCAAGCATTAAGACCATCAAACTTAACAACACATTAGTCAAGTTTCTTCTCAATTGTTCTGTATCTTGTGGATAATAATTTACCTTATTAGTATTCATCATTTTTCCTTACCACTCTAAACATCCTAATCAACATTATCACTCATAAAAACATAAGCAGTCTTTTTATTACGCCACCAACGCCTTAACAACCTTTTGTTTATTAATAACTTAGCTCCTGTAGGCGAGACAAATTCCACCTGAGAAAGATGTCCCTCTTTGATATTTTTAAGTATAGTTTGCAAATAGTTTTTTTCAAACTTTTCCACTAAAGCAAGCCAACTAATAATATCTTTATTTTGTATCGCCTGAGCAAAATCATCTAGAATATAAAGCGTCTGAGTAGATACACCAGAAGGATCATGTTGATAGACTTCTGGTACATCAGAATATTGATAATGATTGATTAATGATAAGCTCTGAGCAATAGCATCTTTGGTATAAACCATAGCACTCTTTTGGCCAATGCTTGAAGGTTCTTGCTCGGCAAAATAATTCAGCCCAGCCCCCTGCCCCCAAAACCACAAACTATTAATGGGGTATTGCTTATTTTTAAGACGTTGCTGATTGGTATTACTTTGATGCAGTATCATCTGGAATTCATTAAATAAAGCACGCCAATGCTGGCTATCTTGTTTTTGAGCATCGTTATTGGCTCCCACCAAATAGGACTTAACTGCTTGTCCTAATACTCGTTCTGATGGTGTTGTTTTTATATTCAATGGTCTATCAGAGATAATATACCAATGCTCTGCTGATAGTGCTTTAAGTGTCCAAAATTGCTCTTCAGCAATTGGTTGGTAAAAGTCATTAATCTCTGCACAGAGTTGTTGTGCTTCTGGCCACGACAAATCCAACTCTGTTGTTCGAGCTAAAACTAATTGATCTCGATCAGCCACCATAAAACAAGGGTCAGCACGCATAAAAAATTTATTGGCATAGTGTTCGTTAAGATATACATCTATCGCCTTTTTTTTATATTTTTGAGTTAAGTTTTGTATGTCTAAAAAATAAGACAAACTGGCAATGGCATGTTGTTCTTGGTGTTCAAAGGTATTAATAAAAAGAGGATCATTAAGGAGACATTGATAATAGCTCATATCAGTCAGGTTTTTTTCTTTTGGAACAGAATAATCACCCCGTGATAAACACTTGGAAAAAAGGGGCAAAGCAGGTAGCTCTTGGACAGGCAATTCTTTTAGATAAGGTACCGGATCCAACAGACCCGGCACAATAAAACGTAAACTTGAGCTAGTTTGGCTCATGAAATAAGGATCAAGCGTCCAAATGTTCTAAACGAATACGCACGATATCACCATCAATGACATCAAGTGCATGGATCTGCTCTAATGCCTGATTCATATTTTTCTCAATCGTGGTGTGAGTAATCATAATAATGGTTGCTTTATCTTCATTAGAGGCATGTTCTTTTTGCAACATAGAATCAATACTGATGCCATTATCCGCTAAAATAGCGGTAATATTCGCTAACACACCACTTTCATCCAAGGCGCTGATGCGTAAATAATACGCCGTTTCAACCTCTTCAATTGATAAAATAGGCGTATCAGATAGCGATTCTGGCTGAAATGCCAAATGAGGTACTCGATTTTCTGGATCAGAAGTCAAGACTCGAACCACATCAACAATATCACCCACAACAGCCGAGGCAGTCGGTTCTGCACCGGCTCCTGCACCATAGTATAAGGTTGGTCCAACAGCATCGCCTTTGACTAACACCGCATTCATAACACCATCAACATTGGCAATTAAACGACGTTTAGAAATCAAGGTAGGATGCACTCGTAATTCAATGCCTTTTTCTGTTTGGCGAGAAAGCCCTAGGTGTTTAATGGTAAAACCAAGCTCGCTGGCATAGTCAACATCTTCACGGGTAATTTTACTGATGCCTTCGGTGTAAGTCTTTTCAAATTGCAGTGGGATACCAAAGGCAATAGAAGCCAAAATAGTCAATTTATGTGCCGCATCAATACCTTCGACATCAAAAGTTGGATCGGCTTCTGCATACCCCAAACGCTGTGCCTCAGCTAATACTGAGTCAAAATCACGTTGTTTGTCACGCATTTCAGTTAGGATAAAATTGCCCGTACCATTAATAATACCCGCCAGCCATTCAATCTGATTACCCGCTAAGCCTTCTCTGATGGCTTTAATAATAGGAATACCACCGGCAACAGCCGCTTCGAAGGCGACCATAACACCTTGTTTTTGTGCTGCTGAAAAGATTTCATTACCATGTTTAGCAATTAATGCTTTATTGGCGGTAACAACATGCTTACCATTAGCAATGGCTTTGAGCACTAATTCACGAGCTAAGGTATCACCACCAATTAATTCCACCACAATGGATATATCAGGATCGGTCACCACATCCATAGGATTTTCGGTGAGTTGAATACCATCTGTCTGGCAAATACGAGGTTTATTTATGTCTCTTGCTGAGGCATGGCTAACAATAATACCACGTCCTGCACGACGTGAAATTTCATCTGCATTGCGTCGCAATACATTAACCGTACCACCACCAACAGTGCCTAAGCCTAATAAGCCAACCTTAACTGGTTCCAAGGGATTCTCCATTTTTAAATTACTATTGCAATGCGATGTATGCCCATTGCGCGCAGAAATAACACACATTTAAAAGTGATACATTAATTAAATGCATCTAGCTTTTAAAAATACCAACATTATCATTTTTAAACATCTCTCGTAAGCCACGCAGTGCTTGACGAGTTCTATGTTCATTTTCAATTAAACTAAAGCGAACATGATCATCACCATATTCACCAAAACCAATTCCGGGCGAGACGGCTACTTTAGCCTCAATTAAGAGTTTTTTAGAAAACTCTAATGATCCCATAGCCTTATATTCATCAGGGATAGGTGCCCAAACAAACATGGTGGCCTTTGGTATTTCAATATGCCAACCAATAGCCTCCAAGCCTGAACACAACACATCACGACGTATCTGATACATATCACGAATTTCTTGTACACACTCTTGTGGACCATCCAGAGCATGAATAGCAGCAACTTGAATGGGGGTAAACATACCATAATCCAAATAGGACTTCATACGTGTTAAAGCAGCCACTAAGGTTGAATTACCACACATAAAACCCACTCGCCAACCGGGCATATTATAGGTTTTAGATAGAGAGTAAAATTCAACAGCAATTTCTTTAGCGCCTGGCACTTGTAAGATAGAGGGTGCTTTATAACCATCAAAGACAATTTCTGCATAGGCAATGTCATGCACAACCCAAATATTATGCTCACGGGCAATCTTTACGACTTTTTCAAAAAACTCTAATTCAACACATTGGGTGGTTGGATTGCCAGGAAAATTCAAGACCAACATCTTAGGTTTTGGCCATGAATCTTTAATGGCTTTTTCCAACTCAGCAAAAAAATCCACATTGGGCGTCATAGGCACATGACGAATATCGGCACCTGCAATAACAAAGCCATAGGGATGAATTGGATAAGAGGGATTAGGCACTAGCACGGCATCACCGGGGCCAACTGTCGCTAAGGCCAAGTGAGCCAAACCTTCTTTAGAACCAATAGTGACAATGGCCTCGGAATCATGATCCAAGTCAACATCGTAACTTCGTTTATACCAGTTACATATCGCCTTACGCAATCGGGGTACGCCACGAGACATAGAATAACGATGGGTATCATTACGCTGGGTCGCTTCAACCATTTTATCGACAATATGCTTTGGTGTGGGTTGATCGGGATTACCCATACCAAAATCAATAATATCTTCACCCCTCGCTCGTGCTTTAGCTTTCAATTCATTAACAATATTAAAAACATAAGGGGGTAAGCGCTTAATGCGTTGAAAGTCGTCGTTCAAAAAAATAACCTCGTTATATACGTTGAACCTAAATAAACAATTAATAGATCAGGGATGTAAAAATACTGACCCAAAGCCTTGCTGTCAATCACTAAATGATTTTTTTTCAATTTATTCTATGATTTTAGCTCAAGAGCATAAAAAATTAGAAATTATGCTGTTTTTTTATAAAAATAACTCTACAATCAGCTTTTCATTTACGGATCGGAAAACCAATGCTGCAATTGGAAAGTATCGAAGATGCCTATTCATTTCATTCTTATGATGAACAGAGTATTAAATTAATCAAACCTAAGCACACCATCCATAATCATCATAATATTGAAGATGATTTAATTGAGCTACGTGCCAGTGTTTTGATCTATAAAGACTGCCTCATAAGCAAAAACTGGCCAGTATCCTTTAGCCAATTTGATCAAGCCTGCATCAAACAATTAGCAAATATTGATGCTGATATTTTCCTAATTGCTACCGGTTCCTATTGTCAGTTTCCTGAAAAAGAGTGCTTGCAATATATAGCGGATCAAAAACTCGCCATTGATTTTATGGATATAGGTGCTGCGGCACGCACATTTAATATACTCAGTAGTGAATATCGCAAAGTGGCTGCTCTTATTTTTTTCAGTTAAAGCCCGTTTTTATAAACCTCGGCTAAAATTTCTTTAGCACCTCTGGCGAGCAAGTCATCAGCCAGTGCAATACCCATTTGTTCAGCATTTTTACTATCACCTTCAACATGACCTTCCACTAGCTGAGTACCATCTGGGGAACCAACAAAAGCTTTCATGCTAAGCTGATCGCCCTCTAAGCTTGCAAAACCACCAATGGGCACTTGGCAACCACCTTCTAAACGCTTATTTAGCGCACGTTCTGCCGTTAGGCGAATCGTCGTTTCTTCATGGGCAAGCACGGCGATTAGCTGGTGAGTATGTTCATCATCAACACGGCATTCAATGCCCACGGCACCCTGCCCCATTGCAGGCAAACTTTGTTCAATGCTCAAATAGCTGGTAATTCGATCTTTCATTTCCAGCCGAATAAGACCCGCAGACGCTAATATAATGGCATCATATTCACCATCATCCAGTTTTTTTAGACGGGTGTTAACATTACCACGTAGGAATTTAATCCTAAGATCAGGACGGTATTTTAATAATTGGCTTTGACGACGTAGGCTAGAAGTACCCACTACAGCCCCCTGAGGAAGATCATCTAATTGTGCAAAGGTATTTGAGACAAAAGCATCACGAGGATCTTCACGCTCACAAATAACAGCTAAATGTAGGCCATCCGGAAATTCAACAGGCACATCTTTCATCGAGTGTACAGCAATGTCAGCATCTCCTGCCAACAGACCTTCTTCAAGCTCTTTAACAAAAAGTCCTTTACCACCTACCTTAGCCAAGGGTACATCCAGTATTTTGTCCCCTTTTGAAACCATTTTCACAAGTTCTACTTGCAAATCAGTATGATGAGCCAATAATGCATCACGAACAAAATAGGCTTGCCATAAGGCTAAAGGGCTTTTTCGGGTGGCAATTTTAATGATTTTTTTACTCATAATACGCTTCAATCTATGGGTGAGTGTGCAAAGGATTATAACCGCCTTTACAGGGCTATGATTTATGGCGTGTGATTATAGCAGATTAGCCCCCATATCTCATATAAAACTTCCCGAATAAAACAGATAGATATCAACAGGTAGCCTGCTATTCCAAAATAGTAAATGCGAGTAGCGTATTTAGTCATTCTATTTTGGAACAGCTAATGAGTTTACGCGACTTTATGTTCATATAGGTGAACATCACGTTGTGGGTAGGGAATGCCGATACCTGCCTCATCTAAGCGAGTTTTCACTGTTTCATTGGCATCAAAATACACATTCCAGTAATCCGCACTATTTACCCAGACACGAACATAAAAATTAACGCTATTATCAGCGAGTTCACCCACGGCAATTAAATGCTCAGGCGTTTTAAGAATACGCTCATCTTTAGCGACAATGTCTTCTAAAATAGTCCGAACTTCTTTTAGATCAGCATCGTAGGACACACCTACAACCATATCAACACGACGTGTTGCCTGAGCAGAATAATTAATAATATTATCACCGCCTAATTTAGCATTAGGAATAATGATAATTTTATTATCCGGTGTTTTTAATGTTGTGGTAAAAATTTGAATAACATCCACTTTACCCGTAACACCGGCTGCTTCAATTACATCACCCTCTTTGAACGGACGAAAAATAATCAATAAAAAACCCGCAGCAAAATTTGCCAAAGATCCTTGTAAAGCCAGACCAATAGCTAAACCAGCCGCACCTAATATAGCGATAAAAGAAGTTGTTTGAATGCCTATTTGCCCTAGCGTAGCCATAACAACAAAGGCCATCATGGCCATATAAGCAATACTGCTGCTAAAACCAATAATTAATGGGTCAACATTAGCCTTGGTCATGACTTTAGTCACAATGCTTTTTAACCACTTGGCAAAGAGTTTACCAATATAAAAAATAGCGATGGCAGCAATAATTTTAGGGCCATAGAGCATCATGAGATCGATGCCTGAATCCAATAACTTGGAGGACGCATCTGGATCCATTAAATGACTAACTTGTGCAACAACATCAACCGCTTTCTCATCTGCTATAATCTCTTTTTCCGACATATTTTTATCCTTATTTAATGGTTAGTATTTTAATAATAATGCACAAGCACACACAATATCAGCATGTACAATATAATCATACAAACCGATAAGCCTATCGTACAA
>Ga0256831_1000626_pt1 | contig 18378 bp, 16 predicted proteins | sample 132544metaG_FD_189087 | JGI IMG/M metagenome (GOLD analysis project Ga0256831, IMG submission 189087) | Hydrothermal vent microbial communities from Lau Basin, Pacific Ocean - 132-544 | ecosystem: Environmental > Aquatic > Marine > Hydrothermal vents | place: Pacific Ocean: Lau Basin | collected... | reverse complement strand
TCCTTATCCGGTTCCAATTTTAGCGTTTAAAAATGCATTAACAAGCTCAATATACCATTACAAGTAGATTATTTAAGAAGTAAATTTATGCTCAATATGTGTCGTTTTCGTACTGCCAAACAATTATTTGCCACTTTGCTGGTATTATTATTTCTATTACCTGTCTCTGGCTATACCAAAGTCTTTAAGAGTGATGAATATATTCACCCGGTTCAACCGGATAAAGAACAGGCCAAACTCAGTTTTGTCATTGCCAAGCAACTGCAATATCAGCATTACCGCCAGATGGTACTGGACGATAAACTGTCATCCAAAGTTTTTGATGCCTTTTTAAAATCTCTGGATCCCAACCGTACCTTCTTTCTGGCCAGCGACATTAAAGATTTTGAGAAGTTTCGATATCAAATCGACAATGACTATCGCCGTGGTGAACTCGGCCATGCCTTTAAAGCTTTTAATCTGTATCAGAAACGTCATGCCGAGCGTCTGGTCTATTCATTAAATTTACTGGAAAACGATTACGATAAACTGGATTTCAGCAAAAATGAAAAGCTGATCATTGAGCGGAAAAAACAGCCCTGGCCTGCCGATAAAAAAGCGCAGAATGATCTGACCCGCAAACAGCTTAAAAATATGATCATCAGTTTTAAACTGGCTGGAAAAAATGATAAGGAAATTCGGGAATTACTCATTAAACGCTATAAAAATCAGCTTAACCGAATCCGTCAGACCAATAGCGAAGATGCGTTCAGGATTTATGTTAATGCCCTGGCAGAGTCCTACGATCCCCATACCCAGTATTTTTCTCCTCGGGTTTCCGAAAATTTTGATATTCAGATGAGCCTGTCTCTGGAAGGTATTGGTGCCATGCTGCAATCTGAAGACGGCTTCACCAAAGTCAAACGTCTGGTACCTGCTGGCCCGGCAGAAAAAGCCGGACAGCTTAAAGCTGGCGATCGCATAGTCAGTGTCGGACAGGGTGTCAGTGGCGAACTGGTGGACGTTATTGGCTGGCGTCTGGATGATGTGGTGCAACTGATACGCGGTAAAAAAGGCACGGTTGTTCGCCTTGAATTGATCCCGCATAAAAGCAAGGATGAGCACAAAACCCGCATAATAAAAATTGTCCGCAATACTGTAAAACTGGAAGAACAATCTGCTCAGAAAGAAATTATTAACATAGAAAATGACGGTAAAAAACAGAAAATTGGAGTCATTAAAATTCCTACTTTCTATATTGATTTTAAAGGTGCTCAATCCGGTGATCCCAATTATAAAAGCACCACCCGTGATGTCAAGAAACTGATTAAAGAACTGCAAAAAGACGACATAGACGGCCTGGTTATAGATTTGCGTAATAATGGCGGTGGCTCCCTGCAGGAAGTTAATTCGCTGGTGGGACTGTTTATTAAATCCGGCCCCACGGTTCAGGTAAAAGGTGCAGATGGTCGTATTGCCCAGTTACAGGATGATAGTGACGAAGTGCTTTATAGCGGTCCTATGGCCGTACTGGTTAATCGTCTCAGCGCCTCAGCCTCAGAAATTTTTGCCGGTGCCATTCAGGATTACAAACGTGGTTTAATCATAGGCAACCAGACTTTTGGTAAAGGTACGGTACAGGCTCTGCAGCAGCTGGAACAGGGTCAGATCAAACTGACTCATGCCAAGTTTTACCGGGTCTCAGGCGACAGCACACAGAATCTGGGGGTAATACCCGACATTTTGTTCCCGGCTATTTACGACAAGGACGAAATTGGCGAAAGCTCTTTGCCCGAAGCCATGCCCTGGGATGAAATAACCAATGCCAGTTACCATGATTATCCAGCCTTTGACAATTTAATTCCGGCATTAAAGAAACAGCATGACCAGCGCAGTGCCGGCAATCCTGATTTTCGTTATATACAGGAAACCATTGCCCGCATTGATAAAAAGAAAGACAAAAAGGAAGTCTCACTGAATTTTAAAAAACGTCAGAAAGAATACCAGGTATCCCGACAGGAACAACTGGAAATTGAAAATCGACGTCGTCTGGCCAAAGGTGAGAAACCCTATAAAAACATCCAGGAACTGGATGACGAGGAAGACATTCTGGGTCTCAATGAGCACGATGACGAAGAAGAGGAAAAAGAAGATACTGACAGCCGTACTTTGTTAATGGAAGCTGCCAATATTCTAGCGGATTTTATTCAGCTCAAACACAGTGAACTGGCAAAAAAATAAGCGGGTCAGACTATAAGCTGCTGTTTCTGCATAACAGCAGCTTATAGTCTTCATTCCAGATAAACATGATATTTCAATCGCTTAACACGGAATCTCACATCTAAATTTAAAATACTCTAACAAACATCTGAAAATATAAGAGATTAAAAAATAATCCATTTTTTTCTTACTATTTCCTTGCCCATTCCTGTTTCCTGTCCCATAGTTAAAAAACCGTCGCTAAAAATAAGCTGCTTGTCAGTTAAACGGAATGACGGTGTCAGAAAAAACCAAAGGAGTCAAACCATGTTTCATTACACTGAACTTGATATGTTTTGTAACGATGTAAAACGCTTTGCCGATGCCGATGGCTATGTGCCGGAAGCAGAAGATATTTGTCAGGATTTTTCATACCCTGAACTACAGTTTGAAAACCTCAGCAGCTGGAGTAACCACATACAAAACTCAGTCCATGCAACCCGGACTGCCCAGCAGAAACTGGCCGCCTGGAGAAACCGGCTTTCCTGAAACCTATCCTCTCCCAATGCCCTGTCATTGAGAGAGGGGGATTTTCGCAATTTATTCCTGCTTTATTAACAGGCATTAAGTACTTCCAGAAAATCATCCGCATATTTTTCCAGCTTACTGGCACCCACCCCATTAATCTGGGCAAATTCGTGTAGCGTTTTAGGATGATATTCCATCATTTCCATTAATGTCGCATCGTGGAAAATGATATAAGCCGGCACTCCCTGCTCCTGGGCCAGTTCGGTACGTTTTTTGCGTAAGGCATCCCAAAGCTCAGGATTAGCGCTATTTGCAACATTATCATCATACTGGCCTGAGCGTTTCCTGCGGGCTGCTTTTTTATCAGGCCGTTTTTTTCGCACCACATCTTTACGAAAATAAATACTGACCTCACCGCGTAAAACCGGGCGGCTGTCTTCTGTCAGACGCAGGGAGCCAAAACCATCCATATCAACAGCGATCAGACCCCGAGCCATTAACTGACGAAATACCGAACGCCACTGGAGCTCGGATAACTCCTGGCCTATACCAAAAGTAGAAACCTCATTATGGCGAAACTGTTCTATTCTGGGTGTTAATTTACCACGCAGAACATCGATAAGATAACTCACGCCAAACCGCTGTCCAGTACGAAATACGCAGGACAGAGCCTTTTGTGCTTCGGTTGTCCCTTCCCAGCTTTCCACTGGCTCCAGGCAATTATCACAATTCCCGCAGTCCTCATCCTGCTGTTCTCCAAAATAGCCCAGCAAACTGGCACGACGACAGGAGATAACCTCACAAAAACCCAGCATAGCTTCCAGTTTTCGTTGTTCCAGCTGTTTGATCTGTTCATTAGCTTCTGAGCTTGACAACATCTGCCGCAACATAATAACATCCTGCAGACCGTACACCATCCAGGCATCTGCCGCCAGGCCATCCCGGCCGGCACGTCCGGTTTCCTGATAATAGGACTCAATACTTTTAGGCAAATCCAGATGCGCCACATAGCGGACATCGGGTTTATCAATACCCATACCAAACGCTACTGTGGCTACAATGACAATACCATCCTGACGGATAAACTGTTCCTGATGTTTTTCCCGTACCTGAGCTGACAGGCCGGCATGATAAGGCAGTGCTTCAATACCCTGTTCATTCAGCCAGTGTGCCGTTTCATTCACTTTTTTACGACTCAGACAATAAACAATACCGGCATCCCCAGCGTGTTCAGTATTAATAAAGGATAACAGCTGCCGGCGGGCATTATTTTTCTGAGTCACCCGGTAACGGATATTCGGACGGTCAAAACTGCTGATAAATAATCGGGCATTAACCAGATCCAGTCGGCTGATAATCTCATTACGGGTGCTTTCATCTGCAGTTGCCGTTAAAGCAATGCGCGGTACTTGCGGAAATTGCTCATGCAGCAACGACAGCTGAATATACTCAGGTCTGAAATCATGCCCCCACTGAGACACACAATGAGCCTCATCTATTGCAAACAGGGCGATATCTATCTGATGCAGCAATGACAGCATGCGTTCCTGGCATAGTCGCTCCGGCGCAACATAGAGCATATCCAGTTCACCGCGCAATAATTGTGCTTCAATTTTCTGTACTTCAGCATAAGACAGACTGGAGTTAAGAAATGCGACGGATACGCCCTGAATTCTTAATGCCGCGACCTGATCCTGCATCAGCGCAATCAGGGGGGAGACAACAATACCTGTTCCGGGACGAAGAATAGAAGGAATTTGAAAACACAGAGATTTACCGCCGCCCGTAGGCATTAATACCATGGCATCATGGCTGGAGAGTAATTGCTCAATGATAGCTTCCTGCTCACCACGAAAATCACTATAGCCAAACACCTCTTTTAAAATAGTAAGAGGCTTCTGCTTTTGAACATCCTGTGCCATACTGCTGCTCATAATTGAGCTTATTGCCAGAGCGTTTCAGAGCACAGGTTCTGCTGACAGCAGCCCCGTACCCTGATATCAGAAGTATAAGAATGAAGCATATAATTAAGTTTACGACTTATTTTAACTGCTCATGCAACAGATTAAGAATACGATACGATGTTTTGGAGCTGTCAGGCTTACCATTAGAGTCCAGTACAATAATGACGGTATCATCACCCCGAGGAAACAGCTTGATCTGGTATTTGCTCTGATCTGCCGTAGTTTTATCTTTCCAGAACTTCAGCCCGGACAGGAAGCCACCTTTCTCTTCTGCCAGTGGATCGTTATAGGTAACAAAATAAACGCCTTCTTCACGGTTACGATCTTCCACCACAAAGCTGATACGATCCAGTGCTACACCCGTACGACGCCAGGCTCTCGGGAAGGTTTCCTTAACCACCAGACGGGAATTACCCTGAGCATTTCTGGAAATAACCGCTCGATCCACTTTCTTAATGACCGAACGAGCCAGCAGGGCCTTAGCTTTCTGCTCCTCAACACCCATATAAACCATCATACGACCCAGCATTTCTGCTTCCAGCTCCGGATCTCTGGGACGAGGCTTCCAGATAGTACGTTCTGTTGTCTCGTTCTCTATGACCTCTTCCATGCCATAATGGGTCAGATATAAATCAACTTTGCCTGGTTCTTCATCTTCTTCTATACGCACCCGGAATTTATCCCGCGTACCTGCAGAATAAAAAGATTCCAGAACATAACTTAAGGCTGAACGAATAAAGTCCTGTGGAATATCAGCACGGTTTTCTGCCCATTCTGTTTCCAGAATACCGGTAGCCGGATTTTCCCGTTTGATTAACATACCGGAATTAAGCCAGAATTCACGCATTTTTTCCCATACCTGCTCCTTGGTACCAGTGATCACCAGATGACGAACATCATTACCTTCTTTAACCAGTTTAATATTTTCCTGTTTAGGCAGAACCTTATCCACTGATGCCCCGCCCTGACGCTCCTTGCTATAGTCCTGATACGAAGCAATACCACCGGTATTAATATCCGGTACCACCATCATTTCATCGTAATTGGCAGTGGTCAGATCCGGTGGAATTTCCAGCGGCTCAACATCGCTACTCTGTTTTTTATAATCAACTTTACGACCTGCAAAGGTATCATCTACACTGGAGCAGGCTGAAAGAATGGAAGCTATTGCAAGAACCAGAGCCAGTTTTGCAAAAGGTTTTAGGATTGAATTATTACTGCCTGCTGCTTTTGTTAGGGGTGTTAATCTATTCATTTCTGAGCCTGTTTTAATACCAGTCATAGTTAATTATTTTATCCGGTGGTGATGATTATGACGCCTGCTTTACCGCATCACGTATTACATCATGAAATTTTTTATCCAGTACCGTTAAAGGCAGGCGAATACCATCCGGGATCAGCCCCATATCATATAATGCCCACTTTACGGGAATAGGGTTCGACTCTACAAATAATTTCTGGTGCAATGCAATCAGACGATCATTAATCGTACTGGCCGTGTCCCGGTCACCAGCTAAAGCAGCGGCGCACATTTCATGCATCAGTTCAGGAGCCACATTGGCAGTAACAGAAATATCACCCTTTGCGCCCATTAATATCAATTCCATTGCGGTGGCATCATCGCCGGAATAAACATCCAGTTTAGCACCGCATTCATCCATGATCTGCTTGCCGCGCTGCAAATTACCCGTAGCCTCTTTAATTCCGATAATATTGGAAATAGCTGCCAGACGAGCCACTGTTTCAGGCAGCATATCAACCGCTGTACGACCCGGCACATTATATAGAATTTGCGGTATCGCCACGCTTTCAGCAATTGTCTTAAAGTGCTGATACAGCCCTTCCTGAGTCGGCTTATTGTAATAAGGTGTGACCAGCAGACAGGCATCGGCTCCTGCATCCATAGCACACTTTGTCAGTTCAATAGCTTCTGTTGTAGAATTAGCACCGGTACCGGCAATAACAGGCACCCGATTATCAGCAAATTCCACTATCTGTTTAATAGTCTGACAATGCTCCTGCTCATTTAGAGTCGCAGACTCTCCAGTAGTTCCCACTGCAACAATGGCATCGGTACCATTTTCCACATGAAACTCAACCAGCCTGGCCAGAGACTCCTGATCCACACGACCATCTTTGTGCATGGGTGTCACCAAAGCAACCATACTGCCACTAAACATTCAAAAATCTCCATTAACAGATTAATTTAATAACCTTCTATTATCCTTGATTCCCATACAGAAAACCACTGCATTTGGTGCATTTTTTATTAGGGCTTTATTTCTTCTGTCTGGTAGTCAATAATTAAAAAAACGTAACTATAAAGAAAGCAAAAAATTAATCATAAATTACTGGAATATAAAATCTATGCCTGATAAATCTGAAAATCAGCTTGTTATTTCTGCCATCGGCAGTGATCGACCCGGTATTGTTAATGAACTGTCCCAGTTAATTGTCCAGAACAAAGGCAATATTGATGACAGCAGGATGACGGTTCTGGGTGGCGAGTTTGCAATTATTCTGTTGATTTCAGCCCCCGCTGATGATCTTGTTCACATAGAACAGCTGCTTAAAGGGCAGGAAGAAACACTTAAACTCAGTATTATTACCAAATACACACGACCCGGCAATGAACCAGAAAAACAGATACCGTATGTGGTTGAAGTGCTGGCCATGGATAATCCCGGTATTGTCTATAAACTGGCGGACTTTCTTTCCAGCCGTAATATCAATATTCAAAGCATGCAGACGGATCGTTATCCGGCACCACACACCGGCACCCCCATGTTTGCCATTGAAATGATCATTACTATCCCACAGTCTATTATTATTAATGAACTCAGGGATGATTTTCTGGATCTCTGTGAAGACATGAATCTGGATGCTTCTATTGAAGCGGCACGGTAATTAACCCAACAATGGAGCTATCAAATCAATGAGTCAGCTAGAAGCAGGAAAACAAGTACCGGATTTTACCGGACAGGCGACCAGTAATATAGAATTTAAACTCAGTGACTATCGTGGCAGCCCGGTTCTAATCTATTTTTACCCCAAAGATAATACCCCGGGCTGTACTCAGGAGGGTCAGGATTTCAGAGATCACTTTGCTGAATTTGAAAAAAAGGGGATCAAAATTTTCGGAATATCCCGCGATGGCATTAAAGCTCACGAAAACTTTAAGGCCAAACATTCATTTCCCTTTGAACTCATCTCCGATAAAGACGAAACTATCTGCAATTTGTTTGATGTTATAAAAGAAAAGAAAATGTACGGCAAAACCCATATGGGCATTGAACGCAGCACCTTTTTAATTGATGCTAAGGGTGTACTCATTAAGGAATGGCGGAAGGTGAAGGTTAAGGAGCATATTGGGCAGGTGCTGGGGGAGATATAAGAATTTAGCGTTAAGCGTTAAGCAAGAACCTAAACAAGACAGCAGTTACTACAACAGTCCATACTCTTTTCTTTTGCTTTTTCTGAACGCTGAACGCTGTTTTTTTAAAAACTAATGGATAATAATTTATGACCGAAAATGATAACAAAAAGCGTCTTTTTGTGCTTGATACCAATGTTCTGATCCATGATCCCACGGCTATTTTCCGCTTTGCTGAACATGATTTATTCCTGCCTATGGTGGTTCTGGAAGAACTGGATAATAATAAAAAAGGTCACTCTGAAGTAGCACGTAATGCTCGTCAGGCCAGTCGTTTTCTGGACGATCTGACCTCTGATGCCAGCTCTGAAGAAATTAAACAGGGTCTGGATCTGAACCAGCGCATTGGTTTTGATGAAGATACCGAAGAAGGTTTTCTGGCAACGGGTAAATTATTCTTACAGACTGAAGCCCTGCCTACTAAAATTCCTATTCCTCTGCCCGGTGAAAAAAACGACAATGCTATTTTAGGCATCACATTTGCCTTACAAAATAATACCGAACTCCCAAAAGTATCACTGGTGAGCAAAGATATTAATTTACGCATCAAAGCTGCTGCTATTGGTGTCCATGTTGAAGATTATAATAATGATCAGGTTCTGGAAGATGTCAATCTGCTGTACAGCGGCGTACTGCATCTGCCGGATAATTTTTGGGATATCAATACCAAAGAAGTCGACAGCTGGTCTGAAGAAGGTCACACCTATCATAAAATAGTCGGAGATGATGCCGGAAAATGGCTGCCGAACCAGTTTATTACCATTGATGACGACAGTGGCTTTGCAGCTATTGTACGGGAAAGCACTGATGAGGGAGCCATTGTTGAACAGGCACAGCATTTTGATTCTGAAAAACAGGCAGTCTGGGGCATTATGGCTCGTAATCAGGAACAGAATTTTGCCCTCAACCTGTTAATGGATCCGAAAATTGATTTTGTCTCTCTGGTCGGTCAGGCCGGTACCGGTAAGACCTTGCTGGCATTGGCTGCAGGACTGACACAGGTTCTGGACGAAAAAATTTATAATGAAATTATTATGACCCGGGTTACCATATCCGTAGGTGAAGATATCGGCTTTTTACCCGGTACTGAAGAAGAAAAAATGGCTCCCTGGATGGGTGCTTTAATGGACAATCTGGAAGTCCTGACCATGAGCGAAGAAGGGGGTGAGTGGGGCAAACAGGCCACTGGAGACTTGCTTGCCAACCGGATAAAAATCCGTTCTTTAAATTTTATGCGCGGCCGAACTTTTTTAAACCGATATATTATACTTGATGAGGCTCAGAATCTGACCTCAAAACAAATGAAAACACTGATTACCCGTGCCGGCCCCGGTACCAAGATTGTCTGTCTGGGCAATATTGCCCAGATTGATACTCCTTATCTGACTGAAACCACATCAGGACTTACCTATGTAGTGGATCGTTTCCGCAAATGGGATCACAGTGGTCATGTCACCTTAAGACGTGGTGAACGCTCACGCCTTGCTGATTTTGCATCGGATGTGTTATAAAGCGTTCAATTAATATTGTAATGGGTTTATTTGTATCTTAGAGGTAAATTTCAAAATGTTGGTAAATAGTTACAGGCCACTGTTATTTGTATTCATGATTCTAAGCACTGCGATTCTGACGTCCTGTTCTAAAGGTCCGGATGTGCGTCTGACACTTTGTCAGGATCTCAGTCAACTCTTATTAAATGGTTCTAAAGACAATATTGAGTGGACAGAGCATAAAGCCATTATAAAAGGCTATCAGGATCTGGAAATGCAGATTCACTTCAGCCTTACCCGCAGTAATGGAGTAGAAAAAAAATTGCAGGCATCCTGCTTCTATCCTTATGAGCAGGATGATATTGGCGCAGAAACCTTTGAAATGCCGACGTCAGCCTATTCAAGCTATCCGGTAAAAATGCTGCTTGACGGACAGAAAGTGGATTCAAAACAACTGGCACAAAGCATTAACAAAGTCATGCTGATGCAAGGCAAGCAGGCGATTAAGAATTTACAGGAAAAATTACGCACTATTGGCCAGAAAAAGAATGTTCAGCAAAAGACTTAAGCCCAATATTTAATTCAGGTGCTCTATTTTAGTTAATATTCATCACCTCTCCCAGAGGGGCAGGAGACTGATTTGTCATTATCTATTTTGTAGATGCACTGGTTAAGGACTGATGCTTCTGATCCGATACCAGGCTCTGTGACACCTGTTGTAAATCTATCTCCAGTTTCCCTAATGGCGCATCCATTGACATACGCACAGGCAGTTTCTGCTGATCCTGACTGATCCAGACATAAAAGAAATCTTCCGGTTTATCTTTGGTGTTTATCCGATATTTTATCGTCTGATAGGTTTTTCCTGATACCTTTATCTTTTCCATGCCCTGCTGACGGATCTGATAGAGATAAATATCATCCGCGATAATAATGGCTATTTCATCCTGCTTTGTTGCTTCGGGCAAGGTTCTTAGACGATAAATAAGTGATAGCGGATCCAGGATCTGAGAATAACTGATGTTATCCCCGGTTTCATCAAAAATAAAATAACTCAGATTATTGTCTAATAACGGATATTTTTTTAAAAAATCTGGAATCTCCTGAGCACCATCCGCTTCCCAGACATCATGACGGTCCAGATTAAGAAGTCCGGAACTTACTGTTTCCTTCTCACGTTTTTTATAGAGCAGAGTTTTTTTATGTACCCAGTCAAGATATAACACATCATGGCTCTGGCTTTTACCCTGATCCATTTTTTCTACCTGCAGGGTTTTCTTCAGGTCATTATCCAGAGTAGTAGTGTAAGTATATCGTACCGGATGAATAAACTCGGCCTTGGTATAGTTTTCAGTACTCAGTGACAATACAAACTGGCGCCCGTACTGCTTATCCAGAGTGCTCTGATTGGGAAGATAGGTTACCGTGGCATCGGCAATATCCGCCCAGATCATTGTTGTCAGTATGCCCCGATAACTTAATTTATAATGCAGGGTTTCACCGGGAGGAAAAGGCAGAGCAGTACTGGCGGAGAGCAGCACCGGACAGATAAGAAGCCATAAGAAAAAAAAGCGACTATTATTCATCATAAAGTTTAAGCTGAAAATAAGCTTCCCGTCATATCTGGTCTGCCTATTGAGCAGAAGTCACTGATGCCTTGTCAGATTCCGGCGGTATGGATGGCCAGGCTTGAATAACTGAATTTACCAGTGTACCCAGCGGGATGGCAAAAAACACGCCCCAGAATCCCCATAAGCCGCCAAAAAACAAAATAGCCACAATAATTGCCACCGGATGAATATTCACCACTTCGGAAAACAGCAGGGGTACAATGACATTGCCATCCAGAGCCTGAATAATGCCGTAAGCCAGCATCAGCCAGGCAAAGTCAGTAGTCCAGCCCCACTGAAAGAAAGCAATTAAGGCCACCGGAATAGTCACTACGGTAGCACCAATATAAGGAACCACGACAGATAAGCCCACCAGCAGGGAGATTAACAGCGAATATTTTAAGCCCAATAGTGAAAAGGTAATATAGCAAATCACTGAGACAATGGTGATTTCCCAGAATTTACCCCGCACATAATTACCAATCTGCTGATCCATTTCCTCCCAGACCTTGGTGGAAAGCTGAGTATCATTCGGAAAAAAGCCCAGAAACCAGCCAATAATCTTTTCCTTGTCTTTCAAAAAGAAAAACACCAGTAATGGTGCCAGGATTAGATAAATCATTATCGTAATACTGCTTTGAATGGAACTAAGAGAAAAAGTCAGTACATCTTTGCCTAAAGAAGTCACTTCCGACTGAATCATGGCAATTAATTCAATCACATATTCTTCAGAAATATAATTATAGTTAGATGGTAACTGCAATAATAACTGCCGGCCCTGTTCAATATATTTTGGTGCATCCTTAATTAAATCGGTAACCTGTTCCCATAACAGGGGCGTAATAATAAACAGGGTGATCAAAAAAGCTGTAAGAAAACCGACAAACACCAGTATCACGGAATAAAATCGCTTATCTATCCAGCGATTAAAAAACACCACCAGACCTTCCAGCAGATAGGAAATTACTATGGCTGCAAAAACCGGTGCCAGAGTATCGTTAAATACTAAAACCACAGTAAACGCAAGGATCAGAAATACCACCAGAAAAACAATCTGGGGATCAGAAAAATGGCGCTGAAACCATCGATTAAACAGTTCTACCATATCTGCACTATCCGTACTGATAATCTTTTTTTATTACTCATCATTGTCCATTTGGTGTTGCTGACAACATTCTTTATAGCGCGTCTGAAACAGAATTTCCAGCTCATCAATCACTTCCACTGCCGCACGCCCCTTAATAAGATGCTCAGTCATTAATGCCGCAGTTTCATTTAACATACTGTCTTTTTTAAGCATCGGAAAAGTTTCAGATAAACGCTTAATAGCCGCCACCACTCTTTCTTCCTGAGGGCGAGGAATATCGACAGGCTCCTGAGCCACCTCAATAAAACGACCTTCTTTTTTTGCCTTTGCCAGTAAATATTCAGCAAAAGACACTAAACTATTACGATCATCCTTATCCAGATCAGCAAAAATATCGAGTAATTTTTTTTCAGCTTTATTCATAATAATTAACTATTAAGTCTTAAGTTTGCCTAGTATATCATTTTTTGCCTGCTGTAAGATTGAATCCCTGTCCAGTGAGTCTAAAATACTGCGTATTGCATTTTTAGCCCCCCCTTCGCCCCAGGATTTACCCTGTTTAAGGTATTTTTGAGCAGCTTTGCCCACTACCAGAGTACCATAATAAGCTACTGAGCCCTGTGTCGATGCCGTTAATACCGTTGACAGACCACCGTTACCCAGTTTCAAAACACTGGAAACGACGTGAATGCACCAGATAGTCCCCAGTAATAACATTATCTGGCCACCAATTGTGCGGATTAAAGCCCCGGCTTCCGATCTGGTTAAAGGCAGACCATAAATACGGGACAAATGCACCACCAGAGTCGTATCAATAACAGCTGCAGACAGTAAATCAGCCACCGGTACCGGATTAATGGCTACCGCCACCCCTTTTAATACACAATAAGTATGGATCAGCTTATCTGCCAGATCTTTACGGATCAGCATTATTCGCTCGGTCACCTGTTCCGAAAGCTCTCCAGCAAACAGACTGGCATTTATAGCAGCCAGCGTTTTACCCTGCTCTTTAACAATAGACCACAGGCATTCCTTTAGTTCCCCGGTATCAGGAGGAAAAGATTGACAGGTTTCGGTTTCATTACCCTGCTCATCTACTAACAGATAGTATTTTTTGGTATTGCGCGCCGTAGCACCTATCACATAACAGGAATCTACCAGCCCCTCAACCCGATGTCGAAGTAAATTTAATAAGCTTTCTTTTTCTGTCCGGGTATAGCGATCCACCTTGTTCAGCACCAGAATTACCGGTCGGGATTCTGACACCACCTGTTTTAAAGCCTGATATTCCGTATCGGTCATATCTCCATCAACAATAAACAGAATAATATCCGAACGAGCAGCTATTTCATGTGCCAGTTTTTCTCGTACTTCACCCTCTATTTCATTAATACCGGGAGTATCAATAAAAAAGATCCCCTCTGCCTCGTATTCCTGACAACTGGCATAGGCGACCTCTGTGGTTTCACCATGCAAAGGGCTGATGGAAAATTTTGCCTGACCAATCAGCGCGTTCAGCAAGGATGATTTGCCCACACTGACTCGCCCCAGTACCGAAATATGAATATGCTCATGTTCTATTTTCTGCAGCATTTTTTCAACCTGCTGGAAGTCTGTCTGCAGTGCTTCGCGCACCTGTGCGGGTACTCGATGATCTTTAAGTAAACGGCTAATACTTTCTCTGGCAATACTCAGATGTTCATCACCCGAAAGGGTATCCCGGCTATCTGTTTCAGCCACATCAAGGACATTATCATTATCGGTTTTAGGCGGCAAAATTCGCTGCCACAGGCGATTAAGAGTCTTTACGGAGCCTGAGGACCAGTCTGATAAAATCTTTTGCGCGCGATTCAATATTTTCACTCAGTTGTTCCTTATACACATCACTGATCAATTGAGCAGATAACTCCCCGGTAACTTCCAGGGTTCGAGCCACTGACTTACCCAGGGTATCAAAGATCATCCCATAGGCAACAGCATGTATTAAACCACCACTTACGGTCCCCACTCCGGGAAAAGCCTTTAGACCATTGCCGGCAATAGCCAGCAGCAACGGCAGAGTTTTATCCATACGCGATTGTATCAGTTCAAGTAGTTTATTGGCATCAATATCCGTTGATGATACGCCATAGACTTTACACAGCGCCTTGATCATCTGAATCCCCAGAAAGCCCTGCACCAGAATATCCGTACCCGGGCTAATAGTTGCCAGCGAGGCCACAATGGCTTTTTTTGTATAGCCATTAACCAGTCGCTGGCTCTGAGAATATTTAAATCGGGCATCAATATTATCCAGACGCTCATTCAACATGCTGGCAACCGCCTGCTCCCTCAGGCTGTCCAGTTGTGCAATATCATAGTCTTTAAGGGTAACCGTTATCTGCTCAATTAATGCCTCTATTTCCGGCTTTGCCTGTCTCTGTACCCTCTCCTCCCTGCCATCGGGCGTAAGACGAATATATTCACGTACACCTCCGGCATTAATACTAACAACAGCAGGCTGAACAGGACTGGCCTCAAAGCGCCTGTGAATATTCTCAACAATAATTGTTCGTTCATCTTCCGTGTAGTGATCAGATTTATTCATAGCAACAATGCAGGGCTTTGACAGGCTCAACAGACGATTAAGCTCTTTAAACTGAGAGGCGGTCAAATCACCGTCACACAGATAAATCACCAGATGAGCACGTAAGGCTTCTTCCGTGGACAATAAATCCAGCTCTGCAAACTGTTCATTTAAACCGGGCATATCCGTCAGTATGCAGTCCTGCTGATGAGTACTAATGACTATTGACCAGTGATAATGCTCAATATCCCGGGTCGTCCCACCTAATACCGATGTTTCTATCTCACAATCCTCACCTGCTTGTGCAATCATGGCTTTGATCAGCGAACTTTTACCACTGCTTATATCTCCGTATAAAGCAATATAGATCCGACCTTCTTCCCGGCGTTGAGAAAAATTCTCCAGCTCCTGCTTAATGGCCGCCAGTTCTGGTGAAGATTCGAACTCTTTGTGCCAGAGTTGCTCATCCGGCTCTATTTTAGTTGTTTGCTCCTGCTGTTTTTCATAGCTTTGAGAAGCGGCCTGTTTTGTCTTCATTGCTGGTTCAATATCCATCCTGCTTTTTTGCAGACGCTGTAAACGCTGCTCAATATCATTGATAGATTTTGCCTGCAGTACCGGTTTTCCAGCCTTCTTTGATATTTTTTTTCTGGGCAATAATAACCGCCAGACAACCCGACCGACCAGCAGGGAGGACAACACAATCATCAGACCATACAGCCATTGAACCCAGAGCGGCTTTAGCTGCAATTGCTCCCACACTGAAAAGGACAGGTTGCTGAGAAATAATAAGGCAGTCAAAAAAACAACAAACAGTAAAATAACCGCAAAGATCAGCAGTATACGAGTTGAAGGGAGTTTATTCATAAACCATTATATAAAGAAGATAAAATAAAGGGTAACTCAAAAATAAAAACAGGCTCCGAGCCGGAAGCCGGGAGCCTGAAATCAGCACACACAAACTGACGGGGTATAATTAAAAATCAAATGCACCGCCACCTGATTTTTTCCTGGCGGCACCAGCCGCCTGTGCCAGAGCTTCTTTTATTGCATCAGGGGAAGCCATAATCCCCATAAAGCTGTGGGCGCCAGCCATTGACAGATCCGGGAAGTTTATGGCAATACGGAATTTAGCACTTAAGGCATAAACTTTACCGTCCCTGTCAACCAGCACTTCATATGGCAGATGAGCAGTAGAACGAATGTCCATAAAATCCACTTCTTTCATAATGGTTGCATCACTGCTCATGCCATCAGTCATGGCAACACCAAATACTGTTTGCTGCTTGCCTGGAATATCCACTCGATACACCTTCGATACGCCGCCCTTGCCTGCAGCCAGACCGGCCTCAACCGCTTTAATAGCCGCGTCATAACTGCCGTGCTCTGCAACTACATCAGGTTCGTCAAAATAAGGCATGCCGAACATATAATGATAGCCTTTCAGGTCATCCTCGTCCAGACCCTTTTTAGAACCAAAAGCCTGCTGTTTACCCAGCGCTTTTTCCAGTGCCTCAGTGACCTCTTTTAAGTCACCTTTTAACTGATAGGCATAAGCCATGTAAGTCGGGTTAGTATAGGCAACCTGAATAGAGCCGTCTTTATCGGTAATGGATATACGCTGCACCGCACCATAACCTCCGGCATCTGTTGCTGCGGCATTTTTCTTTAAGGTATCATTAGTAACAATAATAATATTCGCACCATCATAAGGAGAATATTCCCCTACAATTTTAAAACCGGCACTGGTGAGTTTAGTTTTTGTATCTGCTGCAACAGCAGCCATATCACCAGGCGCATTACTGGCCAGTATAAAGGGTTTAAGCTTGTCACCCGCATAAACAGAAATACTTAATAATAAGGCAAAAAGAGTAAAAATAGTCTTTGCTGGTGTTAGAATAGATATTTTATTATACATCGTTATTTTTTCCTCTGGATTGATTCCATTGCTATTGCATTTTTAGTTGTTATTATACAAAGATATCAAGCATGGATTCTGACAGACAATCAGAAATAATTCCAGAGCTTAAACAAAAAAGGGAGCAAAAGCTCCCTTTTTTATAGCGGTATGGAATTTCTAGAAATTCCAGCCGTATGCAATACCAAACGCATTCTGATTCATTTTGATATCGGCTTCGCCGCCGCCAAAAGCAGCTGGAATTGAGTTTTGTCCATTAACCTTTTCTTCAAAGGCATGCATATAGAACATGGAAATTTCACTACCGCCAGGCAAGCTATAGGTCATACCAATAGTGCCATGATCTTCAATAGTTGCTGGTGCTAAAATATTAAACATAGTCTGACTTTTAGCAATGGGCTGATCCGCATGACTATAACCAGCACGCAAAGTAAGATTTTTGTTCCACTGATATTCAGCACCTAACTTATAGATGGTCATATCATCCCAACCAAATCCGGAACCATTATTATTACCCAGATAAAAGGCTGGATTAAAGAGGTTGGCGCCCGAATTATTAGGACCCGACTGTATATCATTACCAATGGACCTAACATCGCTAAAATTAATTTGCTGGACATCAAATCCTAACAACAATTGATCGGTTGCTTTAAAAGCAATACCAATACCATAGTTTTCAGGTATATCTAAATTACCCTGTTCAGCAAACAGGCCTCTATATTGATCCAGTTCATCCATATCTATTTCAGAATTATAGACCAGACCAACGGTTAAGCGATCATCCATAAAAGAGCCTTGCCAGCCAACAGAAACACCAAAGCCCCAGGCATCATCACGCCCTTTACCCGATAACCTGTTAGGCACGGATGAAACCTGTCCAGTAAGAGGACCACCAGAAGCTTTAAAGTTGTCCAGTCCCCAGGCTTTAAATTGCTGATAAGCAACTTGCAATGAGATACCTACTGAGTGTTGATTATTAATTTTGTAGGATAAGGTTGGAAGAATCCTTACCTGTTCAAGGTTAATACCTGTACTCGTTTGAGCACCAAAAGCAGCCGCCGCATTAAAAAGACCTAAATTATCATAGCTGGTATTCATACCACCGGTGCCCACTACTGTTAAGCCAATAGACATATCGTTACTTAACATATAGTTAAAGCCACCTTCAGGAATATAAAAAGGGCCATCTTTATTACCCGTATCATTATAGTTAAGCGATCCTGTAGGACCTCCAGGCGTGTTAAATCCACCATTACCAGTAATAGTAGCCTTACGATCAGGATCAAAAACCTGAACACCAAAATCAACACGATTACCTACCCGTACCATAGCTGCTGGATTATCGGCACCAGAAATGGCACTGTCTGCGATAGCAATACCAACTCCGGCACGACCGTTAGCCTTGGTACCATTTCCCATCATAAAGTAACCATTGGTTGCCATAGCTGTTGTCGGGACAATCATTGCTGCAAATACCGATGCAGCTAAAAGACGATTTCTAATCATTACATTAAGCTCCTTCAAAAGCTGTTTTTTTGTGTCAGTCAATTTGTTACCCGGGGTACTCTTTATTTTTAAAAGGGATTGAGTTATCAGGGATAATA
>Ga0256831_1000625_pt1 | contig 18381 bp, 15 predicted proteins | sample 132544metaG_FD_189087 | JGI IMG/M metagenome (GOLD analysis project Ga0256831, IMG submission 189087) | Hydrothermal vent microbial communities from Lau Basin, Pacific Ocean - 132-544 | ecosystem: Environmental > Aquatic > Marine > Hydrothermal vents | place: Pacific Ocean: Lau Basin | collected... | reverse complement strand
AGCAGCCTTATCCTGACAGGAAAATTCTATAGCATATGACAGGGTCTGCGGATCTCTTTGTACCAGTTTAGACATATTGTCAGACAACCAGACAAAAAATTGCCTGCTGTTAATCAGTGCATATTTGATGATTTCTGCCAGTCCAGCACTGAGTTGACGTTCATCCAGAGTATTTAATGTATTAGTATCAGCAAGTACACATTGAGGCTGGTGAAAGGAGCCTATCATGTTTTTACCCAGAGGATGATTAACACCGGTTTTTCCTCCCACAGAAGAATCCACCTGAGCCAGCAAAGTAGTAGGGACTTGAATAAAATTAACACCACGGCGATAAATGGCAGCGGCGAAGCCCGTCATATCACCAACGACACCGCCTCCCAGAGCAATAATAGTGACCCGACGATCAAACTGCTTTTCCATCAGGCAATCAATAATAGCTAATATACCCTCAAAATTTTTATATATTTCACCATCGGGTAAAATGACTGTTTCACATTGATAATCTGTCAGACTCGCCAGCGTCCTATCAAGATATAAAGGCGCAATGGTTTCATTGCTAACCACAACCACCTGTTTACCCACAATATACGGAGACAATAAAGCGCTGTTCCCCAGAATATCCTGACCGATAAAAATAGGGTAACTACGTTCGCCTAAATCAACATTTAATGTAATCATAATGACAAGTCGTAAGTCGTAAGTCGTAAGCCGTAAGTCGCAAGTCAAAGAAATTTTTCGACTTCCGACTTACGACTATCAACTTATAACTTATATATCAATTCCTCTAATTTTTTAACCGCCGTATGCACGGTCATTTTGTTTGTTTCGAGTATTATATCAGCTAATTGGCGATAAATGGGATCACGTTTTGTGATAATACTTTGCAGTTTTGCACGTGGATTTTCGGTTTGCAGGAGCGGCCTGTTCTTGTCTTTTGAAGTACGTTCAATTAAATCATCCAGGCTGGCACATAGATAGACAATGGTACCGGAAGATTTAAGCAGCTTGCGGTTTTGTTCTTTTAAGATAGCGCCACCGCCTGTGGCCAGTACTATTTGGGATTTTCCGGCCAGCTCAGCAATAATATCCTGTTCACGCTTTCGAAATCCCTGTTCTCCTTCCAGTTCAAAAATCAGAGGAATAGAGGCCCCGGTTCGCTCTTCAATTTCACGATCACTATCAAAAAAATCAAACCCGAATACACGGGCAATCTGACGACCAATGGTAGTTTTACCTGCCCCCATGGGTCCAATCAGAATAATATTAGAATTCAGGCACTGACCCATAAAAATAAGATTCCCCGCTGTACTTTTTTAAAAAAACATTAATCTTAAAAGTTTGGGGTAATATGACAAAACATCAGATATTTTTCAAGTAATGAATTGGTTCAAGGGATGATTTCAAAAAAACTGGCAGGCTTCAGAATCTCAAAAACCTGCCCGTTGGGAGTATGAACCTAGAAGAATTATCTTACCGATAGATTCTCATTCATGATTTTAGGCGTTATAAAGATAAGCAGCTCACGCTTATCATTTTTGTTAGTGTTTACTCTGAATGCCTGACCGATAACAGGGATATCACCCAGAACGGGTACTGAATCTGTTGTTTTTGAAATTTCATGCTCAAAGATACCACCTAGCACGATAGTATCCCCATTGTCCACTAAAACAGAGGTTTCAATTTCTCTGGTTTGAATGGAAGGTGCTGAACCAATACCTACAGGCACCAGGTCACTGACATTATCCTTGGTAATCAGCAGTTCCATATTAACTTTATTGCCTGGAATGATTAACGGTGTCACTTCAAGACTTAATAAGGCCTGTTTAAATTGAATATTAGTACCATTTTGACTGACAGTTGAGTATGGAATCTCATCACCTGCCTTGATACTGGCCTTTTGACCATTAGTGGTAACGACTCTTGGGCTTGAAATAATTTCACTGGTACCGTCAAGTTGTGAAGCTGAAATCTCAAGGTCAACCAGGTAATTACTGTTTAATAATGCAAAGGTTACACCCAGCAGATTTTTTTGTTGCTTACCTAAATCTACACCACCCTGAGTTGTTTGTGTGGTACTGGATGAACCGGGAGAAAGATTACCCCGGGTCTTGACTACGCCATTTTTCCCTACCGATGCAAAGTTCCAGTTTAAACCCATTTCTTTTTCAAATTTGTCACCGGCAGAAACAATACGGGCATCAATTAATACCTGTCGAGTTGGGGTATCAATTTCAGACACTAATTTTCTTAACTGTGCAATATTTCTTGCTGTATCACGTACAATCAGCTTATTTGTTCTATCATCTGACATAATGGTACCACGATTAGAGAAGTAGGATGCCCCTTCTTCATCATCCGGATTATCTGGATTTACAGTATCCGTACCATAGGTTCTATTGCTGCCTCTTCTACCCGATCTAGTTCCTTTTAAAGCCTGATTTCTTGATTTTTTTATCAGTTTTTCCACAGTTGAAGCAGTGACAAACTGCAATTGTATGGTTTCTGTAACCAGCGGTAATAAATCCGCAATTTGCTTTTTAGCCTCCAGCTCCTGTTTTTCAATAGCTGCCAGCTCTTCTGCTGGAGCGACCCGCATTACATTACCTTCTTCACGCATACCCAGCCCCTTGGTTTTTAATATTATGGCCAGAGCCTGATCCCAGGGAACATTTTTAAGACGCAGGGTAATGCTGCCGGTTACGGTATCACTGGTAACCATATTTTTACCGGTAAAATCTGCGATTAACTGTAACACAGCACGAACTTCAATATCCTGAAAATTAAGAGACAGACGTTCCCCGGTATAACCGAATTTTGCTTTTTGTTTGGCTAATTTCTGTGCTTTGGTGAGTTCTTTCACTTCAATGGTAAAGGTATTACCAGCCTGGTAACCCAGGTGATCAAAATCACCCCGGGTATCCACGACCATTTTAATATTTTTGCCGGTAGCAAATGTGTCTATATAAGAAACAGGCGTTTTGAAATCGGTAACATCAAGACGACGTTCCAGATTTGCCGGCAAACTGACATTTTTAATATAAACAACTAATCGGCCAGCTTCCTGCTTAAGGTTGATATTATCCGGCTGTTGATTGAAATAGATAATAACATTACCCTCACCTTCTTTTCCTAAACGAAAGTCGATATTTTTAATTGCATTATGATCCAGAGCATCGGTAGCCGTCGCAACATTAGCTTCATCCAGGGTAACAATAACTTTATTTCCATCGACTTCAGTTGAATACTTTGTTAATGATGTCAGGTTAAGAACAACTCGAGATCGACCGCCTGCAGCAACAGCGGTGACACTCCGCGCCAGACCAATGCCAATAGTCTGCCTTTTCTTTTTCAGGGCAATGCCTGTACCCGGGAAATCCAGAGCAATCCGAGCAGGACTGTCAATTGTAAAAGTACCCGGTTGCGGAGCCGGTTCAGAAAACTTAAGCACCACCTGAATTTTATCACCCGGTATGGATGAAAAAGAAATATCTTCGAGCATATTACTCGCATGAACTGTAGTCACAAGACTTATGGACAATATCCATAACACTGCCGTTAATAACTGTTTATAGATTGCGTTTCTGTTCATAACATTCTCTCTAATATTTCCCGGATTTTTTTAATACAGGCTGTGATAATACTTGTTCTAAAACCTTAACTTTTAAAAGTATCTTTATTCACTCAATGCAATAGATGCATTTCGTTCTGTCCAACCACCGTTAATGTCGGGCACTAACTCAACCAGCGCCAGTTTTTCTTCATTTACGGCTACTACCCGTCCATAATTTCTACCTACATAGTGACCGACAGCAACACGATGCAATAAACCATCCGGATCTTTAATTAAGGCCCATTCGGTATCATTCTGTGCCAGTGTCCCTACCATTTTCAAACTGTCAAGAGAAAATTCTTCCAGAGGTTCTCTGGGACGATTTTCGTCCGGTCGAGGCCCACGATAACTGCCGCCTGAAACTTCAATATCCACCACTGGTTTAAATGGATCACGGATATCATTTGCGGCGTAGGCATAAGGCGGCTTATGCTTGAATTCAGGTATAGGTTTTACTTTACCCTTATAAGTCGCTTTGGTTTTATCTACATAGGCTTTCAAATCACTCACATCATTTGATACACAACCTGAAAGAGCTGATATGGAAGCGGCCAATAATAAAATCTTTTTCATCTGTAACAATCTCAATTATCCATTCAATTGACATTCAGGTTAAATAATATCAGGCTAATTTTTACTGAATCTCATCAATATACTGTACTTTTTCTGTACTCGGTATTTTTTAACGTCTACGTCTACGCTTCTTTTTTTTCTTTTTTCGCTTCGAGGATATTTCATCCTGATCCAGATAACGATAAGTTTTTGCCACCAGAGTAATAGTTAATTTTTTATCTTTGTTCATGTCAGGATTTACATTACCCTTTTTATTGCCCTGTTTTTTTGCAGGGACCATGGCAATATTATGAATGGTTACAATTCTTGGTAAGGCGGCGATACCGGTGGCAAAGCCACCAAAATCATGATAGGTACCGGTTACTTTAATGTTTACCGGCAGTTCCGCATAAAATTCCTTACGAACTTCTCCAGAAGGTTTAAACAGACTGAATTCCAGATTATTACTTAAACCAGTTTGTGATATTTCCACCAGCAAATCAGCCACTTCGGTTTTTTGAGGCAATTGTTTCAGCATCGAGCCAAAACTTTTTTCCATTTTTACCATTTGTTGTTTATAGGCTTCAAGATTAGCGGCTTTACCCTGTTTTCTTTTAAATTCATCTTTTAAAGGTTGTTCTTTAGCCTTTACCACATCCAGTTCAGCAAGAGTATCCTGGGTGAAATAATAAAATCCACCGCCAACAACTATTGCAAAAACAATAAATACGGCACCCAGTCTTGCTGATAAGGGCCAACTACCAATATTTTCAAAATCGAGTTCATTCAAATTCATAACTCTTAGCCCTTCTTCTTATTCTTAGCTTTTTTCTTACTTTCAGGATTAGCCTGTTTGGCAACCAGAGTAAATGTACTATAGCCGTCCTGAGCAACAGAACCACCCTTTTTCTTTTTAGTCTGAATCACTTTCAAATTCGGATTCATTAACCACTCGGCACGATCTATATTACGCATGTAAGCAGATACCCTGGCATTAGATTGGGCCAGGCCATTAAAAAGTAATTTTTTTCCTTTTTGAGTAAACCTGGTCAGGTGCACACCTTCTGGAACCACTTTAACAATTTCATCCAGCATATGAACACTGTCAGAACGATTGCCCTGTAATTGCTGAATTACTTTCATACGAGCCAGCAGATCGGCTTTTTTCTTTTCCAGTTGCTTTATTTCTGCAATGGCTTTTTCCACCTTCTTAATTTCAGACTTTAAATAACTATTCCTTGTGTTCTGGTAATCAATCATTGCACCAAGCTGCATCTGGACTGCCAGAATAACTCCTGCACCTAACAGTGCTGCACCGGCAAGCATAGTGTAAAACTGCTGTTCAATTTGCTTGCGTTTTTCTTCACGCCAATTTAGTAGGTTAATTCTGGCCATTAATCAAAACTCCTTAAAGCAAGCCCGCAAGCAATCATCATTGCAGGAGCATCATTGCCAAGTACCTGAGCCTTAATGCCGGAAGCAAGAGACATGTTAGCAAAAGGATTTGCAATAGAGGTAGAAATACTGAGTCGCTCTTCAATCATCTGATCAATATCTGTGATGGATGCACTACCGCCCGCCAGAACAATATGATCAACCGAACTAAATTGACTGGAGGAAAAGAAAAATTGCAACGAACGGCTGATTTGCTGGGTCATTGCCTCTTTAAAGGGTTCCAGCACTTCTGGCAGATAGGTATCCGGCAAACCACCCTGTTTTTTCGCCATACCTGCTTCTTCATAAGACAAACCATAGCGGCGCTGAATTTCTTCTGTCAACTGCCTGCCGCCAAAAACCGCCTCTCGGGTATAAATATTTTTACTATCATGGAGCACGCTTAAGGTTGTCATTGTTGCACCGACGTCAAACACAGCAACCGTCATATCCTCTGCGCCGCCAGGTAACTGCGGGGCAATCAAGGTAAAGGCATTTTCCATGGCATAGGCTTCGACATCAATAACCTTTGCTATCAGACCGCCCAGTTCTGCCGCGGCCACACGAACATCCACGTTTTCACTTCTGGACGCCGCCAGCAATACATCCATATGCTCAGGAGAATTTTCACTAGGCCCCTGAACTTCGAAGTCCAGATTAACTTCATCCAGAGAATAAGGAATGTACTGGTCAGCTTCGATCATAATCTGACTTTCCAGCTCTTCTTCATTAAAATCGGCCGGCATTTGTACGATTTTGGTAATTACGGCTGAACCGGCAACAGCCAGTGCGGCATTTTTCTGGCGGCTTCCAGAACGTTTTGCCGCTTTTCTGATCGCTTCACCTACAGCATCAACATCTGAGATATTTTTCTCAGCAACAGAATTGGGCGGCAAGGGTTCAACGGTATATGATTCAACTCGATACTTATTGCCGTTTTTGGATAGTTCCAGTAATTTTACGGCAGAAGAGCTGATATCAACTCCCAGCAAACTTTGTGCTTTAGTTCCGAATAATTGTGCAAACGCCAAAACTAAATCCTTCTTATTAGTAAAACTTTGTTTAATTGTCTTAAGATTTCAAACAGTTCAAGTACTTACAAAATAATCATAATAGATTACATGAATTTTGCAAGCTTACTTTTAAGTTAATCATCAATTTTAAAAAAATTGAGCTTGATTTCGTGTCAAATCATCATTTAACAGACTATATATTCAACCTATTCTAACTTAGACCACAAACTGTCATTTTACAAAGCCCATTGACGAGAGTTTGCTCTGGGAATAAAAAATTGTCGATTACTTCACAGGTTCAGGGTCTTATGTTTAAAATTATAGAGGGAAAAAGGCTAATTCAAACATACAATCATAGCTTTTTGTTTTTCTTCAAGTAGTTAGAAGCTATTCATAGGATAGTACATGAAATAACAGAATCAAGCACGTGATTAATCTTTTTTCTGAAAACGGGTGTGGTGTCACAAAAAAAGCTTTATAATCAAATCTATTAATTAAACCAATCCTTTACATTAATTAGCTTTATGGCTTTATAATAAAAAGTTATTTTAACACCAATTTGAGCAATTATGCGCCGCCTATACCAACTTTTCCTAACTCTCCTTACACTTTTTTTAACCACTGCCATCATATCAGTGATTTCAATCACTTCAATTTATTTTTATCTGGAACCCGGATTACCTGATATTGAAGTATTAAAAGATGTCAAATTACAGGTTCCATTGCGGGTTTATTCCAGCGATCATAAACTGGTTGCAGAATTTGGGGAAATGAAACGGGAACCTGTTACCTTCAGAGATATTCCTGAACAACTGGTTCAGGCCGTTATTGCTGCAGAGGATGAAAACTTTTTCCAGCATCCCGGAGTAGACTACAAAGGAATACTGCGAGCCATTATCCATTTAATTAAAACCGGACAAAAAGGTCAGGGCGGCAGTACTATTACCATGCAGGTAGCCCGTAATTTTTTCCTGACCCGGGATAAAACCTATATTAGGAAAATTAATGAAATATTTCTGTCCCTGAAAATTGAAAAAGAACTCTCTAAAGAAGATATTATGGCTCTGTATATGAACAAAATATATCTTGGCCACCGCTCCTATGGGGTCGCTGCAGCGGCAAAAACCTATTATGGACTGCCACTGAATGAATTATCCCTTGAACAGTTTGCCATGATCGCAGGCTTACCCAAAGCACCGTCAAAATTCAATCCAGTGACCAATACCAAACGCGCGACCATTCGTCGAAACTATGTACTGAACAGAATGCAGCAACTTAATTTTATTAGCCCGAAACGTTATCAACAGGCGATTCAAACCCCGGATAATGCTGGAATTCATACTGCAAATATAGAAGTTGAAGCGCCTTATATTGCTGAGATGGTACGTTCTCATATGGTGAAACAATATGGTGATAATGCTTATACCAATGGTTATAATGTCTTTACCTCTATCAGCAGTACTCTGCAGACTGCAGCCAACAAAGCGTTGCGCAGTGCCTTAATGAGCTATGAGTATCGCCATGGTTATAAGGGTATTAGCAGGCATTTTGATCTGCCTGAAAATACCCCCTTGCTGGACACGCTTTCCCTGCTGGATGAATTCAGACCCGTGGGTCATTTACAGCCCGCTCTGGTACTCGCTATTAATAAAGTTGAAGTCCCGGCAGAACGCAAAAACAAAAAAGACCTGAAGAAAAAAACTGTCACAGAACAGCAGGCCCAGGTTCTTCTTAAAGACGGCAGTACCGTTGCGCTAAGATGGAAACATATTAAATGGGCTCGAAAATACCTTAAAGACAATTCTATCGGCCCCAGGCTGAAGAAAATTACAGACGTTATTAATCCCGGTGATGTCATTTATATAGAACAATTAAAAAATAAAGAATATGCTCTGGCTCAATTGCCGGAAGTGGCCGGTGCCATGGTTTCTTTAAATCCTCAAAACGGTGCCATAAATGCTCTGGTCGGCGGCTTTGATTACTATCATAGTAAATTTAACCGGGTGATTCAGGCCAAACGTCAGCCCGGTTCAAACTTTAAACCGTTTATTTATTCCGCCGCCTTAAATAAAGGCTATACTGCAGCCACCCTGATTAATGACGCGCCGGTAGTATTTAAAGACAGTTATCTGGAAGGTTTCTGGCGACCTGATAATTATAGCGGCAAGTTTTTTGGTCCCACACGCCTCAGACAGGGCCTGATTAAATCCCGAAATCTGGTTTCTATCCGGATCCTGCGGGATATTGGTATTAACTATGCCATTGATTATGTCAAACGCTTTGGTTTTAGCGCAAGTGAATTACCCAAAAATCTATCGCTGGCATTAGGCAGTGCTACTTTAACCCCGATGCAGATTGCCCGTGGGTATGCCATATTAGCCAATGGCGGTTATGATATTACCCCCTGGTTTATTGAGCGGATTGAAGATCCACTGCAGAATCTGCTGTTTCAACAGGATTATAAAGCAGTCTGCTCACCTGACTACCCTCAGGAAAACTGTCCTGAAGATAAAACCCGTCAGGCGGTGCGTGTTGTTGATGAGGACAATGATTTTATTTTAACCACCATTATGCGCGATGTAATCCGTTTTGGTACCGGTCGCAGGGCGCTGCAGCTGGGACGTAAAGATATGGCCGGCAAAACCGGTACTACTAATGATCAGCTTGATGCCTGGTTTTCCGGTTTTAACCGGCAGATAATGGCAACAGCATGGGTAGGTTTTGATACTCCCCGCTCTCTGGGTCGGCGAGAATTCGGCGGTACTGCAGCATTACCCATGTGGATGAATTTTATGAAAGTGGCTTTAAAAGATATGCCCGAACAGCCCTTACGGGTTCCAGAGAATGTCGTGACCGTTAAAATAGACGCTGAAAACGGTCTGCTGGCTGCACCATCATCCAAAAAAACCCTGTTTGAATACTTTGTTAATGGGACTGAACCCAAACGTTCAGCCGGCAGCTATGACTCATCCAGCAGTAGTAATGAAGCCACTAATGAAGAACTCTTCTAAACACTCGTATTCCAGGAGTTCAAAAGCCGGCTCTGAAAAACACCAGCAGTTCCAGCGCCTGCGTTATCAGATAGCTGTAAATGCCGCCCGCCTGATGAGTGAAGAAGGCAGCGATAATTTTAGTTGCGCACGAAAAAAAGCTGCTCAGCAGCTGGGCATACAAAATGAACATGCCATGCCGGATAATGAAGAAATTCTGGCTCAGTTAAAAATATATCAGTCTCTTTATAGCTCTGCCGATCAGCAAAAGTGGCTTTATGAACTTCGGAAAGTGGCACTTAAAGCCATGCGGCTGTTCCATGCTTACAGGCCGAGACTAACCGGCTCAGTATTACTGGGTTATGCTGGAGAACACAGTGCTATTGATATACAGCTTATGGCCGATACCCCCGAAGAAATTGCCACCCTGTTAATGGATCATAATATTCCTTACCAGCCTGGCGAATGGAAGCTCTATTTTGGCATACGCAATCCGCAAATGCTTCCTTATTACCAGTTTTATGCCGGTGATCACCGGATAAATTTAATTACCTTCTCTGAAAAACAGCAAAAAACCAGGCCCGTCAGTCCCTTAAACGGGCAGAGTATGCAACGCGCCTCTATCGAACAACTTGAAACCTTACTGAAAAATCCTGAGAATAATTCTGCTGAACAGGCAGGCTGTTAACGCTTCCGCTCAAAAGGCTGATATTTTTTCCGTGCCACGCCGGAATCCACAGCCGCTTTAGCAACCGCAGGTGCCACGGTAGAAATCAGACGAGGATCAAAGGGTTTGGGTATAATATAGTCAGGACCAAATTCCAGCCTGTCCAGCCCGTAGGCAGCACTGACATCTGAGGGCACAGGCAAACGCGCCAGTTGTGCCAGAGCATGCACAGCAGCAATTTCCATTTCGGTATTAATGGTTTTAGCTCGAACATCCAGAGCACCTCGAAATATAAATGGAAAACCCAGTATATTATTAATCTGATTAGGATAATCGGAACGCCCTGTCGCCATAATCAGATCATCACGGGTCGCCTGTGCTATCTCAGGGGCAATTTCCGGATCCGGATTAGACAACACAAAAATAACCGGTTTATCTGCCATGGAAGCTACCATATCAGCAGAGACGATATCCGGCCCGGACACGCCGACCAGCACGTCAGCTCCGCGCATGGCATCGGCCATAGTCCTGTCATGGGTATCAATAGCAAATTCCTGCTTATAACTATTCAAATCCGTACGTTCACTATGAACCACGCCTTTTCTATCCACCAGGTTAATTTGCTGCCTGCTAATGCCCAGTGTTAACAATAAACGCATTGAAGCGATACCGGCTGATCCGGCACCAATACAGACTATTTTTATATCTGCCAGTTTTTTATTGTGAATTTCCAGTGCATTCAGTAAACCCGCAGCAATAATAATAGCGGTACCATGCTGATCATCATGAAATACCGGAATATCCAGACGTTGCTTTAAAATCTGCTCAATTTCAAAGCAATGGGGTGCTGCAATATCTTCCAGATTAATGCCGCCAAACGTAGGTGCTATATTGGTGACGGTATCAATAAAGGCTTCCTGTGAATCGGCAGTGACTTCAATATCAAACACATCAATACCGGCAAACTGCTTGAATAATACCGCCTTACCTTCCATAACCGGCTTTCCTGCCAGCGCCCCCACATTGCCAAGACCTAATACCGCTGTACCATCAGTAATGACAGCCACCAGATTGGCCTTACTGGTATACTGGTAAGCCAGTTCGGGATCACGAGCTATTTCCCGCACCGGCTCGGCAACTCCCGGAGTATAAGCCAGAGACAGTTCATCCTGCCTTGAACAGGGTTTGGTTGGCGTAACACTGATTTTTCCCGGCCAGGGTTTCGAGTGATAATCCAGTGCGTCCCGGTGTAATGCGTCTTTATTGGACATATAGCAACCTTATTTTAAAATCAGAAGATTTTGCGCTGTTCGAATACGCAGAGATTGTTTACCCTTATAGCGATTTAACCAGCCTCTTACCTTTACTTTTTTCCCCACCAGAGATTTTAAATGAGTAAAATAATGGCGATCTTTTTTTGCTATTTTAATGGCAAGCCTGGAGCTTAACTTTAAATAAATATTTTTATTCGTCTCATTATAGGCCAGAATTTTCCCGCTTATAAAACGATAACCCTGAGCTTTAGCAGATAATTTTTCAGCCTTATACCAGCGCATTTCCGGCAACTGCCAGATCCCCTTTTGTGCTTCTCGAGCCTGTTGTTCCAAAGCACGGTAACAGGACAGGTGCAAGGTATTGGGAGAGATAGCAATACTGACAGCCAGGCCCTGTTTTAACAGATATTGTTCCAGGCTCTGACCATTTGCTAACACCACATAGGCCAGAATACGATGATAGCGATCCCTGCGCTCCCGATCGAAGGATAAGCCTACTTTTCCCGTATTCCCGATAAAGTCCCGTAGAACCTGGTATGCCTGCTGACCATAAGGCTCAGATGCTTCTCCCCGATGCCCAAGTTCTGGCGTATTAATACCAATCAGCCGGATCTTGCGACCATCTTTCAGATGCAGGGTATCACCATCGACAATGCGTTTGATATCAGCCCAGTTGGTCACTGCTGTTAATTGCTGCGCAGCAGATAAACAGTGTTCTGAGGAGTGCTCTGAAGAGGATAAAGCCTGTTCCGAGAAAATACCAAAGACAAATATTATTAGAGCCGTTCTGATAATCATTATGATAGTAAGACTGGAACAAAAAAGGCACCTTAGAAAACTAAAGTGCCTTGTTTCGATATGCTCTTTGCTTTTCCTCATTTTCTGCAGCAATTAACTTCTGAGAGAGAGAAATATATGCATAAAAACTTATTTCATACCGTACTTCTGACGGAACTTGTCAACACGACCTGCAGTATCAACCAGTTTCTGCTTACCCGTGTAGAAAGGATGACAACTGGAACATACTTCGATTAATAATGTGTCCTTACCTAAGGTAGAACGTGTTTTAAAACTATGACCACAACTACAGGTCACCTGTACTTCTTTGTATTCTGGATGGATATCTGCTCGCATAATATATAACCTTATAAAATTCTCTGAATGCCGCCACCAATGTATACTTTTTTGTCTGTACTTTTTTATCTGTACATTTCTATTCGTACAACCGGTACCGCAAACCATTAAGCAGCCCGGTTAAACCCGGCTGTAACAGGAATCGGCGATCATACGCCTGTTTATTGTTTTTTTCAAGCAAAATTAAACTCTGGATAAAGCTGACTCGATTATTTTTTAAGGGTATGCTATACCCCAGGAGCCTGCCCGAGAATAGAAACCTACTGCGGACAGGCTCCCGGCTATAAATCACATTCATATTCCAGGTATTGACACTAATTATGGCTCCCAAAGACAAGAAAAGTAAAAAAAAGTCCATCAAACCGGTTAAATTTATCCATAGTGAACAGGGTATGGATACTGAGTCCATTCGACGTGCTATTGCCAATCGCCTGACCTTTACCATTGGCAAGGACACAATAACCGCCACTCAACTGGACTGGCTGGATTCCGTATCCTATGCCATTCGAGACCGCCTGATCGAGCGCTGGATGAACACCATGCGCAGTTATTATGCCTGTGATGCAAAGCGGGTCTATTATCTGTCTCTGGAATTTCTTATTGGTCGTACCTTACTCAATGCCATGTTAAATCTGGGGATTGAGCAGGAATGCATTAAGGTAATGAGTGAACTGGGCCATGACCTCCCCCAGCTTACTGAACTGGAACCGGATGCGGCTCTGGGTAATGGCGGGCTGGGTCGACTGGCAGCCTGCTTTCTGGACTCCCTGGCCACCCTGCAATTACCCGGATACGGCTATGGTATACGTTATGAATACGGCATGTTCCGGCAGAATATAAATGACGGCTATCAGATAGAGCACCCTGATAACTGGCTGCGTTACGGCAACCCCTGGGAAATTCCCCGTGCCGAAGTGCTGTTTCCTATCCATTTCGGCGGAAAGGTCGTCACTTATCATGATGAGGATGGATTTCCACGTTCCCATTGGGTCGATACGGAAGAAGTCATGGCCATGGCCTTTGATACGCCAATTCCCGGTTATGATGTAGGCACAGTCAATAATATGCGCCTCTGGTCTGCCAAAGCTTCCCGGGACTTTGAATTACAGTATTTTAATGAAGGTAATTATATTAAAGCCGTAGAGGATAAAAACCGCTCCGAAAATCTATCCCGGGTACTTTATCCTGATGATACCACTGAGATGGGACGCAAACTGCGTTTAAAACAGGAATACTTTTTTGTCAGTGCCTCAATACAGGATATTATGCTGCGCTATGAAAAATACCATGACGGCTTTGATGATTTGCCGCATAAAGTATCCATCCAGCTTAACGATACCCATCCGGCCATTGCGGTTGCTGAACTAATGCATATTCTGGTGGACATTAAACATCTGGACTGGGATGACGCCTGGGATATTACCACCCGGGTTTTCGCCTATACCTGTCATACTTTATTGCCTGAGGCTCTGGAAACCTGGCCGGTATCCCTGTTTGAGGAATTACTGCCGCGACATATGTCGATTATTTATGACATCAACTTTCACTTTCTGCAAAATGTAAATCATTGTTTCCCCGGTGATAACGAATTATTAAAAAACGTTTCGTTAATAGATGAAAGCGGCGAAAAACGTATTCGTATGGCACATCTGGCCATTGTCGGCAGCCATAAAGTAAATGGCGTTGCCAAAATTCACAGTAAATTAATGAAAGACACCATATTCAGTGACTTCAACCGCTTATTTCCGGATCGTTTTATTAACCTGACCAATGGCGTGACCCCGAGACTCTGGATCAATCAGGCCAATCCCGCACTGTCCGGCTGGATCACCAAACAGATTGGCTCCGCCTGGTTAAAAGATTTACAACACTTGCGTAAACTGGAAAAACACGCCCATAAACCGGAACGGCAGAAAGCCTTTTTACATATCAAACAACAGAACAAAATCCGCCTGTGTCAAAAGATTGCCGATCTACTGGATATAGAAGTTACTCCTGATGCATTATTTGATGTACAGGTTAAACGCATTCATGAATACAAACGGCAACTATTAAATATTCTGCATATAATTACCCTTTATAATCGCATTCGAAATAATCCCGAACTGGAGGTTGTTCCCCGTGTGGTGGTCATTGCAGGTAAAGCCGCTCCTGCCTATACCATGGCCAAACTATTTATTAAATTAATTAATGATATTGCTGTAGTGGTCAATAATGATTTTCGTATTAATAATAAACTCAAAGTTATTTTCATCCCAAATTATGATGTGACCAATGCCACTATTATTATTCCTGCAGCGGATTTATCCGAACAAATTTCAACCGCCGGAACAGAAGCCTCCGGTACGGGTAATATGAAACTGGCACTCAATGGTGCCTTAACCATTGGCACCCTGGATGGTGCCAATGTGGAAATTAAAAATGAAGTCGGTGATGACAATATCTTTATTTTTGGACATACAGTAGAAGAAATAGAGAACCTGAAACAAGGTCATTATAATCCTTACCATTATTATGAAGACAATCCATTTTTAAAAGAGGCCATTGATTTAATTGGTTCCGATTATTTCTGCCCCGGTGATCCGGATCGTTTTAAATTGATAGTCGATTCATTATTAAACAGTGACCCTTATTTTGTTATGGCCGATTATCAGGCTTATATCGATAAACAGAAAGAAGTCGAAGTCCTGTTTCTGGACAAGCACAAATGGGCTGAAAAAGCGCTATTGAACATTGCCCGAATGGGCTATTTTTCCAGTGACCGAACCATTAAAGAATACGCCAGTAAAGTCTGGGGACTGGTACCGGTAGTACCGGGGAAGTGTGTTTAAGAGTAGTCGGTAGTTGGTAGTCGCCTAAGATTATAATCTTTGATTTACGACTACCGACTTATGACTTTTTTATCTATTCATTGAATTAAAGAACTGTTCGTTGGTTTTGCTATCCTGCATTTTTTCCTGCATAAATTCCATGGCAGAAATTTCATCCATGGGGTGCAGAATTTTGCGCAGGATCCAGACTTTCTGTAATTCATCCGGCGCCATTAACAGGTCTTCTTTACGGGTACCGGAACGGTTTACATTGATGGCCGGATAGATACGTTTTTCGGCCAGTTTACGGTTCAGGTGTAATTCCATATTACCGGTGCCTTTAAATTCTTCAAATATAACTTCATCCATTTTGGAACCGGTATCAATCAGAGCGGTTGCCAGTATAGTCAGTGAACCGCCTTCTTCGATATTTCTTGCCGCACCAAAAAAACGCTTGGGGCGCTGCAGGGCATTAGCATCCACACCACCGGTCAGCACTTTACCGGAAGATGGAATGACCGTGTTATAGGCACGTGCCAGACGGGTAATGGAGTCCAGTAGAATAACCACATCATGCTTATGTTCAACCAGACGTTTGGCTTTCTCAATTACCATTTCTGCCACTTGCACGTGACGACTTGCCGGCTCATCAAAGGTGGAAGAGATAACTTCACCGTTTACCGAGCGTTCCATTTCAGTCACTTCTTCAGGGCGTTCGTCAATCAACAGCACCATTAAGAAACATTCAGGGTAATTAGCGGCAATAGACTGAGCAATATTCTGCATCATCATAGTCTTACCGGTTTTTGGCGGTGCCACAATCAGACCCCGCTGACCTTTACCGGTAGGCGCCATTAAATCAATCACACGGGCAGTAAAATCCTCAGTACTGCCATTGCCCTGTTCCATAATAAAACGTTCATTGGGAAATAATGGCGTCAGGTTTTCGAATAATACTTTATGACGGGAATTTTCTGGCTCATCATAGTTAATTTTATTGACTTTTAGTAAGGCAAAATAACGCTCACCATCTTTGGGTGGTCTGATTTTACCCGCAACCGTATCACCGGTTCTTAAACCAAAACGTCTGATCTGACTGGGAGATACATAAATATCATCCGGCCCTGCCAGATAGGAACTGTCTGCTGAACGCAGGAAACCAAAACCATCCTGTAATATTTCCAGTACCCCGTCACCATAAATATCTTCGCCGCTTTTGGCATGAGCTTTAAGGATCGAAAAAATAACATCCTGTTTTCGTGCTCTGGAGATATTATCAATACCCATCTCTTTTGAAATTTCAATAAGCTCGGAAGCCGGTTTTGTCTTTAATTCGGTGAGATTCATTTTGACCTTTGATTTTGTTTAAGTGTTGATTAAATAAACAGATATGTATTAAGTGATATGAGTTTAATGTGTCTGGAGTTTATTTTATGAGGCTTACTATGAATGGAAAAATAGTTTGAACTGATTTTTGTTATAAACTCGTGATTACTCTTAATTCAAATTTATTATAATTCAAATTTATCAAAATCTAATTATTTAAACAGGAGAATCTGAATTTTATTAAAATGACTAAATAGTTCACTTCAGATAGAAGTTATTTTAATCACGCATAGCCTGCGCTTACAACCTGTAAGACTTTAGGCGAAGTTTAGCCTATCGGTAAAATTATGTCCAGCTCTTTTATTTGAAAACATTAAAATAGCCGGAACTAATTTCATATACTATTAAATACCAAAAAATTGGCAAACATCTTTTCAGTTAAATATTACTGTCAATAAAAGCAGTAAGTTGTGATTTGGAAACGGCACCCACCTTGGTTGCCTCAACCTGACCATTTTTATACATCATTAAAGTTGGAATACCGCGAATACCAAACTTGGGCGGTGTATTTGGATTATCATCAATATTTAATTTGGCAACTTTCAGACGGCCTTCGTACTCATCGGATATTTCATCCAGAATAGGGGCAATCATTTTACAGGGACCACACCAGTCAGCCCAGAAATCTACCAGTACCGGCAAATTACCCTGAAGTACTTCCTCATCAAAAGTATCATCTGATACATAAACGATTTTATCGCTCAATTTTTATTCTCCAAATTAATAAAATATAAATATAGATATAGATACAGGTTCTTCAGATTTGGCCATAAAACAGCATGAATACTGAACACCATTTAGCTGAAAGTCAGATTTGTCTTTCACAATAAGTGAAGGATATAGTCCCATGTCCGAATATTCAAGCTCCTTTGTTAATTTATTGGCAAATTATTCTGATATTTACCTGCTAATCATTAATTTTCTGGGAAATTTGTTAGAATGAGCAGTTCATTTTAACCCTTTTAGTTTGAGCAAATATCTTGTCTGCACTTAATCCACGTCAACAACAGGCTGTAAAACATATTGACAGCCCCTTACTGGTACTGGCGGGTGCCGGCAGCGGTAAAACCCGGGTTATCACCAGTAAAATTGCCTATCTGATCCAGGAGTGCGGGCACAAGGCACATACTATAGCTGCGGTTACCTTTACCAATAAAGCCGCACGGGAAATGAAAGAACGGGTATCACAGATCATCCCCCGCTCCCGGACTCGCGGCCTGAGAGTTTCCACCTTTCATACCCTGGGTCTGAATATTATTAAGTCTGAACTGAGCTTACTGTCTTTAAAAAGTGGATTTTCAATTTTTGATACCCATGACAGCCATACTCTGCTCAAAGACCTGATGCGCAGCCACTTTAAGGACCAGGAATTAATTAAAGAACACTTTGAAGCTATTGCCCGGCAGATATCCAGCTGGAAAAATGACTGCACTACCCCGGAACAATTACTACAGCTGCCGCCCTCTGATCCCGCATTGGCCTATTACATAAAAATTTACGCTGACTATAAC
>Ga0256831_1000624_pt1 | contig 18398 bp, 4 predicted proteins | sample 132544metaG_FD_189087 | JGI IMG/M metagenome (GOLD analysis project Ga0256831, IMG submission 189087) | Hydrothermal vent microbial communities from Lau Basin, Pacific Ocean - 132-544 | ecosystem: Environmental > Aquatic > Marine > Hydrothermal vents | place: Pacific Ocean: Lau Basin | collected... | reverse complement strand
TATAGATATCATAGTCGCAAATGAATATAGCAACAACCTGATAATGTATAAAAACTATGGAAATTATTTTATTTTCCAGCCGATTGATTCATATGATGCAGAAACCCAATTATTAGAAAAAATTGATATCGATGGTGATGGAAATATAGATATCGTATGTTCTAGAAATAATGGGAGTAAATCGCAAATAGTTTGGTATAAGAACAATGGAAATGCAAATTTTGTCTTTGCTGACACAATATCAGATAATGATAATACTATAGACCAAATAATTATAAAAGATTTGAATGGTGATAGCAAACCGGATATTATTACTCTTTCGACATATTCTGACAATATAAGCTGGTATAAAAACGATGGATCTTCTTTTAGCAAAGCAAAAACTATAACAAATTCATTTCCTCGTCCATCTAGAATGTCTTCAAATGATATAGACAATGATGGAGATAATGATTTGGTTGTTGTATCATCCCAAAAAGATTTAATAAAATACTTGACAAATACAAATGGTGCTGGTGTGTTTTCAAATCCTGTATCTATTCCTGATGAAAAAAGTAATCCTAAAGATATTATCACCATAGATTTTGATAATGATGGAGACAATGATATTATTTATCCCTCTTCAGGTAATAGTTCAATATTTTTGCATAAAAACACAAACGGAACTTTTAGTAACGCCATTAAGTTGACTAAACCTTACAATGTGAAACCTTCTCGAATTATATTAAAAGATATAGATAAAGATGGAGATTTAGATTTAATTGGATTTCAAGATTACTATAAATTTTCTGTATTTTGGATTGTAAATATAAATGGTACTTTTGACAAAGTAAATACTATTTTAACCAATAATAATGATGTAGTTAAAATTATAGCTACTGATATAAATAAGGATAATTTAATTGATTTATTATCACTGAATGAATCCTCAAATAATTTATTGTTAAACAAAGGGATTATAGCACCTCAATATTCAAAACATCCTACCAACAAACATATTTGTGGAGATACGACTGTTGAGTTTTCTGTAGATTTTACCTTTGCAGATAGTATAAGATGGAAAAAGAAACGCTCTTATCAGAATACTTTTTCCTCGATAAAAAACGACAGCATATATTCAGGAGCTACTTCAAAAACACTTAGAATCAATGCAAATCATTCTCTTGATAAAGACAGCTATATGTGTTCTATTTATTATAAGAATTATACTTTCCATTCCGAAGCAGCTTTATTGGAAGTAAACAAATTTATCGAGGCACTTGCAGGTGAAGATAAAACAACTTGCGAAAACAGTCTTTACTTAAACGGTAATTATCATTCCCTAGGCACAGGTAAATGGTCGGTTATTAAAGGCTCTGCTATCATTTCAAACCCGGAAGACAATGGCTCTAAAATAACAAATCTAAGCTATGGCGAAAATATATTTAGATGGACTATAACCAATGGGGTATGCACTGATTCTGATGATGTTACCATTACAAAGAACGAAAACGTAATTATTACGAGTCAACCTGATAATGTCCAAGTTAATCCGAATGAAACAGCCAGTTTTGAAGTGTCATATACCGGTGATGTACTTTCATTCCTTTGGCATAAGGACGGAACTGCAATAACTGATAATTCTGATTATACAGGAACAAAGACATCAAAGCTAACAATAACCAATGTAAATGATAATCATGCAGGTGATTACTACTGCTATATTAATGGTAAATGCAATAACTTAAACACCGAACCTGCTACATTGAGTATTTTGACAAAAACATCTGATTTATTTGGAAGCAATATTGAGATATACCCAAATCCAGTGATTGATGTATTGCATATAAAAACGGAAGAAACAATTAAGGATATCACAATAAGTACAATTAACTGTACTAAGGTAATGTTGAAAGAAAACAAAATAAAAAATAATACTATCGACCTCCAACATCTTGCTAAAGGAACTTACATCTTGTTGATAAAAACCAATAAAAACACATTTAGATACAAGTTCATTAAAATCGATTAAAACAAATCCAAGACTCAGAAGCTCAAAGAGATTCTGAAGCTGACTTCTTGAACCAAATCCAAGACTCAGAAGCTCGAAGAGATTCTGAAGCTGGTTTAATTTGTGCTGACTTATTTTAAACCGGCTTCACAATCCTTCTTCAGCTAGTTCAGGATTTCTGAAAAGCAAATTTATTACCAAAAATCTCCATCTTGTCCGATTTGTGTTAACATTTGTCCAATTTGTGTTAGTCATAGTGCTTAAATTGATGGTAATTTGTGTTATTGAATCATAAAACAAATAACTATGAAAAAATTAATACTATTTTCAATTCTATTTTCAGCATTTTCATTTGTTGACAGTTTTGGACAAAATTGGTCTAAATTGGATAAAATAAAATACTCAGATTTAACTCTAAAAGACTACCAAGAAACTTTTAATAAATATTGGGATGGATATAATGTAAAAAACGGTTATTATATAAATTCCAGAGGTAAAAAGGTAAAAGCAGGTGGATGGAAAAGATTTAAAAGATGGGAGAATTATTGGATGAAAAGAGTAAATCCAATTACAGGTAAATTTCCATCAACTGCTGATTGGGATACTATCACAAATCAAATTCAAAAAGAAAAAGAAAACTATAACTCAATAAAATACTTCTCAGGCAACTGGGGAAATTATGGGCCATATACTACAACAAATGGAAATCCTTATGGAGATGGAAATGTATTTGGTGTTGGTCGTATCAACTGTATTGAATTTCATCCAACTGATCCAAACACATTTTGGGTAGGTACACCTACTGGAGGTTTGTGGGAAACAAAAAACGGTGGTCAAACTTGGAAGGTTCTTACTGATCAGAATCAATTATTAGGAGTGAGTTCTATCGCCATCCCTTCAGACTTTGCCATATCTAAAACAATGTATATTGCTACAGGAGATAGAAATGATATAACTTATGCAGGCATAGGGATTTTAAAATCTACAAATGCAGGATTAACTTGGGAATCTACCGGCTTAAGCTATAATCCGGCAGAAAAAAAAATAGTAAATAAATTATTGATTTCACCAAATAATAATAATAAATTATATGCCGCTTCAACCAATGGCTTTTTTATATCTACCAATGCCGGAGTTTCATGGAAACAAACTTTAAGCGAAGAGCTCATAGATATTGAATTTAATCCTGCAAATAGTAATATAATATATGGTGCTACAAGAAAATCTTCAAAAATTTTTAAATCTAATGATGCAGGACAAAATTGGAGTCTGATTGAATCTTTTTCAAATGCCGGAAGGATTGAGTTGACTGTTAGTTCAGCTGATGCTTCCATTGTTTATGCTGTAGTAGTAAATAATGCACCACCTGATTCTGCTAAAAGTCTAAAAGGAATTTATATATCCACAAATAAAGGCGATAGTTATCAATTAGTTTTTGACGGTACTACTTCAAATCATAACTTACTTGGATACGATTCTGATGGCTCTGGTTCGGGAGGACAAGGAGATTATGATTTAGCACTTGAAGCAAACCCAAACAATGCAAATGAAGTATATTTAGGTGGAATAATAACCTGGAAAACGACCAATGGTGGTAATAACTGGAAGATTTCTAATAATGCTGAAGGTGAAACTGGAAAAGAGTTAGTTCATGTTGACAAGCACTTTATTAAATTTAATAACAATAGCATTTACGAATGTAATGATGGTGGTTTGTATAAATCTACAGACAATGGTATGCATTGGAAAGTCATATCAGATGGGATAAAAAATAGTCAAGTTTACCGAATAGGTTTATCCAAAACCAATGGCGACGAACTTCTCGCCGGTCAACAAGATGGAGGTGCGAAATTATTTCATTCAAATACAGAATGGGAAGATGCTTCTTTTGGTGATGGACAAGAGTGCATTATCACATCTAATGAAAAATATGCTGCGTTACAAAGTGGTGAAGTATTAAGGATAAGTGATCTTACAATTATAACCAATAATATCGAGGGTGGTGCATCTGGTGCATGGACTACACCATTCATTGTTGATCCAAATAATGACAATACTCTATATATCGGCTATTGGGATATTTATAAAACTACTGATAGAGGAAATACATGGACTCCATTATACAATTACAATGTCTCTGACTATCTACAATCAATTGCAATTGCAAATTCAAATCCTGATGTAATATATGAAGCAACATATAAAAATATATGGAAATCAATTGACGGGGGTAAAAACTGGGCTGAAATCAAAAGTGGATTGCCAGTGTCTCAATCTAACATTACATATATTAGTATAAAAGATAATGATCCAAATACAGTTTGGGTTTCATTAAGTGGATATAATCAAGAAAATGTTTACAAAACTATAGATGGTGGTAATAATTGGATTAATATTTCATCAGGAATACCTGATATTCCGGTAAATACAATTATTCAAAACAAATCAATAACAGATTTTGACCAATTATTTGCAGGAACTGACTTTGGGGTTTATGTGAAAAATGAAAATGAAGACTGGAAACCTTTTAAAACAAATTTCCCAAGTGTCATTGTAAATGAATTGGAGATATTTTATGGAAATACAAAAGAGGATAACTGGTTATATGCTGGAACTTTTGGTCGTGGTGTTTGGAGGACAAGGCTAACGTGTTCTGATAATATCGTTATAACAAAACAGCCTGTATCTATTTCAGCATCTTTAGGTGACAATACTAGTTTTTCAATTAAAACAAATAATACAGGTCTTAATTATCAATGGTATCTTGACGATTTCTCTTTGCAGAATACTGGAAGAATTTCAGGTGCTAATTCTTATGAGTTAAAGATAAAAAATATAAATAACAATGATTTTGGATTCTATAATTGCAAAGTATCAAATGACTGTAGCCAAGTAATAAGTGAGTATGCAGAATTATTTTCATATACCAATACACAGGAGATATCAATAGGTGAAATCAAACTATATCCAAATCCAAATAACGGAAAATTCAAAATTGAATTAAGTAAAAAACTAATTGGAACAAATTTTAAAATCATTGATATTCATGGACAAATTATTTTAAAGTCTGTTTTCAATAAGAAAGTAAAGACTATAGACATCAGAAAATACAATAAAGGAATATATATAATTACGTTTGATATTGAAAATAAACCTGTAAGTATGAGTTTTTTCAAGGAGTGACAAAAAAACAATAAATCATCTATAGATTGATTTTAGTTTTCTAGCAATAGTCAAAAATAATCGCTTAAAAACAGCAAAAATCATCAGATTGTCCGATTTGTGTTAACATTTGTCCGATTTGTGTTAATCAAAACTATCTAAATGTTCCAATTTTGTACCAATAAAACTAAAAACATATGCTTAACCCTAAAAAAATTAAAAAGGTATTCTTGATTTTACTAATGCTTTTATCAATAAATCAATTAGTCGCCCAAGATGTAGATAATATTATAAAAAGTAAACCTTTTAAATTTTCAGGTAGTCTCTATGTAGGTGGAAATGGGTACTCAAATTTTGGAACTAATGCTGCTAGACAAAGCCCATATTCTTATTCAATAGTGGGCTCACCGACAGTTTCTATTTATGGAATAAGTCTCCCATTTACTTTTTCGTTTAGCGACCAACAGTTTAGCTATTCACAACCATTCAATATATATGGTGTAAGTCCAAAATACAAATGGGCTCAAATTCATCTTGGTTACAGAAGTATGAATTTCTCTTCATTTACAATGTCAGGCAAGCAATTTTATGGTGCCGGAATCGAATTGACGCCGGGCAAATTTAGATTTAAAGCCTTATATGGAAAACTAAAAGATCTATTTGCTCAAAAAGACACACTTACTTTTGGTTCACAAATATTGGATACATATGAAAGATACATTAATGGAGTTAAAATTGGCTATGGTAATAAGAACAGTTTTGATTTTATGTATATCAAAGTAAAAGATGATCAAAACACTTCGAATCCTCAAAGAGCTGACAATAGATATTTACTACCTGAGGACAATCTTGTCTTAGGATTTAATTCCAATTTTACGCTATTCAAATACTTTAGATTATATCTTGAAACAGCAGCTTCATTGCATACAGCTGATCTAAGAGCTGATATTGAAATAGATGAAGAAAACCTAAAAAAATGGGCAGAAAAAACCAATAAATTAATCGAGATAAACGCATCAACTCGTTGGGGATTTTCCGGTAAGACAGGTATTGATTTTAATTACCGGGGTTTTGGAATTGGAGCTAACTATCTTAGGGTAGATCCATTCTTCAAATCATTAGGATTGTACTATATGAACACCGATTATGAAAATTATACCGGACATCTGAATTTTGGCCTATTTAAAAGACAATTGCAATTTAGATTAACTGCAGGTTTTCAACAAAACAATATATCAAAATTAAAACAACAAACAGATTTAAGAAAAATAGGCTCATTAAGTATAAATTATTTTTCCCAAAATGGTATAAGTATCTCTGCTAACTATAGCAATTATCAAACGGATCAAGCAGCAGGTTTTATCAAAGTTGAAGATTCAATAAAACTGGCACTTGTAAATGAAATGGCAATGATAAGTCCTAGTTATAGTTGGAACAGAGGCAAATACAGCCATTCAGTAAGTATGAATTTCAACTATCAAAAATTTAAAGATGTAAATAGATTCAGAATAGTTAGTTTGGTCGATGATCAAAACTATACTGCATCAATTGACTATGGTTTATCGCATTCCCCATCAACAATTAATTTTAATATTGGCGTGAATTATTTTATCCTTGATTCAAGAGAAAGTACTGATAAACAAATTGGCGCAAGTTTTGGAATAAGCAAAAAATTATTGAAAAAGAAACTGAATATTAGATTAAACAGCTCTTGGAATAAAAATATTTACAATAATATTAGTGATGGCTTCTCACTCAATATTAGAAACTATATAAGTTACAATATCACTAAAAATCAAAATATATCTTTCAGTTTTGCTTGGATGAATAGAACAGGAATACATCGAAGAAATATAAATGAGTTAAGATCAAGTATTAATTACGGTCTTTCTTTCTAATATAAATATCAAACTAAAATAACACCAAAATTATCATAAAATGAAAAACAAAAATCTTTTACTCGGATTATCAATTATTTTATTTTTCTTATTGAAATCAACTGTAATCTTTGGACAAACATATCCAATCAATATTACAACATTTGTAAAACCTCCATATCCTACCAAATTTGAAGACTGGGAAAGCATTACTGATAAGATATTTATAAATCTGACCAATATCAGTTCAAGTAATTATGATGTGAATTTAAACTTGGCAATTACAGGCCCTAATGGTTTTACTGTCAATAAACAAAAAGTACTTGATTATGAATTTAATCTTGGTTCTCATAAAACAATAAGCATTAAAGGCAATGATTGGGACAACTATGGAATGAATCTTAAAATTGATGATATTTTTCCGGAAAGTGAAAGACTCTTTGTTGTGAAAAACAGAGCTTTTCGTGAAGGTAATTATAATATATGCTGGCAAGCTGTTGACAAAAATGGAATCAATCCACTTTCAGATAAAACTCAAGGGTGCTATTCATTTGAAGTTACTTATGGTGAATCTCCTAAAATTATAAACCCGACAGCAAATCTTGCTGTTCCGGCTCAAAGTCCTTCCCTCGTCTCAATAAATTGGACTCATCAAACAACAGGTGCCCCATTTGAATATACTGTCAAAGTGATAGAATTAACTAAGTCTATACCAAAAGACATCAATCTCGCAATGAATAATCCAGGAATACCAGCTTTCTTTGAAGAGGATGCTATCAAAGGATTTTCGAAAATACTGAGAAATGAAAACTTTAAAAAAGGGAATAAATATGCAGTGAGAGTTACAGCAAGAGATCCAAAATCTAAAGTATATTTTAAAAATGCAGGTCATAGCGAAATAATAATATTTACATACGGACAGGAAACAGGCCCATGCAGCAATATGAACCTATTCTCAATGAAACCTCATTTCCCGGTTAATGGAGATACATTACCATTTATAGAAATGCCTTTGGTAGCAGAAATGTCGCCTCAATGCGATAATTACAACAAATTAGATTTCGAGATTGCAATAAAAGGCAAAAAACAATCTAAAAAAACAGTCATATGGAATGATGGTGCATTGAAATATCTGAAAAAACAGATTGGAGATGACAAAATAAATTGGCAGATGGCATCAAAAATGCAATTGTATCAAGGAACTTTCACTAGAGGGGAGAAGTACAATTGGAGTTCTGTTAATAATACAAAAAATAGAAAGGGACAAACATTCAGCTCGACAATTGACACCATTTCTTTTGTCGTAGGAATGCCCAAACCAAAGCTTTCTTCTCCTTACAAAGATGAAAAAGTAGCTGCCGGAAATATAACTTTTTCGTGGAAACCGATAATGAGACAAAAGAAAATGTTACCTGATTACCAACTTGTAAATTTTGGTTTAATAAAGAGTAAAAAACATAGCAAAACAAAAATCGCAAAAATTAATGAACATTGGGTTATACAGGTTTTCTCACAAGACAAAGTTGATAACTCCAAAATTGTAGGATTCAAAGATGGCAAGATCGAAGTAGATCCTGATGATTTTTTCAATTCTTCAAGCCATACATACAATGCTACCAATATGATAAACAGACTTGGGGCTGATATCACTGCTGACATAAAAATTGATAAACAAGGTGATTATTGGTGGAGAGTCGTTTGGTTAAAAAACCCAAGTACAGGAGCAAAAAGCCCGAGCGAAAGTAGTATATACCATGCTTCTTCATTACAAAAGTTTCATGTCGGTCCAAAAGATAATGATGATACTGAGCCTGATGGAGATTGTATTTCAAAGAGTATTGCAAAAATTCCAACAGACAAAACTGCAACTAAAGGTCTGAAAAAAGACCAGATACTAAAGATAGGGCTATTTGATCTTAAAGTAACAGAAGTAACAAGTTCGAAAAATAATATTTTTAGCGGTAAAGGAGAGATTGTTATCAATTTTATGAATAAGCTAAAAATGGAAGTTGTATTCAAAGATATAAAGAAAAATAAAGCTAACCAAATATTTGAGGGTACAGTAAAAGCAGTGAAAAATACGCAGTACAGTAAATTTTTCTCAAAGTACGGTTCATACATAGGATATGCAAAACAAGGCGCAAAAGAAGGTTTAGGACAATTAAAAAATGTATTTAAGAAATCATCAGATGAACTGGCAAATGAACTTGAAGGAATAGCAAAATCTACAGATAGGCTTATTCGATCCCTTCGAGGTAAAAAAACAGGATTACCTGTAGGTTTAGATAAAACTTTTGATGGATACACTTTTGTTATTACCATTGCTGATATGACATTTACACCTCGCAATGCGGTAATGAATACTCTAATAGATATCAAAATCCCCGGATTAGATTTTGACATTTCCAAATACTTAATTCTTGATACTGAAGACATAAGTTTTTCACCATCCGGACTAGGCACAGAAGGAAAAGCTTTTCTTGCTTTTGATGCAAACTTTGTTTTGAATAAAGAAAATGGTGCAGATGCAAACGAATTGATAATAAAAGGGAAAAGTGACAAAGCCAATGACTTTGAAAACAGCACTTATGTCCAATGGAATTGTCATGGATTCAAAGAATTAAATATTGCTCTAGAATATAAATTCTCAAGAAAAATAATTATACCTGATGATGAAAATAATAAAGGTAGAGTAGTAGCAAGAACTCGCATTAAAACCAAAAAAGGTTTGAATATAATGGGTAAAATCACTATGGATGCCTTCCAACTTCCATTTGAAAAAATGAAAGGTTATGGATTTAATGTGACAGATGCTTATATTGATTTGTCTGATTTGAGCAATCCTACAGGTTTAATAGCAAATTTACCAAAAAACTATAACAATCAAACTCTTAAATCAAAAGATTCAAGGCTGGGAAATAAGTGGAGAGGATTTTGGCTCAAAAAGATGGAAGTTAAGATACCAAAATACATTGGTAATGTAGATGAGGGTAACAGGAATACTAAAGTTTCAGTAGAAAATATGATTATTGATAAAACCGGCTTTACAGCATCATTTAGAGTAAAGGATCTTATTAAATGGGAACAAAAAAGAACCAAGAACACAAAACATGTCGATGGTTGTGCCTTTTCATTGGATTTATTGTATGTAAATGTATTACAGAACAAATTGGAAAGTGGAGGCTTAGAAGGAAAAATTGGTCTTCCAATTGCTGAAGAAAGAGATTATCTTTCTTATAAAGGCGTGATAGATAAATCAACTGACAAGTCAATTAAATTCACTGTTAAACCTAAGAAAGGTAAAAACATTACAGTTCCAATATTTTTTGCAAGAATGACAATAGGTGAAAATTCGACAATTGGGTTTTCCTTAGGAAATAAAAACTATGTAAGTTTTAAACTTGATGTAATGGCTGATTTCAACACAGATTACTTGAGTAATGAGAATAAAAAACTTTTGGCAAAAGCTAAAAAATATGGATTGAAAATGCCTCAAGTGAAAATGGAGGGATTTGAATTTCATAGCTCAACCGGTTTCAAAACTAAAAATTTCTCCTATGCTCTTGCCAGCCCCCCAAAATTCCTTGCAGGATTTCCATTGAGTTTGAAAAATATTAATCTGGAAGGAGGGATAACAAGCCCTAAGCTAAGTTTTACACTTGCACTTAGCTTTATGTCAAAAGGTGATAAGAAAAAATCGTCTGGAAATAAAAGCAAAAATAGTATTTCTGCTGAAACAACATTAGCGATAAAGGCTTCTAAGATTGACATTAAAAAACTTAAATCTTTTAAAATTGAAAAGGTTTCTCTAAAAAAGATAGCGATTAAAGCAGAATTTAGTAAAGTTAAACTTGATGGTTTTGTACAATTCAAAGATGAAGACAAAACAGATGCCAATGGTAAAAGATATCATTTGAATGGATTTGCCGGCAAAATTGACTTAACGCTTCCGGGCAATATCGGTGGAGTTTTGGATGGTGAATTTGGTACGGTTAAGTATTCTACTGCAAAGAAAGAAAATACTGCACAGTGGTATAGCTATTGGCGAGTGTTTGGTAAAGCCAATTTAGGTAGTGGTATTCCCGTATTCTCAGGTGTAAATCTGGTAATGCTGAAAGGAGGCGTTTCTTACCACATGTTGCGTACAAATAATGAAACATATTCTCCCGATTTTAATACCTTGATAGGATTGCAGTTTGGAGCAGGATTTCAATCATCTGATGGAGGAAAAGCATTTAAAATCAATGCAGACATTTATGCATCATTTATAAAAGGTGGAGGACTAAGAGAACTATCGATAAGTGGCGAAGCAACTTTTATGAACAAAGATAAAAACAGTAAAACATCTGCTGTTTCTGCATATCTCAAACTTTCGTATAAAAATAATCAAGATCAAGGGGGGATACAAAGTTTTGATGGGAATCTAATTGTAGACATCAATGTGAAAAACAAATTATACGGATATGCCAAATTAAGCACGATTAATAATACTAAAGGAGCTAATAAACTTACAAACTTCAAGATTCCTGAAAATTTCAATCATCCTTTTGTCTGGGCAGTTTTCCATTCAGAATGGGACACCAAAAATAATAAAAAAGTCAATGGAAAAAAGAAAACAGTATCTCCGGAAGAAAATGACAAAGGAAACTGGTATTTCTATATGGGAACTCCGGAAAGTCGTGGCGCCTTAAAACTAGATTTAAGTAAAAAAGGGAAAAAGGAAAGTGCATTTGTAATCAATCTTACAAGTTATTTAATGATAGGAAAAAATATTCCAACTACATTGCCAGAACCAAGTCAAGAATTCAAAACCATTTATGACGAAGCTTCAGTTGGTAAAGGGCAACGATTTAAAGGAGGCGATGTATCCAAGCTTATTGCCGGTCAGAAAAAAAAGAATCCGGCTCCGGGTAAAGGGTTTGCATTTGGCTCCACAATGAGTCTAGATCTAAACGCAAGACCGGTTCCTTTCTACTTTGATCTTCATGCTGCTATTGGTTTTGACATAAACTATACTAAAAGTGATATGAAATGCGACGATGGTAAAGGGTCTACTTTTGCTCGTGGAAATGACGGTTGGTATGCATCAGGACAATTATATGCCGGTTTGAGAGCAGCATTTGGAATACATGTCAAACTATGGTTTATTGACAAGGATATTGAATTATTAAAAGCTGCAGCTGCAATGATACTGGAAGGTGGCTTCCCTAATCCCAATTATGCAAACGGAGAAGGTGCTTTAAGTTACAGGATATTAAATGGTCTTATAGAAGGAAATTATCATTTTACATTTGAAACCGGGCAAAAATGTCAAACTAAGTTTGATGGCGCGAGTTACTTAAATACAATAAAATTCGTTCAAGATATGAAACCTGATAAAGGTTCCAAGAAAGTTGATGTTTTTTCCGAGTGTTCGGTTGCATTTGCTGTTCCGGTTGAAAAGATTATGGTAATTCCTGTGGATTCCGTTAAAGTAATTAGATTGCAACCATATGTTCATAGTTGGACTCTAACAAAGAAAAAAGGAAATAAAGTAAAATGTGATGGCCCTTATTTCAATTCCAAATACACAGCTGCCACACTTAGTCCTGAACAAATGCTAAATGAATACACTGCTTATAATCAAAAAATTGAAATCAGAGCATTAGAACTATACTCTACAGGAAATAAAGTAGTAAGAGACTCTACCGGTAAAATATGGAGTGAAATCAAAGAATATTCTTTCAAAACCGGAAAAGCACCGGATGTATTTGTGGAGAAAAATATAAATTTCACCTATCCTCTTAAAAATCAACGTTCATTTCTTAAAGGAGAAACAGATAACAGATTGGGCTATATGGTAGTAAATACAGGTAGAGCAGATCTTTTCAAAAATACAAACAATAGATATTTCGTAAGATTTACAAAAATTGATGGCAGCGGTACTTCAACCGAAACTCCACTAATAACAACCAATTCATATAAAGAGTTTAGCTATTTTGTAGGCAATCTGGACAATGATCAATACTATTGTATGCAGATAATTGAGCAAAAGCCAAAACAAGTAAATATTGGTGAAATTGATTCGAATATGCATGTTTATGACAGTCAAATGGATAATCTATCACTCCACGAAATCGCAACAAATGAAAAAGATGTTAAGTTCTTGGAAGGGAGCAAAAGCACAATGAAATCCAAAACGGCAAAAATAAGAGAATTACCGGGTACACAAGTAAAAGATAGTTATGAGCGGATACTTTATCACTATTACTTCAAAACAAGTAAATACAATACATTTAAAGAAAAAATCACACAAGGTAATTGGTCGGCAAAGTTTTCAAGTACCGTAAATGCAAAAAACTTCTTTGTCAAATACACGTCTGACGAACCTTTGGAAGAATATGATCTAAATGGATATGGACACCAAGACATAGAACCATTGGTTAATTTGGATATAAAATTCAATTCAAATAAATATCCGGGATATCACATGAATTTATTTATGAAAAGGAATTTCATAGATGGTCACGATAGATTAATGGGAATTCAAACAGCTGCAAATTATTATATTGATAGACTTTTAAGTGAATATAAACTTAGTTCAGAAGTTAAACCCGAAGTTAGTATTAATAGTGATTTTATCAAGTTTTATTCATATACGGATTTGGCAAAACCCATTTCTAAAAAGGAACTCAATCAGTTTAATAAAGAAATGGAAAATAATAATAATGACGATTATATTAAATTAAATAATGATAATCCATTTAGTGGCATTTTCTTTGGTTCAGGCAATTATCCATCTAATTCTTTTTCAGGTGCGGGAACATTAACAGCTGATAATATTAAGTCTTCATATAATACTGCTATTTCATACCGCCCACAATATGGTGGTTACAAATATTTAAACAGGATAAAACAAAGCGTAGCTAAAGATTTGGATAAAATAGTATATTTTCCAAAAAATTCAGAATTGGAAGACTATTATCTCAATAAAACAAAGAAGCCTGAAAAGTGGTGGAAGTATTATTTCAAAGCGCCAATTAAAACATCTAATGGTCAAACTTATTATCTGACCGGAACTGCAGATTATGAAAGGGTCTATTACAAATATATGATCGATAGTGAAAATGAACTAAGTGGATTGAAATTGAAAAATGTAAAAGGATTTAATGCCAATGTTCCTTATGCACGTTTAATACTAAATATGCCTAAATCTGTCATGGATTATCCAAATTCAAATTCATTTATTATGGCATATAAATATCCTAATAGAAGATTGATCAGGACAATAAATAAAAAAATACAATATACCTCCGGCACAAACTACAAAATAAAATTCAATAAATAAAAAAATATAAAAAATGAAAAAGATATTATATATAAGTTTGTTTCTAATCATTGCAATGAACATCTTTTCGCAAGATTCATTGACAAAAGAAATCAATTCTTTAAGAGGCAAGATTTTTCTCACTGGAAAAAATACAGGGAAAAGCATTATTCTTAGATGGGCACCGGGCGATCCGGGTACTTGGCACTTGTCAAATCATTATGGATATGGTTTGGAAAGATTAGCTTTTAGAGATAGTACTGATTTTTTTAAAGCTTTTTACAAATCTTTAACGGAAAAACCATTGAAACCATGGATTTTGGATGATTGGGAACCAATTGCAAATGAAGCGTCAGGAGACGATTATGCGGCTATTGCTGCACAAGCTATTTATGGAGAAAGAAACAAATCCAAAAATGGTAGCAATGCGAGTTTTGTTGAAAAAGCGTATGAATTTGAGAATCTATATTCTATGGCTCTTTTAGCAGCAGATTTTTCAAAAAATGCTGCAACCGCTTCCGGATTAAGATTTGAAGACAAAGATATCGATACATCAATGACTTATATTTATCGTGTCTATAGCCTTGCAAGTAGTATTGATAATCCAATCGACACAGCTTATTTTATTATTAAAGGAAATGAGATTCAAAAACCTATAGAACTTAAAATTTCAAAAGTTTATGAAGAAGAAAGAGCTGTTATTATTGAATGGGATGGAATGTATAATATGAATTTCTCTGCATATTTTATTGAGAGATCCGATGATGGAGGCAAAACTTTTTTCAGACTAAACAAAAGTCCCTATATAGATAGTGATAATAATGAAAAAGATAGTCAAATTATTTCACCAAATACTTATACAGATTCCGTTTCACAAAACTATATAAAGTATTATTATCGAATAATTGGTATTAATACTTTTGCCGAATATAGTAAACCTTCTAAATTTGTTGCCGGAATGGGAAGAGATAGAACTCCTCCTTCTGCACCATTCAATATAGAAGCTAAAGAAATTGCTCCTAATAAAATGGAAATAACTTGGCAAGCAAATGATGAAGATCCTGATTTATATGGTTTCCTTATTTCAAGAAGCAGTACTATTCAAGGAGGAGAAGTTGCTGTTACCGGTTCTATTCTGCCGAAAGAAATTAAAAGTTTCATTGATACTTCATATAACCAATCAGCAAACAATTACTATTTTGTTTATTCTGTTGATACCGTCGGCAATGCAAACGTGGCTCTCCCTCAGTTTGGTTCTATTATTGATAGCATTGCCCCCGCACCTCCTACAGGACTCGCTGGAACAATTGATACCAATGGTATAGTGAAAATCACTTGGAAGCTTGGTGAAGAAAAGGATATTTATGGATATAAAGTTTATTTTGCAAACCAAGAAAATCATACTTTTATCGGTTTAAATAATATACCTCTTAGGGATACTGTATTCACAGATACTATTCCACTTAATGTATTAACAGAAAATATTTTTTATAGAGTAGCAACTATAGATATGGCACGAAATATTTCAGAGTTTTCTGATATCCTCAAAGTAAAAAAACCGGATATTGTTCCACCTGTGGCTCCTGTTTTTACTGATTATAAAGTAACAAAAGACGGCATAAAGCTCGTTTGGGCTATGAGTAGCTCTACTGACGTAAAAACACACTATTTATATAGAAGAGAAAAGGAAAGCGAAAATTGGGAAATGATATACAGAACATATGAAATAAAAGATTACGATCAGTTTATTGACTCAGGCACAATTCCAAATAAAACATATGAATATAAAATAGTCGCAGAAGACGATGCTCAATTACTATCAGATATAAGTTTTATTATAACTCTTACTGCAATAGATTTCAATGAAATACTACCAGTAAGCAATATCAATGCAGTGTTTAATAAAACAAATAAAGAAGTCGTAATAAAGTGGCAATACCCTATTGAAGGCGCTTTGGAAATTCAAATTTTCAGATCTACAAATGGCAGCAGTTTTCATTTTATCAAAAAAGTGAAGGTTAATGAAACACAAATAATAGACAATGATATCTCAAGAGGTAATTTTTATGAGTACACGGTAAGTGTAATTGATAAAACAAAAAATGAAAGCGGTTTTAGTCCTATAGTGAAAATAGATTTAACTGAAAAAAAATAAATTACATCTAATTTAATAGAATTTCTGCAAAATGTCCGATTTGTGTTAATAAATGTCCGATTTGTGTTAGATGCAGAAATCAATTTACACCAACTTTGCTGTGATAAAACAAAATTTTTCAAAAAAACTAAAATTTAAAAATTATGAAAAAAGCTAACTTACTCAAAATAGTCATCATAATGATACTTTTTTTAAGTATTCAAGTAAATTATTCTCATGCAACAGTTCTTGATGTTGAGTGTACTAATCTGACTGAACCCGAAGATGGAGATACTGATGTCAATGTTACTACAGATCTGAGTTGGAATGCAGTTGCAGGTGCAGATGGTTATCTATTAAAGGTAGGAACTACTTCAGATGGTGGTGACATTATGGACGATGAAGATGTTGGAAATGTAACTACATATGATTTACCTGACGACCTACCTTATGGTAGTACAATCTATGTGACAATCACTCCTTACGATGGAAGCACTCCACTACCTTGTGATGAAGAATCTTTTGAAACTGAAGATCTTATTGTACTTTATTGCACTCATCTTACTGACCCTGTCAATGGAGCTACTAATGTATCTATTACCACAGATTTAACTTGGGAAGCTGTTGCTGGTGTTGATGGATATCTATTACAAGTAGGGACTACTTCAGATGGCACAGAGATTATTGATAATGAAAATGTAGGCAATGTAACTACTTGGGACTTGGCAGATGATCTACCATGTGGAAGTACAATATATGTTTCTATTCACCCATACATAGGAGAAACTCTTTTACTATGCAACGGAGAAAACGAAGAATCTTTTGAAACTGAATACGTTAGCGCAAATGCAGGCTGGAATCAAACAATTTGCTATGGAACTAGCACTCAATTAGAAGCATCTGGTGGAACATCATACCAATGGTCACCTGCCTCCTCTTTAAACGATCCAAATATTTATAATCCCATAGCAAGCCCAATATCCACAACAACTTATACCGTTACAGTTACTAATGCAAATGGCTGCTTTGATATTGATGAAATTGAAGTTCAAGTTAATTCTGAGACATTTGCAAACGCTTCGGCAACAGATGAAACTTGCAATGGGTGCAACGATGGAACCGCAACAGCAAATCCTTCAGGAGGAACTCCTCCTTACTTTTATATTTGGAGTAATGGAGCAGAAACTCAAACTATTACAAACCTCTCTCCGGGTAATTATACTGTAACCGTAGGCGATGCTCTCGAATGTGAAGCTATTCAAACTGTTACCGTTGTCCAGTATGTTTGTCCTGATCTAACTATTGTCGACAATCAATCCAATACTTGTTTTGGTCAATGCAATGGTTATATTAATATAACTGACGTAACAAATGGAACTGCTACATTTACTTATCTTTGGAATGATGGACAAACCACTTCCGGTATCGATGGTCTATGCGTTGGAAACTATTCCGTTACTGTTACTGATGCTAAAAATTGTACCGTATCAAAAAGTTATACTATTTCTGAATTTCCTCAGATTATTCCCAATGCATCAAAAACAGATGAAACTTGCAATGGGTGCAACGATGGAACCGCAACAGCAAATCCTTCAGGAGGAACTCCTCCTTACTATTATAATTGGAGTAATGGAGCAGAAACTCAAACTATTACAAACCTCTCTCCGGGTAATTATACTGTAACCGTAGGTGATGCTAACGAATGTGAAGCTACTCAAACTGTTACCGTTGTCCAGTATGTTTGTCCTGATCTAACTATTGTCGACAATCAATCCAATACTTGTTTTGGTCAATGCAATGGCTATATTAATATAACTGACGTAACAAATGGAACTGCTACATTTACTTATCTTTGGAATGATGGACAAACCACTTCCGGTATCGATGGTCTATGCGTTGGAAACTATTCCGTTACTGTTACTGATGCTA
>Ga0256831_1000623_pt1 | contig 18401 bp, 15 predicted proteins | sample 132544metaG_FD_189087 | JGI IMG/M metagenome (GOLD analysis project Ga0256831, IMG submission 189087) | Hydrothermal vent microbial communities from Lau Basin, Pacific Ocean - 132-544 | ecosystem: Environmental > Aquatic > Marine > Hydrothermal vents | place: Pacific Ocean: Lau Basin | collected... | reverse complement strand
GCTATGCCCCGGCTGTAAAAGCTAATGGCGGAACAGTAAAATATGTGTCGCTAAAATTCCCTGACTTTACTTTAAACTGGGAAGAGGTAAAACGCAATGTTACTTCGCATACAAAACTTATTATTTTAAACACGCCCCACAATCCCACCGGCAGTATCCTGAAAAAAGAGGATTTTTTAATTTTAGAACGATTTTTAAGAGGAAGAGATATCATGCTGATTAGCGATGAAGTTTACGAACATTTGATTTTTGATAATGAAATACACCACAGCGCCTGTCGTTTTCCCGATTTGGCTTCACGAACCATGGTAATTGGCTCCTTTGGAAAAACATTTCATGCTACCGGATGGAAAACAGGATTTGTACTTGCTCCGGCAAATATTACTGCCGAGTTTCGTAAATTTCATCAGTTTATTGTTTTTGCTTCCAACACTCCCATACAACATGCCATTGCCGACTTTATTCAAAAACCTGAAAACTACAACGGGCTTGGTAGGTTTTATCAAAACAAGCGCGACTATTTTTTAAACGCTATTAAAACATCAAGGTTTAAGGCTGTACCGGCCAAAGGAACCTATTTTCAGCTGTTAGATTACAGTAATATTTCAGATGAACCCGAATACGATTTTGCCAAAAGACTGGTAAGGGAATTTGGTATAGCCGGCATTCCGCTGTCGCCCTTTTACCATAACAATAAAAACCAACAACAATTGCGATTTTGTTTTGCCAAACAGGAGTCAACCCTTGATAAAGCCGCTGAAATTTTATGCAAGATTTAAATATTTTATACCTGCAATCCGACTTAGCCTGGGAAAACCCTTCGGCCAACAGGAACCATTTTAAACAGGTAATCCACGAGCACGGTAAAGGACATGATTTAATAGTTTTGCCCGAAACTTTTACCACCGGTTTTCCGGTTGATCCGGCTCCTTTTGCCGAACCTGTAAATGGCGAAACCACAAGTTGGATGAAGCAGATGGCTCAGGATACCGGAGCTGTAATTACAGGCAGTTTTTTACTCAGGCAAAACAATCGTTTTTACAATGCTTTGTTATGGGTAACACCGCAGGGAGAGGTGAAGACTTATTATAAACGGCATGTTTTTTCGATGGGTGGCGAAGACAAAAAAATTACACAGGGGACAAAACAGCTGATTGTTGAGCTAAACGGCTGGCGTATTAAACCCATGATTTGTTACGATTTACGATTTCCGGTTTGGAGTAAAAACAGGTTTGATAAAAACCGGGGGTTTGAATACGATTTGGCCGTTTATGTTGCCAACTGGCCTTCGCAGCGCAGCTACCCGTGGGAGACGTTGCTGTTGGCAAGAGCCATCGAAAATCAGGCTTATGTGTTGGGAGTAAACAGAATAGGGTACGATGCTTTACAAAATTTTTACAGCGGAAATTCAAAAATGGTTGATCCCAAAGGAAAAATTATTTCTGAAGCCGAAGCGGGAAAAGAGGTATGTAAAAGTATTGCTATCAGTATGAAATCACTAACCGAATTCAGGGCAAAATTTAATGTTGGCAACGATTGGGATAATTTCAGCCTTGAACTGTAATAAAGAAAAATTGAGAACTACTGACGTTGTTTAACAAGAATTGATACTTTTACTTTTTTAAATTGTTTAATTATGAACATTATTATAGCCGGTGACGGTGAAGTCGGGTTTCATTTGGCTGAAGCGCTGGTCAATTCAAATCATAACATCACCATTGTTGATCCACACGAAGAGTTGTTGGAGATGATAGAATCGCATGCCGATTTAATGACCATTGTAGGAGAATCAAACTCCGTTAGTGTGTTAAAACAGGCTCAGGTTAACAAGGCCGACCTTGTTATTTCGGTTTTGCACGAGGAGAGCATTAATATTTTAACAGCTATTCTTGCCAAAAAGCTGGGAGCCAAACAGGTGATTGCCAGAGTAAACACGCTTGAAAACGTTAGCCCCGAAAACAAAAAGATTTACGAAGATTTGGGCATTGACATTTTAATTTCGCCGGAGGATATTGCAGCACACGAGGTAATTAACTTACTTAAAAACCCCACAGCAACCGAAATTTATAATCTGTCGGACGGAAAACTGTCAATATATTTGTTCCGCATTGAGAAAGATGCGCCGGTTGTGGGAAAATCGCTTGATGAAGTTGCCTCATCATTCGATTATAAAGACCTTGATTTCAGGGCGGTGGCCATCCACAGAGGAAACGAAACTTTTTTACCCACGGGAACAACCATTTTTCAATCGGACGATTTGGTTTACGTTATTTCGAAACCCGACCTGCTGGCAACTATGTTGGGGCTAAGTGGCAAAGAGGATCTTGATATTAACAATGTTATTGTTGTGGGTGGGGGCCGTGTTGGACGAGTAATTGCAAAACGGTTGGAAAAAGATGTAAATATCAAACTGATTGAGCGCGACAAAGAGCGATGTATGTTTTTAACCGAGATGCTCGATGATACTCTTATCATCAATGGCGATGCTCGTGATATCTCCTTGTTGGAAGATGAAGGAATTGAAAATGCCGATGTATTTATTTCGGTGTCAAATAATACAGAAACCAATATATTAACCTGTTTGCATGCTAAAAAATACGGTGTTAAAAAAACCATTGCATTGGTTGAAAACCTCGATTATATTGAAATTTCCCAAAACATTGGTATCGATACCATTTTAAATAAAAAGGTTATTGCTGCCAGCTACATCATCAAACATTCGATGGGCGATGAGGTAGCTTCGCTTAAAATTGTTAGCGGAATAAATGCCGAAATTATTGAAATTGAAGCAAAACAGGGTTCTCCCGTTACCAAAAAACCCATTAAAGATGTTAACCTGCCGGATGGGGTTATTGTAGGAGGGATTTTCAGGGGTGACGAATCTTATATTGCCGTGGGCGATTTTCAAATTTTAGCCGGTGACAGGGTGGTTGTTTTTGCGCTTCCCGGAAGTACTTCAAAGGTTGAAAAGTTTTTTCAGAAGTCGATGTTTAGCATCCGGTAACAGCTTTTATACATTAAGTCTAAATTGATGAGCAACCCTAAAATTACAAAAATACTCAATGTTTGGATACTTATGAAAGTAATGGGTGTTTTGCTGTTGATTCTTGCCGGCTTTATGCTTACCTCGTTAATTGTTTCCATTTACTATCACGAGCCTGTTTTGCCCATCATTTATTCAGCTGTTATTACGGCTTTATTTGGCGGGATTTTGCTTTTTTTCGGGAATAAAAACAGTAATAAAAACATCGGAAAACGAGAAGGGTATATGATTGTTACACTTACCTGGGTTATTATTTCGGTTTTTGGTGCGTTACCTTTTATAATAAGTGGTGCCATTCCTTCGTTTACCAACGCTTTTTTTGAAACCATGTCGGGGTTTACCACCACCGGATCCTCCATTTTAACCGACATTGAATCGGTACCAAAAAATATTTTGTACTGGCGAGCCATGACACACTGGATAGGCGGCATGGGAATAATTGTGTTAACGGTGGCTATCCTGCCGTTTTTGGGGATTGGCGGCATGCAACTTCTGATTGCTGAAATGCCGGGTATCGCCCCTGACAAGCTTCATCCGCGGATTACAGCAACAGCCAAAAGATTTTGGGGTATTTACGTTATTCTTACCGTGGTTGAAATTCTTTTACTTTGGGCGGGTGAGATGAATTTGTTTGATGCTGTTTGCCATTCCTTTGCAACCATGGCCACAGGGGGGTTTTCAACAAAAAACGACAGCATCGCAGGCTTTTTGCCATATAGTCAATACATTATTATTCTGTTTATGACTCTGGCAGGAACCAACTTTACCCTGCATTATTTTGCTTTTCACGGGCAGATTAAAAAGGTTTTTAAAAACGATGAATTTAAAACCTATCTTTCCATCATTGCAGTGGTAACCGTTATTCTTACTTTCGGGCTTATTATTATTGTAAATACCGGTGTTGAAAAAGCCTTTCGCGATTCGTTGTTTACGGTAGTTTCCATTTTAACCACAACAGGTTTTGTTACCGCTGATTATATTGTGTGGCCGGTATTTTTATGGGTTTTTGTGGCGGCACTTATGTTTATTGGCGGAAGTGCCGGTTCAACAGGTGGCGGTGTAAAAATTATTCGGCATCTGCTTTTAATAAAAAACTCGTGGATTGAATTGAAAAGAACCATTCATCCGGCTGCCATTATTCCTGTTAAATATGGGGGGAAATCAATCAGCCAACAGGTAATTTTTAATGTGATGGCGTTTTTTCTTATCTATAGTCTTATCTTTTCGTTTGGAGTTATTGCCATGGCTTTGCTGGGTCTTGATTTTGAAACCTCTGTAGGTGCTTCCATTGCAAGCCTTGGAAATATAGGGCCGGGCATTGGGGGCGTGGGGCCTGTTGAAAATTACGCATTTATTCCTCCTTTTGGAAAATGGATACTTTCGTTTTTAATGCTCCTTGGCCGACTTGAACTGTTTACTGTACTTATTATATTTTCGCCTGCTTTCTGGAGAAATTAGTTGTTAAAGATCCTCCTCAACCCACTTGCGAGCATTAATAAAAGCTTCCAGCCAGGGGCTTATTTCATCTTCGTTTCTTTCGGTAGGATAGTACGGCCATTGCCAGGGTAAAAAGGCACGTTCAAGATGCGGCATCATACCAAGATGACGGCCATCGTTGGAGCAAATGGCTGCTGCACCCCAGTCGGAACCGTTGGGATTTCCCGGATATTCATCAAAACTGTAATGCATTACAATGGAGTATTTGTCGTTGTAACAGGGAAAAGTAAACTTGCCTTCGCCGTGGGCAACCCAGGCACCAAGTCTGCTTCCCGACAGGCTTTTCAACATAACCGAGTTGTTTTCGTTGATGTTTACATTTACAAACCCCGACTCAAATTTTCCCGAATCGTTTTCTAACATTTTAGGATGTTCGGGGTGCTCCGGGTAAATCAACTCCAGCTCGGTCATCAGCTGACATCCGTTACAAACTCCAAGGCTCAGGGTGTCGGTTCGTTTGTAAAAATTATCCAGTGCCGTTTTGGCTTTTTCGTTGTATAAAAAGGCGCCTGCCCATCCTTTGGCCGAACCCAACACATCGGAATTTGAAAAGCCGCCCACAAAAACAATAAACTGCACATCTTCAAGGTTTTCTCTGCCCGAAATTAAATCGGTCATGTGCACATCCTTCACATCAAAACCGGCCAAATAGAGTGCATACGCCATTTCGCGGTCGCCATTTACCCCTTTTTCGCGAATAATGGCCGCTTTGGCCTTCCGGTTTGTAGTCTTACCGAGATTGATGCCGTAATCGGCCAACTTACCGCTAAAGTCGTTATGAAAAGAAAAATAAAGGTCTTGTTTGTCGAAGTTATGAAACCGTTTGTAGGCATGACTCTCGCCACTTTGCTTGATGTCAAGCTGATACGACTGCTCAAACCAAACTTTTCGTAAATTGTTAATGTCGAGGTTGTAGGTTTTATTTTGATGATGCAGGTTTAACGAACACTCGTTGATAACCGTTCCGAGAATGTGAAAATTAAGATGGTTGCTGATGAGGGTGTCAACCACCTTTTTAACATCATCAACCTGAATAACCACGCCGGGATTTTCGCTAAACATCAGTTTAATGAAGTCCGGTTCCCTGAAAACATCCATATCGAGGTTCATGCCATAGTTGCAATTGGAAAAATTCATTTCCAAAAGGGTAGTTATCAGGCCTCCTGCCGAAATATCATGTCCCGCCAGCACTTTGCCCTTTTCGATAAGAGATTGTAGCGTGTTAAAGGCCTTTTTAAAGTACCCGGCATCGGTAACATCGGGCGATTTGGCTCCTATCTTACTTTGGGTTTGTGCAAAGCTGCTACCTCCCAATGCAAGCGGGGCAGAGGAAAAATCGATATAGATAATATGTGTGCCCTGTTTGGTTTTAATAACAGGGGTTACTGCTTTTTTTATGTCTGTAACTTCGCCCACTGCCGAAATAATTACCGTTCCGGGAGCATACACCACTTTTCCATCGGGATATTTTTGGGTCATCGACAGCGAATCTTTTCCGGTGGGGATGTTAATTCCCAACTCGATGGCGAATTTGCTAACGGCTTCAACGGCACGATACAACCTGCCGTTTTCGCCACTGTTTTTTGCCGGCCACATCCAGTTGGCACTGAGCGAAACACCTTTCAGGTTTTCTTCGATGGGTGCCCACACCAGGTTAGTTAACGACTCGGCAATGGCCAGCCTTGAACCGGCTTCGGGGTTAATGAGTGCCGCCACAGGAGCGTGGCCTATGGCGGTTCCCACACCTTTTATACCTTGATAATCAAGTGCCATAATGCCAAGATTGTTCAACGGCAGTTGCAGTGCGCCGGCACATTGTTGCAGTGCCACTTTACCGGTTACCGACCTGTCAACCTTGTTGGTTAGCCAGTCTTTTGAGGCCACCGCTTCAAGGTGTAGAACATCGTTTAAATAGTTTTCAAAATCCTCCTGCCGGTAATTCAAGTCGTCAAAAGCAGCGTTAACGGTTTTATCTTTCAATACGGTTTTGGGCGGTTTACCAAAAAGATATTCCAACTGTAAATCAACAGGACAACTTTCGTCATCCTTAAAAACAAGTTGTTTGTCATCAGAAACAGCACCCACTTCGTAGAAAGGCGACCGTTCTCTTTCGGCAATACGTTTCATCAGGTCAATGGCCTCTTTTTTCGATACAAGACCCATCCGCTCCTGCGATTCGTTACCAAGAATTTCTTTTGAAGAGAGGGTGGGGTCGCCTACCGGTAACTTGCCGATGTCAATCACAGCTCCGGTTTCTTCCACCAGTTCCGACAGGCTGTTGAGGTGGCCGCCGGCGCCATGGTCGTGGATGGAAACAATAGGGTTTTCATTTGTTTCCGACATGGCCCTGACCACATTGAAGACCCGTTTTTGCATTTCGGGGTTGGCGCGTTGCACGGCATTCAGCTCGATGCTTTGTCCGAACTCGCCCGTAGCTACCGATGAAACGGCACCGCCACCCATGCCTATCCGGTAGTTGTCGCCACCAAGCACCACTATTACATCGCCCGGTTCGGGGACTTCTTTCAGCGCATCGTCTTTTTTGGCATATCCAATACCGCCTGCCAGCATAATTACTTTGTCGTAACCGTAATATTTTCCGTTTTCCTCGTGTTCAAAGGTGAGCAGGCTTCCGTTGATAAGCGGCTGCCCGAATTTGTTGCCAAAATCGGAAGCCCCGTTGGAGGCTTTTATAAGAATTTCGGTGGGTGACTGATAGAGCCACTTGCGGGGTTCTTTATTGTGAACCCAGGGTAAGGTAACATTCAGCCGGGGATAGGAAGTCATGTAAACGGCAGTTCCTGCCAGCGGGATGCTCCCTTTTCCGCCGGCCATGCGGTCGCGTATTTCGCCCCCTGAGCCGGTGGCTGCACCGTTAAAAGGCTCTACGGTGGTGGGGAAATTATGGGTTTCGGCTTTTAGCGAAATAACCGTGTTTATAGGTTTTACCGTAAAAAAGTCGGCTTTGTCCTGCGATTTGGGTGCAAACTGCTGCACTTTGGGTCCCAACACAAAAGCCACATTGTCCTTATAGGCCGAAACAAGTCGGTTGTGATTTTTTTTGGCGGTGCTTTTTATCAGTGCAAAAAGACTTTGTTTCATTTTTTTACCGTCGATAATAAAAGTACCGTTAAAGATTTTATGACGGCAGTGTTCCGAGTTGATTTGTGCAAATCCGTAAACTTCGGTATCGGTAAGCTTTCGGCAAACTTTTTTGCTAACCTTTTCCAAATAGTCAATTTCATCGTTGCTGAGTGCCAGCCCCTCCTGCTTGTTGTACAGCGCAATATCATCAATATAAACCATGGGTGCCGGTTGTGCAGGGATGTCGAAAACCGTTTGATCCAATCCGTTGTAAAGTTGTTGCAGCATGGGGTCGTAGGGGGTATTTTCGCTGTCAACTTTTACAAATTCTTCAATACGGGTAATGCCGGGAATACCCATGTTTTGGGTTATTTCGACGGCATTGGTGCTCCAGGGGGTAACCATCTCCTTACGTGCTCCCACATAAAACCCATCGAGGGAGCTGCTGATAATAAAGGTGGCATCGCTAAATAACCAGGAGAGTTTTTTAATGTCGGAATCTTGAATTTCCTGTTTCGATTGAAGGGCAAGGATACGGCTGGTGTCGGCACGGAAAAAGGATATCATGGCTGCTGATTTAATCCGGTTAACAAATTGTTTGCAAAGATTGTAAAAAATGCCCTCGCCACAGTTTCAAATGGTAATTTAAATCAACATTTTTTTGTTAACAGGATTATACCCTTTCATTTTAACTTTCCAACTCTTTTTTTTCTCAGTTTAATTTTTGGTTTATTTAGTTTTATTATTGATTTTTGTAATTTATCTCTCGTTTCTGATTGAAGGTAAGTGGGAATTAATGTATTTAAGTTTATTCCCAAAATCCGATGAATAATTACTAAATCTTTTAAGGACTACAAAAATCAATATTCCGAAGACTTTAGCCATTAATCATAAAAAATTAATGGTTAAAGCCGAATTTTTATGCAACATTTATCGTTCTAGCAGAGATGCTTTTTGCAAATTGTACTCATTTTCAAGTTTTTCGATTTTTAGATTACAGATAAAGGTTTGATGGAAAAGGTTTTTTAATATAAATATCTCTTTGTGCTCATGCATAAGCATAAAGTTTATTCTGTTTATCTTTGTGCTCCTTTTTAACTGGAAACAGTTCCGGGGTTTTATTTAAATAAATTATATGGATAACATACAGTTTACAGGGCCGCTTATGGGTCTATTATCTTTTTTGGTCATCGGAATTTTTCATCCTGTGGTGGTTAAACTCGAATATGCCTACGGTAAAAAATCGTGGGGGCTTTTATTTGTGCCCGGTGTGTTTTTTATTATCCTCTCTCTTTTTGTAAGTACCATTTGGTCTATTATTTCCGGAGTGGTTGGCTTTTCGATGATTTGGAGCACCATAGAGATATTTAAACAGCACAACAGAGTATTAAATAAGCAGGCAAAACCCAATCCTGACAGAAAATATAATTAATATGGAAATTCAAATTTTTTCGGTTTTACTAAATATCAGCGGACTTATTGTTGGTGCTGCTGTTTTTTTATTAATCGTATTTTCCCGCAAATTATGCATTATTGGTGAATATTATTTTACTAAAAAATTCTGGGTCGTTTTTTTGGTGGTGGGATTAACAGGAACCATTGTATCCTTTTTTGTTCCCAACCTTATTTTATCCACTATTGCAGGCGTTACCGGTTTCATTTTTTTGTGGGGAATACACGAAACCATAGAACAGGAAGAGAGAGTAAAAAAAGGATGGTTCCCAAAAAACCCGAAAAGAGAGAAATAGCTTTTCTGCAATACAAACAGATTCTAAATTAACTTTTTAATTTTCATATTTACATATTTGATATACTTTTGTTCCCTCAATGGAAAAAGGATTTCACAGTTATAATTACAAATATAAGGTAATTACTTCGGTACTTGCCTTTGCTTTTTTTTGGCTGGTTATTGGCGATTTAATTGCCATACACCAAAAGCTAATTTACGGTTTCGACCCCTATGGTACCCACCAACCTTTTTCCAAACCTGTAAAAAACGAGTCACACTTTAAAGTTAAAGATAAAAAGGTAGTTAACAAAACCTTGAACTATTTGTCGCATGGTACTGCTTTGTTGCCGGATTGTGTTAATAAATATAACCACTTATCAGTTTTTCAAAAAAGCTTTATTTCGGCCATCAGTATCCATAAACGAAGACCACTTTCCGGGCTTTCTTTTCGTGGCCCCCCGGTAATTTTCTAAAATTATAAGCATTAACCGACCTTGTGCTTAGCTTCTGTTGTATTGAAAAATGCGATATGGCAGAATCATAATTCTTAATTGCAATTCATTCATTTTGTCCTTTTTTATAACGGAATTGGGCATTGTTTGCTATGGCTATTGTTAGCTATCACACTTTTTTAGTTGCTTTTTATTTTCAGATAAGAAGTGGTATTCCGATACAAACTATTCTTTGCCGTCGATGTAAATAGACAATGAAGACGATTGTAGTTAAGCTTATACCAGTCCGGTGTAAAAAGAAAAAATCAATTTTTTAAATAGAAAAACATGAAAACACAATCAATAATATTTTTATCCATCATATTATTTCCTTTGCTGGGAATATCACAAAACAACGTAATTTCAAACGATACCCTTACCATTCAGGAAGTGGTTATTAAGGCAGCTAAAACAGGCAATACATTGGAAAAGATGCCTGCTTCCGTTTCAATCCTTCAAAAAAGGAATATCAATGTGCAACAGATTAACAACTTGCCTGAACTAAGCGCGAGGGTTCCCAACCTGTTTATGCCTGAGCATGGTTCAAGGCTAACCTCCACTATTTATATCAGAGGTATTGGTTCGCGTATCGGAACTCCTTCGGTTGGTTTATACGTAGATAACATTCCGTATTTTGAAAAAGGAAGCTTCAATTTTGAATTTTATAATGTAAGCAAAATAGAAGTGTTGCGTGGCCCTCAGGGTACTTTGTATGGACGTAATACCCTTGGTGGACTTATTAAAATATATACCGACGAACTTTCAGACAAACAGACGGTTAGTTTAAATACTGAATATGGCAATTACAATCAGCTTAAAGGTGTGTTGCACTATAACCAACCTCTGGGAGATAAATTTTCGCTGACAACCGATGCTGTATATTCTCACAACGATGGTTTTTTTATCAATAGTTATACTGACAAAACCGCTGATAAATTAAACACCTATTCGGGTAGGATAAAGTTTTCGTATCATCCCAACAACCGCTTAAAAATGCAGTTGACCGCTATGTACGAGCAAAACAACCAACTGGGATATCCCTATGCCATATATGACAAAGAGAATCAAACGGCTTCCGATGTTAATTATAATCGTGAAAGCAGTTATCAAAGAGGATTGCTATCCACAGGTTTTTATGCCGAATATAAATCAGAAAAATATGTATTTAGCTCTGCCACCGGTTTTCAACATCTTAACGACGATCAACAAATTGATCAGGATTTCACTCCTGCTTCTCTTGTTTTTGTAGAGCAAAGCCGAAACCATAACACCTTAACACAGGAATTTACCTTTCATTCTACCGATAAAACCAAACTAAAATGGGTTGCAGGTATGTTTGGGTTTTTACAGCAAGCTGATAAAAATGTCAGGGTTGACTATGGTGAAGATGCCGTAACCGTTTTTCACCTGCCTGCCATAATGTCAAAATATAAAACGTATAATCAACCAACCAACGGCCTGGCCGGATATGGTCAATTGGGAATTCCGTTTGGCCGTTTTGAAGCTACTGTTGGTGCTCGTGTAGATTACGAATCATCGGGACTAACATATAGTTACGATTTGGAAATTAACGATAACCTAACTCATAAAGAGGACTTTGACAATACCCTTCGCTTTTCACAATTTCTGCCTAAATTTACCTTTTCGTACCAGCCAGCTCATAATTTGAATACCTATGTAAGTATTGCAAAGGGATATAAAGCAGGAGGGTTTAACTCAACCTTTGAGGCGGAGGAAGACCAGACTTATAACCCCGAAAGCAGCATAAATTATGAATTTGGCATAAAATCAAACTGGTTAAACAGAAGGCTAATTGCCAATGTAAGCTTATTTTATATAGATTGGAAAAATCAGCAGGTTTATCAAACAGTACCCAGCGGACATGGAGCCATGATTAAAAATGCCGGCCATTCTTATAGTAAGGGTGCCGAGTTGGAATTGAAAGCCTTACCTGTATATAACTGGCAAGTGTGGGTTGGAGCCGGATATACCAAAGCCAAATACCTTGATTATGTTCGTGATTCGTCAAGGGTTTACACCGGTAACTACCTGCCATATGTACCCAATTACACATTAAATGCAGGAACGAATTATAGCCTCCGGATCCGGGAGAGCTGGCTAAAACAGATTTCAGTCAATGTCAATTATCAATATTTTGGTAAAATCTATTGGAATGATGACAATAGTGCATGGCAAAAAGCTTACGGACTGCTAAACGGAAGAATCTCTTTTATGACCGGCAATATTGATTTTGGTATTTGGGGTAAAAACATATTAAACACCCAATACAACGCCTATTATTTTAGTGCTCTGGGTCACGATTATGTGGAGCTTGGCAAGCCAATTCAGTTTGGCATCTTCCTAAACCTGAAGCTATAAGTTATGACTGTTTCTTCAAAACAAAAATATGGCACCCTGCTGAGTCTTTATCTGGCTCAATCTGTTCCCATGAGTTTTTTTTCGACAGTTATGCCCGTTATTATGCGCAGTGAGCACTATTCGCTCACTGCCATTGGGCTAATCCAGTTAATAAAGCTACCATGGATTTTAAAATTTTTATGGGCACCACTGGTGGATAAAACAAGTATAAAGCACCTCCATTATAAACAATGGATTATTGCTTCGGAGCTATTTTATGCAATTACCATTTTTAGTATCGGGTTTTTACAGCCGGATTTAAATTTTAAGTTGATAATATTTTTAATGCTACTGGCATTTACTGCTTCGGCAACACAAGATATTGCCACCGATGCTTTTGCCATTTTAATTCTAAAGAGAAAAGAGAGGGGGCAGGGAAACAGCATGCAGTCGGCCGGAAGTTTTTTAGGTGCGTTAACAGGAAGCGGTATATTGTTAATTGTTTACCACTATTATGGTTGGTTTTGGCTTTTAGCAGGCCTGGCTGTTTTTGCAGTGGTGGCGTTATTGCCGCTTCTTTTTTATCCCAACCAATCGGAAAGAAAGCAAAAACCGGAAAAAGAAAATGTATCGTTTAAAGATATATGGCTTTATTTCAAGCAAAAAAATGCCATAAAAAGCGTCTTGCTGTTGATTTTTTATTATGCCGGAATGGTAGGGGTTTTAACCATGAGCAAACCGTGGCTTATTGATTTGGGATACTCTATTAAAGAAGTGGGCATATTTACCGGCATTTATGGTGCTGCTGCCGGAGCGCTCTTTGCTTTTCCTGCCGGGTATATCATTAAACGTTTGGGGGTAAAAAAGGCACTGCATTATTTCCCGTTATCTGCTGTAGCAGCAGCTTTGTGGTTTTATAAAATTCAACAAAGTACCCCCTCATATGGCGATATTGTTATTGGAATGATATTGCTTTGGGGGGCCTATGGAATGGCTACTGTAGCTGTTTATACCTATGCCATGAACAATGTTCGAAAAGGTCGTGAAGGCACTGACTTTACCATTCAAATTGTCATCACCCACCTCGGAAGCCTTCTTATAGCTGTGGGCAGTGGTAAACTTACACACATTGTTGGTTATCAAAAGCTCTTTTTTATTGAAGTGGTAATAGCCCTGGCTCTGTTTTTAGTTGTGCCTCAATTATATAGTGAAAATAAAAAAATAACAAACCATGATTGATTTATCAAAATATCATTTAGAAAAATATAATGTACCTACTCCACGGTACACGAGCTATCCTCCTGCCAATTATTTTAGGGATGACATCACCTCTGAACAAGCTGAACAAATCATTTTTCAGTCAAATTCTGAAAAGCCTGAAAACCTGTCCTTTTATCTGCACATCCCATTTTGTTCGCGAAATTGCTTGTACTGTGGTTGTAATACAATAATAACACGTGACAAAAACAGAATTGACCAATACGTAAACTCGCTTAAAAACGAGCTTTCTATTGTAGCCAATTTAATTGATGGTGGCAGAAAAATATCGCAAATACATTGGGGAGGAGGAACGCCCAATTTTCTTCCCGTTGAGTATGTTGAAGAAATAATGAGTCTTTTTAAACAAAGATTCGACTTTATCGAACAACCTGAAATTGCGATGGAGTGCCACCCTGCACACCTTACTTATAGTTATCTTGACAGACTGATTGAAGCAGGCTTTAATCGTTTTAGTTTAGGTATCCAGGATTTTAACAGTAGAGTTTTAGAAACTGTTCATCGCGACGATACTGCCATTCCGGTAGAAGATTTGGTTTTTTATCTTCAGCAACAAAAAAAGCTGTCGGTAAACCTCGATTTTATTTACGGACTTCCTTTTCAGGATGTGGCCTCTTTTAAAAACACCATTCAAAAGGCAATAAAAATTAATCCGGCACGATTGGCAGTGTTTTCGTACGCCCATGTACCATGGATAAAAAAAGCACAAAAAAAGCTGGAGCAATTTGGTTTGCCTGACTCCCATGAAAAAATTACCATGTTTTTAACTGCCCATGATCTTCTTACCGATGCCGGTTACCGCGATATCGGCCTTGATCATTTTGCCAAACCAAACGATGAACTCACAAAAGCATTGGACTCCAAAGCACTTCACCGTAATTTTCAGGGTTACAGTACCCGTGTTACTACGGGCCAGGTATATGCCCTTGGTACAAGCGGTATTAGCCAACTTAGCAACGCCTATTTACAAAACACCAAAGACCTTAAAAAATATCATGCAATGATTGAACAAGGACATTTACCTGTGGTAAGGGGCTATGTTTTAAATAAAAATGAGAAAATAATACGATATGTTATTGATGAACTGATGTGTAACTTACATCTTTCGTGGGACAAAACGGCAGCTTATTTTGATACAACTCCCAAAGCCATTAAAGAAATAACTCGAAATAGTGATGAGCAACTATCAGAGTTTCAAAACGAAGGGCTTATAGCTTTTAATAATCACGAAGTGGAGATAACCCAAACAGGAAAATTTTTTATAAGAAACATTGCTGCCACCTTCGACCCGCTTATGAAAACATCGGATAAAAAATTCTCAAAAGCTTTGTGATGAAACAAAAAGATAAAAAAATAGCTATTATCGGATCCGGAATCACGGGGCTTACAATAGCCTATAAACTAAAAAAAGCGCAGATACCTTTTGTGGTTTTTGAAAAGGAAAACAGAATCGGCGGTGTTATTAATACCATAGCTAAAAACGGCTTTGTTTTTGAAACGGGGCCAAATAGCGGCGTGTTATCCAACTCGTCAATTGTGCAATTGCTGGATGATTTGAATGAGTACAGCCAAAAAGAGATAGCAAGTAAAAACGCTGCCAAACGGCTTATTTGGAAAGGAACACAGTGGCATGCTTTACCTTCGGGTTTATTGTCGGGAATTACCACTCCTCTGTTTTCGTGGAAAGATAAAATTAGAATTTTGGGTGAACCTTTTCGCCACAAGGGGATAAACCCATTGGAAAACCTCTCATCTCTTGTAAAACGTCGTTTGGGAAATAGTTTTCTGGATTATGCTGTCGATCCATTTATTCTTGGCATTTACGCCGGCGATCCTCAATACATAGTGCCAAAATATGCTTTGCCAAAGTTGTATAACCTGGAGCAAAAATATGGAAGCTTTATCGGGGGCGCTATCAAAAAAAGAAAAGAGCCAAAAGCAGATAATCAGGATAAAGTAACAAGAGAAATATTTTCAATGAAGGGAGGACTTCAAAAACTGATTGACGCTCTGGAACAGGCCGTTGGCAAAGAAAATATTAAAACAAATTGCAACAACCTTTTAATCACCCCAAATAGAGTCGGCTATCAGGTTTCAGGTAACAATAATTTATCCGGGCAATTTACCCATATTGTAAGCACGGTAAACCCGGCAGAATACAAAGCTCTTTTTCCTTTCTTAAAGCAAAATGATCTTGATATTTTTATGCGCCTGCCCTATGCAAAAGTAACCGGAGTAACCATTGGATTTAACAATTGGGAGGGTATGCCCCTAAATGCATTTGGTGGATTGATACCTTTTAAGGAAGACCGTAACATTTTGGGTGTTTTGTTTATGTCGTCGATGTTTAAAAACAGAGCTCCTGAAAACGGTGCTTTACTCAACATTTTTATGGGAGGCATGCGCAAACCCGAGATAGCAGAATTATCGGATGATAAAATCAAGCAAATATTAAAAGAGGAGCTAAGCGAATTAATGCAGATTAAGAATTTTAACCCCGACCTGGTTTACATTAAACGCTACTCAAAAGCCATTGCTCAATATGGTTCCGATAGCGAAGAACGGCTGAAAACAATAGCCTTTTTAGAACAAAAATTTCCCGGCTTCATCTTTGCAGGAAGTATTAAAGACGGAGTGGGTATTGCCGACAGGGTACAACAGGCAAGCAATATTGCCGGACAGATTATAGAGGGGTAAAATATGGTCGTTTAGTTTGTTTTAATAAACTTTCTTTGTTGTGCCGCAATTGTTTTATTGTTAAATAGTGCTGTTGTTTTGATGAAGTGTAAGCTGGCAAGTGAATCTGTCGGGTTCCTACTCGCCAGAACGTACAACACGGAAACCAATATAGTTAAAACTAAAATCGGGTCTGATATAATTACGGTAAGCAGATCGGCAATATTTTGCATACATATTCCAGCTGCCTCCGCGAAAAACTTTACAGAAATTATTCTGTGATTTGTTTTCGTTTTTTAGAGCTGATTGAATATAGCTGCCATTGTACCAGTCACTACACCACTCCCACACGTTTCCATGCATATCATATAGTCCCCATTTGTTGGGTGGAAAGCTACCGACAGGCATTGTTTTGCCTCGAAAGATTCCTTTTGGAAAATTTTTGTACGGGTAATTACCATTATAGTTAGCCTGATCGGTGGTTAAATTGTTACCGGTATCAAAAGCAGTTGTAGTACCTGCCCTACAGGCATACTCCCATTGAGCTTCTGTTGGTAAACTGCATCCTGCCCATTCGGCAAAAGCTGCTGCATCGTACCATGTTATGTTTATTACCGGACGGTTTCCACGACTCCATCCTTCATCGTCAGGTTTGTTTCTTCCTGTAGCCTCGCAGAATGCATCATACTGATTAAAAGTAATTTCATATTTGCTTATCTTAAAAGCTTTTATATCTACCTTGTGCCGTGTTTCATCAAAGGGATATTCGGCTTCGCTCGTATCGCTACCCATAAAAAAACTCCCGGCGGGGATTTCTACCCATTTAATGGATGGCATTTTTTTTGTTCTGCTTTTTGAACTTGAAAAAACTACGATAAGTAGCAAGATGGCAATAGATTTTAAAATTGTTTTAATCATGATTGTTTAGTTTTAATTTGTACAAAATGGATTAAATAGAATTCATACTATCGTTGCGTTAATTTGGCTTTGGTGAAATAGTACACATTTACTAAACAAAAATAGCCGGGAAAGTAATCAATGTCAATTGTTTTTAGTCTGCATTACCATTCGGGCAAAACCATAAATAACCGGTAAAGAACCGGGTAAATTCGGGAGGGAAAATTGGAGATTTTGCAGGAAACTATTGTGGGTTGATGTTGCTCAACTGCTCAATAACGTCTGTTTTGCGCCTTTTGGCGATGGTGAAAGTGGTGCCGTTGTGTAAAATTAGTTGATTATTACGCTTAACGATTTTCTTAACATTTTCACTATTACGATCGCCGGTAAACACAGGAAATGAATTAGTTAATACTAACCCAGGGAGTTGTCGCAATTTGTAACTACAACCGGTTATCAATCCTCATCTTTTGGGACAACCCCTTTTTATCATCTAATTACTGATTCTTGCCACTTCACCGCGTCCCACTACTAGGTCATCTACAGGTGAACTGGGAGTTGGAATGACGAAGGAATTTCATACTTGTGTTTCTTTTCTACGCTAAATCTACTTAGCATATACTTTGTCATAGGATGAGTACTCTTTGGACCCGCAACTTGGACACACTATTCCATTACCTTTTCCGCAATTACTACAATACTTGGTACCGCATTTACGGCATGTAAAAACCGGAAAAAAGTTTGAGGAGATTGATTTCGATGCTACTCTTCCACACCTTGGACAACTTGAATAATTGCTCATAACAATATTATTTTTTTAAAAGATTAAAAGCCGAAATAACTAAAAATGACGTTTTACTTGCAGCTTGAATTGAAATTTCTTTTCCTTTCAAAATTTCTTTTTTTATGAACACAAGCATTTCCGCATCGTAATTATTGAATACTTCCTCATTCATAGTGGAAGCACCATAAAAATTAATCCTATCAATATCCTTTTCATCTTTAGCAAACTGTATTTTACCGGGGAAATTGTCAAATAATTTTTGCATTTCAACATTAAATAATGCCTTTTCAATTTCTGAATTGTTTTGACTGCTTAGCTCATCAGTTTCAGGAAATCCAAAGTCAGTTCAACATTTTCGGGTTTTCCATCAAATCCGAATTTTACAATAATCTGGCCTACTGCCTGACTTTGATACTTTGGGTTAAAAAGAGGAAACAAGAATAAACGAACCACAAAAAGGGTCTCGCGTCGAATAGCGGCTCCAATCGAAATAGCACTTAGCGGATAAGGGCTATAAAAAACAACCTCATTTAAATATGGTATAAGTTTATTAAACATTTTAAC
>Ga0256831_1000622_pt1 | contig 18402 bp, 11 predicted proteins | sample 132544metaG_FD_189087 | JGI IMG/M metagenome (GOLD analysis project Ga0256831, IMG submission 189087) | Hydrothermal vent microbial communities from Lau Basin, Pacific Ocean - 132-544 | ecosystem: Environmental > Aquatic > Marine > Hydrothermal vents | place: Pacific Ocean: Lau Basin | collected... | reverse complement strand
ACTGAGTTACAGCATAACGATTATTTACAACTTCATCGGCAACACGGTCGGCTTCCACCTCGTACTTATCGCCGGGTTGCCCAACTTTTAATTTTGGCTGAACACCAAAAAAACCCGAATCGTTTTTCGAATTAAAAAACGGAGAATTACTTTTATTCCTGCTTTTCGGTTTATCTAATTTTGTCTTCATAACTTACCACTCTACAAATAATAAATCTCTCTTCCAGGGTAATTTTACAATAGAAATATTCCATTGTAACTTTTCAATTAGCACATCCTGAACTTTTCGTTCAACAATTAGGTTGTATCCATTCTCTGTTTTAACCAGTTTTCCGGCGCGCTGCATAAACATTTGTCGCAATCCATCGGGCGATGTATTTTTTAGTGCAGGCCAGTTTTTAATCGCTTCGTTTAATAAATCATCGGCTTCAACCTTAATAACTTCGGTCAGCGTACTCTTAATGGGAATAGGCATTTTTAAAAGTGCTCCACATAAATATTTTTCAAAAATTACATTCCCCTCAAAAAAGATTTCATCGCCGGTTGCCAAATAATGAAGAGATTGAACGGCAACATCTAATTTTTCCTTCTTAACCAAACCATAAGTATCGAGTAAATCCAATCTTTCAAAAAACCTTTTTATAAAAGGGTGAAGAATAACCAAACCAGCATTTTGTACCGCAATCTCAGTCAAATTATTTTCAATAAATCGTCGACCTCTCTCCTCTTCTTTTATTTGAATATCGAAAGATTCTGATACAATAACAGGATCTATATTTGATTTTAGAAGTAATTTCTTTTCAAAAGCAATAAAATCTGATATCCCTTTTTCAGAAACATTTTTTTTAATTACTTCTTTAAATTGAGAAACAAAGGGAAATCCGGCAAATCTGTTTAACTGCTTTTCATTTTCATAAATTGTTGAATAAAACTTTTTTAAAATGGGCATCCATTTTTTTTGTTTATCAAACAACGAAACAGAAACAAGAAATCTCAAAAAACAGACTCTTAAATTATCTCTCAAAACACCAAAAACTTTCAAAAATTGTTTTTCGTTTTCAGCAAACAAATGATTCGATTTCTCGACAAAAGAAAAAACAGTCTCAGTCGGGAACTGCAATATAAAACGCTCAACCACTAAGTCTTCACTTCTTAAAGCACGTTCCAACTTCATTAGAAAGTCTTTATCATTCAAACTTGTCTCCCAATTACTTCTTTTTGTAAATTCTGTAATATATTCCTCTTTTGCATACCAGGGTAAATAACCATTTTCGAGAAAAAACAGAAACGATGTTTCCAGGTCTTTTATGAATGAAAATCGATTTGGAGTATGTTTTTCCGATTGCACATTCATGGAGTCAGGGTTTGCATTTTGCTCTAGATATTTTTTAAACCGGGTCTCCATTTCACAATAAATTTCATGTTTTACATGCTCCAGGTTCTCAAGATTATTAACCGAAAGATTAATGTTTAACGAATCGAAACGAACCACGGTTTCCTGAATATTATATTCGTCGAAAAGCAGTTCGAGCCGGGGAAACAGCTCATTCAACAAAAAACTATTGATGTTGTTTTTTATTGAATTCGCAGTTTCAATATTAGAAGTGTTTACTTCTAAAAATACTTTATCTACTATGTGGTTTGGTTCTTTCATTTGGTTCAGATTTATATCAACTTATTTTCAGAGATTATTTTTAAATGTTCAGCAAGCAACTCAATCTTTTCTACCTGTTCGCTATATTTTTTGATAAACACTCTCAATGTAGCCGGTAGTTTTACTTTGTTCTTCTGTAATAAGACCAGAACTTTAATTATTCTGTCGAGAATAGTTTTTAACATATCGCCAAACTCCTTAATAACAGCCGCATCCTGACAACCAAGAATATTGTAAAATAGCCGCAACTGCAAGCCAAACATCTGAACCAGCCGGTTAAAATCGTCTTTAAATTTTTTACGGTCGATTTCAATAATCCGGTTGGCAGTTACAATTAGTAATTCTAAAAATTCACTTTCCAGTCTTTGGTTATTTATACCTGTGAGATAACTGTTCAAATCGTTTAAAACGCCGTTTTTAAATTTAGGAGTACCACCATATAAACCACTGGTTGCATTCCAGGTTACTATAACCAGTTCCGAATTTGGATTTTGCAATTTTGACAATGCACCCAAATCAACAGAAATTGCATTGCCGGTTGTTTCGAAGCAATTGTTAACCGGTGGGTTATCGTTGTATTTTGTTTCGAAAGTAATTGCTTCCGATTCATCTGTTCCACACATTTCGGTTATTGCCTGCAATTGCAGATGCCATAAAGAAGGGCTGTTTGGTTTTAAATCGATAACATACGAAGAAACACCTGTTACAGGATGTTTTCTATCATTTATCAACCAAATAAACGATGTTGCACCGGTGGAGTTATTTTGCAAAACTAACTGATTACCATTCTGAATGGGTGTAAATTTGGCAACCGGAGCCGCATTAACAGTAACTTTTACGCCCGATGGTTTTTCGTTTAAAACAAACTCAATAGTTCCGGGTTTTGCAGCCGCCGGAATAAAAACATATTCACCTAAATCGTTTTTCGAAACACCTTCCCCTTCAATTTTCACTTTTATATGCGGTGGACTAATTGTAAACGGATAACTGTTTTTATCATTTTCGCAATAATTATCTTCAGCTAAACGAATGGTTGTTTCGGCAACTTTAAATTCAATATCGTGTTCCACCGTAGTTTGACAAACTCCGTTGGGAGCAGTAACAGTTAACGAAACGGTTACTTTATTATCACCGTCTGCTGACATAGCGTATTTATGTGTCGGATTCCGATCGGTGGAAAGATTGTCGTCGCCAAAACTCCACAGAAAAGTAGCTCCGTCTAAATCGCCGGTTGGTATAAAAGTAATTTCTGTTTCGGTGGTTGGCGATTGCGGAACTGCAAAATCGAACTGAATTGCCCGATAAACGGTAATTTCGCATTCGGTTATCTGCTCGTTTACGGTAAAATGAATTGGTTTGCCCAACATCTCTTTGGGGAAAAGAGCTGCATCGAATGTCAGCTTGTTCCCTTCAATAGTCATTCCTTTCACTTCGGTGTCGGCTTTTATTATACCGTCGGCCGGCGAAACTTCGAATAGCAACGGACCGGTATCTTTTCCGAGACAGAATTCATCTTTTTCGAGACGCAACGAAACCGGTGGTCTGGCAATAATAAAGTTAACAGGAGCACAATCGGAGCAGCACATATACGGCAACGAGAAATCGGCCACCACCGTATTGTTTGAAATACCGGTATGCTCAGTCATTTTATCGTGCAGTGGGTTATTCGATTCTCCAAAACCAAATGGTTGAGAATATTTATCTCTTAAATTCTCTTTAAACTTTTCTATTTCAGAGCCGGCAAACATCATCTCTTTCGGTTGATTAGAATGAGAGAGTGGAAGGTCAGTCTCTTTATATGCCGAAACTTCTCCAAATTTATAATGAGCCTCTTTTCTCTCTTTCTCTTCCTGAGATTTTGGTTTACTCAAATAAACTAAAACAAAAGTCCCTCCCGGTTCTACACCTGCAATATGTTCCAACCCCGGATGTTTCTCAACAAATTTTGAGAGTTGCAAACGCAACAAAATATTCTCTTTGCGCTCGTCGATTTCATCAAGTAAAACTTTTATTTTTTTAGCTGAACAACAAATTGTTGAGAGTTGATTGATTAAAACCCCAAGAATTGCTTTTATGCCCACCGAAATATCTATATTCTGATAACCGGTTTTCAATACTTTCACCAAATTGCATAAATTTTTCATTGTTACAGTGTAACTATTCACGTTTGCAACTGTAACTTCAGCCAGCGTATTCGGAATTTTTTGCGAAAGAACATACGCATTTGCAACAAGTTCTACCGATTGGTCGATTACCAATTCTTTAACATCTGGTTTGTTTTTCCACTCGTCGGTTTTTACTTTGTCATCAATTTTCCGATGGGCTTTTGTAACAATTTCATCAACCGAGCCTCCTTTTGCTTCTTCTATTGCTTCTTTCACAGCTACTCCCAATGAGTTTTCCTCAACGGTCAGGCTTTTAGTAACGGCATCGCTTCTTACATAAGTAGCAGGCCGGGAATACAATGAAATCCTTCCATAAGTTGCTCCTCCTTTCGTTGTGTATTTAGTACTGGCAGCCATTCCCTTTTTGCCCGATTCAGCGGTAGAAGAGGCCGCAGCCATTTTCATTGTAGCCGACCCGGTTGCAGCAGAAATATGGGCGGCAGCAGAGGTAGCAGCTACAGATGGTTTGTCTTTTTCCAAATATTTACTGTCAATCTCTTTTACATTTTTCCCGGGAGTGATAGTACTGAATCCGGAAAAGAATTCGGCTACTTCGGCCAACGTACACTCCTGTTCGGCTTTCCACGCCCGAAGCAATACACTTAAATCTTCAAATTCGCATTCGTAATCGTTAATATCGATGTTTTGTTTGTTGATATTTACCGATAAAGCTTTTACATCAAACGCCAGCCCGTATTGTCTTTTTATATCGTCAATCTCCTCTAAAACCTGTTTGTAATTTTTCCCCTGATGGCCTTCAATACGATAAAAATCGAACTTATCCATATTAAAAGCCAGCGGATTCTGTACCGGCAAAGCAGGCGACAAATTCGCGGTGTGGTAACTTAAATTAGTATCCTGTCTGTTTTTTTCGGTTTTGCTAAAGTTCCACGAACTGAGCAACCCCGTTTGAACATTGTAATAAAACGGAATTGCACGGCTGCCCAAAGCCAACAATTTATTTGAAGGTGTAATTTTCGTTTCGCCAGTTGGAATATGATAACCTCGTATGATTTCGTAAAGGCGCAGAACCAGATTTTTAGCTTCGGCAATTTTATCATCATTTCCGTTTAAAGCCGGAGATTTATAAAACCCGTGCCGGTTATGTTTTACAGTGCTGCCAATTTCATCAATTTGCCCAAGCAAAATGTGTTTTGGAAACGCATTAATATCGGGACAGCACTCCTCTTTCAACGACAACAGCAACGTTTTTAATTCATTGTAGGTATCAACAATATCTTTTACAGAGTCATACCGGTACTGAATATCGGAAGGAATTTTAAAACCTTGAAAATTGAGAAGTTTCTCCAATTTACCCTCTAAAACAGCTGCTATATTTTTTGGAAAACTTAATTTCAGCAAAATACTATAATCGGCAAATATTTTTAAAACACCTTCAACCAGATTCTTTTTAAAATTGTCATTCGAATGAGTTAATGCCTGGTAATATGCACGTTTTAATTTAGTATAACTGGCAGTATTAATCGAGTTTAAAACTACTCGCCGCACGGCCAATTCAGGCAGGTTAACAAAGTCGTCGGCAATATCGTGTTTCGAAAAAATGGTATCGTGCCCGGCAATGTAAGCGGCATCGGTTTTCGAAACCAGCAAAATCCGTAATCGTGCCACCTGCTCAACTCCCTGGTTATCGCAATCTATTGATGTACACAAATCACCCTCTTTTGCATAACTCTCCAAATAAAGTAAAACCACTTTATTTTCGATGTTTGGCATTTGATTTAAGGGTTTTGCTCTCTCTTCTTTTTCGGGCAAAATCTCCCACATATTCATTGTTGCACCAGTTTTTTTAAAAAAACTGTATGAAGCAAATTTATCGTCGAAATCTTTAAAATATTTGAAATCGACTTTACTTAAATCGATTGTTTTTTCTGACGATTGATCAACATCTTTTTGCTGTTTAAGCAAATCGCCATCGGTTGTAACTGCGGCACCCTGCGAGATTGTAATTATTGTTTTTGCCGAATTTATTTTTAATTCGAGTCCGCAAACAATACCAACGCCGCTTAAAAAAACCCGCGACATCCGGTCCTGGTCTTCAAAATAGTTTATAAACTCGTTTAACTGGTCTTTTGTTAACACCTGATTGTCTTCGAACGTATGGTATTGAGTTGTGATGTTTTTTAATTTTGCTGCCATAACTTTTTCAATTAAAGGTTTCCAATGTTTGTGCGGCCTAAAATAATTCTGCCTTCCAGTTCATCATCTTCATCGTCGCAATCGATTAAGTTTCCCGATGGATAAATCGAATTCAACTCGGTTAGTATTTTATTTAGTTTTTTTAATGAAGTGCTGTTTTGTTTCTGCCCAGAATTTGTTTTACCAAGTAAAAACTTTTTATAAGCTGTTTCAAATTGTTCCATTTCATTCGTCGCGTCCTCGTCGCCCGAATTTCGATAACCAATCCAGCAAACTCTTGCAAGAATATGGGCGGGTAACTCTTTTCTGATAAGTTCTTCGAGAAATTTACGAAAATCAGGGTTCGAAAATCTGTAAGTCCAACCCGGTAAAACAACGGTTACCCTGAATGAATATGGATCAACCGGCTCGCAAGAGGTGCAATTGTTCGTGCAAATTGGCATAAACAGATTGTTTGGAACATCTGTTTCTGTAACATCGGGGCGTAGCAAAATATGCTCGACAACAAACATTCCCTCTTCGGAAAAATCGGAAGTCATAAAACTTATGATTGAAAGAATTGCTTTTTTTAAATCTTCCTGCGACTTGTAGTAAGTAAACTGCCGTGCTATAATTCGTTGAGTGCTTTTTGCATCGGCTTCGCGATTTATTATATCGAAAGAGTATTTATTACTTCCCGAAACCTGTATTTCAAAGTTCCAGATTTCCTGTTCGTCAACCACTTTATCTTGAAAAGCTTTCTCTATTACATCGGCAGGAGTTTCAATAATTTTTACAACAGCAAGGTACAGCTCCTCTTCTGCTTTCCGGGTTGTTTTATAATCTTCGGTTGACGATAATACAATTTCGTTATCGAGATTTCGAATACGCCATCGATAAACCTTTTTGTTATGCGAATCGATTAAATCGTAAACCTCAACAAATGAATCGGATAAATTCCGACGACTATAATTTTTAATTCCTGCAAGTCGTGAGATTCGTTTTTGTACGCCCGAAACATTGTTTGTATTCCATAAATTTCCGGGTAGCTGTTTGTAATAATTAAATGCAGTACCTCGCCAGTTACCAATTCCACGGTTCGTAACGTCACCTGTTTCGTTAACAATTTCGCCATACTCGGCAAGGAATTTTTCTTTTGTCTGAACAACAACTAAATCGGCTGCATTGCCATAAAGCTGTTTCATTAAAAATGCGTAGTTACTAAACTCCTCGGAGAAACGTGCCAATAAATGGTCGAGTAATTCGTTTTTGCGTTGCATTTTTTTATCGAGAAAAGAGAGTAACGAATCGGTTAATACATCGGATTTTGTACTGTATTCTTTTACCAACTCATTAAAATCTTTTATATCGGCAACTGCTTGTGTAAAGTAGGTTTTGCGCAGTTTATTATCAACCGATAGCAACTCCTTAACTTTTCCGAGATGTGCAAAATAGGTGGCCAGAATTTGGTCGAAAAATAAGAGGTAACTTTTTAACTGCTTGGCCTGCGATTTTCGTTCTGTCGAGGCGTTCGAAGGCAAACCCACTTCGCCAATTCCGTAAGTTTCAGGAAAATCGTTTTGAATAGTTGTAGTTTCGCCTGTGTTTAAATATTTACCGGCCGGCACTTTAATTTCCATATCAACACCAGCATTTTTTTGCTCATCGTTTTCAGCTGCATCAAGTTTTTCAATATAATTTTCAACAGCTTTTTTATTGATATTTACCGGCAAAACACCTTTGTAATAACTAAAAGCACTCTCATTACAACGAATAGGTTTTTTACCGGGGTCAACACAAATCAGCCATTCGTCAGCCTCATTATCCGGATTTTTGCAGTCGTTAATCGAAATTTTTTTGATGACTTTTACACCTTCAATTTCCATAACTATCTTCATCAAATCCGACAAACGAACTTCTGTCCGCAATTTAGCAGCCTCTAATTCTTTGGGGTCGAGAAATCCATTTTGCAAAACCGGGCCTTCAAAAATTTCATCAGAAGCATATCCTTTTTCAAACATCTGCTTGAGCGAATAGAACTTTAACGCGGGAGAGAAATAATTATCGATGGCTCGCAAAACTTTTGCGTGAACCAATTCCTCATCAACTTCGGGATAAACTTCGATGCTGGCACAAACCGAAATTGGGTGCGTTTCAACTTTCGAAATTTCAACTAAATCTTCACACAAATTTCTATTCTCGTGATAGAGAGTTGTAATTATATCTTTTATGCGGTTGTACTCTTTTTCTTTCAATTCGTCGGTTGCGAATTCATTGTTATTCAAAGTCTCAAAATCAACAACGATTGAATTGAGTCCCTGCATTTTAAAACTACTCAATTTCTTTTTTAAGCTCTTTTCGTTGTATGCAAGTTTATCGTTTTTACAATCGACAAAAACAGTTTTCTCATACGGTTTCAACCAGCAGTTTTTTACTCCCTTTATATCAATAAACAACTTTCGATAATCGAGTTCGGTTACCGGTTTCGATGGCAAAATTTGGGTAGCTTTATAAAACTGCTCACCAATATTTTGCTCACTGTTATCTTTCGGGGCAAGAATATTTTCGAGGGGCATTTTCATTCGAAGTCCCAAATCGGTAATCGCATAACTGAGCATTTCGAGAATGGTAACTCCCGGGTCGTGCGAATTGTAATCTGTCCACAAATTACTTGCAAGTTGCTCTATATATTCCAATCCTTTTCTCCTCAAAAACGAGAAATCCAAGTCGTTTTGCGTGGCAACATTTTTCGGAATAGTAATATGTTTGTCTAAGTCTGACATATATTTTTTATGTTTCAATTACGTTGAGCAAATTTTTACTGCCGGAAAAATTACGTGTTGTCTTGCCGAAACTAAAATCGCCATTGGGCTCGACGGCGCAACATTTGAAGAGCTGGAGTCACCACTTTTTATAAGTTTTACATCTTCGATATAATCTACATATTTCAAGTTTTCGACGTAATTAATTACAACACTGCGGTGCAGGGTAACTCCAAATTCAATACTCGCACTGTTTTCGAATGCCCAGGGAGAAAGCAGTTTTGTAATGTCTTTATTTAGAATTTTGGTGTAATAATTTTCATCGAAACCTTTATGAAACTTCACTTTCAGCTCAACCGTAACTTCCTCGTAATCGGGATTAATAACTTTTGCATTTATATGCAGTGTATTCAATTTGTTCACCCAGTTTTGAACTGCATTTAAAGTGGCTTTGCTAACACGCGGCTTATAAATATCGAATACATTTTTATTTACAATATCAGGAATAACCACAATCAGCACATTTCCGGGCGACAGAAACGAAAGCTCCGAACTGTGATTTAAACATTTTACTTTATAAATCTCGGGGAACTTTTGAAGAATTAAATGTTCGTAATCCCATAAAGTGATAGCGCGGTTTTTATGTCGCAACCGTTCGCTTATTCTGCGGTAATATGCCGCATCAGATTCAACAGGTTTTCCACCAAACGAATTAAATGGCTGCGATACAGATTTTACCGTTGGTACACGCTGAATCAATTTTGAAATTGCATCTGCTTCCAATCCATTTTTTAAGTGCGATAATTCATTATCATTATCAGAAAACTTTGCAGAAACGGCCTGTGCAACCACATCGATGGTTTTACAAACAGCATCGAAATTTTTATCCATTTTTGCCCGTACCCAAACCAAATTATCGGGTAATAAACTGTTTGAAGAAGTGACTTCGGCCGGAACAGAAAACTTTACAATCCCCGATTTCAGAAAGTTATCTGTTTCGTTCAAAATCATTGTTTCCGAGTCGAGTGTCTTCCAATAATTATTGCATAAAACGGCCCACTCCACCTTTTCGTTTTCAGCAAACGATTCGGCCTGCGGATTTTCACTTCCCTCTAAAACCTGTACCAGCAAAGAGATTTGCTGCAGAGGTTCAACATTTTTCAACCCAATATACAACTCGCCTCCCTTTTGGTAAGTTGGCAATAAAACAGTTTTATTCTCCTCAGCATCAATAAATTCAACCTGACTTCTTAAATAGGGATGCTCCTCGGTTTGCCCAAAAGGATGTTCGTGGAAAAGTGCTACTTTATTTGAATTATACTTTTCTTTTGTATTGGCAAGATTAATTTCCGATTCGGCTTTATAGTTCAATGTAATTGTCTCAACCAACGGAATGTAAGGCTCATTCGGAATGATAACATCTTTTTCTTCGCTGCTCATTGCAAGTGCAAAAATACGCGGAAACAGTTCCTGCAAAAACGACTGATTTAATGATAACCGAACAGTACCATTTTTATCCTCTTCGTAATTTTTATTTTCGACATTAAATGTCATTTTATACACATCTTTAGACTTTGAAAACAATTCTTTATTTTCCTCAGAAGTTTCCCAGTCTTCTCTGTTTTTTATTTGAATGTTTGCTTTAAAATAATCGTCGTTAAATACAATTAGGTTACCAAGTCGCATTATCCCCCATGACAATTCTAAAAAAGATACAACTTCTTCATCGCTGTATGTAGTATTATAAGCTGTTTTGGTGTTAATGAATTTTTCGAAAAAATCAATTTGAGAATTAGAAAGATTTAAACTGTCTAACTTTTCCTTAAAAACATCTAAATCAAACGATACTTTATTTTTAAAAGGTTTTCCATTCCAAATGGAATAAGAATATTGAGTAGATTTATCCTTGAATATTTTAAGATAGGCATAATACAACTCTTTAAAACTATCGGGTGTATTTTTCCACTCAATTTCAACGTTAAAACTCTTCCACTCTTTTTTGAAAAGCTCGGGATAACCAATATAAAAATTCGATTTCCGCACAGGTTGCGTGCCAAACGGATAAAATGGTTTTTCGGCATTTAATTTTCCAATATCATTTTCCAGTTCGAGGTTTTTTATATCTTTTACATCCACATTCAGTGCAACTGCTTTAATCTCGTTTCCGGCTAATGCAGTGTATAGTTTGTATCCGTCCTGCGTGTCGGTTTTAAATAAAACCCTGCAAACGGGAAGTTTTGTTGTAAACGATTCGCCCAATACTTCAGGGTTATAACCTACAACCGGTTCTTCATCTTTTGCAATATTAAACGTAAACCACAGTTTTTTCTCTGAATAATTTGTATCATCAGATAACGATGCCTTAAGCCATTCTTTTTCTCCCGAGCAATAAATATCGACAGAACTTTGGAACAATTCTTCTGAGATTGATTGTATCTTATTTTTAAATTCGATGGTAATTTTTATGGTTCGTGTTCCTTCGTTTAATTCCAGAATTTCGGAAGCCAGTGCAAATCCCAGTCGGGCATCGGGAAAGAAATTTCCGGGGTTGCCAAATGGCCACCATTGAATCTCATTATCGGGAAAAGCGCCACCACTGCCATTGTAAGAGTTGGCAACAGTTGCTGCTTTTATTTTGTATTTTCCGGGATCATTGTAAATATTTTTCAACTGTGTAACCTCTGCTTTATTGGCAATTAACTCGTCGGTTAATTTATAATTCAGTTTCTGTCCGTTTTTGTCTTTTCCTCCGTCAAGCAAGGTATTCTCTGCAATTTTTTCAGAAGCACAGTTTTTTGCCAGCTCGAAAATAACATAAACGCTGTCGGGAGTTGCAGGTAACTTTTCAATATTTAAAACCTCTTTAAAATAGAAATCGAGATGCCGTTTTGTAAGGTTGTTAAACCGTTTTTGCGAAAGTTCTAAAAGCTTTAAAAAACTAATAAACAAAGCCAGATGCGGAGTAACATTTCCACCGTTTTCTAAATTCTGCAAAAAGTCTTGTAATTCGCTTTTGCTTTTAAAGAAATCGGTCCAGTCGCTTGCAGGAGTTTCCGAATCGGTTGTTTCGAAATAGTTAACGTGCCGGGCAAAGTTATATGCAAACTGCATCCAATCGGTTAACGTAAAATCGTTCAGTGTTACCGATTCAGGATTCAGTGCATCTAAAAATCGTTGCATCTGCCCGATTCCTTCACGTTCTAACAAAATATCTTTTCCACAATTGGCCATAATTTATTGCATTACAGTTCGTTTCCTTCGCCTTTATAAAATGGGTAAACCATATTTTTTCTCGAGTTTGTAGTGCGAATTGTATAATCGATATTTATAAGCAGTACTCCTTCTCGTTCGTTTGCCGAATCGATATTTATTTTATTCACATCTATTCGTGGTTCGTGATATAAAATGGCAGTTTTAATTAAATCAATTACAAAAGTTTTCAGTGTTAAATCGAGTGGTTTAAACATCAACTCATCGAGATTGCAACCGTAACCGGGAACCATAATTCGCTCGCCCAGTTTTGTCGAAAGCAGTATTTTCAGGCTGCTTTGAATATCTTCTTCGTCGGCAACCATTTTTACCGCTTTGGTTGTTTTACTAAACTCAGGCGGGAAATCCCAACCAGTTCCCAAAAAAGATTTACTTGCTTCCATAGTTAATTAATTTGAACAATTGCTCCATTTACCACTGTTGTGCCACTGGCCGAAAATTCGGCACCGGCTGTACCCTGCGCCGTTAATTGCGAATTGGCAGAAACAGAAACATTTGTTCCTTCAATTGTTACATCGCCACTTGCAGTTATCGAAATATCGGTTGCACTAACCATCGTTATTCCCGAATCATCGAGAGTAACAACATTCGAATTATCATCCTCCAACTTTATTACACCGGCATCTTCGTCAATCGTAATTTTTTTACCTGCCGGAGTTTCCAGAACCACCGATTTTTTATCGTCATCGAAAACAAATTTCATTTCGCTGCGGGTAACAAAGCCTTTTTCGTTATTATCGTCGGTTGCCTGAATTGGTGCAGGTTTTGCGCTGCTGTTCATCATTCCCAAAACAATGGCATCGCGCGGATTTCCATTAATAAACCCCACAATTACCTCGTCGCTTATTTCCGGTCTGAAAAAAGAACCTCTGTTTTCTCCGGCATCGAGTGTTGAGATACGTGCCCAAATTCCCTGGTCGTTGTTATCAATAACAGGCAATCGAACCAAAATCCGGTCTTCACCTTTGGGGTCGCCGGCAAGCTGCGTAACAATACCAATCTGCAAGCCGTTTACAGCTGCTACCAGTCCCGAAGCCGGCAAATCGTTAATATCAACCGTCTCGGAAAACCATTTCGGATTGATGCCAAATTGTGTATCAATAGTCCAGTTTCCCTCGGTAATTTGATGCCGGATTGCCGACACATACACTTTCCCGTTAAACCTGTCGCCCACACCTTCGAGCTTAATTACCATATTAGGTTTTACCTGAGGCACACCCTGAAATTTCGCGTGCCCACGTATTTTTGCAAGCCTGTTAAAAAGCAATTTCGCATCGGCCCATTGTTGCAATTCAACATCGGAAGTACTTTCGCCACTTTTCAACTCGAGATTTTCTAAATCAATAACCGACGCCAAATCACCGGATGAGATATTTCCATTTAAGTTAACTGTTGAGCTTCGGGCTTCTATTTCCACCAACTCCTGCCCTGCAAAATCCCATCCGTAAGCAGTAATATTTGCAAGTTGATTTCGTGCATCAATTTCGGCATCGAAATCGAAAAGCGTTGCGCCAAAAGCTACTGTTTCAACTTCGTCGGCATTAAAATCGGGCGATTGAATTGTAATTCTACCATCATCAACAATGCAAACTTTTCCGTTTGCCTGCGCGCGGGTAACACAAAAATCCCAATCGGAAACATTGTATTGAATTAACTCGGAATGTTGTACCGAAGTTGTTTCAATATCTTTCTCCAAATCATATGCACCAATAATCTCCTCAAGAATTTCATTGTCCTTGCTTTCGTAGAAATATTTACTTTTCCGCCCAACGGTTAATCTTACTGCTTTGTCTTTACATTCAATAATTAGTAGCGATTGATTTGAACGAATTTTAAGGTTATGTTTAATTACAATTCCCTTAAAAATGGTCTCTTCATCGGAATGGTAACCGGCTTTAATTTCGATCTCCTTTCCGGGAATTAATAAATCCTGATTACTTAGCGCAAATTCCTGCGTAGCCGGATCACCATCGGACAGAATAATTCGGGCAGTTGAAATGCGGTTAATCTCTTTTTCAACCACAATATTCAGCACCTGAAATACCGATGAAAGTTCTTCGCCTTCAATCAGAATTTTTTTTGTAATCAGGTCGGCCGACCTCGAAGTATTTATCGTTCGTTCTTCGGGCATAATCTATTTTGCTTTTTTTATTGGTGGGAAAAAAATTTGTTGTCCCGTTTTCAATTTTCTAAAGTTTGTTATGTGGTTTACTTTTGCCACTTCGATATAATATTTCGGGTCTCCATAAATTCGAAATGCCATAAGCGGCAACGTGTCGCCCTCCTTTACAATACGCATATGAGTTAAATCGGGCGAGCTGTTATTTTCCATTGCCACCCTTAAATTGTCTTCAATAAACCCTTTAAATTTTGCTCTTGCAGTTGCCCGCAGCGGCAATCCATTAGGTTTGAACAATTTAAAAGTAACGTCCATTTCCGAGAGTGTTCCTTTAAAGAGCAACGTTCCCCACGAAATTATCAGATAATTAGGACGGTGCTCGTCGCCATTATAATCGAAAACAACCCGTTTAAAAGTTTCAATATCGTCGATTACACCATTTCCTTCGTCTTTGTAAACTTTATCGTCGGTAGTACTTGCCGGCGAACCGTAGTCGACAATAACTCCTGTTCGGTCGAACACAAATTCGAGGTCTAAATCTTCGGGCGGAACTTTGTTAAATCGAGGTGCCGACGAACTTGTGCCTGAAGCTTGTTGCTCGTTCTGTTCAATTTTATACTTATAGCTGTACTTTTCAGGATTCAATAACGTTTTAAACTCACCGTTTGCAACTTCAGTAGAAAACTGTGCATCGCTATAAGCTTTTATCTTAAGTTTTATTAACTCGCCACTCATTTTAGTTCACTCTTTTAAATTCACAAATCTGTTTAGAACGTGGTTCAAACCGTCATAAGACCCTGAATCCGTCAGTTGACGGACAGGGTGACGTCCTATACAAATAGGATTACTTAGAACGTCATTCTGAATTTATTTCAGAATCTCTGTCATTTCCTCATTTGTCCATTGAAAAACGGGTAGCCACTTGAAATGACAGGATAAATTGAATTTATTCTCCACCAAACACATTACCGTTCCTCTTTTTTTGCAAGAATTTCCATTACCTGTTCAACACACGCCTCAATAATTTTATCCTTATCATTCATTTCCGAAGTTTCCGGACTAGAACTTTCAGAACCCTCGTCGACATTAATTTTTATGTGCAGCTCCTTTATTTCAATTGGCATTCTATTGAATTTTAAAATAGTTGTAAGCCAGTTCAATGGTTTCAATTACCATTTTACTCTCTTCGGCATTAAAATCAGAAACACCCCATTTTACAGGATAAGCGTGTACTACATTCCACGTCATTAACGGCTCATGCTCCTCGTTCAACAAGCTAATTACAATGTCGGTTGGTGTAATATTAAAATTCTCCACCGCCTCTCTACACCATTTTATTAGTGCAGAATCGACCAACACCCCTCGTTTTAATACGAGTTTCGGATAACTGGTTTTTACCGGTAACTTGTGCTTAAACCTGTTTTCTCCCCCTTCGGCAATCTCTTCGGTTTCGAGTGTTACCGACAATCCCGACACCGACTGAAATTCAAATTCGCCATCGATATTATCGAATTCAACTTTAAAATGAAATCCCAAAGGAGGATAATAGTTGGCCATTTTTACTCGTTTTGAATGATTAATCCTTCGTGCACTATTTCCATCGATTCAATGGCCACTTCATTTCCATCGGCCTTTAAATCGGTTGCCTGAATTTTAGTTGGCCAGGCATTTTTTACCTTCCAGGTAACCACCGGCTCGTGCTCTTCATTCAGTAAATTAATGGTAATGTCGCGTCGTTCTATGGTATTAAGTTTTACGGTATTCCACCAGGCAAAATACTCGTTGTCGGTTGCAAATGTTCCCCTTTTCAAGGTGATGTTGCTAAACTTTTGCATTCCCGGCATTTTTACTTTCGAATATTCGGGGCTTGCCCCATTTCGATATTCAATGACTTCGGTTTCCACATCTAATCCGGAAACCTCGGTAAAACCTATTTTTGTTCCGCCCCACTCAACTTGAAAATGGAACTTCACCAATGGATAATTTGTTGCCATAATATGAGATTTTTAATTATTACGATTTCTGAAGTTTATGAGAAAATTTTAAAACAATGAATTCGGCCGGGCGAACTGCTGCCATCCCAATTTCGACGTGCATATACCCGTTAAGAATATCTTGTGCGGTCATTGTTTGCCCCAATCCAACGCGAACATAAAATGCGTCGTCTTGTTTTGCTCCGGCAAGTGCTCCGGCACGCCATTGCAGGGTTAAGAAATTTTCAATCATTGCACGAACTTTCACCCAAGTATTTGCATCATTCGGTTCGAAAACAAACTGTTCTGTTGCTTTTTTCACCGACTCTTCGACCATATTAAAAAAGCGACGAACGGGAATATACCTCCATTCGTTGTCGTTACCGGCTAATGTTCGGGCTCCCCAAACCAGTGTTCCGCGACCGGCAAAAGTTCGAATTACATTAATTGATTTTCCGGAAGTATGAAGATTTAAACCATCTTGTTCATCGTTGGTTACTTTTTTATCGGGGCCTATTATCTGCATTACTCCGACATTTGCAGGAGCTTTCCAAACGCCACGATTGCTATCAACCCGGGCATAAATTCCTGCTACTGCTGCCGACGGCGGAAGTGTTACTGTTAATTTATTCAGCTCTGTTTTTATCTGATTATACAACTCGGTGTTTGCGATTAAAGCCGAATCGTTTAATTTCCCGTTATAATCGGTAGTGCCGCTCGGTGCCGACACTTCGGTATGAGTTATTGTAACATCGGCCTCGTTGTAAATATATGGCAATGTACTTTTTAGCCAAGGGTAATAAACTGCTCCGTATTTTAGATAACTGGTGTCGAGACTAATGTTTGTTCGCAATGTTTCGGCAAATGTTGAAGACTGATTGTAGGTATCGATAATAGTAAAACGATCTTGCAGTTTATTGCACTGTTTTAAAGCATCTTCGTACAGGCCATAAAAATTGGCAACAGTTGCAATGCCCGTTGCATCGGGAAAAACAATTAATGTAGGTTCGTCTTCTTTTGCAAGTTTTCCCAGACCACCACTTGCTCCGAGTTCCGATTTACTGGGTGTTGTACCACTGTAATCGCCAACCGAGATAATGTAGCAAGCACCACCTCCGTTAGCAAAAAACATCTGCAACGAGTAATACATTAAGAATTTCGATTTAGTAGCCGGGTCAGTAACAACAATATCGCGCGAAAGTTGGCCCGAGTTGTAGGTGTCGGTAATTGTAACGCTAATTCCTTTTTCCTTGTCGGCGGTTCCAAAATATTGTTCGTATTCTAACAACGAAGTAATTCTTGTTGGAACATTTGTCAGCGAAACATTATCTTTCGTTGCTTTTTCGGTGTAGCCAATAAAGGCAGGGATAGCGGTTTCTACTTGCGCCACCGAGGGAGGAAATTTTGAAATCTCCCTGATGTAAACGCCTGGTGTTTTGAATGTTGTAGCCATAATTTTTAATTTAAATTTTACATATATATTTCAGAATAATACTTACTACTCGAAGTATCGGGTTTAATAAGTCGTGCATCGGGATTTGGTAGCTCTTTTCCATTCAGTTGTATTGAAACAAATCCTTTTTGTGTAAGCGGCTGAACCTTTTTTGTAATTAATATTTTTGCATTTCCGGCTTCCTTTATTACATCGTCGGTTCCGTTGCAAGATTGGTCGCTATCGAAAATATAGCGCCAGGTAGTTTTTCTGTTATCAAAAAGAAGCTCAAAAATTTTATGCGGATTCTTAATTCTTCCCAAACTATTGGTGATGTGTTGAACCGATTTGTCGGCTTTTATATAAATACGGATTATTCCAAACAGATTTACTTTTTCGCGAACAGTAAGTTTGTCCAGTTCCGCTTTTATTGAATTTTCGGATAAAACATATTTTTGATTAACACAATTTGTATTTCCGGCAAGATTGATTAACCTGAAAGTGCCGGGTTCGGAGGCAGGTTTTCTGTTCGAAAAGTAATAGATTTTACCGGCATTCTCCAGTTTCAAATTTGAATAGTTAAAAAATGCCGACTCTTTTTGTTTTACTAAAAAGGTAAAAGACAAATCGTTATCGAATGCAATAAACGGTTTGTTTTTATTTGTTCCCGTTACTTTGCTCCACACTGTAAAAGTGCTATTTAGTGGCTTAAAAACCAAATTGTAGCCCTTTAGTTTTTTCTGAGTTTCAGTAGTAGGATAAACTGAAAAGAATGTATTAAAATCGTATTTATCGAGCTGTTTAATTTTGTCGTTTTCGCTCATTGTGAAGTACTCATTCTCGCCTCTGTTTAAAAAGTATTTGTGAAGGATATTCACCTGAAAAAGTGGT
>Ga0256831_1000621_pt1 | contig 18427 bp, 10 predicted proteins | sample 132544metaG_FD_189087 | JGI IMG/M metagenome (GOLD analysis project Ga0256831, IMG submission 189087) | Hydrothermal vent microbial communities from Lau Basin, Pacific Ocean - 132-544 | ecosystem: Environmental > Aquatic > Marine > Hydrothermal vents | place: Pacific Ocean: Lau Basin | collected... | reverse complement strand
ATTTAAATGAAACATACAACTGATCTCATTGCAAGGATATTTATCGCTATAATGTTCTATTATGAGGCATTTGATTCCTTTTTGCTCTTTAGCCAAACAAAAGAGACAATGACAAAGTACGGTATTACATGGAAACAAGATTTTCTTTTGACAAGTGTCATTGTATTCTTAATACTAGGAGCTACACTTGTGCTGATAGGATATTATTCCAATATAGGTGCGATACTATTACTTGCGTATTTGATACCATCGACTCTTATTTTCTATTCATTTTGGGATGTTCCCAAAGATGTTATGAGAATACAATTGATAAATTTTATGAAGAATCTGGCTATTATAGGTGGGCTACTCCTCCTTGTAGTCAATAAGCCGGGAAAATACAGTATAAAAAGATTATTTTATGTAATGAGGCTTCCCGGATAAAAACTATTTGAATGAAATATACATGGATACTATTTGATGCTGACAATACTCTTTTTGATTTCACCCATTCTCAAAAGAATGCATTGAGATATACTTTTAAAGAATTCGGATTGGAATACCACAATGATTTATTTCCAATATTTACACAATTAAATAATAAAATATGGCAAGCTTTTGACGAAAACAAGATCACTCATGATGAAATTAAAACCGAACGATTCAGGTTTTTGTTTAATGAATTAAATATTCAAAATATAGACTTGGATAAATTTAATATCAGATTTATTGACAATCTAGTTGAATACTCAAAACTTATTGATGACACAGAGCAATTTCTTCTCTCCTTAGCAGGAAAAGTCAAAATGGCAATTATCACAAATGGCATGAAAGAAGTGCAAAGACCCCGATTTAACAAATGCAAAATAAAAAATATATTCGATGGTGTATTTATATCAGGTGAAATGGGGCTATCCAAACCCAATAAAGAATATTTTGAATCCGTTCACAAACAAACAGGAGATTTAGATAAATCTGAATATTTAGTGGTAGGTGACAATATTATTGCAGATGTCAGGGGGGGAAAAGAATACGGATTTGAGACATGCTGGTACAATCCATCTTTACTGGAAAATGGTCAACGAGAATTTACCGATTTTGAAATCCAAAATATCAATCAATTAAAAAAAATAATTGAATAAAACAGAAAGAAAAATGGAAGTCCTCGGGTTAAATATTAAAAATGTCATCAGTCTAAAAAACGCTGATATTTATCAAGGAAAGAGTCTAATTCTTCAAGATGTAAATTTGAATATTAAAGAAGCCGAATTCACATATCTAATCGGTAAGACCGGAAGTGGAAAAAGCAGTTTATTAAAAACTATATACGGTGAATTACCACTAAAAAAAGGAACTGGGATTGTTGTTGATCAGGATATAAAAAAATTGACATACGAAAACAAATATCTATTTAGACGAAAATTGGGAATGATTTTTCAGCAGTTCAACCTCATAAAATCATGGAATGTATATCAAAATCTTGATTACAGTCTTAGAGCCCTTGATTGGAAAGATAAGGACAAAAGATTATTGCGCATAAAGGAAGTTCTATCGGACATAGGACTTTCAAACAAAATCAAGAGCAGTATATTCGAACTATCAGGAGGCGAACAACAAAGAGTTGCTATTGCCAGAGCTCTTCTAAACTACCCTAAATTGATAGTCGCAGATGAACCGACAGGTAGCCTTGATATGAATTCTGCTGATGAACTGATGTACCTCATTAAAAAAATAGCATCCGAAAATCAAACTGCGGTAATATTTGCCACACACGACATGAGAATTGTCGACAAATTCCCTGCATTGACATATCTTTGTAAAGATGGTCATCTCCAAAGTATAGATTAAGCAAAAAAAAAGTCCGGCTTTCGCCGGACTCTCTCATAACATCTTTAAAACTCTCTTACTTGTTAATCACAACTCTCTTTGTGATAATATCACTATTTTGCTCTAGCATTAGGGTATAAATACCATTTGGAAGTTGATTTACATTGATTTTCTCAATTGTCCTTCCTCCTTTAGTATTAAGGTCTTTTGTATATACCTTAATGCCAAGTGCATTTATCAATACAATCTGTCCTTTTTCTCCAGGTAGTGATGTCAAGTTAACAACAAAATTACCATTATTTGGATTTGGATAGACAGCATTTAGTCTCAATCCTGTTTCCCTTCTCTCTATTGTGACTACCCTAGATAAAGTGTATTTTCCATCTCTATCTATTGAACGTAACCTATAGAAAGCTTTAGTTACAGGCTCTTTATCTGCTACTTGATAGTCTTTCTTTGACAAACTATTGCCGGAAGCCTCAACTTTTGCAACAGCAGTCCATTCTTTTCCAAACTCACTTCGCTCGACATAGAACATTGATGTATTAACTTCAGACAATGTTGTCCATTTTAATATATTTGCATCCTTATCAGCATAACCTGTAAATGATAGCAACTCGATTGGTATAGACTTACCGGCAGAACCTGTTCCTGCACCTCCTCCTGAGAATCCGGCAACATTAAATTCAGCATAATTTTCAGTTCCAAAAGTACCGTCAACCCAAGTAGTGATACCGGCTGCAGCACCATGCTTAATCAACTCATAATCTCCTTGGGCAATTCCACCGGGACTTATATTAAACGGATCTTCACTAGTAGTAACCTTATAGAAACTCATTGCATTTTTTCCAGTCAATGCAGTACCTCCATTGGCACCTAATACAGTATTCACCGCATTGTATTCATCATCGGTATAATAAAATCTTACTCCCACATCAGAACTTGGTTGAGTAGAAGCATTTACATCCCATTTTCTTTTCATAAATGCAGCTCCGGCTTCACCTGCAACGCTAGGGAATCCATCAGCATCATTTAGATACCATTGAGCATCTGTAGCACCGTCTGCGTCAACGGTCACTCCATTCTCCGGAATCACTGCTCCTGAAGACCCCAGTTTCAAGGAAAGAAGGATATAAGGAGCTTCTATATAATGTGTCCAATCACCATCTTGACAAGAAGCCGTTGAAGTAACTGCACCATTATTTGCCGGCAAAACTGAAAGGTTATCAGGACATATCTTCTTCACTTGAATATTAAATTCACCATCATTAGCACCATACCCATCTACTTGAACATAATAAGTATTTCCAATAGTCAAACCGTACACTTGCGCTATCGAATTCCAAGCATTACCGGTACTTCCACCATCTTCATCGCAACCTTTTTCTGTCAAAGTTGCCATATCATTACAGTTACCGACTTCATATATTGCTATATGAGTATCATCAAGAGGAGTATCAAAATCAGTTGTTACTTCCACACTGCCTGTATTAGGAGCTACAAATGAGAACCATATAGACTCCATTGAAGTTGTACCGCTCCAGCAAGAACCGTTAGGTTCACCTGTCTCACCCGTACAATTGGAATTAGAGGAAGTAGTAGGTGCTGCATCTACTGTAAGCGCAATAGCATCACAAAGCATATCCCCTGTTATAGGATTTACTGTAAGCACACCAGATACATAAGTAGTACCATCCCAGAATCCTCCGCCGCCGGCACTGTAACCACCATATTGGTAAGCACCTGAATTAAGCTTAAATCTACTTGCATAATAATATGTTCCAGAAGCCAATCCTGCTCCAAGTGCAGCTTTATATTCATCATTATTTCCTGAATCAACATTATATGTTGCAGCTACCCAATCTGTCCAAGTTGAAGGATCTGTGTCAGTAGTGCTATATCCAATCCAGGCAGTTATACCCGCTCCTTGTCCTGCTGCGTCAGTAACTCCAGGCTCGTACACTTGTGCAAAGACATCAACTGAACCTCCTGCTGTAATAGTAGCAGCATCGGGAAATTGTAAATTACACCAATCTACTGCATCAGCTGAAGCGGTTGTAAATGTTCCTTTTGCACTCCAGTCACTTTGTCCATTACCTCCTGATGCACCGCAATCAGCCCTAACATACCAATCATAATCTGTGGATGCTGCTCCACCTGTCCATGTATATGGATTATCAGGTGTATCATCTACTGTTGGAGTAGTACTAGCATCCGGCACAGTGCCGGTAGCAGTCTCAACTATAAATAGATCCCAATGATCAGCAGCTCCATTTTCCGTCCAACTTAAATCTGCACCTGTTGTAGATTCATTCGAAGCAGATAAGCCGGTAGGAATATCACAAGGTAATTCTTCCAAACAAAAATCAACCGTTCCAACATCATCGTTTCCATAATCCCACATTCTAAGATAATATATATTTCCGGCAGTCATTCCCTCAAGTGTAAAATTACCTGTTCCATACACTCCATCACAATCAATTTCAGTACTTGATCCGCAACCATCATAGATAGCAGCAGCAGCAGTTGACCAATTGTTTGTACTGATTACTACCTTTACTTTACCTCCATAAGGCGCAGTAAAGCTATACCATACATCTCCCCCATTGTAATTATTACATGCAGGAGTTCCATTTGTAGCTTCAGATCCAGTTGCTCCTGCATTGTTGGCTGTAGTAGGACTTGGACATCCTGCTCCGGCAGCATCAACAGTCACTGCAATCGCTCCTGAACATTCATCGTTTGCAGGTGGAGGTGTTAAAGTTGTAAAAGCAAAAGGACCTGTCCAAGCACTATAATCAGGATCACAAAAATCTCTCACATAAAACTCATAATCCGTAGCTGATGATAATCCTGTCGCATGATAGGGATTTGTCGTAGTTGCGGTACCTGATCCTGCTGGAGCACCGGATCCTGCAGCTTGCACAACTATCTCCCATGCAGAAGCACCACCGGTCGTCCACCCTAAATCGGCAGTTGTTGTAGTGATATTGTTGGCTGTTTGTGCTGTAGGAGCAGGACAGGAGGGAATAGGTTCATAATTAAAATCATCGATATATATAGTTCTATATGTTCCACCTAAACCATGCTTAAACGCTATATATGTATCAGAACCTGAATAAGTACTAAAACTAACAGTGTATTCATCAAATGACGAAGTTAATGTCAAGGTAGTAAAAGAAGTAAATGTACTTTGATCTCCGGGATCTGACATAGTACCAATAATTAAATCATATCCATCTCCTTTAGCATAAAATCTAATTTGGTTTACTTGTGATGTTAAATCACTAAACTCCGGTGTAATTAATAGCAATGTTGCTGAAGCATCACCAGAATTGTACAATTTGGCTCCGTTTGGCGCAGAATTATTTGTTGTTGTTGTTTCAACTGCTGCATAAGTAGATGTTGCATCAACCACTTTCGACCAACACATTGGCAAATCAGGAGTTGTGACAGCATCAAAATTTTCAGAGTATGTTGCAGTAAACGCATCACACAAAGTCGTAAAAGTATAAGGTCCAACCCAAGAACTAACATCTGTATTGTCAGCACCGCAATCTGCTCTAACATAAAAATCATACGTTGTTGATGAATTACCTCCTGACCAAGTATATGGATTTACAGTTACATCATTATCCGTAGGAGTCCCTGTTGGGGAAAATCCAGTTGTTCCGATTTCTAAATCCCAATGTGTTGAAGAACCGTTCTCTGTCCATCCAAGATCTGCACCAGATAAGGTTTCGTTTACTGCAGTCAAGGCTGAGGGGTCTGGACATGAAGGTGGATCAACTACCGTAAATGTATAATCTTCTGTTTCTGCCCTCGTTCTTTCTCCGCAAGCATTTGGATCAGAATTATAATAATCACATCTTGTTCTCATCCTATAATTACCGTTTGCTGTTCCTGCAGGTACGGTTATTGTTCCGGATGCACTAGACACATAGCTACCACTAGCATATACTTTTTCATCAGTATCATCAAAATCAAAATCATTATTCCAATCTACCCAGATATTAAATCCAACTGTAGTTCCTACAAAAGCAGCAGTGAAATCTACTGAACCTGTAGCATATCTACTTACTGACATTGCAGTAGCATCTTCATATCCATTAGTTGCATATCCTGAAGAAGTATTGGATATATTTGTAGAGCCTCCTGTAGTCGTGAAATCATCAGTATAGGTAGAAGAACTAGTAGATGTAGATAAACAATATCCTGTATAGAAAGTACTTGGTCCAACCCATGTGGATTGATCTCCACCACCGCAATCAGATCTTACATACCAATCATAAGATGTATTGGCAGTTAAACTACCATAAGTATAAGGATTATTAGTAACTCCAGATTGAGTTGGGGTTCCAGTTGGTGTAAAACCTTCAGCACCTAATTCTATATCCCATGTAGTGGCTGATCCATTCTCAGTCCAACCAAGATCTGCAGAGGTATAAGTGATATTTGATTCGGTTTGTGCTGTAGGAGCAGGGCATGTAGCTAAAGTTGTAAAAGAAAAAGGTCCAACCCATGAACTAACATCAGTATTATCAGCACCACAATCCGCCCTTACATAAAAATCGTAAGTTGTTGTTGGATCACCACTAGACCAAGTATATGGATTTGCGGTTACATCATTATCAGTAGGAGTTCCTGTTGGGGAAAATCCAGTTGTTCCGATTTCCAAATCCCAATGTGTTGAAGAACCGTTCTCTGTCCACCCGAGGTCTGCACCCGATGAGGTTTCATTTGCTGCAGTTAAAGCAGAAGGAGCAGGACAAGAAGGAGTAACATAATTAATCTCTAAATCAAAAGTTATAGTTACACCATCAGAATAGGCATCTAAATCATTGGAATTAACTTCTAAAGTTGTGAAGTTAGTTGGGACATTTGTCCCATCAAAATCAGCTTTACAACCATGCGCAATAACAACACTTCCGTCTATTTTTAAAGTGAAGTCATACCAATTTCCACAATAGGAATTTCCTAAATTTCCTGCAGAATTGACTAATGTTATGGAATTAATAGTTTGTCCACCATTACAGGTTATATCTCCAGGCACAACTGTTACAACAGTAGGATCATCATCCTGACCTGAACCGGTAAATGTTTGCGTACAAATCGACTGCGCATCAACCTGCCAACTAAATGCAAAGAATGCAAAAAACAAAAATAGTAATAATTTTTTCATAATAATTTGGTTTTAATAAATAATATATTTCATCACAGATAACCCCAGAGCTAATCAATAGACAGATACATTGTCTTGATCACACTTAATTACCCTTAATTTCGTCTTTAAGTCAAGTTTTCCGCCACAATTTGAAAACAATTATTTTAAATATGAAAAAAATTAACACTTTTTATAAAATTAATTATTTTACGAGATATTTTATTTTAATATTAGAGCATTTTTAAACTTTTATGTTTTGATTATACATATTTACAATTTTATATTTGTATAACTATTTTATTTAATATGTTATTTTTAAACTTTTTTCAGAATTGCATATAATAGCTGATTCTATACATCCACTAATAGATTAGTTTGTTTTACTAAGCGATATTGACATTCCTGAATGATTATTTTAATCTATAAAGACTCATAATTCATAGAAGTAAATAAATATTATATTTGGAATCAAAAATGCGTCAATTTGGATACACATCATGTATATTTAACGTATCTTATTTTTACGCTTTATGAGTCGATTTTACTGCTTATTGGCACATCAGCACAGGAGTCGTGCATCTTGCAAGAAGCGATAGGCTCAAGTTAACCTTTAAACACAAAAACCAATGATATTGAATTCATTTTAATTGAATCGATATCTTTAAGTGAACTTATATTGGAAAGACCATAGGAATATCTCAGTCCGGGTGAAATAATAAATTTTTTAAAAAACAGCTCCAGCCCCAAACCAAAATCTAAAGCTATATTTGATTTCTCGTTCCATTTTATTGATTCTTTATCAGGACCTTTTAGTGCTTTTTTGTAGTTCGGACCTATAAATAGATAAGGGTTCAGTTTGCTTTTGCCTGTTTTAATAATAGCATGCGCCATAAAATCAAGGCTTATAGGTAAAACCCTATACACAATTTTTCCTTTAGTAAGATTATTCCTTTCAATTCTACTATCAGTGAATGTCACTTCAAACTTTGGACTTAAAGAGAAATATTTTGAAAAATTTATTTCAGAAATTATTCCAATATTAAAACCCGACCCATCATATGCCCTATAGCCTTTGGGTAAATCATTTTCTAAAATTACTGAAGATTGTACAAACCCCAAAGATATTCCATAATAAGACCTCTTTTTGGATAATTCTGTTCTGCTTTGACTAAATCCAGAAATAAAAATCAAAGTTGCCACGAAAGTAAAAAATACTTTACTCATTTTAATTATTTTAGTTAGTAAAAAAAGCTAAGTATCATTTATTCATAGACGATATATTTTATTTAGTGTCTGCACGAAAACAGACACTATTAACCTACTCAATTTATAACGAATAGCCGGTTCAATTATTATTCCACAATATAGACTGCTCCTGAATTATGTTCGGAATTATTAGATTGATCTCCATTTACTCCAGTGGCATTGGAATCTTCTTGTTGAGCTGACACAACCAGAATAACACCATTTAATGTTAACGATACTTCATGTCCAAACTTATCACTTGAATCAGAGTTAGATGCTTTTACATATGATTTTTGAGACCAAGTAACTCCATTCCTATCAAATACGTAAACTGCCCCGCAAGTATTATTAGAATTATCTGATTGATCTCCACCTATCCCTTGAGCATTAGACTCCTCATTCCATGAACCAACTGCTAATCTCAACCCATCAGGAGATAAAAAAACACTATGACCAAAATTGTCTCCACCATCCGGATTAGAAGCTTTAATATACGCCTCTTCTGACCAAACACCACCTGATCTAAAATACACATATGCAGCGCCTGAATCATTAGATCCAGATCCACCAGTGTTCTTAGTTCCATTTATACCAGATGAGGGAGAGTCATCATTTTGCGCTCCAATTGCCAATCTAGTTCCATCATTATTTAAACTTACACTATTCCCAAAATGATATGCACCATCTCCATAACCACAAATTCTGACATCTTGACTCCAACCGGAGGCATCTTTAAAAACATACACATATCCATTATCAGCAAATCCACAGTCTTCTTTTATTGCACCTACTGCAAAACTCAAACCATCACCTGAGAATGATACACTTTCTCCAAAAGTACCATTTATTTCAGGAGTTTGTGATTTAAAATAGCCTATTTGAGACCACACTCCTCCTGCTCTTTCAAACAAATAAACAGCTCCTGAATTAGACATTGAATTATCATTTTGATCTCCAGCAATTCCGGTAGCATTTGAGTCTTCTTTTATTGCACTCACTGCTATCCTGTCACCACTGGAACTCATACTAACACTATGCCCAAATTCATCACCGGATTCTGAATTTGAGGACTTGATATATGCTTCCTGCGCCCAATTAGACCCTGTTCTTACAAATATATATACAGCACCTGAATTAGACATTGAATTATCATTTTGATCACCATCAATTCCGGTAGCATTTGAATCTTCTAAATGTGCACTCACCACTAAACGACTTCCATCAGAAGAAATGGCTAAATCTTTTCCGAATTCATCAAAAGCTCCTGTATTAGAAGCTTTGATAAAAGCTTCTTGAGTCCAAACAGATCCAAGCCGATGAAACAGATATACTGCTCCTGATAAATTAGCTCCTGAGTTTGATTCACTACCGTTTATACCTGTTGAAGACGAACTCTCTTTATACGCACCAACTGCCAAATACATACCATCCTCGGAGATTGCCAAACTACTACCAAAATAATCTTGACCTGTAGTATTAGATGCTTTCACATAATTAGATATTCCATTGTAAATAATATCAAATAAATTCAACTGCGGATTTCCGGCATCATCAATTTCAACACAGACCCAACTTCCTGCCATTCTGTAGCAAACTGCATCTCTTGAAATATCATAAACAGCAGTACCATCAACCGCCAGATCACCTCCGGGTGTTCTTACATTTTCAATTCTTGATACACGTGGTAAGACAAGCCCTGTAGTGGATGATACAATATCCAACTGTCCCTCGGGATTTATTGTTCCGATTCCTACTTGAGCAAATAATTGTGAGAAAAACAAAATGAATAAAATAGATAGTCTTGCTTTCATAATATTTATTTTTTTGATTATTTTGCAAAACTATTACAATAAATATTTTCATTTCACACCCAAACGGGTGAAAAACTTAAATTGACACTATCTATTCTCCTCCAACCATTCCCGAGCATTTACAAATGCCTCTATCCAAGGGCTCACTTTATCACCGCACCGTTTTTCATCATAGTGAGCCCACTGCCATGGAAAAATCGCTCTTTCCAAGTGAGGCATCATGGCGAGATGGCGACCGTCATTGGAGCATATTGCAGCAGCATCAAATTGTGAACCGTTTGGGTTTCCGGGATAAGAATCATATGAGTATTTCATTGGGATAGTATAGTCGCTCTCATTCTCCGATGGGAATGCAAATTTCCCTTCACCGTGAGCGACCCAGACACCTAATTTACTACCGGCCAAAGAATCAAGCATTATTGAACCTGCCCTTGTAATATCAACAGTTAAAAACGAAGACTCGAATTTACCGGAATCATTATGCAACAATTTTGGACCTTTACCAATCTCAGGATAAATAAGATCAAGCTCTCCCATCAATTGACAACCATTGCAGACTCCAAGACTCATTGTATCCTCTCTTTCGTAAAATTTATTAATAGCTTTATTAGCTTTGTCATTGTATAAAAATGCACCTGCCCAACCTTTTGCCGAACCCAATACATCGGAATTGGAAAATCCCCCAGGGAATACGACCATTTGGATATCTTCAAGCGTTTCTCTTCCACTAACAAGATCTGTCATATGCACATCCTTGACATCAAAACCCGCCAAATACAATGCATAAGCCATTTCCCTGTCACCATTAATCCCCTTTTCACGAATAATTGCAGCCTTGACTTTTCTTTCGCCGGTATCACTATGGCTATATTTGCTATATGTTCCATCAAAACTCATAGGAAATTCAAATTCCAATTTTTGGGTTTTATAATTATCATATCTCTCTTTTGCCAATTCCGTAGGCGTTTGCTTTGAATCAAGTAAAAAAGAAGTTTTATACCAATAATCTCTGTATTCCCCTATATTGAAAGAATAAATAGAGTCATTGTTTTTAATAGTAACAGTATCTGAACTTACAACATCGCCGATTTGAGCATATTTTATATTGTTCTCGTCCAATATCTCCATCACTTTCTCTACATCTTTCACTTGAACAAAAACACCACTATTTTCACTAAACAAAAATGAAACAATATCTTTTACACCAAGTCCGGTCATATCCAAATCAAGCCCCATTTTATCAGATGAAAAAGTCATTTCAAGTAGAGTAGTAATCTGTCCTCCAGTACTAATATCATGCCCTGCTAGTATCAACCCCCTATTAATAAGCTCTTGTAATGTCTCAAATGCACGAACAAAATAACTCGCAGATTTAATTGACGGCGGATTATTCCCCAATTTACCTAGCAATATCGAAAAAGCGCTTGCGTCGATTGAGTCTTGCCAATCCGAAAAGTCAATTAGTAATAATTTGGAACCGGGAATATTTTCCAAAACGGGTTTTACTGCTTTACTAAAATCTTTAACTTCAGCTACAGCTGAGACGATAACAGTTCCCGGAGCATATACTACATCTCCATCAGGATACTTTTGCTTCATTGACATACTATCCTTTCCGGTTGGAATATTTATCCCGAGCTCAATAGCAAAATCACTTATCGCTTTAACAGCAGAATACAGTCTGGCATCTTCCCCCGGATTTTTAGCAGGCCACATCCAATTTGCGCTTAATGATATACCCATGATGCCGTCTTGGAGTGGAGCCCAAACTATATTTGTCAAAGCCTCTGCGACTGACATAATCGATCCGGTTTCAGCGTCTATTAAACCCATAACCGAAGCATGACCTATAGCATTGGCGATTCCTTTATTCCCGACAAAATCCATCGCTGTAATACTCATATTATTTAATGGCAGATGCAAAATACCGGCATTTTGCTGCATCGCTACTTTCCCTGTCACTGATCTATCTACCTTGTTAGTCAACCAATCCTTGCAACCAACAGACTCCATTTGCAAAATTGATTTGGTATATTCATACACTTTATCAATATCATAAACAGGATTTTCAAATTCATTACAAACAGTATCATCTTTTAAGACAGATTTTGGTGGATTACCAAACAGTTCCAATAAATCCAAGTCAAAAGGTATCCCCTCCTGTGTATCGTCAATAAATTGCAATCTCATATCTCCTGTGGCTTCACCTACAACATACATCGGAGCTCTTTCTCTCTCGGATATTTTTCTCAATAATTCTATATCGCTTTCTTTTAACAACAAACCCATCCTTTCCTGTGATTCGTTGCCCAGAATCTCTTTAGAGGATAGTGTTTCGTCGCCAATAGGCAATTTTCTTATATCGATTTTTCCTCCCGATGTCTCTACCAATTCGGACAATGAATTCAAATGTCCTCCGGCTCCGTGATCATGAATGGATATTATTGGATTTTTATCCATTTCCGATAGTGCTCTAATAGCATTAAAAACTCTTTTTTGCATCTCTGGGTTTGATCTTTGTACTGCATTTAATTCGATTGAATTAGTATATTCCCCCGTAGCAACTGATGATACAGCGCCACCTCCCATACCTATTCGGTAATTATCTCCTCCCATCACTATCACTTTATCTCCTTTGGAAGCATCGTCTTTATGGCTATCAGCAGCTTTAGCGTACCCTACTCCACCGGCAAGCATTATAACTTTATCGTACCCATAATGCTTGTCGCCATTAGCATATTCAAATGTCAATACACTTCCATTTATTAATGGTTGTCCAAATTTATTACCAAAATCACTAGCTCCATTCGATGCTTTTATGAGTAATTCTACAGGATTTTGATAAAGCCAATTTCTGGGTTTTGTGTGTTTTTCCCACTCTCTTCCCTCATCCAATCTTGTATAAGGAGTCATATACACAGCGCTTCCTGTCATTGGAAAACTCCCCTTGCCTCCTGCCATTCTATCTCTTATTTCTCCTCCCGATCCTGTCGCTGCACCATTGAAAGGCTCAACTGTAGTGGGAAAATTATGGGTTTCAGCTTTGAGTGAAATTATAGTTTGTATTTCTTTTTCATTGAAAAAATCGGGTTTTTCGGGGCTTTTGGGGGCAAATTGGATTGCTTTTAGGCCTTCGACAAAGGCTACATTGTCCGAATATGCAGAAACTATTCTATTATGATTAAGATTAGATGTCTTGCGTATCAATTGGAATAAAGTCAGCTCCTGTTCAACTCCATCAATTACAAAGACGCCATTAAATATTTTGTGCCTGCAATGCTCGGAGTTCACTTGCGAAAACCCGAATACTTCAGTATCTGTCAAGTTCCTTCCGATTCTTTGACTCAATCCATTTAGATACTCAATTTCTTCTTCTGACAGCGCAAGTCCTTCTTTTTTATTATAACTATCAATATCTTCAATATATATTATCGGTTCAGCTTTTTTATCAATAGTCAAAGTATGCTCGTCAATCAAATCGTATTTTTGACTTATCATCGGGTCAAAGACAGAAGAGTCTGATTCCGGGTAAAAGACTTCGATACGTTCAATACCGCTTATTCCCATATTATTAGTAATCTCAACAGCATTGGTACTCCAAGGAGTAATCATCTCTTTTCGTGGACCTATGAATTTGCCTTGCAATGAACTATCTTTTAAAACTTTTTCTCCATTAAAAAGCCAAACTAGTTTATCAATATCCTCAGAGTTAAGTATATTGTCTGTTTTTACAAAATAAATCAATTTTGTCATGTCTCCAAAAAGATAATTCATATTTACTATTTTAAAAAATTACAATAAAAAAGGGGCTACAAAGCCCCTTTAATTTTTATGATACTTTAGGAAAGAGTGGAAACTTTTCCATATAATTATTGACTTCGGTTTTTATCGTTTTAATTATGTTATCATCGTCTTTATTCATGATCACTTCATCAATCCATTCGACCAATTGAAGTATATCTTTCTCCACCAATCCCCTAGTTGTCATGGCGGGAGTACCTATTCTCATCCCTGAAGTAACAAAAGGACTTTGGTCATCAAAAGGAACCATATTTTTATTCACCGTAATATCCGCTTTTATCAATGCATTTTCAGCATCTTTACCTGTAATATTTTTTGTTCTCAAATCAATTAACATCAAGTGATTGTCTGTTCCTCCTGAAATAATATTGTATCCCTTATCCACAAATGCATTAGCCATAACCTGAGCATTTTTTATCACCTGATCTATATAATTCTTATAGTCATCTGTCAATGCCTCTGCAAAAGCAACTGCTTTAGCTGCAATAACATGCTCCAATGGACCTCCTTGCATACCGGGAAATACTGCACTCTTTAATATCAGTGACATTTTCTTCGGATTTCCTTTTTTTGTCAATTCACCCCAAGGATTGTCAAAATTTTGCCCCATCATTATTACTCCACCTCTTGGTCCACGTAATGTTTTATGAGTTGTTGAAGTAACAATATGCGCATAAGGCAATGGATCATTCAGCTTTTTCATTGCGATAAGGCCTGCCGGATGTGCGATATCAGCCAAAAGCAATGCACCTACTTCATCAGCTATTTCTCTAAATCGTTTGAAATCCCAATCTCTGGAATATGCAGATGCCCCAGCTATAATCAATTTAGGCTTTTCTTTTCTAGCTTTCTCTGCAACTTTATCCATATCAATAATCCCAGATTCTTTCTCAACACCATAAAAAGTCGCTCTAAAATATTTCCCTGAAAAATTAACGGGTGATCCATGAGACAAATGTCCACCGTGGGACAAATCAAAACCTAAAACAGTATCTCCCGGTTTCATTACAGCTAAAAAGACAGCTGCATTAGCTTGTGCACCTGAGTGAGGTTGAACATTTGCAAATGAAGCTCCAAATAATTCTTTCAATCTATCAATAGCCAATTGCTCAATTTCATCAACGACTTCACATCCCCCATAGTATCTTTTTCCCGGATATCCCTCTGCGTATTTATTGGTCAGTACACTGCCCATTGCAGTTAATACATTTTCACTTACAAAATTTTCAGAAGCTATCAGTTCTGCTCCGGTTCTTTGTCTTTTATTCTCTTTTCTTATTAAATCAAATACAATATCTTTCATCGGTACAATTTTACTCGCAAAAATAATAATAAGTATGAAACAAAGAAATCTTTCTACCTTTATTTATTTCTGTTCTTGCCTCATTTAAATACATTCTATACAAAAAAAGCCCCTTCACAATGAAGAGGCTTAAATTTTTCAAATCTATCACATAATTGGATTATCTATTAATCACTCTAAATTCTGTACGCCTATTTACCAAATGCTCTTGCTCTGTACATTTAACACCATTAGAACATCTATTTTTCAATCTGGTTTCTCCATATCCTTTTGCAATCAATTGATTAGGATTAATTCCTTTTGAAATCAAATAAGTTCTTACAGCATTAGCTCTTCTATTTGATAAATCTTGGTTAAAAGAGTCCGAACCTCTTGAATCTGTATGAGAAGCTAATTCTACAGTTACACCTGTTTTCAACAAAGGCAACAATCTAGAATCAATAATATTTTTTGCTCCTCTAGTCAAAGTTGCACTGTTAAGATTCCAATTAATAGGTAAAGGATTATACTCTACAAGTTCACATTTAATTTCTTTCCATTGTATAGTAAATCCTTCCGGACTGATTGTATTGGTTTTTGTGATATTTATAACTTTCGCATCCACCGGAGTTTCAGTAAGCGAAGCATCACTAGCTAAAGTTTTATATGTCCTTGTAACTTTTTTCTCAGGTATCATACTTTCGGTTGCTCCAGCATCAGAAGCCAATTTCTTATATTTCCAATCTGAATAAACAGGAGCAACAGCTCTTTCTTCAACTCTCGCATCAGAAACAAGTTTCTGCCAAATTCTAGTCTTGTATTTGGCAGGAACTTCTGTATACTCAACTCTTGCAGGTTGATCAACAACTTTCTTTGTATAAGTTTTGTAAACCGCATCAACTTTTACAGCTTTAACACAGTCATCTCCTTTTTGCATCCATCCGTCTTCACATCCAACTCTTACACTTTTGGTAACAGTTCTGTATTGTGCAGGTACTTCAACCAAACACCAAATCATACAGTCACTAGGATCAGCAGACAAACAGTTGTCTTTTGATTTTTTCTTAACCCACTTTGTACTTGCAGGTACAGTTTCTATTGTTTCTGTTTCAGTTCTATATTGAGCAGGTTTCTTTTGATAAGTAGTATAAGCAGGCTTAACCATTAACTGAAATGATTCTGTTTTATAAGTTGCAGGAATCACTCTTGCTACTTTATATGCTTCTTGTACTAATTCTTTCTCAGATTGAGTTTCAAATTTAGCAGGAACTACAGTTAATACTTTGTAACCATCTTTTTTCAACAAGCTTTTGCTTGCAGTTTCAAATGTAGCTGAAGTAGCTGAATAAGCTTTTGCTCCTTCTTTAGCCAATATTTGCTCAGATGCAGAAGCAAATGTAGCAGGTGTAACACTTACTTTAGAAGATGCTTCCCTGATAGTAACAGGTACTGATACTGTTTCGATTTTCGCGGGAATCAAGCATTTAGCATAACATTTTCCCGCTTGAGGATTTTTCAAATCCGGTCCAGGTTGAGCAATTGACAAAACTGCCATCAAAACAAAAGACACGGATAATAATAGAGTATTTTTTTTCATAATCAGGGTAATTTTTTTTTAATAATATTTTTCCCAAAGTTAAACAATAAATTCTAAAAAAGCAAATCTATACACAAAAGAGGCTCTTTTCGATTAGAAAAGAGCCTCATGTATAATAGAATACAATTTTATTATTGCTTAATACCTAATGCTTTCAATGTTTCAAAGTCAAGGTTTCCTACTGGTAATCCTTGAGCTTTTTGGAATTTGATTAAAGCATCTTTTGTCGCTCTACCAAATACATTGTCTGCTCCAGCTGCTCCTACGTCATATCCTTTCGAAATCAATGCTCTTTGTACTTGAGCAATCAATCTAGGAGTAACATCAGCTTGACATACAACTTCTCTCCATTCTTCAGTGAATCCACCTGCACTAACCAAGTTTCTCTTAGAAACATTAATCACCTTCGCAGGAATAGTTGATTCTGTCAATGTAGCGTCGTTAGCTAAAGTTTTGTATGTTCTTGTAACCATCTTTTGAGGAATCATACTTTCGGTTGCTCCAGCATCAGAAGCCAATTTCTTATATTTCCAATCTGAATAAACAGGGGCAACAGCTCTTTCTTCAACTCTCGCATCAGAAACAAGTTTTTGCCAAGTTCTAGTCTTGTATTTTGCAGGAACTTCTGTATATTCAACTCTTGCAGGTTGATCAACAACTTTCTTTGTATAAGTTTTGTAAACCGCATCAACTTTTACAGCTTTAACACAGTCATCTCCTTTTTGCATCCATCCGTCTTCACATCCAACTCTTACACTTTTGGTAACAGTTCTGTATTGTGCAGGTACTTCAACCAAACACCAAATCATACAGTCACTAGGATCAGCAGACAAACAGTTGTCTTTTGATTTTTTCTTAACCCACTTTGTACTTGCAGGTACAGTTTCTATTGTTTCTGTTTCAGTTCTATATTGAGCAGGTTTCTTTTGATAAGTAGTATAAGCAGGCTTAACCATTAACTGAAATGATTCTGTTTTATAAGTTGCAGGAATCACTCTTGCTACTTTATATGCTTCTTGTACTAATTCTTTCTCAGATTGAGTTTCAAATTTAGCAGGAACTACAGTTAATACTTTGTAACCATCTTTTTTCAACAAGCTTTTGCTTGCAGTTTCAAATGTAGCTGAAGTAGCTGAATAAGCTTTTGCTCCTTCTTTAGCCAATATTTGCTCAGATGCAGAAGCAAATGTAGCAGGTGAAACATTAACTTTCATTGAAGCTTCTCTAATAGTAACTGGAACAGATACTGTTTCATACTTTGCAGGAATCAAACATTTAGCATAACATTTTCCTGACTCAGGGTTTTTTAAATCCGCTCCCGGTTGTGCAAATGACACAAATGCCATTAACATAAACGCAACAGATAAAAGTAAATTCATTTTTTTCATAATCAAGTCGATTTTGTTAAAATTAATTAATAATAAAGTTTAATACAGATTTTGCAAAATTAAGCATATTCAGGATACAAAACAAAATATTTAACACTTTTTGAACTGTATGATGTTATTGGGGTATATTCACTTAACTTAATAGTATCACCTGATTTTAGCAAAAATTCGATTTCATCTTGTTTTTCACTATATGCCTCATTTGACACTTCACCAGTAAACATCAGCCTTTTAAGCACATTTTTCTCAAATCCATATCGTTTTTCAACATTAAGACGTAATGATTTCAAGTAGTCACTATTTATTTTAACATTTTTTAATATAATTTTTAAC
>Ga0256831_1000620_pt1 | contig 18427 bp, 32 predicted proteins | sample 132544metaG_FD_189087 | JGI IMG/M metagenome (GOLD analysis project Ga0256831, IMG submission 189087) | Hydrothermal vent microbial communities from Lau Basin, Pacific Ocean - 132-544 | ecosystem: Environmental > Aquatic > Marine > Hydrothermal vents | place: Pacific Ocean: Lau Basin | collected... | reverse complement strand
TAGTTTGGAGAAAAACGGGGTCGCGGGGTGAAACCCCGCATCGGGGGTTTGAGAGTACAGAGCAAGCTCTAGGAAAGCTTGACCAAAAGATGGTGATTCCGTTTTAAGGTGCAGTTTGGAGAGTGTTTGCACTCTCTCCCACGAGCTCTTAAGTGAGAATTCGGAGAATTCATACCGCAATCTTCAAACATGGGTTTAACTCTAAAAGTAAACTCAAGCAAATGTTCCCACTTGATAGAATTCCAACTCCAAAAACAACTCTCGAAAGGCAAACATAACAAAGGGAAAAACTAAGGAAGGAATCACGAGATTTGATGAAACTTTGCTTGGCAAAGTTTCTACCAGAGCTTTGGATACCAGTCCCTCGGCATGAAGACCTTGTCCACGTCAACCGCTATGCCCCTGCTCTTCCTCAGCATGTCCGCACTGCTCATCTTGGCCTTTCCGAGGGCAACTAACTCATCCTTGAGGCTCATAACCGCGACGAGGTCACCGGGTTTTATCCCCTTGTGGAGCTTGACTATGCCAGGAACCGCGAGATCGGCTCCATGGGTAACCGCCGAAACTGCCGAATCCCTTATCCACACCTTGGGGAGGTGTTCAACGGCCTTCTCCATCGGCTGTATCGCCTGCCGGAAATATTTCTCAATACCGTCCTCCTTCCAGAAGTGGTAGTAGTCCACCAGATCGTGAAGCGTCACCAGTGTCTCGTCCTCCTTGAAGGGGCCGCTTCTGGTTCTCCTCAGCTCGGCCATGTGCGCTCCAACGCCGAGGGCCAGGCCTATGTGGTGGATGAGCGATCTTATATAGGTTCCCGCCTCGACGCCCACCCTGAACAGAACGTCCCTGCCGTCTATCTCAAGAACGTCAATGTAGTAGACTTTCCTCGTCCTCAGCCTTCTCTTAACCGCGCTCCTCAGAGGGGGCCTCTGGATTATCTCGCCTTCGAACTCCTTCATAACGGCCCTGATTTTATCCTCCGGAACGTCGCCGTGGAGGTGCATCAGAGCAACGTACTCCTTTCCGGCAGGAAGGAGCGCCTGAACCACCCTGGTCGCCCTCTCAAGAGCAACTGGCAGGACACCGCTGACCTTGGGATCAAGGGTTCCACCGTGACCGGCTTTATTGAGGTTGAAGAGTCTCTTTATCCAGGCGACGACTTCATGACTCGTGGGTCCCGGCGGTTTGTCGAGGTTTATTATGCCGAACTGAATATGCATCTCCATTGGTCTCTTCTCCGGCGGAAAGCCCCACTTTGGGTTGGTCTCGGCCTTCTCATCTTTGATCAGGACCTCTCGCTTTATGTCGGCAGGTAAAATCCTCCTAACTTCGTTCCTCGCCATGAACATCACCCGATGAGCGTTATCGGAATAGGTTGGGCGTTTCCTTTATAAAGCCAACTAATGGCAGAGGATCACCAGAAAAATACCAGAAGAATCCCAGCAGAAGGAACACAACTAAGAGGGATATGAGGCCGGAAGGCCTCACTCAAGGCTGACTCCAGCGCTCTCAAGGGCGGCCTTTACCTCTTCGTCGGGAGCGCCGCGCTCGATGTTAACCTTCTCCGGGAGGGGCTCGAGGTGCTTGACGTTCATCCTCCTGCGCTTGACCTTGTTCAGTCCAGCGCCGGTGACGAGGACAAAGTTCCTGTCTATGACGTCCACGATGACGACCTTCTCCCCGGCCCTCCTTCCGGCGATAACAACGGCAAGCCTTCCGACTTCCATTGCAGGCATTCATTCCACCTCCTTTTCCTTGTTGTCCGGGTTTGAACCCGACCCCGCGTCGCCGTCGGGGTACAGGTGGTCAATGGCGGCCTTCACAATCGCGAAGACGCCATTTGGATCCCATTTCGCGGTGTTGATGATTAAATCATAAATCGACTTATCGTCGATGTCAATCCCGTAGAGGTTTAAATACCTTTTCCTGTTCTGCTTTTCCCTCTCGGCGATCTGAACGAAGGCCTCCTCGACGGAGACACCCTCCCTCCGGGCGACCCTTCTCGCGCGCTCCATTATGGGGGCATCGAGCCATATTTTGAGGTCGGCGTTCTTGACCATCCAACCCGCGAGACGGCCCTCAATAACGACGTTGCACTCCTTGGCTGCCTCGATCTGCCTTCTGTCAACCTCCCTATCTATCTCCGGGTGAAGCTCCACGTACTTCTGGAATTCCTCGAGCGTCATGCCCATTTCCTCGGCCATCTGACGGAATATCAAACCGGCGTAGACGTGCTTGAAGCCGTAGTGCCTGGCCAGATTCCGGCAGAGGGTCGTCGTCCCGGAACCGGCCAGGCCGCTGACGGTTATGACGAGGCAGCCCTTCGGCATGAAAACACCTTCAGATGACAATCGTGGCCCGTACCTGGGCCTTCATGACCTTTCTCATGCAGCTCGGGCAGAGGTTCGGGTAGGGCCTCTCCGGCCTCTTGGCGGTCTTCGGGAGCTTCCTAATTTCGCTTGGCCTTCCCCGGGGGACGGCGTTGAGGGGCCTTCCGCACATCGCACAGTGGGCGGCCTTTGGCTTCTTCCGTTCAAAGTGTATGACCGTCCTTCCGCCCGGAGTGCGGACGTACTTCCTCTTCCATGACCTTGACCTGTACATCGGCTTCATGCTCTCACCTCGGCTTTCCTTCCAGGGGATCGTTTTTAAATTTAACCCATGTCGAGGAGCTTCCTGAGGACGTAACCGACTATCATTGACGTCATCATGTACCAGCCTATGTAACCGAGCTCGTCGGGTGGAAGGGCCGAGTGGTACATCCTGTGGAACCAGTCGAAGAGGAAGAAGTTGAAGGGAGCCTTCACTATGCCCACCTCGACGTACCACCTTCTGAGCCACCCGAAGAATACCCAGAATATCGGAAGGGTCAGCAGGGTGACCTTGAGCATTGTATCCTTCATGACTTCACTCTGGAGTTTCATCAGCTCCATCTGCTCCTGCTGGAGTTTCTTGAGCTTCTTCTCATCTTTAGAAGCCTGTGCCTCCTTGTACTTCTTCTGAAACTCCCTGCTCTTCTTCTGGAGCCTCTTCACTTTCTCCTGATCAACGAGAACGTAGTTCAGTATCGTGAAGAAGGCACCGAGTATCGCACCGGAAATCGTGACCACGACTATCGGGTGGTAGGCCACGATGAGGGGTCCAAACAGGTCGTCCAGGAAAGCGTATATTCCGTCAATCATACTCCTTCACCGCCAGATCGAGTACTTCAACAAGCTCGTTAACTGCCTCTTCCAGACCCTTATCCTCATGATTCTCGATAATCTTTATGAGGGCGTTTGAATGCATCGCGTAGCTCACCGCCGCAGCACGGTTAAGATCCTGGTGCCTCTCAATTTGCTCCTCCGTTTCAACGTCACGATCGCGCTTGAGATCGCGGAGACGCCTTCCGAGGATCTCACTTGGGGTTGCCTCGATTATAACTATGAAATTCGGGTTTATAGTCTCTATGACCTCCCTGGGGAACCCGAGAAGGTAGCCAACGGGGGTCTTTATGGTGGCGTGAGTGTCGAGCAGCACCGGTTCGGTTCTGGCGATCTCCACTATTCTCCTCGCCGCTTTCATCTGGAGTTCCCTCTGAACCTCTGGGTCAAGTTTTCTCATCTCGTCCCTGTGCCTGACCAGACCCGCCTTGACTGCCTCTTCGAACATCAGGTCACCGAAGTTAACCAGCCGGAACTTTGCCCGGGTTTTCTTCAGGGCAATCCGCGTGATGGTGCTCTTACCGACCCCCGGAATTCCCGTTATAACGACCACAAACGGCATTCCGCTTCACCCAGGAAGGTCTCTGGTGGAAGTAATCGAGGTGGTTTAAAAGGTTTTGGAGAAAAAGAGAAGTTACTTAGTGAAAAACTTTCTCAGGGCGGGGAACATCTCCGTTGCCTGCTCCCTCGCTATCTCCTCGTAGAACCTGTAGAGGATGCCGACGGTAAGGAGGATTCCCGTTCCGGTACCGAGGGCACCGAGGAAGTCGGCGAGCACTGCAACTATCGCCAGCGTAAAGGAGCCCCAGAAGGTAACGTAGGGGATGTACCTGCTGAGAACCCTCTCCAGTATCCTTGGATCCCTCCTGAACCCCGGAATCTGAAGGCCGGCACTCTGGAGCTGCCGTGCTATACTCCTGGCGTCCAGACCCGTCAGCTCAACCCAGAGGAAACCAAATACTATAGACCAGAATATGGTCATCAGGGCGTAAACTAGGGCCCTCCATGGATCCGATATAACATGGAAGATGTCCCTCGGCGGGTAGAGGTAGGTAACGAGACCTGTCAGAGGATTGCCGTGCTCGTCGAAGGTTCCGAGAATGGTTATCCCGTAGTTGTTGAGAAGCCTGGCCCAGAGCTGTATGTTGGCGTAGAGCGCGAAGGTAAGGATGATGGGTATGTTGCTGACGTACATGAACCTTATCGGGTACCTGCCGCGCACTGTAACGCGACCGTAGCTGAGAGGTATCTCGACGCGCATGCCCTCGAGGTAAACGACGATCAGGAAGACCAGTATGGTAGCGAGGAGGTCTAGCATGTCCGGAAGCTGGTCCCTGTAGATAGCCCCCATTATGTCACCGTGAATGAGATGCTGTATGAACGCCGGAATGGCACCGATGATGGCCGGGCCGCCGGTAAGGGGGTCTATGTACTGGTTGGTGGTGAAGGGGTTGAGGGACTTGACAACGACCGTCTGGGAAACACCAGCGGCGATGAATAGACTTATACCACTACCTATACCCCACTTGCTGACCAGCTCATCGAGGAGTATGAGCATCGTTGACGCCAGACCGAGCTGGAGAATTATGAGCAGGCCAAGTCCCAGACCTATGTATACGTTGCCCGCGGGATCGGTCACGGTCTGGAAGGCGCCTATGGAGGTGTTAACCCTTCCGAAAGCACCGGCGAAGACGTAGATTGCCGCCTCGAAGAAGCTCATGAAGACCGCAAAGAGCTTCTGGGTCGCCTGGTAGAACCTCCTGTCCTCGGGGTTGGAAAGGTCGAGTTTGACTATCTCCGAACCGACGAGGAGCTGCATGATTATACTCGCGGTAACGATGGGACCGATACCAAGGGTGAGAAGGGACCCATTTCTGCCCGCGAGGACGAACCTCAGCGTGGCAAAGTAGTCCTGTATGTTCTTTGGAATCCCGTAGAGGGGAATCTCGGCGAGAATAAAGTACAGTATCAGGACGATTCCAGTCCACATGAACTTCTCCCTTAGGGGCACGTGCCTCTTGGGTCTCTCAACCTCGGGGAAGTACCTCTCTATCGCGTAGATTATCTCTCTGAATCCCATGCGAAACACCCCAGAAGTTAAATTAAAGGAATCAGGCGAGGATGACCTCGCCGCCAACGGCTCTGATCTTCTCCTCGGCCCTGGGGGTGACGTAGTACGCCCTGATCACGAGAGGTCTGGTGAGCTTTCCTGAGCCAAGAACCTTGTCAACGCCGAGCTGGGTAACATCAACCACTATCTTCCCTTCCTCCTCATAGGCAACCCCCATGTCGAGGAGGATCTGAAGGTTCTCGTCGATCTCTCCCAGGTTTATGGTCGTCGGTGTGTACTGGACAACCCGGGGCCTGTGGAAGCCGCGCTTACCGAGATGGTCCGGGGCGTACTTGATGGTCCAGGTCCATTTGGTGTCCTTCCTCTTTCCGGTTCCGGCCATTCCCTTACCGCCCTTGCTTCCGCCCCCGCGGTGCTTCTTCTTGCAGCCCCATCCGTGAGTGTGACTTCCGCGGAGCTTCCTAACCTTCTTCTTCCTCCTAATCATCTCTCGCCACCTCAGAGCATTCTCTCAATGAGATCGTTAATCTTCTCGCCGCGGTAGCCGAGGGCTCCGCCCTCCCTAAAGCTGCGCTTCTTGGTTCCCTTGAGGCCGCCCCTCGGCGGGTGGAGCCTGAAGACGGGCTTGATGTTCGGTAAATCCGTGAGCCTCATCTCCCCGTTGACGACCTTCTCCGCGAACTCATCGATGCTCATCCCGAGCTTCTCCCTGACGTACTCGTCGGTTATCGGCTTGTTGCCGACGAGCCTTCCGCGCTTCCTGAGGAGCTTTACCAGGGTCTCCTTGTCGATCTCGCCCCAGGTGATGTAGTCCTTGACCTTCTGGACCATGCCCTTGTAGCTCGGGTTGTCGTCGACGAGGACGAGGTGGTTTACCCTGTGGAGGCGGAGCATAGCTAATGTGTCCCTCACTTCGCCCTTCGCTCTTATTCCGCTCCTAAGCCTGATGAGCGCCAACTTGGCCATCTTCTCTCACCTCACTCAACCGTAAACTCCTGGGGCATCTCCCTGCCAACGATTATGCCATAGCGCTCGATGTCCTCGGGCTTGACCGCGACGCTGTTGGTGTTGTAGAGCGCGTTGAAAACCGCCCTCGCGAAGTTGACGGTTGTTCTGGTCTCACCGAGGGTCTGGGACCAGACGTCCTTAACGCCCGCCAAACTGAGTATTTTCTTGCCGACGTCACCGATGACAAGTCCAAGGCCGCGCGGTCCCGGCATGAGCTTGACGCGAACACTGCCTTCCTTGCCCTCGACGGCGAAAGGAATCGAGTGCGGTCTCCTACAGCGGCATTCCCAGGAACCGCAGCCGCGCTTGATCTCGATGATATTCATCTTGGCGTAGTTGATGGCCTTCCTGATGGCTATCCCAACCTCCTTGCCGTGGCCGATTCCGAGGCCGACGTAACCGTCCCTGTTGCCCACAGCGGCCAAAACGCGGAACCTGATGCGCCTGCCGCTGTCGGTCATCCTGACGGTCAGGGCTATGTCAAGTACTTCCTGGTTCTCCCTAAGGTTGACCTCCGGAAGGAGAACATCAACGATCTCCGGCTCCTTGATCTGGTATCCCTTGCGGAATATCTCACGAATGTCGGTTATCTGACCATCCTTGACGAGCTTGCCGAGTTTCGTCCTCGGCTCCCACTCCTCAAGAACCCTCTGGGCCATCTCTCTCGGGTCGCTCATTCTCTCGCCCCCTCAAACTTCTCGATTATCTTGGCCTTAACCTCTTCAAAGTGCTCGGGGAGCTTCTCAGGCTCGAGGCCCCTCACGAGGTAGCCACCGAACTGCTTCCGGTACAGGCTCTCGTCCTCCTCCTTGAGGGCCTTGGCGTAGTTCGCTATGTGCTCGCCCTTTATCCTGTAGTCTTCAGGGTATATCTCTTCGCTGTGCGGGACGTTCAGACCGGCATCAACGGCACCCTTGAGTACCGCGAAGATGCTCGAGCCCCTGGTCGGCGGGTGAAGGCCGATGTCAAGGATGGCCTCCTCTATTCCAGCCTTCTTGGCCTTGTAGCCGATGAGGAGACCGAGCAGATACGCTGAAGGGGTGTTTCCGCCGTGACCCTTCCAGCCGAAGTCCCTCATAAGCTCCCTGGTGTGAGCGGAAACGATCGTCTTATCTCCCTTGGGGTCGTAGACGACTATCTGGGCTATGTGGTGGTTGAGGGTCTTCCTCACGACAAGCCTGGGCTTGCCAGACTTGAGGAGGGCGAGCCTCTTGTGATAGTTAGTCTTACCCTCTCTCCTCCTCCTGAAGGGAACCCTATACCTAGGTCCTCTCGCCATCTCTCTCACCTCACTCCTTCAAGATGTCGTGCTCCTGCATGAACAGGTAGAGCTGCCTCTTGCTCTTGAACTGGCCGCCCTTAGCACGGATGTAGAGCCTCCTGTAGGTGTGCTCGTCGAGCTTGCCCTCGGCCTTGAGCTTTCTAAGTTCTTTCCTGAGGGCCCTTATGGTCATCATCCAGCGCTCCTTCTTGCCCATCCTGGCGGTCTTCTTACCCTTCCTGCTTCCGGGGCCCCTGTGACGTCCCTTCTTCCTGGCCTCCTGACGGGCCCTCGCCCTGGCCCTGCTCTGTCCCTGGATGGGCTTCTTCTTTATGACACCGTCGTTGATGAGCCTCCTAATGTCTTCCCTGGTTATCGCGGCGGCCACGTCGTCTATTCTCTCGGGGTCTATCCAGATCCTGTTCTCACCACATTTCAACAGGTCAGCGGCAATCCTCCTCTGAGTCCTGAGCATGAGCCTCACCTCGCGTTAAGAACCTTCACGCCGAGCTCTCTGGCCCTCTCGAGGATGGCCTCCCTCTTCCTCGCGCCAACCGTCGCGGCTATCCTCGCGGCCTGTCTGGTCGGATCAATGGCCTCGAGCTCCCTGATGTTGTGGACGAGGACTTCCTCGTATCCGCTCGGGTGAAGCCCGCGGACGGCCTTGGGCGAACTCCAGCCTATGCTCGGTGACCTTGCTTTCCCCTTCTTCTTGAGCCTCATCTTGCTGTCTATTCCCTTGGGCCTTCTCCACTTGGGATCGTTTTTGAACTTGGGGAATCTCCACCACTCCTGGCGGAGGAACCTCGGCTTCTTCCTCTTAATCCTGGCCCTTATCCTAAGGAGTCTCGCCTTCTCGTTCATCTCTCACACCTCAGAACTTTATCGGCTTACCAGCCTTATCAACGATGTAGATACCATCCTGGAAGACGCGCCTGTCCCACTTGTTTATCCTCGTCGCCTGCTCGATGTTCGCGGCCGTCTGACCGGCCTTCTCCTTGTCTATGCTCTCAACGGTGATCTCCTGACCGCGAACCTTGACCGTAACTCCGGGGAGTATCTCCGCCCTTCTCGGGGCCTTTTCACCGAGGAAGTTCTCTATGACGACCTCGTTGCCCTGAACTTTCACGGTAATGGGGAAGTGGCTGTAAACCACCTTGAGCCTGTAGGTGAAGCCCTCTGTAACGCCCCTGATCATGTTGGCTATGTGGGCCTTGAATGTCCTGGCCATGGCTACGTCCCTCTTCCGCGGGAACTCCTTGAAGACGACGACCCTGCCGTCCTCTGTGAAGATCTTGATCCCAGGGTATGTGAACTCCCTCTCGAGCTCACCCTTGGGACCCCTAACCCGAACGGTGTTCCCCTCGACGGTGACCTCAACTCCCTCCGGGATCTCAACCTCTTCCCGTATCCACGCATCTATCGGCATCTCTCTCACCTCAGCAGCCCTTTGCTTCGCAAAGCGCTGGCGGAAATCCTGCCAGCGGGATTATCAACACATTTTTCTGCTCCATATCTTCCAACTCCCTCTTTCGCCGGCCTTTTCGTAACGGCCGCTCAGTAGACGTAGGCTATCAGTCTTCCACCAATGCCCTTCTCACGGGCTTCCTTGTGGGTCATGACGCCCTGGGGTGTCGAGACTATGAGGATACCGAACTCGAAGGCCGGAAGGAACCTCTTCTCCCAGGCCTCGTACTCCTTAGCTTTGACCGGGAAGCGCGGCTTTATGGCACCAGCCTTGTTGATCTTGCCTATGAGCTGCACCCTGTAGATGCCGGCCCTTCCGTCGTCGATGAACTCGAACTCGCCTATGTAGCCGTTCTCCTGCATGACCCTGAGGACCTCTCCCATGAGCTTCGATGCCGGCTTGAGGTAAACCTCCTTCTTTCCAACCCTCTCGCTGTTGGTTATGTGGGAGAGAGCGTTCGCCAGCGGATCAAGTAGCGTCATATTACCACCTCACTCGTACTTCTTAAAGCCCAGCTTGGGGGCTATCTCCCTAAAGCAGTGTCTGCAGAGCATCAGGCCATGGATCCTCACTATGGGCCCGTACTGGCCGCAGCGCATGCACCTTCTCGCGCCCTTCCCAAACTTCCTCGGCTTTCTCCTGTTGTAATCAGCCTTCGCCATCTCACAATCCCTCCACGTTCACGTTGAACTCTTCCATAGCGAAGACGATACCCTCTTCCTTCGTCAGCTTGTGCCTGTTCGGTATCTTCCTCCTCTGCCTCTTTCTCTTTGCAACCCTAAAGCCGGGTCTTTCGAGGGTGACGCAGACGTCCATACCGAAGATACCGATCTCCGGGTCGTACTCCACTCCCGGGATGTTGATGTGCTCCTGGATTCCAAAGCAGAAGTTGCCGTGCTCGTCGAAATTGCCCGTCTGAAGCTTTCGGTCAACCGCCTCGAGAAGTCTGTCGAGCATCTGTCTGGCCTTCTCACCGCGGAGGGTGACCTTTACCGCTATAGGCTCTCCCCTCCTGATTCCAAAGTCCCTGTTGGTCTGCTTGGCCCTCCTCCTGATAGGCTTCTGGCCGACGAGATCCTGGAGCATCTTCTCCGCCTTGGTTAAGCGCTCACCGCTCTCGCCGACACCGATGTTTATGGTAACCTTCTCGATTCTGGGTTTCCTCATAGGGTGAGCTTCCCAGTCAGCAAGTATGGCCTCTCTGTTGATCTCCATCTATCTCACCTCACGGAAGGGAAATCTCCGGCTTCTCCTTCCCAACGACGAAGGCATACTCCTTCAGGGTGTCGAAGAGCTCACCGTTCTCGTCCTCGATAGTGACGACGTCCGGCCATCCCATCGGGAACCGCCTGATCTCAACGACCTTACCCTTTCTCGCGACGTTCTTACCCTGGGTAACGAAGACGTAGGAGCCAACCTCGAAGGGTATAATCCCGATTACCTCCCTCTCCGGAACCTTCATGAGGACGGTGTAGGCCGTCCTGTAGGCATCCTTCTCGGCCGGACTGACCAGATGGTTGCTCCCGTCGTGGAAGTTGAGCTGCACCTTGGCGCCCTTCACCATGCGCTTGTTGTTTATCCGGAGTGGCTTGATCTTCGCCTCTTCCTCGCTTATCGGGTGGAGGATGAGCTTTCCTATCCTGTTCGGAAGGACCCTGTAGTGCTCTCCCGTCTCGGGTATCGAGACCACGTCCATTATCCCAACGGGGAACTTGTAGTCCTTCCTAACGCGGCCGTCAACGAGTATCTTGCCCTCATTGAGTATCTTCCTGGCCTCTCTCGCCGTCTTTGCGTAGCCAAGGTAATCCCTCACGATGTAAAGCAGTGGTATGGAGGTCCTCATGCTGTGCGGACCCGGACTCGGCCTGACCGCCCACTTGTAGTCCTTTCTGCGAACGTACCACTGATCCGGAGCGGCAAGCCTTTTAAGGTGTCTCTTGGCTCCCTTTCTCGCCATCAGCCAGCCCTCCTCTTGAGTATTTTCTCTCTCCTCTCATCTTCAAGGTTGAGTTCGACTATCATGACGTTCGACGGGTGAACCGGGTAGAACACCTCGGTGCCGTCGGTCTTCTTCTGGGTCACACCCTCCACGTAGATACGATACCTCCTGAGGTCGAGCTCAGCGACCTTACCCTCCTTGCCCTTGAAGTCACCGCGCATGATCCTAACCCTGTCGCCAACCCTGACGGGCATGCTCCTTATTCCATACTTGCTCCTGAGATCCTCGCTCAGAGTGGCGGCCATTATCTTGCTCCTAAGGTGAAGGGGAGCGTTGTGGAGGAACCTCCTCTGCTTCCTCGGCTGTTTAGTATCGAGCTTCATCTTTCTCACCTCACAACACTATGCTCGCTATGCTGCCGAGCCTGACCCAGCGCTCAGCAGCCTCCCTCGCTATGGCACCCCTGATCTCGGTTCCCCTCGGGACGCCCTCGGGGGTGACTATAGCTGCCGCGTTGTCCTCGAACTTAACGCGCATGCCGTCAAGTCTTCTGTACTCCTTCCTCTGCCTGACGACGACCGCTCTAACGACCTGGTGCCTGATGTCGGGCCTTCCCTTCTTGACGGTCGCTATTACCATGTCTCCAACGCCCGCGCTTGCGAGTCTCCTCCTCGTCCCTTTGTAGCCGACGACGCCTATGATCTGGATGATCTTGGCACCGCTGTTGTCAGCGACCTTGAGGTAGGCACCGACCGGCAGGGCACGGGTCGGCCTGACGGGGCTAATTCCTCTGGTGGCTCCAGCACCCTTCTTCGCCATTTACATCACCTCTCGCCGGCCCTCTTGGTGACGGCAACGACAACCCAGCTCTTGGTCTTGCTTATCGGCCTGGTCTCCGCGATGAGAACGCGGTCTCCAACTTTCGCGTTTATGCACTCCGGGTTGTGAGCGTGAACCCTGCTCCTCCTGAGCTCATACCTCTCGTACTTCTTGAGGTAGTGGTAGTGCTGCCTCTCGACGACGACGGTCTTCTTGCCCTTGTCGCTGACGACGACTCCCTCGACGTATCTGCCGTGTATCTTGAGGTGCCCGTGCCAGGGGCAGTGGGGATCGTTACACTTCTCAGCGGGAGGCTGAACCTTCAATCCGATCTCTCTCATCTTCTCCACCTCTTCTTCAGTCTCATCTCGGGTCTTCCAACCAGTTCCTTTCCCTTGATCCGGATCCTCTTATCGCCAGTTTCAAACTCGAGTTCCACCACGTCCTTTGGAATAACCCACACCCTCTCACCGCCGATGGTGAGGGTGTTCCTCGTCTCGTCAAGGACGTAGCCCTCGATGCCAACCAGCCCTGGATGGGATGCCCTTATAATCTTTGCTTTGAGGCCTATGAGTTCGTGCCAGACGATGTTTTTGGCCGTCACTCGATCTCTATCAGATCCTCGGAAAACCCAAGGTCTGCGAGCAGCTTTTTGACCCTGTCTCTGTGATCGCCCTGAAGCTCGATCCTTCCCTTCTTCACCGTTCCGCCGCATGCCAGCTTCGCCTTCAGCTTCTTTGCTATCTCTTCTAGATCGAACTCCTTCTCGTCTATGCCCTCGATTATGGTTTTAAGCTTTCCGTAGCGGGCCCTCTCGATGTAGACCCTTATCCTCTGCTGTTCCTTTAGCACTTCTTTAAAGAGCATCTCATCCAGGGGGTTAACAATCCTCGGCACCTAACCTCACCTTTTCTCCCTGAGCTTCTCCCTCTTTATTGTAAGCAGGCGCGCGATGTCGCGCCTGAGGTTCCTTATAACCATGGGGTTCTCGAGAGAGGCCCCCATGGTGAGCACACCCCTCTCCTTGGCGAGCTCCAGCCTGAGCTCCCGGATCTTCTTATCGATCTCCTCGATGCTCATCTCTCTAATTTCACTCGGCTTCATTGGTGCTCACCTCTTCCTGAACCTTGTCGACGACCTCTATCTCGTCCGGAAGCTTGGCGTCGGGCGGCATGATCGAGACCTTGACACCGATGACACCGAGCTTGAGCTTGGCCTGGGCGTAGCCCCTGCTGACGAGGGTCTCGGCCGGGTTTCCGACCTTTGCGAGGTAGCCCTGGTAGAAGCGGACGCTTTTCGCTCTTTCGCCGGTGAGCTTTCCGCTCAGGCGAATCTCGACACCTCTAGCTCCGTTCCTCATGATAGCCCTTATGGCGGAGTAGGCAGCCCTCCTGAAGTGGATGCCCCTCTCGAGGGCCTGTGCCAAGCGAACGGCCTGGACCTTGGCGTTGAGGTAGGGGTTTTTAATTTCTTCAACCTCGATCTGGGGGTTCTCGAGACCGAACTGCCTCTCGAGGATCCTGGTGAGTTCTCTAATGCGTCTTCCACCCCTGCCTATGACGTAGCCGGGGCTCGCCGCAAAGATGGTAACCTTGGTTCCAAGCGGGGTCTTCTTTATGTCAATTCCCCCGTAGCCGGCCCTCCTGAGTTCTTTCTCAAGGTACTCGTCGATGAGCATCTCCTTAACGTTTTCCTTGATGAAGTATCTCTCGATCGCCAAAAGTCTCACCTCCTAATCTCCTCGACGACTATCTCTATGTGGGTCGTTTCCTCGTTGAACGGTGTGGCCCTTCCGAAGGCCCTCGGGATATACCCGCGGAGCACGGGCCCCCTGTGCGCCGCCGCGTGGATTATCCTGAGCCTGTCCGGGTCGAGACCCTTCTGCTCGGCGTTGTTCTTGGCGTTGAGGAGTATTTTCCTGACGGCCTTGGCAACCTTGACGGGATACCTTCCAGGACCGAAGCCCCTACCCGGCTTGTGGCCCTGGCTGTCGTTGAAGCGCTTCATCGGAACCGGCCTCTTCAGAGCGATGACGTCATCGAGGTAGCGGAGAGCGTCGTTGAGCATCATGCCCCTTATCTCCCTGAGGAGCTCGACGCTGTGCTTGGGTGACATGCGGAGGTCCCTTCCGCTCGCTCTTGCCATCCTTTCGGGGTCAAAATTTTGGAATGAGTAGGAAAACCTGCCCCTGCTCATCTGTACCACCTCACTTCACAGCGACGAACATCGATGATCTCGTTGCTCCGACACCTGGTGAGCCGTGCTGGACTATCTTCCTCGTGAGTGCGAACTCGCCGAGGTAGTGGCCAATCATCTCGGGCTTTATCTCCACAGGAACGAACTCCTTGCCGTTGTAGACGTGGATGGTGATACCCACCATCTCCGGAAGGACGACCATGTCCCTGCTGTGGGTTCTTATCGGCTTGCTGTACTTGCCCTTCCTCGCCAGGCGGACTTTCCTGAGGAGCTTCTTCTGCTCCGGGGAAAGGCCCCTCTTAAGGCTCCTCCTCTGTCTGCTGGGGAGGAGCCTCGCGAACTCTTCAAGGGACATATTGAGCAGCTCATCGAGGGTGTAACCCCTGTACCTAAACTCCTTTTTTCTCGCCATCTTCATCACTTCCTCCTACCAGTTCTTCTCGCGGCTATGTGACCGACCTTCCTTCCGGGCGGGGCCCTTCTAGAGACGGTGCTCGGCCTTCCGATGTGGTGCTCCTTACCACCGTGGGGGTGGTTGACGGCGTTCATCTTGACACCCCTCGGCTTCGGCCAGAACCTGTTGCGAGCCTTGGCTATGTAGTAGGCCTTACCGGCCTTGACGATCGGCTTCTCGAGCCTTCCACCGCCGGCAACGACACCTATCGTAGCTCTGCAGTTGGGTTTGAACTGCTTGAGCTCACCGCTCGGAAGCTGAACTATAACCTTGTCCTTCTCCCTGCTCACAACGAGGGCGTAGGCACCGCCCGCTCTAACGTACTTTCCGCCATCCCCGGGGATCCCCTCGATGTCGTAGACGTAGGTTCCCTCGGGTATCATCGCCAGCGGGAGGGTGTTGCCGATCTTGATCGGGGCGTTCGGTCCTATCGCTATCTCCTCGCCGACGAGGATTCCTTCGGGGGCTATGATGAGCCTCTCCGTGCCGTCCTCGAACTTGACGCGGGCAACTGGCGCGGTCCTTCCCGGGTCGTGGAGTATCTCGACGACCTTGCCGACGAGGGTCTTCTCCTTCGTTATGTTGAGTGGAACGTACTTGACGGCGCCCCTGTATCTATGGGAGGGGGCCCTAAAGGTGGTGGTCCCCTTACCTCTCCTCTGCTGGATCAAACTCTTCCCCATCTCACCTCACCTCAGAACAATCCTATCCTGGCAGCGACCTCACTCGCGCTGTACTCGGGCTTGAGCTTCACGTAGGCCTTCTTCTCTCCCCTCATGGTTATGAGGGTGTTGACCTTCTCGACCTTGACGTTGAACATCTCTTCCACGGCCCTCTTGATGTCCCCCTTGGTGGCTCTCTTGTCCACTATGAAGGTGAGCTTGTTCTCGTTCTCAATCATCGCCACGGCCTTCTCCGTGACGACCGGCTTTATGATGACCTTGTACGGATCCATATCCCATCACCCGTAAATCTCCCGGAGTCTCTCTATCGCTCCCTTCGTCCAGATGGTAAGCCTGCCCGGGTGGGTACCCGGAGCGAGCAGCTCAACGCCGAGGTTGTCAACGGTTACCACGTCAACGCCCGGGTGGTTCCTCGCGCCCTGGACGATGCCCTCGTTTTTAGCAACGACCACGAGCGGTCCCCTGGCCTTCTTGTATCTCCTACCGCGCATCTTGCCCTTTCCTGCTCTTATCTTGGTGTTCTTCTTGGCCCTCTCGATGTCGTCCCAGACGCCGAGCTTCTTGAATATCTCCCTGGTCTGTGCCGTTTTGAAGACCTTCTCGAGGTCGTCAACGACAACTAGCGGAACCTGCGGGACGTTGTCAACGACGTGGCCCCTCGCCTTAACGAGGTCGTAGTTGGCGGTGGCGGCGATGGCGCTCATTATAGCCAATCTGCGCTCCTTCTTGTTGATGTCCTCCCAGATTATCTTCTCGACCTTTGGCGGGTGGGTTCTCCTTCCACCGACGGCGAAGGGGACGAAGGCAGCAAACCTCGGTGAGGTCTTTATCCTCTCAACCCTCGCCATGCCGTGGCCCTTTCCAATGTTCTCGGTGACACGCCTCTTGCCGGCGTATGGACTCCTTCCCTGGGGCTGTATCCTGTGGGTCCATGAAGCGATGACTGCACGCCTTATGAGGTCGGGCCTGTAAGGAGTGCTGAAGACCTTAGGAAGCTCGATCTCCTCCACCGGCTCGCCTTCGAGATTGAAAACCTTAACCTTCATCTATCTCACCTCACTGCTTGGACTCCCTACTGACGTAGGTTATCTGCGGCCTCTCAACGGGCGGCTTCTTCTTGGGCGGCCTTATGGCCGGCCTGACCCTGACGATCCTCTTGAAGGAACCCGGAACGGTTCCCTGTATCATGAGGAAGTCGCTTCTTATGATTCCGTAGTGCGGGAAGCCACCCTTCGGGGTTATCTCAACCTCGTGCTTATCGTCGAGCTTGAGCTTGCCGTTCTCGCCTATCGCTATGAGCCTCTTGTTGAACTCTGTCCTGTGGTGGAAGCCCATCTGACCCGCCTGCGGGACGGTCCACATGACCCTAGTCGGGTGCCACGGGCCGAGGTTGCCAACGTGCCTGCCCTTTCCGGCACGCTGAGCCTTGTGGAACTGGACCTTTATCCCCCACCTCTTAACCGGTCCCTGGGTTCCCTTGCCCTTGGTAACGGCTATGACGTCGAGAAGTTCACCCTCGTGGAGAACCTCGCTCGCCCTTATCTCCTTGCCGATCTTTTCCTTGGCGTACTCAAATTTCGCCTTGACGTCGTCGCCACCGATGGCGTACTCCATAACCTCCGGCTTCTTCTTGAGCTTGATGAGCCAGGGCTGGGTGTGGACGAGAAGGCGAACATCAACTATCTCGCCGCTCTCCACGAGGTCCTCGAGCTGGCCGAGTTTGGCCTTGAAGGCCTCCTCGTTGTAGTCCTTCGGCAGGGTCTTTATGTGCCTCTTGACGTGGTCATTCAGCTCGTGGAACCAGACCTCGGTGGCAGTCTCGAGGCCGAGGTAGCCCTGCTTGTAGGCCCTGATGCCGTAGACGAAGAGCGGCGGGACTTCCACGATAGTAACCGGCATGAAGATCTCTTTGCCCTTCGTGAGCCCTGGTCTGTCGTCTATCATGAGGACGTGGGTCATACCGGCCTTGTAGCCAGCAAATCCCAGCATCCTGACCTCGCTGTCCTTCGGCCACTTCTTGATTCTCGGGACTATGCTCTTAGCCCTCTTTCTCGGGGAGTAAGCCAGTGAACCTCTCCTTGGCCTGTGTATCTTTCCCATATCAATCCCTCCTCATGAGATTAAACACCGCGAGTGTAGCGAGGAGCGCCTCCTCGGTGCGGACGGTAGCTGTCCGCTGATTTGGAATCGTGTTGAGGATCAGATCAAAGTCGTAATCCTCTCCTCCGAGGAGTTCGATCACGCCCTTCCTCGGCGAGCCGAATACGAACCCCACCTCCCCCTTAAGAGGGGGAAGCTTCACCTCTCTGATGTCGCGACCCTTCCTCGAGGTCGCGATGACCAGATCCAGTCCGGCCTTTTTAAGTGTTTTCGCCAGGGGTTTTCCTGTGAGGTGCACCCTGTACCCCCAGTACTCCATGGGTTTCACGGGTATCACTTTCAGCGGCCTTACCGAGACGATCCTGAACGTCGCGCGCCCTTCAACATCTCCCTCAACCATCGCGAGGTCGTCGAGGCCGATGTCCGCGTAGACCCTTTTACCTTTCCGGAAGGCGAAGCCCTCACGTATCTCGCCGACCTTTGGTTTTTCCTTGAGTTTGTGGTGCGGCGTCCTGAGGGGCGGGATGACGCCGACGTACCTGAGCTCAGGCATCAGCGGGAACATCCTCTTGCGAAGGTACTGGGGTGTTTCCGCGTATTCAAGGACCGTTTTGATGAATTTCCCGTCCTTTCCCCCGGCTTTGTAGATCCATATGTGCTCGACGCCGAAGATGGCGGAAGCCCTGGCTATCTGGCCGACCTTGTAGGTTCTGATCTTCGGGTCATCGGTTTCCTCGAGGAGCGAGTCCGGAATGAAGATGTGCCAGGCCATTTTCCGTCATCCTTCGCCCTGATAACTTCAATGCTGAACTGGGCTCTATGGAGGGTATTTAAAAGGCTTTCGAAGGCTGCAACCCTTTTTTGATTTGAGAAGTGTGCAACTTTTTTGCAATCAGCCCTTTGATCCGCAAAGCGCGGGCGGAAAGGGATAAACTGTTTCTTAAGCCCTCTTTAACGCGGGTTTCCCTCCTTGAGATTTAGTTTTTGAGTGAGAACATCTTTAAGGGGTTCCTTTTAAACGGGTTTACTTCAAAAAGACGCCCGAAGGGCGTCAAAGAGTAGGAAACCCTTGCAAGATGCTCCCATTATGCATGTTCTTCGTTAGGTGGGGGATGTCTGGGAGAAACCCAATGTTGTAATCCTCTCCCTGTTTGAGGGAGGATTGTTTGATGAAACTTTTTCACTAGAAAAGTTTCTTTGGTCAAGCTTTGCCGGGCAAAGGTTG